>ENA-ORXR01004270-ORXR01004270.1-marine-metagenome-genome-assembly--contig:-NODE-4270-length-12071-cov-25.342588_pt1 | contig 12071 bp, 11 predicted proteins | sample MGYA00237866_ERZ511479 | MGnify/ENA metagenome assembly ERZ511479 | reverse complement strand
CGCCAAATTATGAATTATGAATTTTGAATGACAAATGAATTTAAATCTTATTTTATTTTTTACTGATAATTAATAATCAGTAAATTATACATTTTTCATCATTCAAAATTTTTCATTCAAAATTCAAAATTGGCGAACATATTGTCCTAAGGAATTATTTATTTAATGATGTACTAAGCATTCATCTACACACTCATTTCATTTACTCATTATTATGAATTTAGAAGCAGATAAACAACTCGTTCAGGATTTTTGGGATGAAGCTTCTTGTGGAGAAAAACTCTACATGAAAGGCGACAGCCGAAAGGAGCAATTCGAAAATCAGATGAAGGAGCGATACAGAATAGAGCCTGAAATATTGGAATTTGCTGATTTTCCATCGTTTAAAGGAAAAAAAACACTCGAAGTAGGCGTAGGACTCGGTTCTGACCACCAAATGCTTGCCCAAAGCGGTGCCGACCTTTATGGTATTGACCTGACGCCGAGAGCCATCAAAAATACAAAAGAGAGACTGGAAATATTTGGCTTAAAATCCAATCTGCAAGTAGCCGATGCCGAAAATCTGCCTTTCGACGACGAAGAGTTTGAGGCGGTATATTCGTGGGGGGTTATCTTAGCAAGTCCTTCGCCGGAAAAAGCAGCGGACGAGATATATCGGGTATTGAAGCCCGGAGGTTTAGCAAAGGTCATGATTTATAAAAGAAAATCTATGGTCGGCTATATGCTCTGGACAAGATATGCCTTGATGCGTTTGCGCCCGTTTACGAGCTTGGATGAGATATATGCCAAATACCTCGAAAGCCCCGGCACCAATGTCTATTCGGTAGAAGAAGCCCGCGAGATGTTCGGCAAATTCAGCGACGTGGAAATCACGACCACCCTTACACACGGCGATTTGTTGACTTCCAAAGCCGGACAAAGACACGAAGGGTTCTGGTTGGGTTTAGCCAGAAAAGTATATCCGAGAGCTTTGGTCAGACGCTTTTTCAAAAATCACGGATTGTTTATGATGATAAAAGCGATAAAATAGCCGTCGGAAGCATGGTTCGTTTGTAATTTTCTGAAAATCAATGTTTTAGTGTTAACAATACTCAAATAAAGGAAAATAAAATATGCGCTATAACAACTTTTTCACGTTAAGCATTATACTATCACTTATGCTGACATTTGGCGACAAAGCCTCTGCACAAGTCGATTTATCCGGCAAACACCTCAAAAGAACAGCTCCCAATCTCTTGGATGCTGCCAACAGTAAAGCCATTCGCCCCAATGCAGCAATTCAGGCAAAACGCTGGAAACACATACAAAAAGGGCAGGCAGCATCAAAAAAAAATAATACAAATGCCTCCCCTCTTTGGTCTGATGAATACTCTTATGATAAGGGAACAGGGAGTTTTAAGCTGGCAAATACCAAATCAAAAGACAAATTAATTTGGCTGACCTCCCGCCTCGAAACCGGAAAAACCTACACCTTGTCCTTGCGCTGTATGGCTCCCAATACCTCGCCCCCGCCCGTAATGATGTTGATGATAGCAGCTATACGCAACGGAAAATACGTGAACCATTACACCAAAATGTTCAGCCCCTCCGAAGCCCACAAATGGGAAGAATTTACTTTTTTCTACACCGTTGCTCCCGGAGATACTGATTTTCGCATTCAAATCCTGAACTATATCCCACCCACAAAAGGTATCAAAGAACCCGTCACGGCATACATTGACGATATATATCTAGGTGAAGGAAAAGGTTTTGCTGATTTGCCTACACACAAAATACCCTTTGCGGGCGAACAGGTACGCGTAGATGAACTAGGCAATATAGAAGTGAAAAAGAAGGGATTGTGGCAACCTTTCTTCCCGTTTATTATCTACCCTGACGGGTACAGACATACATTAAAAAAGAAACAAACCAAAAATGCCGGATGGGAAATATACGCACGTCAGGGCTTCAATACCATCCTGATAGGTTCAGAAAATTATATGGCGAAAAATGCTATTCAGGCAGGTTTGCGCCCAATGGTAGGGCTGACTTGGTATTATAATCCCAAGAAAAAATTATACCTCGATTTTGAACACCTCCAAAAACGCCTTGATGAACTAAAAACCACAGGAATGTTCGACCATCTCCTGTTTTATTATATCGACAATGAGATACACGGCACATACAAACCCATGAAAACCGTTGTGGAGTATATCGAAAATTGGGAAAAAACTAATTTTAACCAACGACTCCAAATCCCCGTTTACATGCTCAATGGCTCCCCGGCCCTCGCCCCCCAATACAAAAACAGCCAACACAGAATGGCAGACCTCACCGGCACATATATAGCCAGTAAGGGATTCGGCACCGATAATTTTTTAGCACTGGACAATCCCGCTAACCAAAAAATGCCCGTAGCCATTGCTCAAATGAATGGCAACAAAATGCCACTCCGCACACGCCTCTACGGAGCTATTGCAAACGGAGCAAAAGGCATGGGATACTGGAGAGACTTCGCACCCAACAATCCGGCAAACCGCCCGGGCAGCCCCAATTACAAACCCGAAAAAGATGTGACCAAAACGCCGTGGTGGAATGATTTTCCGAATATCGTCGAAGAAGTCGAACAACTCATGCCCCTCATCCGCCAACCGCATTGGACCACATGGAAAGTCAGTGCAGACAACGACCTGATAGACATCGGCACACGCGAATACCAAAATGAATGTTACATTATCATTGCCAATTATAATGCAGAAAAAGTAAATGTTAATTTCAAGGTTTCAGGTTTACCCTTTGCCGACTGCCGCATCGAAGATTATTTTGCACCACACAAAAAAGTCGCCTGTATGTCCGACTCATCTTTTAATCTTCGTCTGCCGCCATACGGAGTAGGTGTTTACAAATTGAAAAAAAAATAAGTAGTTGGAGAAAATTGTAAACCTAATTTTATCCAACTACTCAATCACAAATAAATCGGTCAACGAATAACAAATTACGATACTGACAATATGCAACCTTTTATATGCTTTGTACATATTGGGAAAAACGGAGGGACGACCTTCCACCAGATTTTACACAACAATCTGCCAAGATTTTTCAGCATTAATCGCCATAAAAAAACCAATGGCGAATTTAATAAAGACCACTTCCGAAAATTTCTTCGCAGTACAGGAGCGCGAGGTATTGGCGGACATACTATAAAGCCATATCTCGACTACGAATCCATCGTCAAGCGTCCCATTTTTTACATTACTTTTTTGCGCGAACCCGTTAAAAGATACGTTTCATTAGCCAATTTTCGGAAATATCTGGGCTGGTCGCCGGACATTGAGCATACCTTTACATTTGAGCGTTATCAAGACTATCAAACCCGACACCTTACAGGCAAACGCGAACTCGCAGGCGCAATTGATATGATTCGCCGACTTGATTTTGTGGGTATTTTAGAGGAATATGATACCTCATTGCTCTTGCTTCGCCAACAATTAAAACCCTTTTTTGACCTTAAAATAAATTATGAAAAACAAAATGTAGCCAAAGACCGCAATACGAATTTTTACAGTATAGATACACTACCGGAAGCTCATTTAAATCGAATCAAAACCGAAAATGCACTCGATATACAATTGTACCAAAAGAGTTTGGAGCAATTTGAACAGATGAAAGCCGATTATGAGGGAGATTTGCAGGCAGATTTGGCGACATTCAAAGAAGAAAACAAGCATTATCACGAAAAAAAATCAAATTACTATTTTCAGAAAGCCAAAAACGGTTTAGTCAGAAAAGTCATTCAACCTATTATAATGTGTTGATGCGTTGTCGAGTTGACGTTAAGATTTTTGCGGAGCAAAAATAAAACTCAACAACACATCAACACATTAACACAACAACTCGTGAACTCAACAACTCGTCAACACGTTTAATGAAACAAATTATTCAAGACCTGAAATCAGGCGGAACCATCCTCGAAGAAGTGCCTGTGCCGCAGGTACGGGCAGGGCATATTCTCGTGCGTACACATTGCTCCTTGGTATCATTGGGAACGGAGCGCATGTTGGTCAATTTCGGTAAAGCCAATTACCTCAACAAAGCCCGCCAACAACCCGAAAAAGTAAAACAAGTCATTCAAAAAGTAAAATCGGACGGCTTGCGCCCTACGGTAGAGACTGTACTGCGAAAACTCAGTGACCCGCTACCACTAGGATATTGCAATGCCGGTGAAGTGATTGCAGTGGGTAAGGGCGTCGCGGAATTTAGGGTCGGTGACCGTGTGATTTCCAACGGACATCATGCCGAAGTGGTGTGTGTGCCGAAAAATTTGGCTGCCAAAATACCCGAAGGTGTAAGCTATGAAGAGGCGAGTTTTACAATCATCGGGGCAATTGCTTTGCAGGGAGTACGTTTGGTGAATCCGGCTTTTGGAGAAACGATTGTGGTCACGGGTTTGGGGTTGATTGGTTTGATAGCGGCTCAACTCCTAATGGCAAATGGTTGTGAGGTTATTGGGCTGGATTTTGATGCAGCAAAAGTGGACTTGGCAAAAACGTGGGGCATCCATGCCATCAAGGTGTCGGAAAGCACCAACCCGGTGGCTACGGTCATAGACCTGACGGGCGGCGTGGGGGCAGATGGCGTACTGATTACAGCATCTACCAAGAGCAATGAAGTGATTTCGCAAGCCGCACAAATGAGTCGCAAGAGAGGACGCATTGTATTGGTGGGAGTGATTGGTTTGGATATTCAGCGTGCTGATTTTTACGAAAAAGAATTATCCTTTCAAGTGTCTTGTTCGTATGGTCCGGGACGTTATGACGAGGAATATGAAACCAAAGGAAATGATTATCCGCTGCCTTATGTGCGTTGGACGGAAAAACGTAATTTTGAGGCGATTTTGAATGCCATTGCCAAAAAACGACTCCATATACGCGACCTGATCAGCGAAGAAATCCCGTTGGCAGATTACGGGAAAGTGTATAACAATATTGATACGGCAAAAGGCATCGCTTACGTGCTGAAATATCCGGCTACGGCTACTTTGGAGCAAACCAATGTGGTCGTAACAGAGAAAAATTTTCAGGGCAAAAAAGGCGTATTGGGCGTCGTCGGTGCTGGAAATTTTACGAAAGCCATGATTTTACCTATCCTGAAAAAACTCAGTGCCGAAACGAAATACATCGCTAGTGCGCGGGGGCTTTCCGGTACAACAACAGCTAAAAAATACGGTATCGCCAATTCGACGACAAATTATAAAGATATTCTTGCGGATAATGAGGTAGATGCAATAATGATTACGACGCGACACAACCAACATGCGGCACAGGTCGTAGAAGCACTCGAAGCGGGGAAGCATGTTTTTGTGGAAAAACCTTTAGCGATTACGCGTTCCGAACTGTCGCAGGTCATCGCAGCATACAAGACGAATAACAGCATGTTGACCGTTGGTTTCAATCGTCGTTTTTCACCATTTATACAAGATGCCAAAAAACAACTTGGTGCAGACAGTACACCGATTAATGTAATAATAACGATGAACGCCGGCTTCATTCCGCCCGAACATTGGGTACAAGATATGGAAACAGGCGGCGGCAGAATCATTGGTGAAGCCTGCCATTTGATTGATTTAATCACCTTCCTTACGGGTAGCCTCGTAGAAAGCGTAGTGTGCAATGCCTTCGGAACGAATTTTGAAGAAAATACGGATAATGCGTCAATTTTGTTGCGCTATCGAAATGGCTCGCAGGGAGTTATCAATTATTTTTCAAATGGAAGTAAAGCCTACTCGAAGGAACGCATAGAGGTCTATTCGCAAAACCGCACGATGGTGATTGATAATTTTCGTCAATCAAAATACTATGGCTTCAAGGGCAGCGGCATGAAAAAATCGCAGGATAAGGGGCATTATGAGCAATTTAAACGATTTATGGAAAGTATCAAAACAGGTGGTGCGCCAACAATTCCATTTGAAGAAATTGTAAATACTACCGAAGCAAGCATCGCCGCCGTAGAATCACTAAAAACAGGGGCTTGGGTGAAGATTTAGTGAGACTAATGCTCAGTCAAGCTAATAATGTTATCTTTGAAAGATTTTAGCCTAACTGGACTTTGGACAAAATGGGAATTAGGGAATTGGGAAATTAGGTTTATATTCATAAATATTTGATAATCAACAGTCTATTTTTTTATTAAAAATTAAAAGAATGCAATAATTTTTCTAAATAAAGTCTAATATTAATAAACAGAAGTTTACCTAATTTCCGAATGTCCAAAATCCAGTAAAAAAGAAATGTTTATGCTGAAAAAATCGCTATTATTGGATTTGTGCTTTATCGGTATCGCTTTGATTATCTTCTCTAATCTCAATGGAATAGTTGTTGCGTTGTTTGGGATAACGGCGGTATTTTCGAGTTTTATTCTATTCTTTTGTCTGATTATTATTTTTTATTTATTTCGATACAAAAAAATTACCTTTCCACATTGGGCGTATAATGCTACGGTGCTTTATTTGATTGTTTTTGGGAGTATTATGTGGCTGTTTTACAGCTACATGTACAGTCTGGATGCCGATTATTACAAGATATTCAGGAAGACGGTGCCCTCTTTTATATTGGTGTATGCAGTGTATAAATACACAATATATTGTGCGGATAAAGGGCAACTCAATAAGGTATATTATATTACAGTATTTACATTATTGTTTACCACTTTTTTCATACCCCTCAGCGCGTTTAAGATACTTCCGGGGGCATTCAAAGCCTTAATGTATGGTGGCGGACGTTCTGCCGGGCTATTTACCAGCCCCAACCTTGCAGGTATGCACGCAAATTTCACTTTAGCTTTTGTATTATTTTTTATTATTCAGAGCAAACGTCTTTCGCTGCTATTTCTCGCGCTTATGCCTATTGTGCTTTATGCTGCTTTTCTGACGTTTTCAAAAGCCACCATTATTGTAGCGGGTTTGATGGTGGTTTTATTCTTTATATATAATTCTGCCATTATACTCAAAATGCCGAGAGTGCGGCGACGGCGATTTGGGGTGTCTTTGCTGATTATTGCCGTAAGTATTGTTGTCTTTTTCCCTCATCTCCAAGAATCATTCTCCAATTTGGGTGTCCAACAATTGCAACGTCTTCAACAAATCGGCGAATTTTTACAAGGAGAGGTTAACGCCAAAACAACAACCGACCGATCAGAACTTTGGAAAGAAGCCATCAGTCTGATAACAGCTCAGCCCATACAGGGGTATGGATTGTCTTGTTTTGCCAACCTACCTGAAGCCCGGTTAGGTGCTCATAATACCTATCTGATGGTTTGGGGGGAGGCAGGTATTTTGGCAATCACCATGTTCTTCGTTTATATTATCTCTACTTATTATCGTTGTTTCTTTTGGGTACGTGACCCTTCTTACCGTTTCTTGTGCATTTCCTTGTTTATTGTTCTTACCTTGCAATTATACGGTGCAGCACATACAGGACTTGGAAATAGCGAAGCCAACTGCATGTTGGGTATCATATTCGGAACGCTGGAAGCAAAACGCGGCAATATAGACCACCTCCGTTATGGAAAATACTTAGGAAAAGATTACCTTTCAAAATTAGCAAAACGAAACGGGCGTCTCTTGAAAAATGAGTAAATGATAAAATGAGTAAATGTTTTCTATCAACGTAATCATGATAAGATACTTTAAGTAACGACAAATCAATAAGTGTATATATCACCACATTAGCAATTTATCTATTTACTCATTTGTTAACAGACCATGAATAAAAGCATAATCATTACGGGAGGTGCCGGATTTATTGGTAGTCATTTGGCGCAGCGTTTGTTGCGCGAAAATTGGCGGGTAACTATCGTGGATAGCCTCGACCCGTTTTATGATTTGCGTATCAAACACCGCAATCTCGAAATGTGTCGTGCCTATGGCAATCAATTCGACTTCCTTCAATTGGATGTGACCAACCACGAAGTACTCACACGTTCACTCACAGAAGACTATGAGGTGATTGTACACCTCGCTGCAAAAACGGGTGTTCGCCCCTCCGTTACCAATCCTCGTCAATATTCATTTGTCAATACACAAGGCACACAAAATATGCTCGAAATTGCGCGGGAGCGCAATATCCGAAAATTTATTTTTTCCTCCTCAAGCAGTGTTTATGGACTCAATACCAATTTGCCGTGGAGCGAAGACGACCAAGACCTGCGCCCAGTCAGCCCTTATGCCTGCTCCAAACTCGCCTCTGAATTATTGGGTCATTCCTATAGCCAATTATATGGCACACAGTTTCTTGCCTTGCGCTTTTTCACGGTCTATGGTCCGCGCCAACGTCCCGATTTGGCGATTCACAAATTTGCGCTAAAAATGCTCAAAGGCGAACCCATACCCGTACTCGGTAGCATGGATTCGGGCAGGGATTATACGTATATCGACGATGTAGTCGAAGGAATCTGTCGCGCTATCAATTATGACGATACCGTCTATGAAATCATCAATATCGGCAACAACAAAACCATCAGCATGGCTGAAATGATACAAACCCTTGAAGATACCTTCGACGTAAAAGCCATCATCGACCACCTCCCGGCTGCTGCCGGCGACCTGCCTCTGACTTGTGCGAATATCGCCAAAGCCCACCGATTGCTCAATTACGAGCCACAAACTTCCTTTAGCGAAGGTATTCGCTTGTTCAAAGAATGGCTAACTGAAGAAAATTCCAAATTCCAAATAACAAGCACCAAGCCCTAAAACCCAAATTCCAAAACTCGCTACTTTAAATCCCACTTTCGTCTAAAAAACATCCAGACTTGTCTTGAAATCATTTCAAAATCCAAATAATTTATGTAAATTTATATAGATTTTGGTTAACACTTTCACAAAATTTACATAACCAAATAGTTTTAAGTCGAGTTTACTACCGTAGAAGTTGATACCCGAAATGTCAATTTATACTTACTCTTAAACTTCACACATTCATGCAACGAAAACAGCAGCAATCTCGCCCCAATCCTTTCCGGTCTGTATTTGGCATCGTCTTTCTTGTATTGGCGATAATGGCGATATTTTGGCTCGTAAAAGGTGTAATGACAATACTCTCTTGGCTTATGCCTGTCCTGTTCATTGCCACCTTAATCATCGACCACAAGGTAGTGGTCAATTACGGCAAATGGATAGGCGGCTTACTCAAAAATAATTTGCCTTACGGCATTGGTGCTGTATTATTCACCTTGTTTGCCAGCCCTGTAGTCGCGGTATATCTATTCGGAAAGGCAATGCTCAAACGCCAAGTCCGCAAAATGCAAACCACCGTTGAAGAAAAACAGCGCGGTCAAACTACTGACTACGAAGAAGTAGTAGAAGATGATTTTGAATTTGACCTTAAGGAAGAAGAGGAAATCATCCCGCTCGAAATCCCAAAAACGACTCGCCGACTTCGACAAGAAGACAAAAATTCATACGACGACCTTTTTAACGATATTTAGTAGAAAAATTCCAAAACCCAAGCACCAAATTCCAATAAGTACTAATGTGTTTTTTGCTTGAACTTGACACTTGAACTTGAACTTTATAGCGGACATCACCTTATGGCTTTACCTGCTTTTTGCGGTATTCGTGAGTCTCTCGTATGTTTTTTTCATGCTGCGATATATTGAAGGGTGGAAAGCATTGCCCAAATTCAAGAAAAAAGAAAACGCCGAAAACACCACCACAATTAGCGTCCTCGTACCTGCCCGAAACGAAGAAGACCATCTCTCCGCTACACTCAATGCCGTCTTAGCACAAAAATATCCCAATCATCTGTACGAAATTATCGTCATTGATGATTATTCTACGGATAAAACACCACAAATCATTCGTGAATATTCGGGAAAATACCCTCAAATAAAAGGCATCAAATTAGCCGATTATATTCGCTCAAAAACGCTTTCATTCAAAAAGAAAGCCATAGAAATCGGTGTACAACATTCTAATAATCAATTAATTGCCCAGACAGACGCCGACTGTGTAATGGGCAACGATTGGCTCAAACTCATCGCAGATTATTACGAACAACATCAACCCAAATTTATCGCCGCTCCCGTCATTTTTTTTGATGAGAAAAATACTTTCCAACGTTTTCAATCGCTGGATTTTGTAGGAATGATGGGCGTGAATGGCGCGGGTATTTTTCGGAAATTTCACTACCTCTGCAATGGTGCAAATCTTGCCTACGAACGCGAAATTTTCCATGAAGTCAATGGCTTTGAAGGCGTGGACCAACAAGCCTCCGGCGATGACCTCATGCTGCTCCAAAAAATCGCAAAATACTACCCCAACGAGATTGCCTTTCTCAAAAATATAAATGCTGCTACCTACACCACACCCAAGCGCACCCTGTGCGAGTTTATGCGGCAGCGCATTCGTTGGGCAACCAAAACGACGAACTATCCCGACAAAGGCGTGACGCTCACATGGGCACTCATTTGGTTGTTTTGTATCAGTATTCCCATCAATTTATTGGCAGGCATTTTTGTGCCTGTTTTGCTGTACTTGGGTTTGGCGCAATTCGCCATTAAAATTGTATTGGATTTTATTTTCCTCCGAAGTGCGGCAATTTCGTTTGATAGGAAAGATTTGGTACAAATGTCAGTTTACATTCCTTCTATTTTTCTCGAACTAAGCTATGTTATCGTGATTGGTTTGCTGGGCTTGTTCGTCAAAAATTATGAATGGAAAGGGCGGCGAGTGAGGTGATTTTCAGGTAAAAAAATATTATATAAATTGCAGAAACGGCATCTTGAAATATTTCGGGATGCCGTTTTTATTTGGTTCTTTGACATTTTTTGCATTTGGAATAAAATTAAAGATTTACACCTTGCGTGTTCCTCCCCCACCCCCTCCAAAGGGCAGGGCTGGTCAGTTCTAAAAATATCTAATTCGATATTTGTTAAAACGGCACTACGGTGAAAACTGTGGGTCAGAAAATATTGAGCTTTGATTTCGCCCGAAAATTCGCCTAAACACGGCTGACATTTTGCAAATCTAACGATAGCCCACATCTTTTAAATGTCGAGTATTTGCGAAATAAACGTTATTTAAATATTTTTATCTAGTTGAAAAACAAATTTTTATAAAGTAAAAATATTTTAAATGAATAAAAAAATAAGTAATCCCGTTTGCTAAACTTTTCAAGTTTCGTAAACGTAGGCATATCACAGAATTTTTTAATTAGCTAAAAATTAGTGCGTTACTTACGTTTACGAAACTTGAAAAGTTTAGCAAACGAGGGTGTTTAAAGATATGGGGTATCGTTAGATTTGCAAAATGTCAGCCATGTTTAGGTTAGTTTTCGAGCAGATTTGAACTTAAATTTTCGTAACTTCGTTTTATGTACAACTGCATGTTCAAATTCAAACTAACAAATCATGCGAATTACAAATAAAGTATATAAACAATATCCTCAATATTTGCACGATATGGCAGTCGCGCAAGTAGCCGAAGAATATAAGTCAAAAGGCTATGAAGTGAAAAGAGAATATCCTGTCGGCGAATATCACGCAGATTTATTTGCCCGTAAAAATGGCGAAAGTATTATTTTTGATATTAATGCAGAAAAATTGGATGAATACAGACGGGAAAAACTCAAATTCATTAGCCGTTTTGTAAAAGAAAAAGGTTATGAATTTATAATGGTCTTCGCCAATACCCCGCGCGAAAGGAAAATTAACCTGCCCGAACTCAAACCTATCTTTACAAATTATTTTCAAAAGAGTTCATTAGACCAATTGGCGCATTTGGCGGAAAAGGTAGAATTTGAGGGAGTGAGTTCTATTGACATTGATAAATTAAACCTCACGGAAAATGTTGATATTCATGTAATTGGGGTGGCTTCCATAACAATTTGGCTGATAGAACCTAAAGAAAGTTACACGGAACGTTTCCCATTCGATTTTGAAGTTATTTTAGAGAAAAAAAACAATAAATTAGTGCTCAAAGAAGTCCTCAATTTAAAATTTTACACAGAAGATTTTTGATGTTACAAAATAAAATAAAACAACTCGCTACCACCCTACACAACGACATCGTCGCTACCCGCCGACATCTGCACCAAAAC
>ENA-ORXR01004269-ORXR01004269.1-marine-metagenome-genome-assembly--contig:-NODE-4269-length-12071-cov-96.736118_pt1 | contig 12071 bp, 7 predicted proteins | sample MGYA00237866_ERZ511479 | MGnify/ENA metagenome assembly ERZ511479 | reverse complement strand
GCGGCCGCTGGCCGCCGCGGCGCTGGAGGCGGACGCATCCCCATTTGAACTGTTTGACCTGCGGCGCCCCCGGTCGCGGAAGACCGTCGCCGAGGAGCTGTGCGACCTGTTCCTCGGCTACACCGCGCCAGCGGCCAGCGAGCGGGCTGTTCTTGCGCTTGTGGCGGACCCTTTTGCGGTGGAGCACCTGGAGGCGTGGGAGCGGCAGCTCAAGGCTTTTGTGCTGCCTCCCCCCCCGCCACCACCACCACCGTCCCGCTCCCGCGCCCGCGGTGGTGGAAACTCTGGCGGGCGCGCTGCGAACGTCAAGCGTGCGAATTTGGCGGCGCCGGCCTCCTCCAAGGCGAGCACCAAACGCCTTGAGCGTGATGCTGCGTCGAAGCGCGCGGCGGAGCGTGCGGCGAAGCGAGCAGCGGAGCGTGCCAAGGAGCGTGCGGCGGCCGAGCGTGACGAGAAGCGTGCGAAGAAGCGTGCGGCGGCGGTTGCAGCTTCTAATGCAGAATCAAGTGCCGCAGCAGCAAAAGCAGCGCAGGCGCACGCCACCCTGCTGCGTGAGGCGGCCGCGTTGACGGCCAGGAAGATGAATACTCACGGCTGGTCGCCGGAGCGGCTGCGTGACTTGCATGCGACACGAGCCCATGCTGCCCAGGTGCTGGCGGCAGCCGGGCTAAGGGAGACAGAAGACGGGGGTGCCGGCGCTGCTGCTGAAGCACTGGCGCCGGGGGTGGGGCCGGCCGAGGACGCGGCGGTCCAGCCGCGTGCCGTCGACGACGCGGGAGCCCCGTCCGACACGGCGCGCGCAGCCGAGGCGGCGGCGGCCGAGGGAGCCGCGCGGGCTCTTGACGAGCAGACCGACCAAGTGCGAGCAGCCGACATGGCGGCAGCAACAGATGAAGAAGTAATGACGGCGTTCACCCAAGCGGCGGCGGCGGCGGGTTCCGTGCCCCACTCGTTGGCTGGACGGAAGCGCGGCCGAGAGGAAGCGGACCGAGGTGGCGGCAGCTCTGAGCAACGGTCATCCCGCCGCCAGCGGACAGCGGCAGGGGTGACGGGCGGGGCTGCAGCTGCGCCGGCGGTGGCGGCTGCGACGCCGGCTGTGGGCGAGGCGGCGCCGGCGGCAGCGGCCGCGGCGCCTGTGGCGATGGCGCCGGTCGGTTCGTGTCCACCACCAGCAGCGAGTGCTCCTGCTGCCGACGTGGACGCTCCCCGTCCACAGCGAGCTGCTGCTCAACGCGCGGCTGCGCGTTGCGCTGCGGTGGTTGTTGCAGCCAACAAAGCGGCCGTCTTTGGGACGGGGTCTGACGACGACTCGGACGTGGCTGCCCCGTCGACGGACACTGGGTACAAGAACGTGTTCCCAGATGTGCCGGAGCCGTACGAGGACGACGCGCCGCCGATTTCGACGGCCTGGACGCAGACGGCGGCGCGGAACCGCACCGAGCTCGAACGCGTCCGCGTGGAGCTCCCCGCGTTCTCCATTCTACTTCCAGGAGATCACCAGGCGCGGGACTTTATCCCTCTTAGTGATTGGCGTTTGGCGGCAGATGATGCGCAGCAGTACTTGGCAGCCGTCGGGCGGCAGCCGGTTGTGTCCGCCGCGGCACCAGAGGCGTGGCACGAGGATCGTAGTGGTGGCGGCGGCACCGGCACCGGCACTGGCAGCAGCGGCGGACCAAACGGCGGAGCGAGTGTCGATGCGTCGGCTGCTGGTGCTCTGCGCGTTGCTACCGTTCTGCACGAGCGCGGCTGGGTCGTTCTCCCGCACGCACTGGTCGCGCCGGACACGGCGGCGAATGTGGACCTGCTCTTGCGCTTCTTTCTGGACCAGTTTCCGGGTGAGACGCGCATCGCGGCCGTCGAAGCCAAGACGCTGCCGGCCGCTCAGGAACCGGTATGGGCACCGATTCACAACCAGGACAACATGGGGTTGGATGCGGCCGCCCGACTTCAAGGGCAAAGCCGCCTGACAGTGTTACCCGGCGCCGTCAAGAGCAGCAACGACCCGTTGGAGCAGCCCGTGTACGTGGCCAAGCTACAGGTGGACCTCCACTTGGCTGCTCTGGCGCACGCTGTGATCAGCCGTGTCGGCGGCCGCACCGACGACAGCGGAGATGTGTGCGTGCGCGTGCCAACGACGGGCGCGCGAATGCTGTTAACGACAAGCAAGGCGATGCCGCAACACCCGCACGTCGATTCAAACCCGACGGCGACGGTACCGTCGCCCTTGCCCGCTCATCTGGCGTCTGTCCCCGAGGCTGTGGCGGAGGCTGCGGCGGCGGAAGTATTGGCGAGGGGGCCTGCGCTTGCTGCTGCTGCGGGCATGGATGGTGGGGGTGACGGCGGCTCTGGAGACAACCCCACGCCGCCATTCCCGTTGCTGACGCAGCTGCCTGAGGATTGGAGCAGGCTGCGGCGGCCCGCACCCGTCAGCGGCGACGGCGGCGGTGGAGCTGGCGGTCGCGCGTCTGACGGCGGTGGCTCTGCGCTTCCTGGAATGCCGCCGCCGCCGCCGCCGCTGTCGCCGCTGCCGCCGCTCTCGCCGCCACCGCCGCCGCCGCCGCCTCCGCCGCCTGCGGGCGCGGCCTCGAGCGGTGATCCCCCCGTCTACTCGGTGAGGCCGTCATTGAACTACTTTGTGATGGCCACCGGGGCCGACGGCAGTTGGGTTCGCGCGTGGCCCAGCAGCGTGCAGGTTCTCCAACACGTGCTGGCCGGGCAGACGCAGCGGCGCGCTGTGTATCCTGAGCTCGTGTTCATCCCGCCCTTCTCCGTCGCCATCATGCGTGGGGACGTTGTGCACGGCGGCGCTGGAGCTGCCGACAATCCGGCGCGTGCGGCGGCGGTGAAGGCGGGCGACAAGGACGCCTTCAACTACAGCCATTGCATCCGCCTCCACATGTACGTGCAGGATAAGGAAGTGCCGCTGGACAATGCGATTCACTTGGCGCTTCCCCGGCATGTCTTTTGCACCTAGCTTGGACGCTTTTGTTTTATGTGTGTTGCACGTGTGTTATTGTGAGTGCAGCGAGGAGTCTGGGGTTGGGGGGACTGTTGGTGGGACGTGTGCAATCCGCGATCTGGTCGTACGGTCATGCCATGTTCCGTGGAGCCTACTACACCAGGCCTCCCTCCCCTCCGTGGGCTATGATTGTGTTTGTGCGTTATGAATGTTCGCCACCATTCGGTGTGCAACACCTTGAAGAAGAGTAGAAACGTGCATGTATGCCAACAGGGAGGGCGTGCTTTTGCACTGAAGAGGACTGCTGCCAGGTCTCACGGGTCACGGACAAGTGCCCGTGCCCTTGATCTGGGGCGGACCTCGTGGATTGTTTCGTTCAGACGAGGGGGTGTGGGTGGGTGGGCTGTATCAGTACAGCCCTCCTCGGATCGGTGGTCACCGACAATCAGGGTCGGAGGGGGGGCAGCGGAGGTGGAATGTTTTCAAAACACGATAAATTACCCAATATGGAAGTAGCCTGGCTTTGATTCCAAAGGATTGAGGCCCGATTTTTCGAGGAGGGCTGTACTGATACAGGCCATCCATGGCCCCCGACGGGGGGCACGTGGGGCGGGCGGGCGTCGGTTGTTGGTTTTCTCGTGCGGGCAGCTGGTCGGACTGCACTGCAAGCAAGCCAAGCCCAAGCCAAGCGAACACACGTCTTTGGGTGGCCGGAAACTCTCTTGTCCATTCTTTTGACCGCCTCGTTTGAGCCGTGCGAACTCGACTTGCTTTTGTTGTCCTGTCGGGGAGGCTGTGTGCGCCTCAACAACAAACAAAAGGGCCGACGGGTGTCGCTTTGGGTGTCGGGCCAGATCTGGTGGAAGTTGTCAGACGAGGGGGTGTGGGTGGGTGGGCTGTATCAGTACAGCCCTCCTCGGATCGGTGGGCATCATGGTGGGAGGGGGTGCAGCGGCGGCGGAATTTTGAAAGGACGATAAATTGCCCAACATGGAAGTAGCCTGGCTTCGATGATTCCAAAGGATTGAGGCCCGATATTTCGAGGAGGGCTGTACTGATACAGGCCATGGCCCCCGACGGGGGGCACGTGGGGCGGTCGTCGGTGGTTGGTTTTCTACTGCGGGCAGCTGGTCGGACTGCACTGCAAGCAAGCCAAGCCCAAGCCAAGCGATCACGCGTCTTTGGGTGGATGAAAACTCTCTTGTCCATTCTTTTGACCGCCTCGTTTGAGCCGTGCGAACTCGACTTGCTTTTGTTGTCCTGTCGGGGAGGCTGTGTGCGCCTCAACAACAAACAAAAGGGCCGACGGGTGTCGCTTTGGGTGTCGGGCCAGATCTGGTGGAAGTTGTCAGACGAGGGGGTGTGGGTGGGTGGGCTGTATCAGTACAGCCCTCCTCGGATCGGTGGGCATCATGGTGGGAGGGGGTGCAGCGGCGGCGGAATTCTGAAAGGACGATAAATTACCCAATACGGCAGTAGTAGCCTGGCTACGATTCCAAAGGATTGAGGCCCGATTTTTCGAGCAGGGCTGTACTGATACAAGCCATGGATGGCCTCCGACGGGAGGCCCCGTCGGCGGGCATTTTGTTCGGATACTCTCTAACCCACAGATACTGAGAGAGGGGTGCCCTTTTATGTGGAACCCATGCCCCTGTATGCACAACTCCGCTCGCTGTCCTGCGATGGTAGGCTTGGCAGGGGCGCGGTGGCTGAGATTGGCGGCATCAGAACAGCCCTGCGCTGTCAAGCGGTGGGGGGACACTCACCAACTGTTCTCACACTGGGTGGGAGAACTTGAAACGACAATTTCAAAACAAGTACATAGCAAAGACCAGACCTCAATTTGATGGAATCAGAAGGTGAGCTAGTCGAATCTCGATCTGGTCGAGCAGGAGGGCTGTACTGATACAGCTTTCAATGACAATCCATTCGTCTTGTGTTTGTGGGGTGCGCGGTTGTGTGGTTCCAATCCTTTTCTTTTTGTGGCCTTGACATGGCGCGCGGACGCTGATACAAACAACAGGTATACATACAGACAGGCGGCACGTAGCTTTCCTTGTTTCTTGCGTGGGTGCCGCCGGTCGTTTGTTGCGTTGTTTGGAGAAGAGCGCTGCACTGTTGCTGCTGAGGGGGACGTCTGATTCAGTTTACATTCAGACCTGACGTATTGCCGCGGGTGGTGGGCCACACTGGAGGTGTTGCGGACACCTGTCTCGTCGTGTGTTGCGTGCCGCATTTTTAATCTTCATTAGAAAGCGTCGGCAACTTTTGGTGTGGGTCAATTGTGATGTTTACCTCCGCGCGAGCCGCCCGCATTCACAGGGTGGGCATGGAGGCGCATCCGCGCCCGCATTCATGCATTCAACCACGACCTGTGTGCTTGAAGATGCGTGGCTTGTTATTGCAACGTTCGTCTGTCCCCTTTTGTTCTGCCTCAAATCAATGGTGGTAGGATCTACGCTGGTGGGTCGGGTTTCGGAGAGACACGTGGACCACTCACAAAGGGGCGATTTCGTGAGCGCGCGCGCGCACGCCCAACACACAGTCTCCATCCACCGATCGGCAAGCAGCTCGACGTTGACTCGTCGTATCGTCCCCTTCCTTCGGTTTGGGTGCTCTGTGCCGCCTGCGGAGACGACCTGTTGCTTGGCGGTGCCCGCCCGCACCCCCCAACCCCCTCTTCCTCCTCTTTTCCCCCCCCTCACGCCTGTCCCCCCCCCTCTCGTCTCCCCGTTCCCCCCCCCCCCACCCGATCACCACTTGTCTCTTCCGTGGCGTGGCGTGGTGCTGCTGACTTGTACGTGATGGAAGAGTCTGCGTCTACAGCTGTTCGGGTGACAGTCGTCGTGCAGGCGGCTGCGTCCGAGGCAGAGGCAGACACGCGCGAAGGGGGACAAGACGCATCCATTGGTCTCTTTAATGCTGCTATCGTGCACACTGCGCAGTTGCGGGACTTGTTCATCCTCGAGCACCTTGACGCGACGGCTGCCTGTCCGCCGTCGTCTTGCTGGCGGAGCGTGTCTTCGTGCGTGCCGGCCCCGTCGTGGTCGGAGGTTCGGCGGTGGACTTGTCAGATAGTCGTTGGGGGGGGGGCTGACGCATCGGTGTTGGCGTGGCTCGATCACCCCGACATTGCGCAAGCGTACGGCGTTGCGTGGCACCTGAAGCGGTTTGTCGGCGGCTTTCCCCTCCTCCGTACTTGGGCGGCAGCCGGTTTGGCGCTGCGGTCCGGGTCGGCAGCGGCGGACGCGTGCTCAGCCCGAGCGGCAGCTCTGGCGGGGCGCCCTGTCGATGACGACCTGCTGGCGACAGTGGACGGCACCTGCGTGCTGGAGGCGCGTACTGCGGATGCTGTCGACACGCGCGTGTGGGAGCTGTTCATGGCGCTCTGCGGACGCACTGTGGACCTCGAAGCGGCTTCTTTGAGTCATTGCGTTGGCGTTGGGGCGGCGGGTCGTGGAGAGGGAGCAGCAGCTGCCCGTGCCGGCGCTGGCGCTACTCTACCCGTTTTGAAAAGTGCCCACACCTTGCGCCGCACCTGGTTTGTGCCTGAAGACTTTGTCGGTCCGTCTGGGTCGACTAGATCTGCGCTTGGCACCCTCACGGCCTTTGAGATGGTTTTATGGCTGTCGCGCTACTACGCGCTGCTCACAGCGGCCGAGAGGACCGTTGCGGGGCGGCGAGCGATCGTGGCGGATGCAGATTGGCTGAGCAACGCTGTTTCCCACGTACGGTACGCGGTGCGGCAGGTCGTTTCTGGCTGGGACGCAGTTGCGCGGGCGATCGGTGCGCTGTGCATTGAGGAGCTGCTGGCGCCTTATCTTTTGTGGTCCCCCGCGGACGCTGCGTATGTGGCGCTGTGTCGTCCGGACGACCACGGAGCGTTGTTTGCGCCCCGTCGGCAGAGCGTGTGTCTGTACCACGACTCTCCCCCGGGCGTGGCGCCGCTTTCCAAGGCGTCGGCCGACGCGTCGGCGGTGCGGCGGTCTCCGCTGCAGGATGCACAACTGCGGGCTGCGGCGTCCATGTTTTTGGAGCACCTCCGTGCCGGTACCAGCGTTGCGTCACTCACAGAGCTGGTGGCGGACGGGAATGGAGGGGCGGCAGCAGCGGTCACGGCAGCGGCGGCGGCGGCGGTGCAAGCTGCCCCACGGGGTCGTCTGACGTTGCGCCCCTACCGCCGTCCGGCATGGCGGCGGTCAGCGTCGGCTGTACCACCGTTACTCCGCACGGTCGTCGCCGGATTGGCTGCATTTGAGCTGACGGGGGCGTCCTCAGCAGCGGCAACCGGGCAACCAGGGCAGCATCCGCCGGCTACGAGACGTTTTGCTGGTGGTGGCGCATCGTCCGACGCTCGTGGTGTGCGCTTGCGTGCGGCTCGGCCAGATGCCGCGCTTTTATCGTCGGAGGAGGAGGGGGGGGGGAACGACGCTGCTGGGGTCGTGGTCAAAGATGGGGGCTCAAGCAGTGTAGGCAGCAGCAGCAGCGGTAGCATCAGCAGAAGGAGCAGCAGCAGCAGCAGCACCGCCAGCACCAGCCTCCTGAGCACGCTGGACGTTTTTCGACTGCGCCGACGGGCGTTGGAGAGAGCCGAGAGTCGGCTGGCTTCCGCAGCGGCGTCGTCTCTGGCATCGCGCCGTCGCCGTCAACTGCTTTCTTCTCGAAGAGCCCGAGGGGACCCTGCCGCGTACGGAGTTTTGGCGAGCGGCGAAGGTGGCGGGAGCTCGACTCCGTCGGGTTCAACCCGTGCAGCCATGGATATTGTGGATTGGGCGATTCCCGCGGTGTACCGTGCGTATGAGTGTCGGGCAAGTGAGCTGATGGTGACCCACGCGGTGGCCGAAGCGTCGTTGAAGGCTCGGTGCCGTGCAAGCCGTGTCGGTGGCGGTGGCGGTGGCGGTGGCGGTGGCGGTGGCGGTGGCGGTGGCGGTGGCGGTGGCGGCCGACGCGCAGCTGCTCCTGATGTAGTCATCTTCGACCGGTTTTGTCCGACCACGGGCGCCGATGATGATGGTGATGGTGGTGGAGTGGTTGCTGGAACCCCCCTCGAGCCGTGGCCCCCTCTTTCTGGCAACGTGCAGCTGGTGCTGACGGACCCGCCGTACAACACACGGCGAAAGGCCAAGGATGATCGTTCAGCGCACGACATTTTGACTCCTGCGGACGCGCGCAGCTTTGTGGAGCTGACGCGCGTGCTACTGCGACCCGGGGGCCACCTGCTGCTTTTCTGCGCATGGGAGCAGGTCAACATGTGGGTCGACCTCCTACGCGGCGCCGTCGACGACGTTGCGGGTGTTGGTCGCGCCGCATTTTTTGTGGACAGCCACCCTATGTTTGCCCTGCGCACGGTGCACGGCAGGGTCAAGCGGGGGCGCACGAACACGGCCTTGGCCAACATGGGAGAATTGATCGTCGGGGCGACTCGGGCGGGTGCGGCGGCCTCTGACGCGCATGTCATGGTCAACTACCAGTCGTTCAACGCGGTGCCGTCCCGCTTCCGCGCCTTTGACAATGTGATTGACAATGTGCCGGACCTGCCGGCGTCCGAGGTTGTCCGCGGTGTCGATGAGAGCGGCCAGGTCGTCAAGGTTCGCTTTGAGCAGAAGTCGATGGCTCTCATGACGGAGCTTATCCTGCGTTACTCCCAGCCGGGGGACATCGTGGCTGACCCGTTTGGCGGCACTTTTACGACGGGGGCCGCGGCGCTGAGTATCCCCGGAGGCCAACACCGTCGGGTCATCGTGTCGGATGCCTACGCAGACGCCGCGACGGCGGGACGGCGGCGGCTACGGGGGACATTTGTGGAGCAGGCCGTGCTTGGCGGCTTTGTGCGGCACTTGAGGGCCGCCGCCGGACAAGTGCGGGCCGCGGCGCAGGCAGTGCTTGATGCCGGCATCGGGGATGGGGCGGGTGGGCCGCCCCATGGCGGGGGAGTGTCGGTGGTCGAGACCGCGGCGGAACGCCAGTTGCGGATGTGTCAACCCCCGAAAGGGTTCCCGTCACACACGGGGCTGCCAGAGTGCACGCTTCTTGCGTTGGCCAATGCACTGGCCGCGGATGCGGATGAGTGCCGGCGCTTGTCTGGGAGGGGTGGCGTGCATCCGAGGGCACCTCCTCCCGGTCGTGACGTCGCTGCGGCTTTGCTGCGGTGCGGCCAGTGTGCGCTTGAGGCGTGGCCGGGGTGGCTGCGTTGCGGGCTGTCCACCGCCGACCCTGTTGCGCTGCGGGAGTACGGGGCGTCGGCGAGCGGCTGCTTCATCGCAACATCATCATTGGCAGGAGGCCTCGGCGGGCTCGGCCTCTTTGCCGGAAGGGCCATGGCGCGGGGCACATCCGTGGGCCCTTTTTTTGGAGCGCTCATCTACTCGAATTATGGGGCGCTGCGAATCAAGAGCGCCCTATACGCGCGGGCGGTCCTTGGGAGCCACGCGCCATCACCGGCCGTCTTTTCTTCTCGGGCGCTGCGGCTTGGGGACGTGCGCGTGGCGCGCGACGCTGCGGTCGCGTCGGACGCTGGTGACGAGGAGGAGCAGACGAATGGTGCTGCCGCTGCGCGTGTCCGTCTGGCCTCGAGCGCAGCTGGTGGGGAGTCTGAGTCCAGCAGCCCCGAGACCACCTACCCTGTGTACGTATGTCCGGCACCGTACTGCTGGGTCGCGTACGCCAACGACCCGCGTGCCGTGTCAGCCACGGACCGGGCTGTTCGGGATGCCGCCACCAGCGCTGCTAACACTGCTGCTTCTGTTTCTACTGCTGCTCGTGCGGCTGCCGCCGACGGGTCTTCTTCGTCGTCGTCGTCGTCGTCGTCTTCGTCGCGGCAGCGGGCTGCCTCTCCCCCCCAGCCGAACTTGCGGTGTGTGTTGCGACAGGAAGACGGCGTTGTGCCACTGGACGAAGTTGTGGATCCTTGGTTTTGTGAGCTCGTGACGACGTGCCCGGTGCCGCTGGGCAGTGAGTTGTTGCTGGATTATGGTCGTGACTATGCGTTTGGTGGTGACGATGTTGGGGGGGAGGAGTGTGGCCCCAGTCGGACAGGGCGGGGGGCGTCGACGACGCCGCACACGTTCATGGAGACGCTCGCGTAGATATTTGTTGGGAAGGAGCGGAGGGTATCCTGTGTAGGCGTACTTGGGGGCGGAGTAGGTGGAGTAGTTGCGCAGCCAGCCTGTGGATGTCTCCCCACTTGCTGCCCTTGCCTGCGTCCTTCTTCCTGCCGATGACGTGTGCACTAAGGCGGCAGTGTTTGCAAAACGTGGCGTTGCCGGTGTGGGAATCGGGTTCGTCGTGGTGGTCGTGTCGCGCACCAAGGCGGAGGTGTTTGCAAAGGTGTATTGTTGTTGGGTGGGGGTGGTGGTGGTGGTGGGGTTGAGCTGCTCTTGGTGCTTGAATGTGTGCTCCAGCTCCGCTGTACGTAGCATCGCGACGGGCAGCACACGTCACCCGCCCGCGCCGGTACTTGGCACTGGGTGGGGGCAACTGTGCAGGGGGTGGGACGACCTCTTTGCCTGTTTTGTATGAGTAGGTGCAGAGTTTGGAGCACACCGGCTACTAGAGCATGACTGCAGTTTGAGGCGCAAGGCTGTACTGCTACAGGCGTGGCTGCGTCCACGCGGCGTGGCAGTTCTCGACGGGGAGGGGAGGGGCCGACGTTTTCTCTGTTAGCGTGAACGCAGGATATGTCACTGATGAGCCCCATCCGCAACCTCGATATTGGCCGAAATTCGAGGAGGAGGCTGTGCTGCTACAGGCGGGTGGGGCGGTGTGGCGCTGCTCGGTCGCTCATCGACCACGTCGGGGTGGACCATCACAGCAGGTCAGACACAAGCCAAAAAGGGCGACAAACCGTTTATCATGCTGAGTGAGTCCCGAGCGTAAAATAGACGCATCGCTCTTTTTGGCCTCATCCCCATAACTCCTTCACGTCCCATGCACCCTCCCCCCGGCCTCTTTCCTTCGCGCCCTTTTGCGGCGCCCAAAGGCGCTGGATCCGCCCCCCCCCACTTGACACTGTCGGTAATCGCAGCTAGATTTGCAGCACGTCCTCTGCTCCCATCCACTCTGCATCGGCTCGGGGTGAGGGCTTGCTTTCGCACACTCCTTGTGACGCAAGCGTGCATGTCGGATATGCTGCTCGGTTTGGGTGTTCGCCGCGTGGGCGGCGGGGGTCCTCTTTGCTTTGCGTACTGGGTGTGGCCGCTGGGAGACCAGCCCCCTGTTCGAGACTCTGATCACCTGTAGGTGCCATGTTCACTCCTGCTCGGGTCCTTTGATCGCGGGAGTTGCCAGCCAGGGTGCTCGGCTTTGTGGGGTCGGCGTGTTTGCCGGGGCGGGGGCGCAAAGGTGGCCCGGTTGGTTGCGGGGGTGTCGCACTGTTCATGGGCAGGCAGGCAGGGAGAAAGTCCTGCTGGTGCTGAAACAACGAGACGGCATTGCACTGACGAGAAGTGCGATTCTGCCGTCTTCTCACAAAAATCCTGTAGCAGTACAGCCCCCCTCCAATTTTTGCGTAGGCCTGTTCTGCGACAGGTGGGTGGCGCGAAAAGTGGCCCCCGGCCGCAACCCCATTTGAGGAGGGCTGAACTGCAACAAGCTGGTGGCTGGTGCGGAAAGTGGCCCCCAACCAGAGTAGCCCCTTGATTGCTAGATTCTTTTGAGGAGGGGGCGAGGGGGCTGTACTGCTACAGGCGGGTGGTCGGCAAAGCGGCCCCCGCCAACAACCCCGTGATGGCTTGGACGTCCTCAAGAGGGCCCGACTGCGACAGGCGGGTGGTGCGGTGCTGCGTGGTGCATGATCGCCCACCGGCCACGGCGTGTTGCACGCACCGTGTCGCCCGCAGTATGGTGTGCTCTGCACTTTGAGGGCGCCACGTGGCCGTCCTGTCGACCTCCGCGAGTTGGCGCCCCCTCCCTCCCCACCCACCACATTCGCTCCTCTTCTCTGCCGTCTGGAGTGTGCGCGCGTCTCTCCACTTTAAACCAACGGGCTGCGACGGCACCTCGCTTGACCGCTTTGGTTCATAGTGAGTGGCATTCCGACTGGCTGGCCCCCTCTGTCCCCTGATTGCCATATTCTGCGCCGCTCGCCGTACCGGCCCCGGCCCCCCCCCCCCCC
>ENA-ORXR01004268-ORXR01004268.1-marine-metagenome-genome-assembly--contig:-NODE-4268-length-12075-cov-2.908401_pt1 | contig 12075 bp, 9 predicted proteins | sample MGYA00237866_ERZ511479 | MGnify/ENA metagenome assembly ERZ511479 | reverse complement strand
AATGGCATATTCTTTACCCAGATTCAAAACTGTTTCATATTGTTGCGATTCAAAAAGCTTCATCTTAACTGGAATCGTTCCTGGGTGCTTTTTAAATAATTGTTGAAAAGATCCCATCAACTCTTCAGCCGAATATTTAAGCCCAGATCTTTTAAAGTAACCCATATTGACCTCTAAACAATACTCAACAATATTTTTTGTTTTAATATATTCAAGATCTTGCATGGCTCTTTTACCTTTAACATCAATCTTCGACCCTAAAAGTTTAGGTTGGCCTTCCTCAAATTCCAATTCCGCTCGTATAACTACAGGATTTCCACTTTGAATCAATCCAGCAAATTCTGCATAATGATCAGGAAAACTAACCATTTCAATGTGCCCTGTGAGATCTTCAACTCTAAACACAGCCATTGAATCTCCGGCACGTCTTCCTCGCTTAACCCTTAATGCTTTAAATTCCGTAATAAGTCCTGCGACGCAAACGCTTTCCTTAGCTTCTTCTTTTTCAATAAGTGAATGTAAACTACTCACTCCTAAGGCCCCAAATTTCTTAAGATGTTTATCTAAAGGTGTCGCTGAAATATAAACACCCATTAAATCTTTTTCAGCCTTTAAAAGCTCTTTCTCAACAACACGAGAAGCTTCTTTTAATTTGGGCTTCGGCAAATCAGCTAAACCATCTCCATTGGTTCCAATTGAAAACAATGAAAACTGCCCTTGCTCTCTTTGAGTTTGTAGTTTTGAAGCCCATTCTATCAACAGCTCCACATTTTCAAGCATGTAGCTACGAAATTCACAAATTTGTGGCCATTCCTCATGCTTACAAAAAGAATCTATAGCTCCTGCATAGATCAAACATTCAAATGTTCTTCGATTAAATTTCTTAAGATCAATACGGTCCAGGAAGTCATAAATGTCCGTAAAGGGTCCGCCCTCTTTTCGAGAGTGTATTATGGATTCAACGGCAGCAGCGCCAACATTCTTAATAGCCGTCAAACCAAAACGAATAACATTTTCTTTAGTGATTGAAAAATCACCAAAAGATTCATTAACATCCGGAGCTAGAATTTTAATGTCATGCTTACGAGCATCCCCAATATAACGAGACAACTTATCCGTGTTTTCTTTATCGATAGTCAAAAGTGCAGCAAAAAATTCAGTAGGAAAAACCGCCTTCAAGTAAGCCGCTTGAGCGCTAAGCATACCATAGGCTGCCGCATGACTTTTGTTAAAACCATAGCCCGCAAATTTTTCAATTAACTCAAATAAGTTCTTAGCGACTTTAGCATCTTTACCGCGTTCTTTAGCTCCTTCAATAAAACGAGCTTTTTCCTCAACCATGATTTCGGTAATCTTCTTACCCATAGCTCTTCTGAGAACATCGGCTTGTCCCAAGGAATAACCCGCGATAACTCGAACAATTTCCATGACTTGTTCTTGAAAAACAATGGTTCCATAAGTTTCCTTAAGACAACCCTCAAGTTCAGGGAACATGTAAACAATTTCTTCATTGCCTTGCTTGCGATTGATATAATCATCGACCATACCCGATTCCAAAGGGCCTGGTCTGTAAAGTGATGTGATAGCGCAAAGATCAGCCAAGACAGTTGGTTTAATTCGAGAACAGATACTCTGCATTCCGGAACTTTCAAATTGAAAGACTCCAAGAGTATCCCCTTGAGAAATTAATTCATAAGCTCGTTTGTCTTCAAAAGGAATGTTTTCATAAGTTAAATCATGTCCTTCACTATCAGGGTGCCTTTTACGAACAAGACGACAAGCCATATCCAGCAAATCCAAAGTCACAAGGCCAAGAAAGTCGAATTTAACTAGGCCAGCTTCTTCACACATTTTCATATCCCATTGTGTGATAGGACGGCCTTCAACATCAACAGACATTGGAGCTAAATTTTTCACAGGTTGACTAGAAATGATGACACCCGCTGCGTGGACTCCAGCCTGACGTAGTGAGCCCTCAATTCGCTTGGCTTGATCAACAACCATCCCGATTTTTGGATCTTGCTGAACTAGTTCTCTAAATTCAGAAACTTCTTCAAGAGTTTCTTCAATAGTTAAAGGCTTCATTCGAACTGATGGAATCATTTTAGATAAACGGTTAGTTTCACCAAAACTCATCCCCATAACTCGACCCACATCTTTTAAAGCGTTTTTACTCTGCTCTTTTGAAAACGTGACAATCTGACAAACACGATCTTTGCCATACTTTTCAGAAACATATTCAATAACTCGATATCTATTCTTTTGACAAAAATCGATATCAAAATCGGGCATACTGACTCGTTCTGGATTTAAAAATCGCTCAAAAAGCAGCCCATGTTCAATAGGGTCCAAATTGGTAATATCTAAACAAAAAGCAGCTAAACTTCCTGCACCACTACCTCGACCAGGGCCCACTGGAATTTCATTTTTCTTTGCCCATCGAATAAAGTCACAAACTATCAAGTAATAGCCTGAAAACCCCATTCGAGCGATGACACCAACTTCATAATCTAAACGATCAAAATAAACCTTCTTCTGCTCATCAGATAATTTTTCTGTCTTTTGATCAAAACGTAACTCAAGACCCTCACGACAAAAATCTGCAAAAACTCGATTTTCATCTTCAACAACTTTACCCTCTTCTTCAAAAGTAGGAAGATGATAGATTCGCTGCCCTTGATCATCGTGGAAACTCATATCAACTGTACATTGCTCAGCAATCAATAAAGTGTTTTCAACGGCTTCAAGATGATGTGAAAAATTAGCCCGCATTTCCTCAGGACTTTTAAAGTAGTAATCACTTGGTCGAAGTGCGCTTCTTGGACTTTCTTCTAGATTAATCTTCTGCTCTGCCATCATCCAAAATTCTTGAGCATAATCATCTTCTTTATTTAAATAATGGACATCACAAGTCGCTACAGTTGGTATTTTCATATCACCACTCAGCTCAATTAACCGTGAATTCGCCTTTTGTTGAGCTGATATTTGAGTATCCTGCAACTCGAGGTAAAACTTTTCTTTAAATTCTTTCTTTAAAAATTTAGCTAGCTCATTGGCCTTTTTAGCTTGGTCTTGAATATAATAAGAACTCAATATTCCCTTAAGGCCGCCACTCAATAAAAATAAACCTTCTTTATGTTTAATAATTTCAGAAAGAGGAATTCGTGGCGACAACGAACCCTCGACATAACCAAAGTCAATATGACTTGAAGTCACCAATGCCGATAAATTCTTATATCCGATTTCATTAGCAGCCAGCAAAACCGCATGTCTTTTAAACGGATCTTGGTCATCAACAATAACTCCGAGCTCTGCTCCAAAAATAGCTTTCTTCCCAGTTCCTTTAAATTTTTTATTAAATTTTTGATAGAAATTTAAACTTCCATACATATTCGACCAATCGGTCAAAGCTACAGCTGGCATATCGTATTCTTCTACTTTTTGAAGTAGACTAGACGTCTTCAACAAACTCGATGATAACGAGTACTCAGAATGGACATGAAGATGGACGAAACTCACCGCTGAATCTTACAAAATTCGATGATTTCTTTAAAGAGTTAAATAGCTCTCTTTTCAGCCGTAGCACCCTTCTGTGCCCTGCAGCAAGCAGTTCACAAGCACAAAGTCAAACAATGCCTTTATAGCGCCCATATTCTTTCGAGTACAAATTATCTCTTGACAAGGTTACCTTTTAGGGGTAACATACCAATAAATGATTCAAAATATAGTTGGGAAAATCGCCAAAGATATTGTGAGTAAAGGAATATATAAAAAGTTTAATAAAAAACAAAATTTAAGAGCCATTCTTATTTTGCAAGCTCTTGCCGACGCTAAAAACATGAATGACATGAAACGCCTTTGTGAGCCACCAAGCTTAAAGCTACACAAATTAAAAGGTGAGCTAAAAGATTTTTGGTCTATTACAATAGAAAAACCTTATTGTATTATTTTTCAATACAAAAAGGGTATTTTTATAAATGTAGAAATAGGAGACTACCATGATTGAATTAAATATTAGAAAATCACCAGGAGAATTTTTAAAAGTTATGATTTTAGAAGAAAGAGGCCTGACCCAAAAATGGCTTGCTGAAAAGATTGGTTGTTCAACAAAGAAAATAAGTGAAATTTGCAACAATAAAAGAGGCATCTCTCCAAGCTTTGCCGTTCAATTAGAGGAAATTTTTCACATAAGCGCAGAAATGTGGGTTACCATGCAGGCTAAATGGGAATTGTTCAATTATAAAAATAAAGCAGCTTAGCCGCTATACTTAAAGTAACCGTTACGCTGCTCTAGAGGAGGACTTAAAAGCCATTCCTCTCCTACTAGAGCTTGTTTTATAAAATAAGTTCGACCTTAATTCAAAGTGCTTAAAATACAGTTCTCTCATTGGCTCAGTGAAAAAGCTGACTACAGATTGTGAAGCAAAAAGATCAATCATCATACTAGCACATTCTTCATACAAACCATCTTCAAAGTAATGAGCGCTGTATGGAAAAGATTTTTTTGAAAATATTTCATTTTCTAAACAATCATAAATATTACTCAAAACAATATTCATAGCTTGGACAAACAATTCTGTATCAAGCTCCTTTATTGTTCCATTAGGCATTTGTACCTGACAAGAATGAATTGACCAGTATTGAAGAAGATTTATATTCCTTCTTGAAGTCGCAACATCCTCCATCAATCGAGGAATAATAACATCTGAATAATCACTTTTAGGGTTAAGTTGATTTTGAGCAATTGGACTACATCCTATTCCTCGTGCAACCCAAGATTCCGCATACTCAAGAGGAACACGTATCGTTTCACAAAGTTCATTAAATTGAATACTATCTTGCTGAGCTCTTTTTGGTGTCTTTAACAATTCTTCTTTCAAAGTTTCAGGATTAAAATAAACATTACTGCTATTAGATTTTCTTAAATTAAATGAAATTCCTGATTTTGCAGATTCATAGGCTTGAGGCAAAGCAATCCAAGTCGAATCCATACCCAACAAAGATTCACTCTTCTTAGCTTGAAATATTTTTTGATCAATACCTTTGTTAAACTCTTCTTGTCCTTTTATCTTGGTGTTTTGATATAGGCCAACAAACATGCCGCCCTCAGGATGTACACCCAAATTTTGCGCATTAGATATCATGGCTTTCTGCATAGCTACAACATGAAGTTTGCTGTCATTAATTTTAGAAACTGTTGGAAACCTTCGCTCAGAATCATGACTTAATTGCTCAATCACAGATGCATTATAATCCCAATATCCTGAATTTATGGCAACTAAAGAAGCTTCATTAAAACTAATCTCTGCATTAACTTCCATAAACTTCTGCCGAGAAGTTTGGCTTAAACACATCTCCATCATGGCTTCTCTTTGCTCAAAAGAAAAAGATAATTCTTCATTCATTAAAATGACTTTTGAAGTCCCTGACTCCATCTGCAATGAAACATCAAGATCATCAAGCATATCTTTAGCTAAACGTGCACCTCGAGCAAAACGTAATTTTGGTATATAATATATTGGGCCTAATGATTGATTATTTAATTTTTGAGCATTCCAAAAATGATTTAAAGCCAATTCTAAAACAATATGATGTATTCCTTCATCAGCAAACAATATTTCTCTTGATTTTCCAAGACCAAAACCATTAACTCTGACAGCTATAGAACAACTCTCACCTTCTTTAAAACCATTCCAGTGGTGTTGTCGCCCAACATGATCCTTAAAACTTATATTTCCTCGAGCATAACCTTTTAGGACTTGTAAGCCCATAAGTGTCGCTTCAAAAGCTCCTAGTTCAGCGTCTTCAAAATCAGCCATCATGTGATTTAAGCCTGCATTTTTTTTACTCAAGCCTTTAGCCACAAGATTAACTGGAGAAATCAGCACTACATCATTATCTCTTTGCGCAAATTGCGGTACCTTAACTTTTTCCTGAGTACCTTCATCAAAAAATCGATGTACTTTTCTCGAGAACTCACGTTCTTCGCCCTTTAGCGATGAACATTCATAAGGAAAGGCCAAAGGAGCCTCCCCCCTATCAATTCTATTGTTTATAAGTTCTTGCCTAAAATTTCGATACTCCAACAAAGATTCAATATCGCTATGCCATTTTAAATGAAAATTTTTAACAAAATTCAACGCTTCTACAGTCAAAATTTCTTTTTTGTAAAATTCATATAAATGACTTTCAATTTTAAAGGGTCCAACCTTGGTATAATTCATTTTTAAACTGCTTTTTTCTTAGTAGCTGAAAATTGATTCATAGTGTTTTTCTTGCCACCTGCTTTTAAGGCACGATCACCAGATACCATTTCTTTAAAACTATCTCCAACATTAGATCCGACTTCATGTTGATGTTTAACGGCACTAACTTCTTGCCTAATTTCTTGTCTTTGCACATTTTTAACATATGAAAGCATTTTCTGTTCACCAAAGTAATCTCGAGATAATTCATTCACGCCTTTTGCTGTTAAATGAAATGTAGGTAAGGTAATCAAGTTATGAAAAACTCCAGCCTTAGTCGCTAATTCATTCTGAAAACTCTGCAAACGATTATCCGCCTCTACACCAAGATCAGTTTGGTCATATTCTTCACCCATTATTTGTAAATCATTTGGATATTCATTTTCTTTAATTTTACCTTGTTCAATCCAATCTTCTCTAACTTGTTTACGAATGTTTAAAGTCCAATTAAATGAAGGTGAATTATTATATGTTAATTTTGCATGTGGTGCTTGCTCACGAATTCGGTTAACCATCTCAGCTATTTTGCCAACATTTGGGGTTGCCGTCTCAATCCACAACATATCAGCTTCTCCCTGAACTAAATTACAAATTCCATCTTCAACAACGCGTTCAACACCCGTATTTTCTTGAAATTGATAAAGACCATTAGATAGCCGAGATAATTTCTTTAATTTTCCATCAAATTGAATAGCGTGATCACCAGCTTTCAAGTCTTCGACTTGGCAATCCTCCATTTTAAGCCATTTGATATACTCATAAGCCATATCCCCTTTAGTTTCTGAAACTGGAATCTTTTGAGTTAATCCAGCTCCTAAAGAATCAGTACGGGCTACTATAACTCCATCTGAAACCCCTAGCTCTTCAAAAGCCATTCTTACAGCTTTAAGTTTTTCAAGAAAATCTTCTCGTGGCACTGTTACCTTGCCATCTTGATGACCACATTGCTTCGCATCTGAAACTTGATTTTCGATTTGAATACAACAAGCTCCTGCCTGTATCATCTGTTTAGCCAATAAATAAGTTGCATGAATATTCCCAAAACCGGCATCAATATCAGCAATAATTGGAACAATATGTGATTCAAAATTGTTTATTTTATTTAATGTTTTTTGTCTTTCAAGATCATTTGATGAATTCTTTAGTTCTTTAAATAAGTCATTCATCGCAACCTCATCGGCTTGCTTTAAAGATTGATAAATTTCTTGGATCAAATCAACAACTGAAGTTTTTTCATGCATACTTTGATCCGGCAAATGTCCAAAACGATTTCTTAAACCAGCAACCATCCAACCACTTAAGTAGACATATGTTTTATCAGCTGTGCCTCTATATTGCTTGACCGCTTTAATCATCTGCATAGCATGAAATCCAGACCAACATCCTAATGATTGTGTAAACTTCGAGTTGTCTTGATCATAATCAGCCATATCTTTCCTCATGACTTTTGACATATCTTGTGCAATTTCAAGGTGAGTTTTATAAGTATTCTGCAAACTCAATTGAACCAGATCTTCAACTGATATCCCTCCAGGCGTCGATCCATTTGGGTATCTTGCCTGATATTCGTTTAATACTTTTTGATAATTTTTGTTCATATTGCTTAACTCTCCTTATAAAAATGACTTAAGGTCTTCATCGATGATTGTTAATTTTATATTAAGTTTTGAAGCGTCAACAATTTGCAAGCTATTAAATTTTGCTTTGCGCATGACCACCCTCTAAAAAGAAAAGCAATAACAACGAATATTGGAAAAAATTCAAAGAAGTTTTTCTAGTTGTTTATATTTTTTAAATAATTAATAAGTTAGTAATCACCTTAAGCGGCAATTTCTTTTTTCAGTTTCAGTTCTAATTCTATTTTTACGTCGAAAAGTATTGTAGCGTGGTTCAAAAATAGCAATAACACCTGCTGTTTGAACTCCTTCATGAAAGAAATCACTAACATACCCATGCTGGCCTTTTTGAGCCACCTTGATTTCAATGTGCCCATAATTTTCATTAGAGTCATGAGGTTCGTAAACAATGACTGATCCTCTTCTTAAAGCTGCTAAATCAGTTGGTTGTGAATACAATTGTCTGAAAAAAGGAATTTTAGCTAATTGGCTGGCAGCGTTTTTTGCAAAGCGCCCTGGAATATAATAAGAAACTAAACCACCCTCTAAAAGCGCACATTTTACATACCGATAACACAAACCCTTACCTTTTGGATGTGGAAACTTAAGAGCAGAATGATAGGTATTAGCTACATAGTAGTTAAAAGGATTTCGATTAGCATTAATTTGATATGGTTTCTTCAAATCATTGCTAAATTGTCTAGAACGATCAACAACTTTGTATCTTCGATATTTAGTATATCGTCTCGTTCTATAAGATCCAGGAAATCGAGGCAATGCACAAGATTCGAGCACAATTAAAGAGATGATAATTGCAAATATTTTCAGAACATTCAACCTAGGCATATTGTATTATTATACAGAATCTTTATTATGATCTGTGACTTTTAGATGGCATTTTGAAGAATATTTGATTAAAAATTAGATTATGAAAAATCTATCACTTTGTTTAGCCTTAGTTCTTTGTTCATCTTCATTGTATTCAAGTACTTGGGGACAATTCCTAAAGCCTTCCCTTACCCAAGATTTGACACCAAAAAGCGTTATTGCTGAAATTATGACTCGTCAAAAAGACAAAAATGTTGCGACTACAGTCACTATTGAAAGTTGCTGCAAAAAAAAGGGTTGCTGGGCAAAGGCTAAATTCAACAACAATCAATCAGTTAAAATTAAATTTAAAGACTATTCTTACTTCATTCCTGAGGACAAAAGAAACACTGTTTTTAAAGCTCGTGTGCAAGGTGTCTTTAAAGAATCTAAAAATTCATTGGAAAATGAAATTCATTATCTCATGGACGAAGGACTTAATCGAAAACAAGCTTTAGCTAAATTGGAAAAAAACCCTTCATTACTTAAAAAAAATTATTATTTTGAAGCTAATGCCTTTCAGATATTAGGCAACTCTAAACAATGAACACTTCTTTTCATGAAGTTAACTTTGATGGTTTAGTCGGACCTACCCATCATTATGGAGGTCATTCTTTTGGAAACATCGCCTCTACAACCCATGGAGGAAAAATATCAAACCCTCGTGGTGCCGCTCTTCAAGGTATAGAAAAAATGTCTCATCTTATTGAGCAGTTAAATCTAAAGCAAGCGTTTTTCCTTCCCGTTCAACGACCTCCATTAAAAGTATTGCATCAACTGGGTTTCACTAATACTTCAGCAAAAAAGAATTTCATTTCTTTTTCAGAACGATTTCCAGAATTAGTATCCCCCTTTTTTTCTGCTTCATCTATGTGGACTGCTAACTGCGCTACAATTTGCCCAAGTCTAGATAGCTTGGAAAACAAGACTCAATTCACGCCTGCTAATCTGCAAAACAAAGTACATCGGTTTCTAGAAAGTCCTTATACTTACAAATTATTAAACTCTATTTTTAATGATTCAAAAACTTTCAACGTCCACTCCCCCCTTCCCAACAACATGACTTTTGGCGATGAAGGGGCAGCCAACCACACCAGACTATGTTCCACTGATTTTACAGGAGGAATACAACTTTATGTTCACGGTTGGAATTTAGAAAAAGCTCAAATTAGCCCTCAAAAATTTCCAGCTCGCCAAAGTTATCAAGCTTTTAAAGCTATTGAAAGCTCACATCAAACATCTTGCGCTATTCATCTTCAGCAAAATCCCGAAGTTATTGACGCTGGTGTCTTTCATAATGACGTCATTTCAGTTGGTCACAAAAACGTTTTACTTGTCCACGAAAAAGCTTATCTTGATCAAGAAGAAAAATTAAACGAAGTTCAAAAAATGTGGAGCTCAAAAAACACTGAAGATCTTCACATTATAGAAATTAAAGAAAAAGACTTAAGTGTCATAAATGCTGTTAAATCATATCTGTTTAATTCTCAAATCGTAGACAACAAAAATTCAAGTGATTACATTTTAATATGTCCAGAGGAATGCAAAAACAATACTCAAGCCTTAGCTGTTATCAACCGTATTATTGCTGATAAAAACACAATTAACGATGTTTGTTTCTTTGATTTAAAGCAAAGCATGGAAAACGGCGGAGGCCCAGCCTGCCTTCGATTAAGAGTTCTTTTAAATGATGAAGAAATAGCCAAAACACACCAAGGTGTTTTTCTAGATTCAACTCGAATTCAACAACTCAAATCATTAGTTCAAAATTATTATAGAGATCAATTAAGTGAAAAAGATCTCTTTGATCCTCAATTTTTTGAAGAATGCCTGGGAAGCTATCAAGCGCTTGAACAGTTTTATGATCTAAAAGGCTATTACCTGCTTTAAAGCCTCTCGACCCTTAAAGTCAGTTTTATCTCGAGCTATTGACATCAATACAAGCATCACGGATACTATCTCCATTCATTTAATATAAGGAGAATACTATGATTCACTCACTGCTCAAAAAAATAGACCAAAAAGTTTCTTTTCAAAACGTTAAAGCCCATTGCGATGTCCCCTGTGGTGTTTACGATCCCGTTCCAACTCAAATTGCAGCCATGACAGTTGCTCGTATGACAGATACTTTAAATGACCTTGAAGCTCATGAAAAAAATGACCATAAAGGTGAAAGAGCACTAGCTTACCAAAACACTGCCTCTCGAATGATTCAAGAAAAAGAGCGTTCAGCTGAATTAGTCAAACATGAAATTCGTATTATTTGGGGAGACTTCTTAAAACCTAATCATTTTACTGAGCATCCTCAGCTTCATGAGATTACGCATTCAATTATGAGCCTAGCTTCAAAATGTAAGCAAAACGTAGATGTCGAGGCCTCTCGAGCTCTTGTTGAAAAAGTTAATGCATTTGCTGAAGCTTTCTGGAAAATAAAAGGAATTTCTTCAACTAAAGTCAAATACCACTGTAAACCAAACCTTGAGATTGTATTCCCACAATTGTAAGCCACATAATATTTAGTATATTTGGAATGTTTTGAATATTAAAAATATCCGGTAACAGCATGAGTCCTCATTTTAACGATGGGGACTTTTTATTCATTCTAAAAAAAAGCAAATTCAACTTCTTAAAAACCCTATTAAAACCTAAACCCAATAACACTGTTATTTTTAAGCATCAAACTTACGGTTTAATCATAAAAAATATTAAAAGTTTAAATTATCAAGACAATACATTCAAAGCCCAAGGCTCAAACTCAGAAAGCTTAACTACTGAGCAAATAGGAACAGTTAACTTTGAACAGATAACAGCAAAAGTAATCTATCACTTCAAAAAGCCGGCTTCAAAAATCGCGATTTAAGAAAACCAAAACAACTCTTTTTACTAGATGACGATAGCATCAAAATATTTTTTTGCGCCTCCGACTTCTTAATTCCCTCAAGAAGGGCTCTACCTTTTTTAGACATTTTCATAGCCATTTCTTCATTAGCAAAAAAGCGCCAAACCCCATAACTCGACATGATTCCAGTTAACAAATAACCTAAATAAGTTAATGGACCATCAGAGAAAACCATTGGCACCACTACCCCAGTTGAGGTCAAGCTAAGAATTAAAACTTGAGCGCTTTTCATTTTTTGTGTTTTTTCACGTTGAAGTGGAAATTTAACATTACGACTCTTTTCCCATGAATTCAAAGCTACCTCATTAAGGCCTTGAACCAACAAAGCCACCATGGAAGCAATCCAAATTTTATCCGTATTAAAATAAGGGGAAACTGTGCTGATTAAAATATAAAAACCTACCTCCGTAGCGAACCAAAGCCCATAACTCAAACCAACAAGAAACAC
>ENA-ORXR01004267-ORXR01004267.1-marine-metagenome-genome-assembly--contig:-NODE-4267-length-12082-cov-12.525614_pt1 | contig 12082 bp, 20 predicted proteins | sample MGYA00237866_ERZ511479 | MGnify/ENA metagenome assembly ERZ511479 | reverse complement strand
TTAACCAAAAATGGTTCATCGGGCTTAACCAGTGCAACGCCACGGGCGACGGCCACTGACTTGTGCCGACATAGGCGGATGTTGGGCGAGATGGTGACGAGGCCAGGGGTGGCACAGGTCGCCATAACCCATTCCTCCATTCGTCCTTTGACGCAAACCTTGCGACACGCCCGTACCTTCGCACAGGCCCTGCTATGGGTATTTTCCCAGAAGTATTTTAGTGAGTATGAGTACGAGGCCACCCTAACTCGGTGACTTGGCCGGGTCCGAGAATACACTCACATCCCCGTGGAGGCCGTCAGAATATACTTCGGGAACGAGGTAGCGAGAGTATGGTATACGTATCGTCACAGTACGGGAGAGACCGCTGCTGCCAGTGTCTGTCGTATCCATTGACTCCTACGCTGATTGCGCCTATGCTCCTGTTGTTTGTGCAATAGATCTTATGCGTCTCTAAGATGATCCATGGGGTTTTGAATACAATTTCCCTATCACTTGTCATCGCTGGCCGGGCGGATGATCCGACTCCCATGCAGCAGGTTGCCGAATTCAAACAGTGGGCGCTGCTGACGGCTGCTCATGTCCGCCCCGCCGATACGTTCAGGATTGACCGCACCGGAGTGTGGCCACTGTGCGTTTTTCTTCTTTCCTTCGCCACCCCTTCCCCCTCCCCGGAGCGCGCGAGCTGCACAACAGCATCCTTTCCCCTTCTCTGCCTCCCTCACCCCGCCCCCCTGGCAGGCAGGCTACAAAGCGGCCACCTGGGCGGCGGCCAGCAGTAGAGGCTGCCACCGAGGAAAAAAGCGGGATGCCTTCCGCCCCCCCTCACCCTCGCCCCACCCCACGCGTGACCCCCTCTCTTGCGCGACCTCCAAGCAGCAGGCCTTTCCATGCTCTGTCCCCCTCTCTCCCTCCCGCGTAGGAATTCTACGAAGCGGCCACCTGAGCGGCGGCCGACCTTTGGCCGCACCACGGAGAAGAACAGCGTGACGCCTCCGGCCCCCCCTCCTCCGCGCCTGCCGCCACGCCCCGGTGTTGGCGGGTTGAAAATTGGGGCGGCGTGCCAGCCGCCGCTTCCGTTCCTGTCGCGTTGTGCGGGGCGCGTGGCGGGGGGCGAGTGTTGTCAGCGAGGGGGAAGGGGGTGGGGACGGGGGGGGAGCCGCCTTGATGGGCGGGGGACAGGGAGATGAGGGCGATGATGTGCGCTTGAAGGAAAAAAGCAGCAGGGGGGGAGTGCCAGTTCCCCGTCAAAAGCGGCATGCCAGTGCGGAGACCGAGACGCACACGCTTTTCTGTCCCGTGATGTCGCTGCGCACGTTTACCAAGCACAATGAGCGAAAACTGCTGTAAATAGCTTTATTTTTTATTACAATCAGCAATTCCACAAGCGTCAATCAGCACCTTGTCCGGAAAAACTGGACCCCCTCTACCAAAAATGAAGCCCCTCCTCAACCAATGTTCAGACTTTTGAGTATCTTTACTTGTAGATTGCAGTACATGTGCCACTGGTACCCATCGCATGTCGGTATTATCGGAAGATACCCGAGACTAAAGGAATTCCAAAATACGCCACTCAAGCCCAAATTGAGTACCCATAGTAGGGCCTGGTCACCACCACCACCTTCGCCTCCCTTCGAGGTGCGTGTAACTCGCTCACTGTCGGCGCCGGCCGGGGCCTTACCGCCACCCTCGCCGTCTTCCAAGGCCCGGCGAGCATCGTCGCCCCCCGCTAGGGGACGATCACCAGCTTCGCCTGCCTCCGAGGTGGCGCCACGTCCATCTTCTCCTGCTGAAGAACCGCCACCACTATCCGCGCCGCCAGCAACACCGCCAACACCTTCGGCGCCCCCGGCTACACCGCCACCATCGTCCTTGCCCGTCGCGACACTGCCCGCACGGGGGACGCTGGCGCAGGCTCCTCATGCGTCGACAGAGCATGCATCGACAAAGCCGGCGGTGCCTTCTGCCGGTGACACTATAGCAGTTCAGACGGACGCTACTGAGACGGCTGCGGAGGGAACTTCCTCGGCCGCTTGCGCGGCAACGTCGTCGACGCGGACGGGCAAGGTCTATTCCGAGTTCCCCGCGGCAGCGGCCAGGAGGGGCCGAGCCAGAAGGAGAAATACTTTTAAGGCGCATATTCCAACACCAACGGCCGCCCCTGTGTCTGCGATCAAGCCGTCGTCTCCGTCAGTTGAAACGGCATCCTCCCCGGTGGCTACCCTAGTGCGTCCTTCCCTGACAGACACACCACCGCCATCTATTCCCACAGGCGCTGGTGAGCCGCGCCCGCCGGAGGCGGTTGACGGTGGGGATCCATCCACGGCCACGGCGTCGACACGACGGAGCGGGTACAACACCCGGAGCGTTTCCTTCAACTCCTCTCCAACCACTGGATTGCCGGTGAACAAGGAGCACCTGGTGGCCTCCCCAGTGTCGGTCGGCGATTCCCCCCGACGGACAAGGGTCGAAAACGCGCCTCGAAGACGTGCGGAACGCCCGCAGTCGCGACTGACGGGCCGCCCGCGCCCAAGAGGCCGCGGCGTTTGAGCGAGCGGCTACGGCACCCTTGCGATGACGCTGCCCACGAGGGCGGCGACGAGGGGGAGGCACAGCCAGGAGCACGGTTGGCGACGTCGGTCGCCGGTCGACCCGACTCCTACGTGTGTGACCTTTTGTCTTCGGCCGGCAAGGTGGTGGCCAGAGCGAGGCTCGTCAAGAGCAGAAAGATTTTTCACGGCAGACCTGTAGACCGTGATGTCGTTGTTGTCTGTGTACATTCCGTGTGTGATGCATTGTGCAAGTATCCGTTACAGGGTCGATATGCGCTACCCGGTCGGTGGCGGAGAGCGAAGCGCTTGGCGGACCTGCTTGGTGGCGAGGTCGTGTGGTCCAGCGAGTTTATATCGTTCGCTGCGTAGCGAGTTGTACGTGCATCTTGTTGAAGGTATGGTTGTTTGTGTGTCGTTGCACGTCGTCTTTCTCATATTCGTACTCTGCGTCGCTGTCTCCCTTCCCCAGAGCTGCAGCTCCTTTCCTGCCAAGGTCGTGATTCTCTGGATCACAGATCATGATTGCAGGATTTCTCATTGTCTGCAAATGAATCAATGGGCACCTCCAGATCATGAGTATTGTACCTGCGTGATTGCCAAATATATTCGGTCAGCTTGATTGAAATGTTAAGCACTTGCTTAGTCCGCGGATTGCGCGACCTGCGACTGCCGGCGCCACGGGCCATGAGAGACAGCGGTTGCAGTGTGCAGGAGATTGGCGGGAAGGCGTGGCCCTCTCGTAGAATTTCGACTGAGGCCTGGCAGGGGTCAGCCAGGTCCGCGCTCTTTCACACGTGAGCTAAGAAGCGGTAGCAGGGGCCCGTTCGGTGCGCGAGGGACAGCGGTGAAGCTGGCTGCCCCGCATTCTCACAACACATGACTTCCAAGCTTCTCGTACTGTCCTCCTGCGCGCGGGCAGTTGGCTTGAAGGCCGCTTGCCGCCGCGCCATGGGGAAAAGCCACCGGTATCGTTGCCTTAGTAAGGGCGGGCACAGTGTTGCGGCCTGAAATCCATTGCTGCACGCAATGATACAGAAGGAACTGCTGCTTAAGTTCCCAAGTAGCCCTGCAAAATTTGTGTTATGCCTATTATTAACAATCACAGATGACCGATGATGGGGCCTTCTGGGGTGTTCTTGACCGCAGTCGTAGAAACTGGGGGGGCTTTCTGGTGGTCCTTGAATGAATATTTCTCGACTGACAACAAGTTGGCGCTCCCGTACCTCCTGTGTCATCCGCGAGCCAGACCGTCTCGTTGTGTGGCGCCATGGGCGTGCCCACGCCGTGCTTATCGGCATCGACGGCCCGGTTGCCTTGGCCAGCACCCGCTTCCCCGCAGACTCGACATCCACTTCCGTTCTCGTTTCATCAATCACCGCTGCACGCTCGCACGGCGTCTGTCCCTGTGAACGGGGTCGCGGCCCCAGCCCCGCTGACGATCCCCCCGCCCACCCCCGCTACCACCGCGCCGACGCTCACCCCCGTCACCGCTCCGCCGCCTGTCGTGGCGCCGGCTGCCTCTGCGGCGGCCGTCCAGCCACCCTACCCCTACTTGACGCTACCACGTCCCCCCACCAGCTTCAATATTTCTTTGCAACAAGCATCGGACGAGGCCTCCGCCGCGGCGCCGTTGGCCAACGACGCTTTCGTGAAGGCGGCTGCGGCCGCGACTCACGCTGCGTGCATAGCGGACAAGACCGCAGAGACGTATGGCAACCTGTCTCCCGTTTTGTCGGGGTCCCGCCGAGACAGCGGAGCCGTCGTCGCGTTGGCCGCGACTGGAGCCGCGAGCTTGCCGAGGACCCGGGCGACGGCGTCGGCAGAAAGCCTGACGTGCGCGCACTGCATCTTTCGCGTCGCTGGCGACGTCGCCCGCGCTCCCCCGACGGCGGACACCATCCCGCCGGCATTCATAGACGCTCACGCTGCGGCCGCCCCCGCCAGACCCCCGGGCGCGTCGTCCACACAAGGACGGAAAGTCGACCACTGACGGGTGGGCACAACTTGGCGCCGACAAGGGGGGGTTGGCGCGGTGGATTTTTCTCTGGGCGTGACTGTTGAGGTGTGCGTTCTTGCAGCCCGACTAGTCTTGCGTGCGGGGAGGGGCCGGGCGTGTGGTGTTGTTAAGTTGCGGTTAGATGGGGGTTGCGGCGGTACGGGCAGTGCGAGGGGCATGTCTTCACTGCTGCACCGCAGAAGCGCGGACGTCCGGGGGGACTGAGGGTGCTGTTGGCAGATGTAGCGCCGCATTCGATCGCAGTGTAGGATAGGAACCATAATTTTATTTACATTGCGTGCGTGTGGCCTCGTGCTAGGGGTGCCTCTGACGTCAAAGGACTGCAACGACTTGCCGAGCGAGACGCCAGCCGGACGACCCAGGACGACAAAGGGAAACTGTGACGAGGTGGACATGTCACAAGGGAAGAGTGTTTTGCATCAGATAACACCCGAGAAAAGCGGGGAAGTGCCGCCGCCGCTGCCATATTGGGTCCCGCCCACAGACAGAACAACAATCAGCCGGACAGAATAACACTAAGAGAAAAAGAATACCAAGAAAGCTTGTCCCTCGCACCCTGCTCGCGCTGCTAGCGCGGTGACCAATTGACCCCGCCGGTGGTGTCAACGGCAGCCCGCGGCAGAGTGAGACCGCTGGCAGCGCCGTGGGTTGCCCCATCATCGTCTGCTGGGCGGGCACCAACTGCCCAGCTTTGCGACCGCGGTTGACACCGCCCACTGCAGGAGCGTTGCCACGGCTACCAGGGTGGTACTGCGGCCACCAAAGCACGCCAACCCACCACCGTTACCTCAGCCGCTGCGGTACCTCACCGGCAGGCGCGCCTCGGGACCCAGGGCTGCGGGCCGCGATACCTCGCATCAGACATTTCAGGCGCCCAAGCGCCTGCTGCTGCCACTGCGAGCGCCACTCCTCCGGGAAATAGGTGGGTGATGGTCGGATGTGATGACCGACATACATTGGACCGCCGACGAATCTTCGTGGCAAGGGACCGTGGGGAACAACGGCTTGCGCATGAGTCCACGCGGCATGTCATTAGCGGTCCACCCTCGAGGCAGGCGGAGATGGGCGGCCACCACCGCCGGCTCGAGTGCTGCCACCCCCCCAGAGGCCCCCAATCGGGACGCGCGCACGGGCCCGCTTTGGCTTCGAATCTCGTTTGAGAGCGCACAGCTGTCAGCGGCAGTGCGAGTACCGTTCAGGCAGCAAGGAGATTCTGAACGTCGGAGGAAGCCACGAGACGGCGACGCGAGCGCACTTCGTACGTCCGTTCAAAAGCGCGTGGCGGGGCGCACTCGAAGGGCCAGGTTGAGGCCATAACCGATAACCGTGCGCCATTGAGTGCTCTCGCCACCCCCATTCACCAGGACATGAATGAAGCTGTCTGTGGATCTGAGTCTTCCCTAGGGGTGCTGAGGCAGGGACTCCTGGAAGCCTGAAAACCCAAGATGGCGTACAGTGCATTTGCAGGTACTGTCTGCTGCCGTGGAGAGAGGAAGTCTCTGTAGGGCTGCTGAAGGGACACTGGGGACGGCCGCGGCGGCAGCGCTCGTGAGAACGGCTCGTGGCACATCTGACCACGATCCCGAGCCACTCTATATCGAGTGGCCATTGGAGAGCTGTCCCAGAAAGGATCTTCCCTGGTACCTACTTTTGTAAACCAGACCGGTAGCTAGGGGGGCTTCCATTTGATCTATCGCACGGACCACCTCTGGGTGGTACGGTCCTTTTCGCGCCTTGTTTTGCGCGTGTGCCTACCACACGACCATGTGCTCCTGGCGGCATCCTGTAGCTGCCCGCTAGGCTGGCACATGACGGCAGTGGTGTCGTCGTCAGTCGTCGCAGTCGAGGCCGTTGATTACTGTGTTTCCTCCCCCTTCGTTCCCTTTCACTTGAGTTTTGTGCGGGCACCCGCTCCCCTTCCCAAGGGGATGGATTCTTGCAACGAGGATGTGGCAAATATTGGCCATTATGGCTCCCCTCCCGACCGACCCCCGCGTGAACTTGCTTCGTCTGCTTCCTCTCCCCTCGGTTCTCCGTCACTCGACCCCCACCATTACCCGCCCGAGGTGGTCACTGAGCCGCTCGTTGATGCTGCTCCGGCGTCGCTCGGTGCTCTAGTATGTGCTCGTGATCGACGCCACGCCCAACGCGGCTCCGTTGCGTCTCCCCCTCCCCCTCAAGAGCATCTGTCTTCAGCTGCTGGGCCGGCTTCAAGGGAGCCAGCGGGTCCATTCACGGCAGGGGCGCCAGCGGGTCTATCGACTGCGGGGCCTCTTTCTGTGCCGTCCACGGCGGGGGTGCCAGCTGCGTCGATCACGGCCAGAGTGACACATGTTTCCGGCGCAACGGGAGCACCAGTTGGTCCCTCTGCGGCAGGTTCGTCTGGCGCTGGATCATCAAGGACGGGGGCGACTGCCGCGGCTGGGACGAAAGCATCGACTGCGCTGCCTGAGGCGACGGCTACTGCGAGCGGCGGTGTCTCCGCGACGTGCTGGAACAAGGAACTTGAGAGATATGAAATCATCATGAGCTCTGCGGAGGACTTTGGGGAGGCGTGGTAGCTGGCGCAGCCGCATCGGGGAGCGGGTGCCAGGTGGCGATGGCGGCGGCGGCGGCGACGGAGGTGGCAACGAGTCGCCAGAAGGTGACAAGAAGGCGGCCAACATGGTGGCCGGTGGCGGCTACTATGGGAGGGCACCCGCTGTCTACCATTGTGGCGGTGGTTCAAGACATCTCGGCCACCCGCACCACTCCCCGCATGTGGCCGTCCCCTTCACGCTAGCCGATATCGCCGCCGCCAAGGTGCTGGTCGTCTCCACCGAGATGAGACTGTTCGGCACCGCCGGCGTGGGCGCAAGGAGCCCAAGACGCAATCCTCTCACACGGCCCCACTATGTAGGCTGGATCGGGAGCCGCACAGGTCACCAAGTCCATACCGATCTCCTACCCAGTCCTCGCGATGGAAAACATGGTAACTAAACATCAGCCGCGTTTTTTACAACAGATGAAAAATCCGTGCCCACGTCCCCTGCTGGCCTGCGTAGCCACCCAGCAGCACTGCAGAGCCAACGCCGACCACCAGTCTATTCGCAGTCGCACTATTCTACCCCCACTGTCTCATACCCACGACAGACAACAGCCAAAGAAGACGTAAACTTCGGCTGGCAGCAGTCGACAGAGAAGAGAGCAGCGGTCATCGCCAGTACCACTCTTCCGGAGAGGAGACAGAGGGGGTGTTCCAGTCCGTGGGTTGGGGCAAAGGATTGAGTGGTGCTATTGGCTCGTGTGGCTGCTGACAGGTGACCGCCGCTGCCCTCTTGTGCGGCACGCAACTACCCCGAGTGTCGGCACGCACCTACTGAGGACGGGCGGCGCCCACGCGATGGCAGAAAATGGTTGTGCTCTCTGCCACTGGGTCGGTAGTGCTGTTTGTCTCGCGGATAGCGCCAGGCCACCTGTCAGATACTGGGACAAGAGACAGGCGGACGCGCGGTCGCCACCGCTCCAGCTCGCAAGCGAGTAGAGACTTGCTCGGGAGCACGACACGAACAGAGCGACTCAACGTCAGTGCGGCAGCGTGGGGGCGCGTAACATCTTTGGTGCGTGCAATGGAGGTGCGCGAAGACGAGGCGGGCGCCCGTCGCATGCCTCTCTCGGATGAAAATTGCGTGGCGGGTACACACAACAGTGCCCACGCTCCCCGCTCTACGTCCAGGCGCCTTCCGACCGCGGTCAGGGCCTTTTCCTGCAGAACGCAGTGACCAGACACCGTCGTGCGTCCACTGGGCGCATTTCTCGCCCACAAGCCCTTCCCGCTACTTTTTGTCTCCGCCTGTCGACGCAATGGAAAGCATCATTTATGAACATGAGACTCGCTTTGTAGAACGGATACATACTCCACTCCTTCTCCCTCTGTCGGCCGGAACAGAAACTCAACGAGAGAGCCCAACAACACCCAGCCACATGGAGGAAGCGGTTGGGGTCCGCGCTGACAGCGCGGCAGCCGCGTTCCTCCTGAAAGCCCGGCAGACCCACTGAAAGCAGATCCACGACGGAGCCCGACGCCACCACTTGGGCCAGTTTGTGGGGCTGGGAGCCCTGCGGTCGGCGGTTGCACGGTCCAGCTTGCGCAGCTCAGACCAAGCACATACCGGACACTGCCGTGTGGCGGCCGTCCTCGAGAGAAAGGGCGCCAGACTCACCACCCGCCATGCGACGGTGGCTGACGAGCGTGCTCCATGTTCTTCCATTCCTACAGGATGCAGAGTCCATTGTGCCAGGGGCACCCCACCCTGTCAGAGGCTGCTGCATCACCACCCCCCTCAGGTGGACAATCAGACCAACCATGGAAGATCAAGCCAGAGAGGGTCACAGAGAGGGTGTGCCGACTCAACGTGGCGGGAACTTCTGATAATAACATTTCATTTGTCTCCATCTTGAGGTCCTTGTGGTCCTCGAGCGTCCATCAAACTACCGAAGTTGGACAAATGGTGAATACACAAATCTGGGGGAAAGAGGTGTAATCCTCGTCAGCCGGGGCACCAGCTTAAGCAGCCTTTTTTTTCATCCTGGGCTGCCGCTTGGATGCGTATGTTGACAGTGGAGAGAAGAATTCTATTCCTCTAGAATCTTGAATGCCATTTATTCTTCAGTCTCCGCTGAGCCCCCCACCCCACGACCGCGGATCAGACGATGGACATGGAGCCGGTATACTACGTTGCTGGACTTCGGACAGGTTTTTCCTGTTGGGCGCCGGACCCCCGAAGTCAGTGGATCTGTTGGGTTCCTGTGCTCAATAAGGATTACTCAAAGCCACCTGCAATCCCGGTGGATCTGGCTTGAGGCGCCCGAACAGCAGACACCTCTGCTAGCCGATCGCTCCGTGCCGGCTCGCGACCGTGCCGGTCGCACTTCCCCGCTCTGTCAAGCGCGTGGCACCATGGCGCGGAAGGCGAGCGCCGACGCCAAACGGCACCGGCGCTGGCACTGCACATTGCGGTGGCACCCCTTTATGGGCGGGCTGTCTACGGGGTATCCCCCACCCCCCCCGCGCCGTGGCGCGTCGCCGCTGACGCTGCTGCCGGTCTGGCTCAATGCCAGCGCTTTTGCGGAAGTGGAGGACCCCCGACTCGCCCCAACTCGGTGGTTCTGCCCTGTGCGGGTGGACGGGGACACCAGTGTACGCTGTGGCTCAACGAGCGATTGGGGAGAATGTGAGGCGTGCACGTGGCGGCGGCGGCGCCGCCGCCCACCGAGGAGGGCAGCCAAGACGAGAAGGACGACCGCGGCGGCGCGGCGGACGCTCCGGCCGGCGGGGGCCGCAAGCAAGGCGGCCGCCACTGCGGTCGCTTGTCGCCTGCGGGGCTGCGGTGCAGCGGCGCCAGTGGCGGTGGTAGCTGCGAGCCCTGCTGGGTGCCGTAGAGTCTGGCCGGCGGCGGGTCGGCCGGCGGAACGCCCGCGCTGGTGGTGCCGGGGTTGAGGCGGGCGCCGGCAGTCCGTGGAGCGTGCCGCTCGGTGGTCTGTCTGGCCGACGGAGGGTATCGAGACAGCCGCCACCTCTGCCGGGGCTGGGGATCCCAACCGGGCTCCCACGGCCTCTGTACGGCACTGGGACGGTTGCGGCCGGCGTGCGTGCGGTGGCGCTGAGGGGGCGACGGTGGTGCTTTGCTGGTCGCTTCCGAGCACGGCCTCTTTGTCGACGGTCAGCAGACGGCAGCGCCGTCGTCGTAGCCGCCCAGCGCTGGCGGTCGAAACCACAGCAACGCCGGCATTCAAGGCGCTATCGCCCTAGAGGGGCACGTGGCCTCGCCTGTGTCGGCGACGCGAGAGGAGGCCTGCGGCGCGGTTGTAACGTCGGTCGTCGGGGCTGGTACTTGTGGGCAGTTGAAATCTTGTAGCGTCGTTTTCGCACTGTGAGCTGCCCACGTTCTGGTCTTTCCCACTTTTCTGTCCGCCTAGCTATGTCGAGGCCTGTAACTCCAGCTTGTAGCTCTTGACGCACCTCGGGGTAGACACACGCGGGAAAGAGAGATGCAGAAGATGACTGTTCACACCATTCAACAACAGGCTGGGGGGAAGATGCACATCGGGCATGGTCGCTATGACTGTCTTCTTTGCTTGTTCACACTCACGCCCACAAAACCCCATCTTCCCCTCCGCAAGTACAGTCACACCTTCTGCATAAGCCCCGGTGCGGGCCCGACAGGAAGAGACTCTCGGCACGTGCAGCCGGGCACCTCGCAGTGAGAGACTATGACCTTGTGGAAGTAGGTCTCGACGGGGTAGTGCTGGATCTCCTTAGGCTTCTTCTTGATCCCGGCGCGTTGCGGCCCGCCAGCTAGCAGCGCGGCGTCCCGCCTCTGCGTCACGCGCACGTTGTTGTGCGCCGCGATGTACATTGAGCGCACGATGAAGCGCGGCTGCGTCATGTGGGAGAGGGAGTTCTTTTATTTTTTCTTTATTGAGCGCTGTCGCTCCGCGCCAGACGTGTCGTGGTCCCGCGTCAGCTGCGGGTACTGGTCCGCATCAAACGTGGGAGAGCACTTATGGTTACACCTGTGGAAGAGATTAATGAACCATGCCGTCACCGCCTCATGAAGCATCCAAGGCACGCGGCGGAGCGCGTTCCGCTGCGCCTGGCAGGCGGTGTCGAAGTAGACGACCTTAGGGAAGCTCTTGAACCGCTGCGCCAGGGAAGCGACCACGTGTGCGGGACTCTCAATCTCCCTGAGCATCTCAAAACCCATGATGTAGCCGCACGCACACATGTACGTCATGACTCCGGGCGCCCACAACACGTCGGGGGGGTAGTAGTGTCGGCAATCGTCCTCTTTCCAGGACGGTTTGGGCTTCTTCTTCTTGTTCTTCTTGTCGTTGCGCTTCGTGGCCGCCTTCTTGCGGTCCCTCTTGCTCGTCTTGTCCTCAAGACTCGCCCGCAACGCCGCCCGCCCCGGCCAAACCAGTCCCGTCCGCTCCTCGTCCGCTTGGACAACGACTCGATCAAACTACTCATCCCCACAGGAGAGGTCCGTCTCGGGCGGCGGCACGCCCTGCTCGCGCAGCCAGGCCCGGTACTTGTCAGGGCTCGTCTGTTGTCAGTAGTCTCGGAAGTTCTTCGCGTCCTCGCCAGCCGTCGCCTCCCACTTGGACAGCCCCTCCGCCACAGTGCCGACAGAGAAGAAGAGGAGTTCACCAACCGCACGTGCCAGGTCCATGGAGTTGCCCATGGCGCGGCGCGCTAGGAGCAAAAACTCCCAGATGAAAACGACAGGCTGGATGTGGTCGAGGAGCCGCATCCACTGCGCGCTCGGTTCGCCCTCCATAATCGCCAACGCCAAATCATTGCCGCCCTTCGTGTCGCACCCCTGTGGGGGAAACCCCCTGACAGGGGAGACACGACCCCCCGGCATGAGCCGGGGACGGGTCGTGAACAGTCGCGCAACACCCCCCTAGGGGGGTAGCGTGGGACAACCCCCTTGGGGGGGTGTCCAGGGAGCCCCAGGGCCACACATGA
>ENA-ORXR01004265-ORXR01004265.1-marine-metagenome-genome-assembly--contig:-NODE-4265-length-12087-cov-9.822315_pt1 | contig 12087 bp, 9 predicted proteins | sample MGYA00237866_ERZ511479 | MGnify/ENA metagenome assembly ERZ511479 | reverse complement strand
GGGGGGGGGGGGGGGGGGGGGGGGGGGGGGGGGAGGGTAGGTTGACGAGAGAAGATGCGGGACGGGGCGACGCAGAGAAGACCAGAATGGCCTCCTCCTTGTATCAGCCATAGACCTGCGGTTTATGCCGTAGATCGCTTGAGCGCCCAGCGCCTCAAACAGTCCCCCTGGGCATTTCCCGAAGTCCATCGCTTCGCGAGCTGGATGCATCGAGGGAACCCTTTTCGTCGGCGTACTGAGCTCGCAGAGTCATGTATCTCAGCGTCGTGGGATACCCGTAACTGTGTGGACATGCTTGGTTGGCAGACTCAGCCGGACTGTTTTCCTGACGAAGTGGCCATTGCATCGGCAGAGAAAGGACTGCTTATCCAACGGGCCGCGCCAGTCACCTCTTGTCGACGATGACGCCCCGCCTTGTGCGGCTCCAATGGCCTTGCCTCGTCCTCCGCACCAGCGTCCGCTCCCCCAGATCTTCGGCTCACGGCCTCACAACAAGGGCATTCAGATCCCCACCTCCTGGCCTCGAGCAAGCAGCGAATTTGTAGTGACCAATTGTCGGCAGTTCTCGTCCCGCTTCATTTGCGCAGGGGCTCGTGCCCGCGACCATCCACTGGACGATGACGTCTGGAACAGCCTCACCCGGACCAATGATATCACTTATAATCGTTAGTATGGGACTACGCTCACTAAAGCCTTGCACTGCATAACAAAACCAAGTGTGCTGATTGGTTCTTGAGGTTATTGCAGCGATCACGGAAGCGGTTTTACACTCGTGACTTTCGTCTCTCTTCAGACAAAGACGCTTTTGATTGGACCGGTTCCGTCTCGGGACATATTGGAAAACAAACACTTGGACTCCTCACCAGACCTGCTTTTCGTGCAGACGAAATGTTTTTCGATACTATGTTCAGGCAGCAATGTTTGATTATTCACGCAGTTTCGGGCGGAAAGCGTTGCCTGACGCCAAAGTGCTGTGGCCAACGAGGCTGACGCGCTTCCGCCCGCCCAACTTAGCAGAAGGGCGCAGGTGCGGCCGCCTACGGCGCGTCCGCCTGCGCGGCGCTTCCCACCTGATGGAAATGGACGGCGGCTGCGGCGCCCAGCGGCCCCTGTGGCGGGCGTCTACCTCTGGCGGTACTGCTCCCGGCGGTGGCGTCCGTCACAGCGGCCACGGCTGCCGCCCCGACGGGACACCGCCGCCGCCGCGAAGCGACCGCTCGGGGCCGCCGCCGCCTTCTTCTACTGCCACCACCACCACTCACCGCCCGCCGCCGCCAACGCGGCGCGGCGGCGGCCCAGAGCTGGCTGGGAACGACGGGCGCGCCGTTGCCGCCGCGCACCGCGGGCCGCACTGCCCCCCCCCACCCGACAGGCGGCCCACCGCCCCCATGACGCCATTCATCGCGCCGGCCGGCACCCGAAGACCCCTCCCGCAGCACAACGCGCGCAGTAGCCAAAGCGGCGCCGGCCGGCAGCGGCCCGGGAGCGGCGGTCTGGCCGTTGCGGCCGCCAGCCGCTCGCCAAACCGCCCCGCCGCACGCGGAGAACGCGCCTGCCCCACTCCACGCCTGCAGACGAACCGACGGCGCACGCGCCACTACACTCACCACTCGCTCTCACCTCCACATCAGCCCCCGCACCGCCCGCACGCCCACCACCGCGGCCGAAACTCCCCCGCACCCCACCACGCAAGTTGCCGCACCCAACACTCCCCCTCGCCCCGCCACGCCAGCCGCCGCACCGACGGCACGCCCGCCACTACACCCTACACTCGCCCGCACCCCACCACACCAGCCCCCGCGCCGACCGCACGCGTACCACCGCACCCTACAATCCCCCGCACCCCACCACGCCAGCCGCCGCACCCAACCTTCCCCCGCACCCCACCACGCCAGACGCCGCACCGACCGCACGCACGCCACCGCGGGCTCCGCACGCGCGCCGCGCCACACCCAGGTAAGCACCACTTCTAACAGCCCCTGTCCGCCCGCTGCCGCCGACACGGAGCCAGCCGGCACGGGCTGGTCACGGCGGGCTGGCCATAGCGGCCACCCGCCGCGCACCGCGACAACGCCCCCCCATTCGCATGGTCGCAACCCCCTGACACGGCCCCCCAGATGCCAGCTTTGGCAAACGCAGCGCAGTGGCGGCCCACAGCCGGCTCACCGCGGTTGGCTGGCACAAGCGGTCGCCCGCCGCGCCCCGCACTGTCCTGTGCGACCCAGAGCGATCCCCGACACCCCGACGACACCTACGGCCCCAGACACCGGAACCCGACAACGGCGCGCGCCGACCTTCGTGCGCCGCCTCCGACGCGGCGTCAGCTCACAGCGGACGAGCTTGCCGTCGCCGCCACACGACCGCCCCGCTGCGGCAGTGTCCTCGGCGCGCGCCGCCGCGGCGGCGGCCGCGGCTGCCGCCCCGAAAAGGACCCACCGCCGTGGAAGAATAGCTTCTCGGGGCGGCCGCCCCCTGCGAATGCTGCCACAGACGCGGCGCTGGCCTGAAGCGGGCTGGCTGCGGCAGGCCGCCCGCCGAGAGACGTGCCGCACCCCCTCACGCGGCGGACGCCTCCCCCGCTTCCACGACACCCGCTCTCGCACTCGTCGGCACCAGCCTACTGTCGCTGACCCTGACCGCCCACCGCCACCGGAGGCGGGCAGCGGGCCGGCCCTGTTGGAATGGCCGTCGCGGCTGCCCGCCAAACGCCGCGAATTTCCGCCGCACCCGTCGGGCACCCCCGCGCCCCGCAACGCCCACCGGGGCACCCGAAAACACCCGCCAACTAATCCCTACATTCCACGCCTCGGGCGACCAACGGAGCGCCCACTGCGACGCCGCTGAGGCCGGCGCCGGGGGTATCCCCCCACCCGCGTACACTCGGTCGAGACGAGAGTGTGTTGGAAGAAATAAGACCCTGCTCAGCGGGGAAAAAAGAACCGTTGTATGCCTGCCTACTCTATCATGCAGTACGTCATGTTAGCCAATATACGAGGCAAGCAGATCGCCTCGGTCGCGGAAGATGTCCGCAGTCAGGTCGCCGCGCAGGCTCACGCACTCCCCTGAGATCTGCTTCTCGGCCCACGCCTCGACGTTGGTGGCCGTGCCGGCGGCGGGCGCGTGGGGAGCCGGATGCATGACAGGGGGTGCGTTTCCGGCGGCGCAAATGTTCCCCATTGCGTCTACGACGCCGCCGGCGCCATCGGCGGCGCCGCAGCCAGGTGCAGGTCCCCCGGCGGCGGCAGCTCCGACAGCATGAGCCCCCCCGCTCTGTCCATCCCCACCACCCGGAGCGTGACCAGCATCGCCACCTACGCCAGTGTTAGTCCCACAAGCACTTCCCACCGCGCGTCGACGGCGACTCAAAAAGCTACTGCGTCGCCTCTCCACGCACATGTCGTTCAAGATACGAATGGGCTTGTACGCCGTGACCAGCTGAGACACAGACCAGGACCGCACAGGGTGCAAGGAGATGTGAAAGCGCTTCATGAGGACGCCAAACAGGCGCGCCACGTACTTCCGGATCGCCTCTTAAAGGCGGTTGGACGTTGTCTGCTCCTCGGTGGACGGCTTGGGGTTCGCGAGATCAGGAAAGCGAAACGTGGGTAAATCCCGTCAAAAAGGTAGTAGGGCAGCGTGCGCGTGCGGCCGTTGATAGTGTAGGACCTGTTGCGCGGAGGCCACCGACCGCCAGTAGCGTCCAGATAAAGCGACGACTGGTGAATCACGTTGATATCGCTCGTACTTCCGGGAGCGCCGACAAACAGGTGCCATATCCACAGGTCCTCGTCGCATACAGCTTCGATGACAATGCCGCGCTTGTCCTTCCGAGTCTGGTACGCCCCCGCCATCCCCGTGGGGCACTGATGCCACTCCCAGTGGCAGCAGCCGAGGGAGCCAATGCACCCAGGCATCCCGCGCTCCTTGTTGCGGTCCATGATAGCGTCGAGCTCCTCCTGGTTGGGTTGGCGTAGATTGGTAGGTCCCCAGCGCTCAACAATAAATGCCATAAGCAGCCTAGTAGACATGGCGATGACTGTCCGAGACAGGCGCACGTACTCATCCGCTCTGTCGGCCACCTCCCCATAAGCGATGACACGAAAGGCGGCCACCACCTTCTTAAGTGGATGCGCTTGCAGCTTGCCCGTAGCAATGATGCGTTGCTTGGAGAAAGGCTCGTCCTTGACAGCCAGGTACACACGCCGAAAGAAGGCGCGTGGGACAGGAAATCTTGTCTCAAAGTCGCGCTCATCGTAGACGGGTGGCGCACCTCCAACGCCGAAGTAGTCCTGCATGATAGCCTGCAGTCCAGTAGCAAAGTCGCGCCGCTTGTGAGCGCGGCGCCCGACAGAGGAGCCACAGTACCGCCGTCGTCGCGCAACGCGCTTAGCGCGTGAGCGCCGGGGCATCGCCATTAGCAGGCTCAAATGCGTCTGCACCATAGCAGACACGTCCGCCCCTTCATGCTCCGCCAGCAGGGCGGCGGTGGTAGAAATCTCCTCCTCGTCGACATGCTCGGCATCCATGAGGAGAGGGGGGGAGGCCAGCGATGGTACTTCGTGACGGCGGGGGGTGCTGATGAAGAAAGAGAGGTGGTCGGCGTCGGGAGAGAATGGAGCGTGAAAACGATGTCGTAGTGCGGGGGGGAAGAGAGCGCCGAACGATGCGAGTGGCGTGCGCAGGCCGCAAGAAAGAGGAGGGGTACAATCGGCCGTGGTCGTGGGTGGAGCTGGCGCGGGTGGAACAATATTAGCGGCGACGGGATGGGGGTGACGGCGGCAATGGGATCGTGCGGTGTGGCCCATTCCGTCCTCCCCCGCGGCGCCACCGGCGCGAGGTCAACATCGCATTGCCCCCCCACCCCCCTCCTCCCCAAAGGAGAGCCTGCGAGGAGCGCCTGCAACCGTCGCGGGTGGCTGGGCAGTCACCCCAATCTAAACGGGCGTGACGGCAGCCCCACCATCCTGGCGCGACCATTCGGGCTCCACGCGCCCCTCAAAAGGACAGTCAGGGCGCGCCATTAACTGTGGCGCTGCGACCTGCCCGATCCCACCCCTCCAGAAAGCGCTGTCGGCGGCCCGTGCCTCCCCGCGCCTCGGCCCCACTCCATGTGCCTTGGTGGCCCCACAGAGGCGCGGAACGCCTGGATTACCGTACCCCCCCTCGCAAACTGGGCTGTGAGCGATGTGTGGGCGCCACGCACACTAAGAGAAACGGCTGATCAGAGGGATGCGACGGCTGCTGCGAGTGCCAATCGGCGTCGCGCTGCCCATATCCAAAAGGGTTGACTCGGTGCACGTCTCAACGAGCATATCTCGCCACGCAGTGGCTTCGCTTTCGAGAAGAGTGGTCCAGATCGACTCTTTCTCGTTTTTGAATGATAGTGAAACACAGACTCCGTTCGTAGGCCCACACGTTGCCTTTTTAAGTGTGCCATACTCTACACTGTTCTGATTCTCTCGACCAATGAGAGAGCTTAGCAAACTCGGGTCGGCCCTCGAACGACCCCATTTCCAGTCGGGAATGGGGTCGGACGGGCTCAGGCCCCCTTTCTGAAAGCCATATGCGTTGTACTTACGCCATTTGATTCGGTTGAAAAGCAGCTCAAATGGGGTCGGAGACGCTGTTGTGGGAGCGTTCCGGCCCCATTTCCTTTCTTATGAGACACGTTTGCGCAACGTGGCACCACGTTTCATATCTATGAGATGGGGCCGACGTTGCAGGGATTGCTCTCCAGGTGGATTCCACATAGCTAGGCGGCTGGGCAAGGGCCGTTTTTGACTCGGCTCAGTTTCGCTGTCCATGGCGCTTTTTGCGTTCCGCTTCCTTGGAGATGTAGGTCAACTCAAAAGTTCTTTATTCATATACTTGCCTTACCCCATGCTTTCGTGACGTTGACGTGAGAAAAATATTCGTGCTACGACCCCGGCGAAATCGGGCACAATTCCGCACTGTAGACGGCCCTGCCACTCCGCAGAGGTTCGTCAGCACGTGGCACCATCGCCAACCGTGTGAAGACATGTATGGGTATGCACCCTCAGCTTGAAGGGGGTCCTCGACTGGCTGTGCGCGTCGGAAAGTGAAGCGCAAGAAGCGCAACAGCCACTCGTCGTATAGTCAGAGAAAACCGATTTCCTGTTGGATTCAGCTATATTTTGAATACCGTGGGGTCTACTTGTAGCTTCATTTGCCCGCCTTCCGTGATCCCACCTTGATCCAACTCCCACATTACATGCCATTGCCCGCCATTTTTTGGTCAGGATTCCCGGGCAGGCGTTGCGACGGCCCGTGGGGGGACCAAGGAAGTGTCCCCACGAAGCATGTCGGATGGGTTTCGAGCCCAACCGATCATCCTCGTTTCTGGCCCATTAGAGAGGGGTTCGACCCCACCTCAGAACTCCCCATAGGAGCCCTACTATTTCTCTATTCCCGATCGACCGGCTGTTGTTTGACAGCTGGCCTTGCACTGGGATAGCTGGCATCAATCGTGAGCAGGACATCCGATGGTGTCATAGCAATGATCGTGACAGGTTAACATTCTGGATTGTTGGCCGCCTGCCCTCGGCATCGGCATCGGAGAATTCGTACCGCTCTCGGCGCTCCATCAGTGCACCACAGGGCCGGCACGAGACCCCCCCGCGCTTCTCATCTTCTCGTTGTGCACCTCGTGTGGTCTGGTGGTGCCCATTGGTGGTGGCCGCACAGCAACTTGGTCTGCTCCAACGGCCGGCCCCCCGGCGTCTCGAGGCAGCCGCTCCGCGCCGGCACGTGCCGTTGATCACGTTGCAGCGGTGGTGCTCGTAGCCCTCGACCGCCCGCAAGATAGCGAGGGCTCGGATTGTCCGCGGCCGTGTGCCGTAGCGGCGCCCCCGTCAACCCTGTCCTCTTTGATTGTGAGGTGGGGGAGGGGCGGGCGCGGCGCCGTCGTTCGCGCGCGCTCTCTTTTGGCGCGCGCATTTTGCTAATGCTCCGTGGGTCGTCGTCAGTCGGGGGCGGCTGTGCGGGAAGCTCGACCCCCGTCTCGGAGCCTGATTTTCCTCGAAGGCTGTGCGGTTTACAGAGCAGCGGGGGCCTGGCGCCGTTTGTAGCGCGCGCTCCTTTGCGAGCGTATTCTTCTTTCTGGCACTTTTTTGCCGCCCGTGGGGTCGCCCGCGGGCTGCGGCAGCCCGTGGGCCTTTGTAGCCTGACCCTCCCGCCATGGACTCTGGTGGGTCTGACTCTGAGGAGGACGGGCGGGATTCCCCGCGCGCTACGGACGCCCTCGGCTGGTTGCACAGTGTGGCAGTGCCCCCTGCGGGCGGGGCGGCGGATGCTATCCACGTTCCATCGTCAGTTCAGCGGGACCTGCTGCAGTATTATGCCAATACTGTGGCGGATCTGGAGGACGCTGTGGGCGCGCACGAGTGCCACGAGCATGGTCCTCACGGGGCGGGGGCGCGGGATGGCGGGGTGCGTGGGCACGAGAATCCCAATCAGCCCACGGACAATGACGTGCCAGATGCCATGGCGCGTCAGTTCGCTACGCCCGAGGTTTCGACGGGCGCTTCACGCCGAGTGAGCCGAGGGGACGTCGTCGAGTCTTCCTTTCCGCAGTTGGTCGAGAGCGAGCTCGTGTCCGCACTCGGGCTCGGTGCCGCTGTGTGGTCGGGCCCCAGATCAGCATCCTCCACCGCGGTCGTACCTGTTGCGGGCGGGAGAGCCATTGCCTTTATCAAAGTTTTTCACGTCTCCATTACATGGCTCACACAGCGTCTAGGGCGTTTGCTCACTTTATGCTCGTTTGGGGGGGCCCAGCGGTCGTTGTGCGTCGAGAAGATGCACCGAAGGGCGCGGAGCAGCTCGTGTTGGCACGCCGAGGCGCTTCAAGCAGGGTTGGCGCGGCTGGCGAGACGGACGATGGTGGCCTCGCTGACCAACCTGGTGGAGGCGTACCCTGTGCTTTGCGATGACGGCGACGCAGCCCCCAATCCGGAGACGTACTTTACGAGTACCCTGCGGAACAACCGCAAGGCTTGGTCCGTGCGCGACGACAAGATCTGGACCGCCCTGGTGCAGCCGATTAAGTCGGCGTCCAACCAGACCCCTCGCTGCAAGAACATCCTCTGCCGCTCACGGAAGCGCTACGTGCATGTCGCGGCGTACAGCAAGTACCGGCGCGCCACCGCCGAGACGGCGCCATCGGACGAGAGCGACGGGGAGGTTTACAGACCTGACGGGGTGCTACTGAAGGGCCGCTCGCCGGAGGGAGACGAGGACGGGGCGGTCACCGCAGACGCCTCCGAGGCCTGCAGCTTCAAGCGGCGCGGCCGCAAAATGTTGCCGTGCGTAGAGGAGGTGCGTTTTGCCAAAGTGTCTGACTCGTACGGGCGCGCGGGTCGCATCTCCACGACGGGCATGGGATCACTGCCGACGGTGCTTCCTGAGCGGCACTGCCTCCATTTCGGGGCGGAAAGACGTGGGCAGCCGCTGAAAATCAAGCCGGCAGTGCTGTACACAATGCGCAGCCGCATTGCAGTGCGGACGGGCTCTTGGGTATGCGGCGGCGAGACGTGCGGCAAGGACGTGGCATACGATGGGTCGGACTCGGGTCTGTTCGCGTTGTCGAGTGCGACGGTCTTCACACGCGTCTACTTGGATGTTGTGTTGCACATCGCGTTGTCCTCTCGGAGCAGCGTGACGGCGTCGGCCGCGGCTATGGCCTTTTGTCTTCACGCAACTGCGGGCCTTCCCCTGTCCGCGTGCAGCGTGACGCGGCAGCTGCTAAACTTTGCCGTTGGCGCATTTCGTGAGACGCTTCTTGTGCCCGCCGCCGCATACTCATGCATAAAGTGCGTGTCCAACGGCAAGTGCTTGTACGAGACGCTCGTTGCCGACGGGCAGACGCTCGGGTTTTTTAAGGACAAGGTCGTCCCTCTTGTGCGGCACCTCGTGGACAACCCTGTCATCGACATCCTCCTAACCGAGAGTGCGGTGGTCAAGAATAGCACTGTGCGGGCAGCGCTGCGTAAAAGGGCCAACACCAGCACCGGGAAGCCGCCGACCCTCACGGCCAGAGAGGTCAAGGCGCTGGACGCTTTTCTGCTCAAGGGAAGCATGCCCCGGAAGATTTTCACACCGGAAAACAGTGCCACTGGAAAGTCATCCGCTAGAGAGGCGGAGTGGGCGGCCGCCCACATCTCCTCGTTCTTCAAGTCTGTCCCGGCCAACGACCCGGCCGCAGAGCCCACCGTCATGTCGGACTCCGACGAGGACAACAGCTCGTCCTCGAGCGAGAACAACGGCGACGACCTAGCGGAGCGTGGACAGGGAGGTCGACCGGACGTTGCCGCCGATGATGAAAACGAGGAGCGGCACGTGGGCGGCCAGCGTTTTGTGTGTGTGCGCTTGTCAGGTGCCGTTGGCGACGATCACACCCTGGGCGTCCTTGCCCGCGAGCGCTGGCGCGTAGTCCAGCGTTTCGTTTCGACTTTCATGGCCGAGGCCGTGAGCGGCATCTTTTCGGGCTGTGACAAGCCGGCCATCGAGGCTCTAGCGCAAGCCCTCGTGGACGGCAAGAGAACGGTCGAGTGGGAGCCATTGTCGACTGCGGTGGACCAGCTATCCCTCGTGTGGTCATTCTTGTATTTGGTGAGTGACGACCTGGACGCGGACCCGGACCTGGCAAGGGCCGTTGGCGAGCTGCTGCTGTTCGGACTTGACTCCGAGATGCGAATGGAGGTCAAGTGGTGGGAGAATGCCAGCGCCGAGCAGAAGGCCATTACGCAGCGCTTTGCTGCTGGAGACCGCCAGACGTACCTCCAGTGGGAAGCGGAGGTCGGCATCGTCGCGGCGACCTCCAAGCTGGTCACGCACGAGCGTTCCACGGCTAGGGCAGCGCTGCAGGCGGAAGAGCAGCGGAGTGGCAGCATCTTCCCAGGATTGACGCCCGTCAGACCCTTCACCCTCGAAAGCCGCGCAAAAACGAAGCGGAAGAAGGCGGAGCAGCGGCGCGCAAAGTCCAAGGCGATCAAGGTCCCCAAGACGGGGCGTATGAAAGCGCGGAGGACACCTGGAAAGAACCAGAAGGCGGCAGGCGTCGAGAGAAAGAGTGGAAAGGACCAAAGCCCTCCCGATGACGCCTGCCGCCATGCGTTTGAGACGTCCCGTGTCTTCACGCCGGGGATGGTCAACTTCGTGTGCCCCCACGGTATCTTTGTCGGGTTCGAGCTGCTGGAGGGCGCCGAGAGCCCTTCGTGCATCGTTGAGGCGCTGTCGCTGTGGCTTCCTGTCTTGCCGAAGGTTATCAACTTCGGCACGGCGTGCCAGGCCAGCCGCAACGCGGTGTGGAGGATGCCCTGGTTGCTGCGTCTTTCGCTGGTGATGTTTTTTTTAGACAGGTTTCATCACCTTAAGCGCGTGTGCACGAACATTTTTGATGCGGCACAGTACCCGGGCATCGCCATCCGCCACAAGACGTCGGTGGCGGAGATGCGGAACTCCTACATGACTCAAGACCGGTTCATCACGCACATGCGACTGTACGGCGCTTTCAACAACCTCCGTGTGTGGCAGAAGGTGGCGATGCAGCCTGATGAAGACAAGCCCCGTCCAGAAGTTGGGCATTTCCCGCTGCCGTACTTTTTCCACCAGACGGTCGTATCGCGCTGCGAGCGGCGCTCGTGTCGCTGCCGCACTCTGCCGGTGCTGCCCGAGGGTACGAGTTCCGACGATGGTGGTGGCGGTGGTGGTGGGAGCGCGGCTGATGGTCGGGACGGTGACTCGGGTGATGGAGATGTCGGTCGTGACTGGGGCGATCGGGGTAGCACTGGGGGTACTGGTGGAGGTGAACGTGGTGTCGAGCCAGTCGCTGTGGAACCCGTCCAGCCCCGGGGTGGTCGACTTTCCGGTACTGATGTGGCCGCGTCGGTTGCTCCTGCGTCGGTGACGGACAAGGGCGGGCGTGCTGCTGGGCGGGACCGGGACGATGGGGATGTTCGCATCGACGCCATCATCATACCAACCTTCTCTCGATGGTAGCTGTACAGGACAGGGCAAAATGCTCTTTACTCTCTCCCTATTGCAGCTCGTGCGAGTGAGGCGGTGGTGAACAATGGCTGGTCGCACGTGATGGCGGCCATGCAATGCAGGTGGAGTGGTGGCGGACAAGCGGCCGTCGTTATGGGCGTTTCCGAAAAGAATGAGGAGTGAGAAAAAAGCGGCACTAGTGGAGCGGTCGCTAGCTCTGAGGTGCTCGTGACCGGCAGCGTGCAGTGGGAGAAGAGCAGTGCCAAGCCAGAGATGTGGGGGCGGTCCTGGGGGGGGGGGAGACAACAGTGAAGGTGGGGCAGGAGGGGGCAAGCGACAGTGGCGAGCAGTGGCGACAGAGGCGTGGTCGTGGGGCACGGGGCAATAGTATAGGAGGCGGGGCGGGGCGCGCCAAGCCAAAGTCGGAAGCGGTGGCCCAGAGTCGCGGTAATGGGCTGAGGGGCCACAGAAGAGAGGGTGGGGTCGAGGTGAGCAAGCGACAGTGGCTAGCGATGGTGAAGGAGTCGTGGTTGTGGGGCGGGGGGGATCAGCAGCGGAGGTGGTGCGTGGGGGGTGAAACGACCGTCGCCATCGGTGGCGCCAGAGGTCTGGTAGTGGGGACAGGGGCACCAGAAGAAAAGCTGGGGCGGGAGGGAGCACGTGACAGCGGCGAGCGGTGACGCCAGAAGCGTGGTCGTCAGAAAAGAGGCACCATCAGATGAGGTGGGGCGGAGGGGGGGGCGCGACAGCGGCGAGCGGTGGAGCGAGGGTCGTGGTCGTGTGTGGGGGGGGTGACAGCAGAGAACGAGGCGCAGGGGGGGGAAAGTGACATCTGTATGCGGTAGCCCCAAAATGGCGGTCGTGGAGTCGGGCGCGTCAGCAATAGAGGCGGGGCGGGGGGTGCCAAGCGACTTTGTCGAGGACCAACGCGGGACGCGCGCGGGATCCGCCCCCGCCGACGCTGCGCGCCGCCGCGCCGCCCGCGGCGGCTTTGTCGGCCGCACCGCCGCGGCCAGGGCGCCATGCTCCTTGCGGTGCACCGCCCCACCCGCTTCCCCCCCCCCCCCCCCCCCCCCCCCCCCC
>ENA-ORXR01004264-ORXR01004264.1-marine-metagenome-genome-assembly--contig:-NODE-4264-length-12087-cov-20.181932_pt1 | contig 12087 bp, 12 predicted proteins | sample MGYA00237866_ERZ511479 | MGnify/ENA metagenome assembly ERZ511479 | reverse complement strand
AGCGGGGGGGTGGAGTGGGCTCAGCAGATCTGCTCTGCTCAGCAGATCTGCTGAGCCCACTCCACCCCCCCGCTACGCCAACTGCCGGCGCCCTCGAGGGCGCCCGACAGACCAGCGGCTTGGCGCCAGACACGTTGCGGGCGTGACAGAGATCTGTCAGCCGAGCCTTCCTCGGATTGCCGATCCAACGAACTGACCAGAGCCTGTCCACCAGAGATTGTTTGTCATTGGCGACTGCGTAGTCTGAAACAAGGCCTGACAAGATCTGACCCAAAGGTCATACAAGCTATTTTGGCCTCTGCTCCCAGAAATATCTTGTATCTGCTCTTTTGCCCGGAATTTGAACTGCTGTGATGATCAGAGCGCGGCCCCGGGCCCGTCGCCCACTTCAGCTGACAGCCCAGTGCGAGCAGGACAGAGACCAGTAGATCTCGTCCTCCGCGCCATTTCGAACCGCTGGCAAGACCATTGCGAAATCATCGGGAATCGCAGCATCTTTTGACCCTATCTTGATCCCTGAACGATGGCTCGACGGTCCAGATCACAGGCCCGTTCTGGGTCGGTCGAGGTCACATGATCAAATCTGTGACGATCAGAACGCAGATATCGACCGGACGCCGGCGTCGTCGATTAGGACCACGTCGCCGCCGCGATCCGCAGCCCCCCCACCCCCCCCCACCCCTAGTTAAGGCTGCTCTTATGGGTCTGAGCATTACATCGCAAGGATGAGAAGGCGAGCTGCAACGTGCTAAAATGTGAGTGGTCAATACGACATACCCCTCTCACAGGGGTCGCAGAGGCCGAAACAGGGGACGTCCCCTGTTTCGGCCTCTACGACCCCTGTGAGGGGGGTGACACCCGTCTCATTTTCGGCCTGAGAAGGGTCTGTGTGAGGGGTGCCTGACGATCCAGGATGACTCGTGGGCGGTGACTTTATCCGACGGATCGCGTCTTGCCCGCGCGTTGCTGCGCCCGTCGTCCGCAGTCGATTTTGTATGCGCCCTGGTGATCGCTGTGCCGTTGCCGTCTTCTAGTGGTGGGGCTCTATATGGCGAAGGATAACAAAGACCGGACGTACGCTTTGTCGTACGGTAGCTTCTCGGGTCAGTGTAGGGTCAGTGCAGGGGGGGGGGGGGGGGGGGGGGGGGGGGGGGGGGGGGGGGGGGGGGGGGGGGGGGGGGGCGTGTACGTCCCGAGCACACGGCGAGAAACGACGCTGATCCTCCCGCCTATCCATAGATATGCTCTTTTGGTTACCCCTGTGTCCTCCCCGCGGATACTCTTTCGTTCTTTTTCTTTTTGCTAAAACAGGGCAACCATACTGTAGCAGACATTGTCGTCGCGTTCAGCGGCACAGTGTAGGCATACTAATGCATCAAGACTACCCCACACCTTCATTTCCAATGATGGTAGGGGGGGTCTGCCAGCGTTATGGAATGCTTCCAGCAGGCCTCCCAGCATTTTGTCCAGACAAGCAGGGCATACCGAGACAGAATCTGCATTCCTTTTTTTTTTTATCGGACCACTTCCCGAGCGGCACTGGCCACATGTATGTAGATGTTACTCCCTCGGCTACCTGTTTTCTGGGCAATGAGCGTGCTCAGGAGTCGACGGTTCGTGTACAAGGGCGCACAGCGCAAGAAAATGAGCCACAGAGCGCTCGGAGAGCATTCCCACAATTCGCATTGTGGATGTTTTGTCCATGTGATGTGTGGTGTGCATCTCGTCCGTGACTGTCGGAGTAGGTCTGATGCCACTTCGGTGCACGTCAATTTTCGTGAAACGAGCTTGAAGCAAGAACACTCGCAACGTCCCCTCGGCGCCAATGACAGCGGATGATCTTGTCCACGTTGTAATCTTCTTCAAACTTTGGGTGCGGGATCTAACACTCCCCCTTGTGACCAATAGGCAGTCGTAATTGAGAGAGGAGCCAATCCAGGGCCGCAATATGCTTGAAAACCCAGAAGAGCAGGAACACTGGGTCTTAACTAGGCGTGCCCCCACCGCCGACGCCGCCGTCGCCGCGGCTGCGGCCGCCGCGTCCCCCCCACACACCTAGTTAAGAGTGCGATTCGGCGGTCTTGCGGCGTTTTCGCCTTTATCTGGCATATCATTGGTCGCCAGGCCACTCACGCCTGCATTTCCGTCAGTGTCAGGCAGCCGAAAGGTGACCGACGTTCGAACGTGGCGCACCAGCTCTGATGGGTCCTTGGGCGCCTGTGAAGGGGTCTGCTTTCCAAAATTTCAGCCTCGCTTCGCCAACGTTCCTTCCTGTCCGTACGTTGTCCCACGAGGCTGCCGTGAGTGCCGTGCTCTGCGCGCCCCCTTTCTACTGACCCCCGTTGTAGTTGTGTGAGAGGCTGTGTGGGGGGCGGAGGCTGTTTTCTGGGTGTGTCGGGTGCTGTGTGTCTGGATTCCTAGTGTGTTGGGAGGGGGTGGGGGCTGGCGACGTGTTTGCTGGCTGTGGGAAGTCGGTGGGTTGGGGTTGTGTGGGAACAAGTGGCCGCGACCGCGTCTATGTCTCCTTGGCCCGCAGCGACTACATGGCCCCGACTGGCTTCCCACCGACCCGAGGCGGCAGCACACCCTTCCACTATGTTGGCCCGATTTGGTTGCCTGGCCGCCATGGGACCCCACCCCTTCCCGGGCATGCCTTCTTGCCGTTTTACTGCCTTGTCCTCGGCACCACTGCCGACCCGTTTTCTCGCGCCCCTGTTTCCGCCTTGCCCGTTTCGAACCGTTTGCATTGGCCGCGCAGCTCACCGGACCCGGTTCTTCTGGCCGCATCCATTCTCAATGCTCATGTTGCCTCCTACGTTCTCGCTCCCTAGAATACATCGGCGCTGTTTTCCTTCACCTCCCGGTTCCTGTTGCATTGACCCGTAGTCTGTTTTCCAGGTACCTCGGTGCACACCACCCCACTCCCTTTCCAGGGTCTCGCTCGTCGTCGGGGGGAGCACATCAAATCACACAGGTCTTGAGTTTCTCTCCATCCTCCTTGCAGTCGCGTTTAATACCGCAGCGCCGTCTGGTGCTCTGTGCCTTCTGCTGGCCTGCTTCTCCGACGGTCGTTTCTCTCGTTCCAGTCAGGCTCCTCCTGTCTCTGGTCTGTATCTATCCACCCGTCATCTGCAATGTTCTCACGTATGAGCTTTCCCACCCAACTCCCCCCACATGTGGCAGAACGCATAGCGTCTTTCGCACTGTCGTACGAGCGCAAACGGTGCGTGACTTGCGAGACGTCTCCTGTTTGTTGCACTGAGCGTCGGTGGGGACGAGCGTGCAGACGATGACTGCACTGTGCCGGAATGGGTAGGGACGTATCTATCTCTCTAGGCCTTCTACGGGAAAGTACGGTGGGGACATGAAGAAAGGGGGTATGAGTGCGGCACTGCGGGCTGTGCGACAGGCGTGGCGTATGTGTTGTCTGCGGCGTACTTTTGGTTGTTGTGCTGCTGAAAACCACTGGCCGGCATTTGTACACGTCGGCGTTGTTCCGCCTTTGTCTGTTTGTTCCTGTGCTTCGATGCATCTTCTGCAATGCCACCACCTGCTTTTTTTTGGTTCGTGTCGCAGTTGAGTCGTGGTCTTCTCTCTCCTTGTTTTCTACTTTCCACTACCCAAGTATAAGAACCAAACCAACATCCAACTCTTCCTCTTCTAAGATATCATCTTCTGCTTCTCCATCCCCCAACGGGTCTTCGACCGCGGCTGCTGCCGCCATCTCGGGCGCTCCTGGTGCGGGCGCCGCCGCCGCCTGGACGAGGTTTACAGCGGCGGGGGCTGCCCCATTCTCGGCTGCCACCTGAGTGGCGACTTGCGCGGCAAGCTGCCCCGCTGCAGCCGCGGCCCTCTGGGCTGCCTTTGCCAGGCGCTTCTTGTAGGCATCAATTGTGACGACCGCTTTGTTCGCGCGTCCCGCTGCCCAGGCGTCCATGTCCGCCCGCTCCTTACGAGCGCCAGCCGTCGTCTGACGGTTGTTGTACTTGTTGGCTCGCAACTGACCATCCGCCGGCGACTTGGGCATCCGTGCACCGGCGGCGGCCGACTTGCGGGTCGTCCCGTTCCTCAGGATCTGCTCCGCGAGCGGTTGCCGCTCCACCGCAGCGCGCTGCACGAGCTGCGCGCAAGACCCCAAAAAGGAGTCTGCCATGCATTGCGCACGCGCGTGGTTAAAAAATGCGTGCCAGGACTCCAACGCCTGCTCTTCGTAGGAGCGGAGTGATCTAAAGCGCCGAAGGAAGGCAGGGGCGTGGTTTGTAAGAGCGTGGAGCTTTGGGGAAATACTCAACCAGGGGAAAGCAACAAGAAGGGCGGGTGCGAAACGTTGCACGCTCGTGCAAAAGTCCATGATGCCCTCGGCAGGAATTTCCTGCGCCCGGTTGAGAGTACGTACCATGCCAGCCCACTCCACCCACGTCGTCCGAAGCGCGGCGAGTTGTGGAGCAGGGATGTGCCCGTCCAATGCGTCGCACACGACAGCGCCGCGCTGAGTAATGCGATGGCACTCGCGCCCAGCAAAACCACCGCCATGGTAGGGCACTGGCCTGACGCGCAAATCCTCGAGGAGGGCGGCTGCAACGGAGGCAGCCGCCCGCGCGGCGGCCGCACGACCACCATGCAAAGCGGCTGCCTCAACGCCAAGGCGCAGCAGGACCGTGACAACGCCCAGCGTCAAATGCAGCGGGGCCACGACGATCTGGCACGGCTCCACGTCAAATAGCGGGGGATACTCGGTAGAGAGATGCTCAGCGGGGGTAAGGGGTATGGGCAAGTCGTCGTTGTGCTCCTCCCGCAGCGCATAAATCATGCGTTGCAGATGGAACCTCTTGCATAGCGCCTTAGGAGCATCCTGGATGGCCTGGATATGGCCGTGGGCTTCCGCTGCAGCCGTAATAGCCTCGCCCGACCGACCAATGACAAGGCACCACACGCATGGCCGGCGACAAGACGCCCCCTTGTGTCCGAGGAAGCTGCTCAGGAAAGCAAGGTCACCCGTCAAAAACAGGCGGACCGCGCGCAGTTTTCCGTCAACAGTGACCCCGTTGTCCAGCAGTTCTTGGACGTCACCCATCCACGGCCCAATCATCTCGTGAAAATCTGCGTTTTTGTCTGAGTCGCACGGCATCGTGGAGAGAAGGATGGAGTTGGAGCGCGACATAGGGTGGGACTGATTGGGCGTCGTGGCCACCAGCTTGGCCGTCGAGATTCCGCCTCCGCCTTTGTCCAATCCCAAGCAAAGATGTATGTCAGCCACGTCATCAGCGTGCTGCTCGTACGGTAGCTCAGGCGCCGGTCGAAACGTAGTTGTGTGGGGCACAGGTTGCCCGTCCGGACCTCGCACGAGTCGCTCTATGAATTGCCCTGAGGCAACAAGCTCAGCGAATAGACACTCAAGCGCGTCCCGCAAACGGACAAGGTGAGCCCCGCGCTCGTCCATCCACACCTGCTGCCCCGCCTCGGCGGCAATCGAGCGCAATGCGGTACGTATGACCTCCCGTGACGCAAGCCCGCTCTCCTTGCCAAGCGCTTTCCGCAGCTCACTCCACTTAGATTGGCTTAGTTGGTGCTTGGTCAAAAACAACGCCTGCTCCCGCGGGGTTAGGCGCCGCTGACCGCTTGTCGGGACGACGGACACCCCCTCTCGGCGTTGCGCGGCACTTAAGATGTCCACAATCGCTCGGCGACAAGCGGGCGTGTCCGACTGTGTGGCGTTGCCTGCCGCCCGCGCGACCGCGCTTGCGCGCCGCCGCATCTGCCGCGTCTTGACCACTTTTTTGCGGTTGCGCGTGCTCACGAGCTCGTATCGACGGTTGACCCCGTTCCGAAACCAGAAGGATATATGCGGCGGCCGCACAGCTCGTAGATGCGTCTCCATCAGCGCCTCAAAGAGCTGCAGCTCGGAGGGGCTGAGCGTGTCGTAACGCGCCATCAGTATTTCTAGCGCGATGGTTGGCGAGGGGGGAGGCGGGTCAGGAGCAGCCGCCTGCTCAGCGGCCACCGAGGAAAGCAGGTCCAGACCGCCAGATGGCGCCTCGGGCGAGGGCACTGAGCGAGGCGCGCCGGACGCCCACCGACGCCTGTCAGCTTTCGAACGACAGGCGGCACACACCTTGCGCCTCTCGTTGGGCTTTGCGGCGGCCTCAGCGGCGGCCTCAGCGGTCGGCCATAGCCACGGCATGGCCGCCGGGCTGGGTACGTAGTTGGACAGCCCCGCAGTTCCCTCCTTGTGCAGAGCAGAATCGACTTGCAGCTCTCAACTACTCGGGCAGCCGACGACTTGTGGATGGATGATACAGAGCAGCCACAGCACTTCCCCAAAAAACTCCGCTTGGGTGTACTCCAAAGGGCGGCTTGCGCGTGCTCTTGCGTAGCATGGAAGCAACGCCATGGGCGGCTAGCTCGCGGGGGTGGTGGGATATGCTCGCGAGAAAGTTCTCGGTAGCATTAGAGGGGGTAAGGAAGCCGTGGGTGCAGCCGGTGCACACAAAGGCAAGAGACTTGCGAGTGGAAGGGGAGAGGATGTCTTTTACTGATGCAATCACTTTATCCAAAGCACTGCACGGACAGGCGAAAGACAGAGCAGCAAGCAGCAGGGCGCCCCGCACAGGTTAGACATGGTCCATGGGCGATTGTTCTACTGACGGAGGCAGAACAGGGAAAAAACAAAATGGACCCCCGGGGTCCACCTTACCGCCGACACGCGCCGGTCGAGCTCATGCGCTCAGATCTCATACACCCTTCTCGCCTCACGCTACCTCATGCGCATGAACGCGGACCATACCTCATCATGGCAATCTCAGGCAGTTCCGTGTCGCCCATTATCGGCCGGAAGGACAAAGGGACCGCGGCGGACGTACAGTAAGGGCAGGGGGAAGATGCATGAAGCCACCGTGCACTTGGAGAGGGCTCCAGGCAGTTGTAGCAAGAAGGGGGATGGCAGGATGCGTGTGGACGGCGAACACAGACAAGCTCGAACGCCGGTGGATCGAAAAAGTGAAGCGCTTCCAGATCGTGCCATTCGAAGGGGGTCGCTGTAATGTCTTCCACAAAACCTTTGAATTATTTAGTTCCAGACGACCGCCCTTAACTGGGTGTGACCCGCAATGATCGCGATTGTGGGCACCGCCGCAAATCCCGTCCTTCCAGGCGGACACCTCAGGGCGTCAAGTGCTCGCAGGTGGGAGGTAGCAGTGCTGTGTCAAATGTCGACCACCGCCAGAAATGTCGACCACATTACAGTAAAAGACTGCCGCAAGGATCGTTGCAAGAAAGCCCGATTGACTTCACCGTTGGCTCTTTCGTCGTCCCGTTCCCATCGACAGTTGCCTTCCAACGTTTTCCATCGACCCACACGCCATACCTCGCACTCGGCCGATCCCGCACAGTGCTGCACACCCCGTCGCCTCCCTCCCCCTTTTTTTTGGCCTGCAACAACGATGTCTTCCTCAGATACGGCCCCACCGACGTCCACGGAGGGTGCGCCAAGCCGCCCCAAGTGGGGTACTCGACTCACCCCCGAGATGCGTGACAAGTTGTCAGCTGCTCGCAAGGAGCTGGGTACCGATAGCGTGGTAAGACTGATGTCTGCCACTGGTGCCTCCCGGTCGAACGTCCGTACCTGGGTGCGACACGGCGGGGCTGTCGCCAAGCTCGGGCGCCCCACGTTTTTCTCCCCCGAGGAGGAGGACATTATTGCCACCTACATGGTGTCGTGGACCAAGGGTGGGGACCTGTTGACGTGTGACCTCGCTTCGGTGCTGCTGCGGCAGTACATAGCTGACGTGGGACGGGTGGAGGAGGCGGACCGCATGTTTGGGGACGGGGGTTGGCCTGGTCGCACTTTTTTCAATCTTTTTTTGGGGAGGCATCCGCAGCTCCACCGCGTGCGCCCCGTTGCTTTGGAGGGTGTGCGGGCCGAGGCGGCCACGCCAGAGGCGGTTGCCAAGTTCTTTGCTGCTTTTCGTTTGTTGTGTCGTGAGTTTGGCATCACCCGGGCATCGCAGGTATGGAACACGGATGAGTCCATGATGAAGGCAGAGGAGCTGATGGAGGGGGCGGGCTCGGCGGTGGTGACAGATGACCCATCTGCCCGCGCCGAATATGTCATCCCCAGCGTGCAGAACGGCGCCGAGGCCGCCAGCCTCGTGGCCACCGTGTGTGCCGACGGGTCCCGGCTGCCACTTTTTGTGGTGGTCGCCGGCAGCGGTGGCCGGTTGCCCTTCGCCGAGATTGTGCAAGACGACGGGTACAAGAGCCGAAAGCCGCTGGCGGGGTACCTGGATGAAGGGGCGGAGGTGCATCGACGCGAGAAGCCGGGCTTTGACGGGCCCCTATGGGAGGTGTTTGCCAGCTTCGCCGCGCGGCACATGGGCAAGCTGTGTCCGGGGGAGTGGAAGGTCCTTCTGATGGACGGGTGCAAGGTTCACGCGTCGCCTGTCGGTTTGCGCGTGCTGAAGGCCTCCAAGGTGGTGGTTTTGATGTTCCCCTCCCACCTGTCACACATCCTACAAGCCCTTGACAAAGATCCTTTTCTCAAGACCAAGAGCGACGCGCGGTCCGGCATGCGCGCCCTACTCCCCACTATCCCCCGCCACGCCAAGTTCAACCTAGTACACCTCATGGGCGTCATCCGTCGGGCTGCTTTCACCGGCCTGTCATCCGTCAACGTTATCAATGGCTTCCAAAAGACGGGGACGTGGCCGATTGACCCGTCGGTTGTCAACGCTGACCGACTCGTGAAGGGTAAGGGGGCTGCCAACGCCTCGCGGAACGTTGACCTGGAGCAGCTGGCGCTGCGCCTCGGGCCTGAGGCGCGGCGCGATATGCGGGAGCCAGTCATCTCGTTTGGGTCGATATCGACACGCGGGCGCGCCATAGAGGCGACAAATGACGCCATGCTCGAGGCCATGGACGAGCTGGCTGCTGTCGCAGCGGGGAAACAAGCAGCCAAGGACAAGTACCAGGCGGCCAAAAGCGCCAGGGCGGCCGAATCCATTGCCCAAGCGGCACGTGAAGAGGTGGCGGCCGAGCAGCGCCGCTGCAACCCTGCGGTCGTGGCACGCAAGGAGAGCCTGCGCCGCCGCGCCGCGCGGGCTCGTGCCGCCGCGGGGCCTGTCGCGTCATACGTCTGCGCTCCCGGTGCGGTCGTGGAGGTGGAGCCCCGTCGCAAGCGTCAGCGACAGTAGGTCGTTGCCTCGGGGGCGGGTTGACGGGAGATGGACGGTTGGGGGGCGGGGAGGTCGAGGTGGTCAGCCTGGTGAAGCGTGACCGTGGGCGTCGGGGGGGGGTGGGTGGGTGGTTGTCGCAGATAGAGAAAAGCACCTCGGGATGAGAAATTATTCACGGGGAGACAGGTCACAGCCAAATGGGCAGGGCTTTCCTTGCATGCAACAGGATATTCCGAATGGTCGACATTGGAAACATGAGAAATAAATGCTATATTCTTCACGTCCACGCTGACGGCAGACTTCGTACAGCCTGCGAGCCAAACTTTGTAGAAAAACATAGCTCTCCATGCGCTTTTTTTTGGTATGCAGGGCGACTCTCGGCGATGCCTTGATGCTGGGATGGTCGTCAGAATGGTCAACATTTAGAACAGACTAGCTAGACCGAGGCGGGAGCAGCCACGTGCACGAACACGTATCGCTTACAGATTTCTTTCCGCCAATCACCGGTGTGCATCGAAACGAGGTGGTCAGGCCCGTTCCGTGACATGGGTCCGGGTTTGTGACGGTGTTTGTGACAAGCGTTGTCGAACGCTGATTGGCTGAATTCTGCCACGCGTTAAACTTGTTCATGCCGATCCCAGGCATGCCTGGCTTGCGCCACTCGGCCGGAGCCATGTGACGAGGCAGGCTGAATGGCCTGCCTGGAGAATTAGAACCGATCACGGACGGAGTGACGCAAGAGTTTTCCGATGCATTGGCGAGGGAGTGGTGTCGAGTACTGTAACCTCACCACACGAAGGCCGAGGCCGCAGCAGGTGCGCTGCAGCTGGGCGGGTCACAGCTCCTCCCACCGCACGCAGCAGTCTGCTCAGTCGGCTTTTTTGTATTCGTACGCGGCCACACCGCTTCCCATCACAGCCTGTACGTTCTTTACCTTTTTGCGCTATGAGGGGACCGGTGACGGGGGCCATCCCGCGTCAGACGCCAACCGGAGATGCAGCTGTGTGAGCTTACGCCGAGTGTGCCGCGGTGTGGGCACGCCCCTCTAGTCATTCCCTCCACCCGCGGTGGTGCGTGTCGCCACACGGTGCGCGCCCCAGCGCCCGTGCCGATCATCAATGTTGCTACACATGTGCGCCAGCGGGCGGACAAAGAGCCGCGGACGATTGAGATTGGAGTCGAGATATTGAATTATCTTGTTGTACTTGCATTCATTGACATCACATACCGATATCCTGCCGGATGTCCCGGAATGCTCTGACCGGTGTGACGCCGGGTTTGCGGCGTAACAAACGCGCAACACAAACCCGGATCTATGTCGCGGAACGGGCCTCAGTCGGCACCTGGTCCCGTCCAGATCCACCCTTGTCGGTCTCGACACTTCGGTCGAAGAGGCGCTCGCAAGCGGGTCGGCGCCCAGCAGAGCTCCGTCTGTCAGTTTTCGACGGTCATGTGCGAGCAGGGACTGAAGCACTGCGCAAAGCGGTCCCTAAAACCATGACTACGGGTGGTGCCAATTGGCCATCTGATAGCTCAGGCATCTCTGTCGGTTAAGCTGTACTGCAATATGGTTCGCCATGTTGGAATACCCTGTGCCCAGTCTCCGTAGGATAGCTTTATGGAGCCTCCTGCGTGCGAATGACGTGGACGACGTGGACCAATAGCTACCCAACATGGAGAGTGCAAGTCAGATGTAGTCAATCTGGTATTGTACTTCGTCCAGCATCCAGTTCTCTCAGCTCTGTCCTTGGATGGCATAGCTATCGCACCATTTGTATGGAGAAGGTATGTAGGGCATGTGAGGTCGGGTGGTTCATACAATGGTTACCGCGTGATGAGATATTGCTCATCTCACCTGCTTTGGAGGCGACACTGGGGGGGGGTCACATGGACAGTTCCAGATCTGGCGAGCAACCACCGAAAGCCAGATAGTTTGAGCTTGACGGATACTGTCGGGTGACACAGAAATGAACCGATTTAGTTTCTCTCTTTGACAGCTAAACATTCTGGCCACAATGCGACAGCACAATGGCCCACCGATAGACGCATTGACGTGCTTCAACGTGCACGGCGACTCGCAGAGAACATGGATTCCACGGTGTTGTGCTGGGCACACACTGCGAAAGATCTCAGCATTTATTGGAGTACGCCCCTTGGTCCTGCTGGATCAGTACAGTCTTTCTCCTTTCCTGTAGGTTCCTTTACTATCCACCCCTGGATAAGAACGGGACAGCTTTGCACTGCCGGGAAGGGCGATTCTTCCGTCTTCTGCCCGAAAAAGAGGGCTACTTGGGAGTCTGACAGGCGACACAAAGGGTGGACAGCACTGGAGAAAGACTGTACTAGACAATCGCACCTGAAATGTGAGCACTATTGTTCTGTCGGTCACATGGCTGCGTCTCGACTGCACTTCGCTGAGTGTGCAGACAGCGTCTATCATCACTGCCTGATGAAGCACTCTACTGATCATATGGCGCCATTGTGCCGGCCAGACGCTATGTCGCATCGTGCATATCGTCACGGCAAGTTCATCACTGTGAATTTTCCCTATCCGCCCGACAAAGAGGCAAAAATTTGCCGTTCTCACTTTGCCCAATGATTCCGCTGCGTCACAAAGACAAAAGAGACAACCCGGTTAGCGAGAGTGCGTTCAATGGACTGTTGGGGACCACTGCGCTGCCAGTCTGCCTGCGACAGCGTTTGGGCCGCTTGCAGGACCGCGGAGTCTGCTGGACCCCAGAGCCGCCCCCAGACGGCCCCCTCCCGCAATGCCACGCACGTCTTTGGGTTTGGCTGCCACGGGCGGGGGGGGGAAGAGGAGCAGGCGCAGTGCAGCAGCGTTCTGCCCCCGTATCGGAGAATGAATGTCAGTTCTTGCGCTGGCGAGGGGACCCCCCTCGCACGCAGTCCCCACTGG
>ENA-ORXR01004263-ORXR01004263.1-marine-metagenome-genome-assembly--contig:-NODE-4263-length-12087-cov-37.545795_pt1 | contig 12087 bp, 5 predicted proteins | sample MGYA00237866_ERZ511479 | MGnify/ENA metagenome assembly ERZ511479 | reverse complement strand
GCGGCGGCGGCGCCCCCCCCCACCCCCGCGGCCCCCCCCCCCTGCCCTAGTGGCGACGGACTCGCCACCTGCCCCGCGCCCCTACGCACTGCCCACGCACCGTGGCATCCCCCCCCCTGTCAAAGAGGAACCGCACACTCAACGAGTGCGCGCGGCGCCCCGCGGGCAAACCAACCTGCCGTGCACGTCCACGCCTCCCCCCCCAACCACGCACCGCCCACAAAACGCGCGCGCGCGGTCCCCCGCGCCAAAACCAACGCGCCTTGCCCGCGCATGCGCCCCCCCCCCACTCTGTTCGTGCCCAATCAGCAAGCGGGACGCGGCCCCCTCCGGCCCCCGTGGCCAAACCAACGCGCCGCGCGCGTCGATGCGCCCCCCCCTGCCCCCGGGATTGCCCACTCACCGTGCGCGGCCAGCCCCCCGCCGGCAATCCGATGCCCCGTGCTCCGTGCTGTCCCCCCGCCTGCCCCCGTCGTGCTCCACCAGAAAGCGCCACACGGCCGCGCAGGGCCGAACCCACGCTGTGGGTGCTCAGACGGGGCCGCTTCCCTCGCCTTTTGCGCCCCGTTTCCGCATCCCTGTCACCCGCGCGCGCGCGCGCGCTTTCTGTTTGCCGCCGACTTTGAGTTGGCCGTGTGACGCGCCATTGGCGACGCTGTCCCCCTCGCGCCCACGCGCGGTCCCTCGCCCTCTGCGCGCGCGACCCCCCCCGTGGGGCGTCCAGTCGTGCGTGCGCCTGCCCGCGCAGCCGCCAATCCCGCACGCGCAGCCCGGCGGGGCCGGGTTATCGACACCCGGCGGCCTATAAAGAGCGTTCGCGGTTGCTTCGGCTGGCTGCCACCACCGCCACAGCAGACGCGAACCCCGCCCGCCTCTGCCTCTGTCCTTTTCCGTTTTTCGGTCGGCCGCGCGTTTGCGTTTCGCCGCCCCCCCCTCCCCGCACCGCCACCGACGCCCTCGCGGTCGCCCACACGCCTCACACCACACCCCACCAGCGCCATGGCGTCGTCTGACGTCCCCGCGACCCCCCCCAACACTCCGACGGCCGCCACCCCGCCCAGTGGCCTCGTCCTGTTTGACGACGTTGCGTGGGTCGTGTGCCAGCTGTGCGCGACGACGTTCTCCGACGCCAGCAAGCTCAAGCACCACGTGTACACGGCGGCCCACCGGGAGGCCGTCACCAAGGCGGCGTCGTCGTCCGACGGCGCCTCCACGGCCACCGGCACCACCGCGACGGCGTTGCTGGCCGACGCCAAGGCGGCGTTGTCTGCCGAGCTGACGGCGGCGCAGACCGCGCGCCGCGCGCTCTACACCGAGTCGCCGTGGCCGCGCACGGCGGACGCGCCACACTTGCCCGCCGTCCCCGGTCTCCCCGTACTCACGGGCTGGGTGGCGTGCTACTCGTGCCGCGCGACGGCGCAGACGGAGGCGGGCTTGCACAAGGCACCCGCCGCGTGCGCCGGCAAGGGCTTCCCCGTCGCGCTGCAGTCGCTTCAGCGCGGCAACAAGCGGTCGTACTTCCCCGTGGCGTTCGCGCGGCGCAGTGTCGCGCCCGCCGCGGCGGAGGAGGTGTCGCCGTCGACGGTGCGACCGGAGGCGCAGGCGGCTGCAGCTGCGGCGCCGCCGCCGCCGTCGGCCGCGCTGCTGCTGCCGCTCGACGTGTTTCTCGGCACTGCCGATGGCACTGCGGCGGCAGAGGGTGGCCGTCGCCGCGGCGGCGCCGCGGCTGCGCTGCCGACGTCGGACGCCACCAACGACGCCGAGTCGGGCGGCATTCTCGTCGCGTACGACTGGAAGCGGTGCCTTGACGCCGCTGGCTGGGCGCCGGCGGACGTGGCGCGCCGCATGTGCGTGTACGATGGCGTCGACGACGACGTTGCCAAGGACGCGAGCGGGTGGCTGTTCTTCTCCGCCCTCCGTGCGGCTGTTGGAAACCTGTTTGCCGACGCCCTCGCGGACGCGCGGGCCGTCGACCCGACGGTGCTGGGCAAGCTGGCCGTCGGTGGCGCCGCAGCCGGGGACGACGCCTCCTTTAACGTGCGCATTGGCGACGCGGCGGTGAGCAAGTACGTGCACGACACGTCCCTGGCGCTGTACACGGTCGTCGCGCTCGGGCGGGCGGCGGGTCGGCCCGATGCGACCGTTGTGAGCGACGGGTGGACGGTGCCGCAGCTGTCGGTGGCGACCACGACGGCCGCAATGGACGCTGCGGACGCATACGTGGCGGTGGGGCAGCGGTTGGAAGAGGCTCGCGGCCGCCGCGACGCGGCTGGCCGTGCGCCTGCGGCGCCCGTGACGGGCGTTGTCGGCACGGCGGCACACCTCGCCAGCGAAATGAGCCTCGTGCAGCCCGTCGGCGCGCTGCTGCAGGCGCTCTTGCACGAGCGCTTTGACCCGCGGGGGCCGTTGGTCGGCGGCGCCGGCAAGCTGCGGCCCGACATCACGCTCATCATGCCCTACCTGGCCGTCGTGTACCCGTCGTACGGCCAGCAGACGCCTCGCGGCGCAGCGGCGGCCAGTGACGCCTCGGCGGCGGCGCGGGTGCGCAATAGCAGCGACGCGGCGGACGACGACGAGGAGGACGCTGAGGTGGACGGCGCCCGCGTCGGCGGCGTCCGCACGTCGGTGGCGGGCGAGGCGGCGGCGGCTGCCGCCGCGTTCATGGACGCGGCTGGGGCGCAACACCTGGCCTCGGCGCTGCTGTTTGCCATCCGCATGGTCAACACCATGTACTTTGCGCATGTCGAGCGCGACACGGCGGAGGACGTGTTTGCCGACATTGTCACGGCGACGGACCCGTCGTCCACGACGGCGGCGTCGGCTGTCGTGCAGCTGTCGGCCAAGGCGCGGGCGGTGGCTCGGACGGAGGTGGTGGCTCCGGCGTTTTTGCCTTGCGATGAGCCGTCGCATGTGCCCGCCGGGTGCCCGCGCTCTCTTTGCGGCACGCTGCTTGGGCGAGGCCTGCACCTGTCCACGGCTACGGTCGGCGCGCGCGTGGCGTCGGAGCAGGCCGCGGTGGCGAAGGAGATGACGGCGCTCCTCGGCGGCTACGACCCGACGGCGAGTGGCTTTTACGACGAGGCGCGCCTGCTGGTCGACTCGCCCGGCATGCGGGCGCCTGGCGTCTCCTTTCTGCAGCTGCCGGCCAACGCGCGCCGCGTGCGGGGGTGGGTGGAGCACTTTTTGGCGAGCGGCGCTCTCGACGGCCCCGACGCTCCGGTCCGCGTGGCGCTCAAAACGTCGGCGGTGGCGGCGGCGGCGCTGGAGGTCGACCCGAGCGCGCCGCCAGTGGAGGCCTCGCCCGGCGCCGTCGATCGCTTCCACTACCGCGTGGAGGGCGTGCGCGCGCGCCTGTGGGCGATTGCGCAGGTCGTGTGCGGGGGGCCGGGGCGCCAGACGGAGACGGCGTCCCTGACCTTGTGCACGTCCTCTGGCCGCTCGCGGCGGTGCGTGTACGTGCACGACGGGGAAGTGTACTTTGTCGTCACGTACAGCAAGATGACGACGGCGCAGGACGGGGTCGGACGGCCCATCCTGCGCTTTGTGGACGCCGCGACGTCGACGCTGCTGCTGCTGCTGCTCGTGTTCCTCGACCCCCTCGATGCGTACGTGGCGCGCGCCGCCCGTTGCGGCGGCGGCGGCGGTGGCAGTGGCGCGGGTGTGGACCGCTCCCTGCTGTACCGTGACCGTCGTGGCGCGCGTCTGCCTGCGCGGCGCTTGTCGGCGGCGCTGGAGGTCGGCCTCTTGGGCGGCGTCTCGGTGCTGCCCGTGACGGTGCGCGCGTGGCGGCAGTGGGCGGCGGGCGCGGCCAAGGTCCTCACAGAGGTCGACGTGTACGCGCCCAACTTTGGGGCGCCGCGCACCGGGGAGGGCGCGGCGGCGGCCACGGCCTCTATCGGAGGCGGAGCCGTGGACTGGGGCACCGTCCTGGAGCGCCAAGCGGGCCACACGCCGACGACGGCGGCGGCGTCGTACGCGGGCGACCCGTCCATGTCGTTCGCGACCGTCAACAATGGGTCTGTGTTTCTCTTTCGGCGCGTCTCGTTTGACTGGCACACGGCTCTCGGGCTGCCATCTTCGCACGGCGCGGGGCCGTCGCTGTGGCGGCCCGACGCGAATGGGGCAGGCCGGCGGCTGGCGCCGACGCCGACGACCCGTGGGAGCGGCGCGGCCGGGTCGACGGTTGTTGCCCGTGCCCTGGCTGCCGACACGTCGTTCGAGGCGAGGAAGTTGGTGAGCGACGCCGCGTCGGCGGCGGCGACGCAGTGGCAGCTTGCTCGGCCCCTACGACCGCCGCACTCGGCCGTGTGCAGCGTCATCGACGCGCGGGTGCGGGACCTGTACGGCGCGCGCATGTACAAGTCGGACACGCAGCGCAAAGCAGTGCACGCGGTGGCGACGCGCACGGAAGCGCAGACGCTGCTCGTCGTGCTGCCGACCGGAGGCGGCAAGACGCTCACGTTTACGCTGCCGTGCCTCGTGGAGTCGCTGGCGTCGACGTCGCGGGCCTTCGCGTCGGCTGCCGGCGCGCAGCAGCGGGTTGGTGGGGCGGCGGGCGCGCTCCCGCCTGTCGCCCCACCTGCTCGTGACGGCGTCCGCGACCCGACGGCTTCTCTCTGGTGCCCGCCCGTGACGGTGGTGCTGACGATGACGCGGGCGGTGACGTCGACGATCACGGAAGCGGCGACCGCCCTCGGCGTGACGGTGGCGTCGTGGCCGCGTGGCGCGACGGCGACGGACGCGGCCATGGTCGTCCTGGACCTGTGCACGGCCGTCGCGGACGAGCCGGCGTTTCGGGCGTGGCTCATGCGCCTGAGCGCAGCCGGTCGGCTTGCGCGCGTCGTTATCGATGAGGCGCACTTGGCGGTGCTGTGGGTCACGTTCCGCCCCCACCTGCTGCACGTCCGTCGGCTGCTGGCGGGCCTTCCGTGCGTCCTGCTGCTGTTGACGGCGACAGCGCCGCCGAGGTTTATGAACTCGCTGGTCGGAGCCGTCAATGTCGATCCGTCCCGCCCGTTTGCCGTCATCCGCTCGCCGTCGACGCGCCGTCGTAACGTGCGGTACCAGGTGGAGGGCGTTCCCGGGAACGTGCCGTACGTGCAGAACAGTGGCAACCGGCAGCTGCACGACGCCATTGCGGCGCGGGTGATGCGGGAGGTCGCGCACTTGCAGCAGCGTGCAGCGGACGACGGCGTGGCGGGGAAAGCGCTCGTGCTCGGCGTGTTTTGCGAGACCGTCGCCGAAGTGGACGGCGTCGCACAGCAGCTGCACGCGGCGCTCGACTGTCGCGGCGCGTGCGACACGGTGGTGCTCAAGTTCCACTCGCAGCTCATTGCTGGTTGGATGCGCGTGCGTCAAGGTGGCGAGGATGGCGAGGCGTCGGACAATGAAGACGTCCGTGGTGTTGCGTCGGAAGATGCGTCGGGACCGTCGCCGCCGCGGCCGCCGCCGGCCGTGCAGCCGTCCATCTCGGTGAGTCGCCTCAGGGCAGCCAGTTCGTCGTCTTCCCGGTCAGCGTCGACGGGCGCATCCCGCGCGCAAGAGTCCTTGACGGCTACGATGTCTGCTGCCGCGGTTGTCGCGGCGGAGGTTGCCAACCCGACCGTGCGTGTCGTCCTTGTCGTTGGGTCGCCGGCCGTGTCGACGGGGACGGACTTCCCGGCGATGCCGTGGGCGCTCTACCTCGGCGCCCGAAACCTGCTCGCGCTGGTCCAAGCGACGGGGCGTCTCGGTCGGACGAGCAACGCGGACGACGTGGAGAAGACGGCGGTGGCCGTCGTGATGAACCCAGTGGGGTACTCTGAGGTGCTGGCGACGCGCCGGGTGGAGGAGATGGTGCCTGCTTCCTCTGTCATCGACGGCTTTGACGAGTGGGCCGACCTGGAATCGACTACGTGTCGCCGAGTCGGTCTGGACGCGGTCATGGACGGCGTGCCAGCGTCCTCGGCGGTGACGTGCATCGCAGGTGGTTGGGCCCGTTGTGACGTGTGCTCGTCGACGACGGCGCCGACCGGCGGTCGCAAGCGGGCACGCCCCGACAGGTCGGTCGACGCGCCGAGACACGCCTCTGTCATCGGCGGCACTCCGCCTCGACCTATGGCGGGGACGCTGCTGCGGCGCCGTGATGGGAGCGACGGCGAATCTGTGTCGCCGACCAAGCGACGCGCCGTTGGCCGCATTGTCGGCTGGCCGCTGGCCCTCAGTCCGACGCCTGCGCGCGGCGGCGGTCGTACGCCGACTCGGTCTCCTCAGTCTCCCTTCTCGGCGGTGACCGCGGCGCCTTCCGGTGGCTCGCCCACGAGCGGTGGTGGTGGAAGCGTGTCGCGCAGGGGGCCTTTTTCAGCCGGGGCGGCGGGGGAGACGGTTGACAGCCGGGCGGGGAACGTCGCCGGTGCTCGGCGTGGTGCAGCACAGGCTGGGGACGCAGACGGCTTTGTCTACAATGACGCGGCGCTCGTGCGCGTCGTTCTCGTCGAGGGTGCGGTGCGCGTGGGCAAGCGCGCGGCGCGGGCCGTGTTTGACAGCCGCCGTGGCCACATGGAGGAGCGACCCTGCGTTTGGTGCCGCGCCGTCATACGGCCGTCTGCGACTGGGCGGCACACGCTGCGGACGTGCTTCCCCGGCGTTTGCGTCAGCTGCTATCGAGAGTGTCGGCTCAACGCGAGCAAGCCGATGCCGTCGCTGTCGGGGCAGACGGAGTGGTGCGGTATGCGCTCGGTCGAGTGCCGCTTGGTACCCAAGGCGTGGAGTGCAGCTGCCCGCGATGAGCCTGATCCGGCGGGCTGCTGTGCTGGGTGCTTCCTGCCCGACGCCATCGTTCCGCCGGACTCGGACGTCAACGTCGCGCTCCACGATATCGACGCGTACGGCCCCGCCAAGTGTCCGTACGGCTTTTGTATCCGTGTGGCGCTTGTGCAGGTGCATCTCGCGCGGCTGAACATGTCCCACGAGCGCTCGTCGTTTGCCGACGCTTTATTCGACGCGTGTCGAGTGCGGTGGGAGGCCGCTCCCAAGAACGACGGCGACGGCGACGTTGTCGGTCGCGTGCCGCCATCGTCACTACTCGACTGGGGCAGTCTCGAGCGGCCATCGCCAGTGGTCAACTTTGCGCAGTGGCTGACGGCGCCATCGGGCGGTGGTGGGCCGGTTCCGAACGTCCTATTGTTTGCCCCTGTGCTTGCTGACGCGTTTGGGCTTCGTTGGTAAGCGATAGAGAGGGTAGTACCGAGAACGGGGGCTGCCGCGCACGTGCTTTACCTTGTAGACTTGCATGTCGAAAAGTGTTGATCACCTTGAACGCACTGCAGTCCGTGACCGACAAGGGCTTGAGCCCTGTTGTTGACAGGGGGGGGTCTAAAGGGCTTTAGCCCGGCTGGAGGAGACGGATCGTATAAAGGGCTTCAGACCCGTCTCAGGATGACATCTACCAGCATGCGGGGTTTCAATTGAAAGTGAACAATTGGATGCTTTCGGGACAGGTGTTGTAAGTTTTGAATTGTTACTCATTTGAGAATTAAATGTTTTTTGTCAGCTGTCGCTGTTGTCTTAATGAGTCGCCCTTCGTCTTAATGAGTCGCCGTCGTGTTGATGAGTCATTGTCCGCGCCCCTTCATGACGTGGTGTCAGGCCCGTTTCAGCAGGTCGCAGGGTGGCGTCTGCGCCCGCCACGTCGGGCGTGTGGTGTGCTGCGGCCGCAACGTTGCGGTCGTTGTCCGCAGGCGTTGTGTGTGTCGCGTGCTGCGCCCGCAACGTTGCGGTCGTGGTCTGCAGGCGTTGTGTGTGTCGCGTGCTGTGCCCGCAACGCGGCGGGTGTGCTCCGCTCGCGTTGTGTGTGTCGCTCGTGCCCGTCGCGCTGGTGTTGCAGGCAGGTGCGCGGCGTGGGCTCGCGCGGCTTGGGCGAGCCCTTCGCCTGCGTGCGCTCCAGGTGTGCTGCCTGCGAGGATAACTCCCACATAAGAACGGGAGGTTCCTGGGCTTTTTGTGTTTGCTTCTCGTTCCGGCATTCACAGCGCGCCACCGTCGGTCACCCCGTCCCCCCACCCCTCCCACTCTGCTGCGCCGCTCTTCTTCCCGGCCTTGTCTCCAGCAGAGTCTGACGGGTACCCCCAACACCCAACTGGCCCCTCTTCTCTGTGCTGTTTGTCCGTGGGCGCCTCTGTCGTGCAGCCCCATTGCGGTGCCCGTGAGTGTGACTTGCCATCATCTCAGTATGACGGGTGGGATGGTTCCGCGCGTTGACGGTGCCCATGGTGGTGCAGCTGACGGCGGCGGAGGTTCGTCGATGACCCGGAGCGATGGCCATCGTGCCCAGTCCGTCGACAGTGGCGGCGCGCATGGTGCCCGTGATGGCGGCGCCGGTGTCGGTGCCTTGCCCGACGACGGTATCGACGGTGGTAGTGTTCAAGTTGTCGTCTTGTCGGCGGCGCCTTTGCCGGTCGGGCCGGCCGGGGAAGCTTCAGCCCCCCCGCCTGTTTCTGGGCCCGTTGCGGCGGCGTCTTCTGCCCCCCTTGTGTCGTCCGCACATGGTGTAGCGATGGGGCCGCCGGTTGCCCAGTGTACTGTTGGGGGTTCCGGGGCCGCTGCCGCGGCGCCGGCGGTCGTTTCTGCTGTTGCGCGTGTGCCGGTGTGCTCAGAGCCGTTTTCCTTCCTCAACCTTGGCGACCAGCCGTCCCGGTACCTGATCCAGATTGTGGAGGTCAAGTTGGCGAAGCTGAAGCCGTCGATGGCGAAGAAGACCTGGCCGCCCGGCGACGCACACACTGCAGACGTGGAGCTGTTTCTCGCCCTGTTTCGGGAGACGGGTGTGAACTGGTCGCGCGGCCTCGTGACAGTGGATGCTCACAATAACGTGATCGACGGCTTTCATCGTGTTGCTGCGCTGCTTTTGCTGCAGGAAGAGGGACACGACCACGCCATCGATCGCTTGCCCGTGCGTCGCGTCAAACGTCGCGATCGTCAGCCACTGACTCTTGTTGACACGTTCGTCGTCCAGCACGGGCATTGACCTGCCAGGGCTGCAGGGTACAAACGGCCCAAGCGATGACGTCAGAACGAGAGCGCGGGGAGAGATTGGTTAGAACCAAGATCTTTTACGAGTGTCCTTTTCTCCATAGAACATGCGCTTGCGTACTTTTTCCAGCTACATGCGCCGTTCGTGGAGCTGTCCCGCACCACCGATTTACGCAGACCCGGTGCTTGTCACATTGGAAGGCTACAATTGGAATCTGGCAGCCACGGTCTCCCCGCAATTTCATATGAGCATCACTCTGGCGAACATATGGCGCGTGGCCAAAGATTGGTCGGATCTGACGAACGATTGCTCACAGCAAGTCATAACAGTTCGCAGCACCTTCGAGCTGCTCACAGCACCGAATAAGAAAGAAATATTAATTAATTAGATCGCCCTTGGCTCCCACAGAGCCATCCAGGAGGTCTCAGCAAGCAACATACTCTTTTGAAGCACCATCACAGTGCAGTCACAGCACAGCATGCTCCAGCGTGCTGTGCACCTTGCTCGGATCCAACCATGTTTCCGTGACGCACCATACCGTGTGACTTCCGTCAATTTAACAACTACGACCACAACCACCGTCCACCAGGCCGGAGCTGCTGCAGACGTCGGTTTCGCAGACTAGTACACATTGTCTGACACGATGACTCGACCAGTAGAAAGCGGGACGCGACATAAAAACTTGTGCCAATTACAAATGCTATTCAAGTCAAGTCAAAGTACGTCTGTCAGATTTCGGGGCAACTGGGATTTTGACCCTCTCTGAAATTTGGTGCGTGAAAAGTCTAGGAAGAAGGGCTTGAGATCCCCCCTGGAAGTAGGTCTCTTCGATTGATGACGAGACTATAAAGCTTTAGAACCGCCGGAATCTGGTCTGTATGAGGTCGGGGCCAAAGAGCTTTGAGGCCCCCTCAGAATTTGGTTTGTCAGATCTCAGGGCAGAAATGCTTGAGACCAACTCACGAAAGCAGCCTCTCCGATGTCAAGGAAGATGGGCTTCAGACCCCACTTGTCAATCAGTCCGGCAGATGTCCACCCTGAAGCGCTTTGTACCCCCTGTGAAATGGTTCTGTTCGATGGCAAAGCGAATCGGCTTCAGACCCCCCATCAAATGTGTGTCCGAGATGGCGGGGCCAAGCGGCTTCAGACCACTGTGAAAACGGTGTTCGAGATGGTGGGGCTAAAAGGCTTTGGACCTCCGAGAAATGTGTGTCCGAGATGGCGGGGATGGAAAGCTTTTCATCCCATGAAATGGGTCTTACTGATGGTGCGGCTAAAGGGCTTTTGACCGCCGAGAGACGCAGGGCTGAAGGGCTTCAGACCCCAATGAAATTGGTCTCTCTGATGGAGGGGCTAAAGGGCTTTAGACCCCTATGAAAAGGTTCTCTCTGATGGGGGGGCTAAAGGGCTTTAGACTTCCAAGAGATGTGTGTCCGAGATGGCGACCCCTCTGATATGGTTCTCTCCGATGGAGGGGCTAAAGGGCTTTAGACCCCATGAAATGGGTCACTCTGATAGTGGGGCCGAAGGGGTTTGGACTGCCGAGAGATGTGTGGCCGAGATGGAGGGGCTAAAGGGCTTTAGACCCCTCTGAATTGGTTCTCTCTGATGGGGGGGCTAAAGGGCTTTAGACCTCCAAGAGATGTGTGTCGCAGATGGATGCTTTCTGAAGTGGTTCTCTCCGATGGAGGGGCTGAAGGGCTTCAGACCCCATGAAATGGATCACTCTGATAGGGGGGCCAAAGGGGTTTGGACCGCCGAGAGATGTGTGTCCGAGATGGAGGGGCGAAAGGGCTTTAGACCCCTCTGAAATGGGTCACTCTGATGGGGGGGCTAAAGGGCTTTAGACCTCCAAGAGATGTGTATCGCAGATGGATGCCTTCTGAAATGGTTCTCTCCGATGGAGGGGCTAAAGGGCTTTAGACCCCATGAAGAGGGTCGCTCTGATAGGGGGACCAAAGGGGTTTGGACCGCCGAGAGATGTGTGTCCGAGATGAGGGGGCTGAGAGGCTTGAGACCCCTCTGAAATGGGTCACTCCGATGGGGGGGCTAAAGGGCTTTAGACCTCCAAGAGATGTGTGTCGCAGATGGATGCCTTCTGAAATGGTTCTCTCCGATGGAGGGGCTAAAGGGCTTTAGACCCCTCATGAAGGTGGTGGACTGATGTTCGTAAGATTCCGCTTTCTGAAATGATTTGTAATATTTGGTTGTTCCAAGGACAGGTGTTGGACAGGTGTTGCTGCCAATAGATAATTGTTACTCATTTGGTGACCTAGCATTTTTTTTCAGCCGTCGCCGTCTCACGTCGTGATTCATAGGCCCTTCGCCGTTGACGGGTTCTGTCGTGCCGGGCCCGACGACCCCTGTTGTTGTCGGGTGTGGTCTGCGCGCCCCCACTCGACGTGGCGTGCGCGTGTGGTCTTCGCGCTCCCCACTCGACGTGGCGTGCGTGCGCGTGTGGTCTGCGCGCTCCCCACTCGACGTGGCGTGCGCGTGTGGTCTGCGCGCCCCCCACTCGACGTGGCGTGCTCGTGTGGTCTTCGCGCGCCCCACTCGACGTGGCCTGCGTCTTGTGTGAGGCCTGCAGCCCGGCCTGCAGCCCCCAAACTCTGGGTGTGGCACTGCTGGCGCAGCGGCTCTCGCACATAAGAGCGGGCGGGTCGTGGGCAGCGTTGTTGCGGTCCTCGTCCTGGCATCCAGCGCGCGCCGCCGTCGGGTCCTCTGTCCCCACTCCCCCCTTCGACGCTGGAGCGCACTCCTTTGCCGCGTGGTCCCTCGCGGGGCCTCGGACGCACTCTCACCCCCCACTTTTCCCCTCTTTCCCTGCGCTCGTTCTCTGTGCGTGCCGTTCCCCTCCACCCCCCTTGCGGAGCCGTTGTCTGATTCTGGTTGAGTATGACGCGTGGGTCGGCTTCGCGGCGCCAAGGCGCCGGTGCCGAGGATGTAGAGGGCGGCGCGGCTGCGTCGGGGGCGCGCCGTGGTGGTGCTCGTGGTCAGTCTGCTGCTGGTGGCCGTGGGCGTGGCGGCCGTGTTGGTGGCTCCGGCGGTGGTGTCCCGGCCGACAAGGACGGGGATGG
>ENA-ORXR01004261-ORXR01004261.1-marine-metagenome-genome-assembly--contig:-NODE-4261-length-12090-cov-3.023641_pt1 | contig 12090 bp, 9 predicted proteins | sample MGYA00237866_ERZ511479 | MGnify/ENA metagenome assembly ERZ511479 | reverse complement strand
TAGCCGTGGCGGCGCAGTTCCGGCACAGCGATTTTCGTGAACACCGCAGCCGAGGCGATAGAGATGCCCGTGATCGCCGCAAAGATCGTATTGGCCGCAATCGTACCAAGGCCCAGCCCGCCCTTGATCCGGCGAAACGCGGCATTGGCCACGTCAAAGGCATCGCGGCCCATGCCGCTCTCGCTCACGACGAATCCCATAAGGACGAACAGCGGCACCACGCCAAAGAAATAGGACGAGATCGCGTCATTTGCCGACAGGCCCAGCATTTTGGAGGCGAGCAGCGGCGAGCCTTTGATCGCCCAGACCCCGACGAAAGAACACGCAATCAACGCAATGGGAACGTACATGCCCAGCAGCACCAGCAGCGCCATAACAGCAAGGGCAATCAGACCGATGTCAAAGGGTGTCATGCCAGCCACCTGCGCAAAATCCGCGCCCCGAATTGCAGCGCCAACAGAATGCAGCCCAGTGTCAGCATCGCCTTGACCGGCCATGTAGGGGCTGTGAAATCCCCGACGGCGCCGACAAAATCACCCCGCACCCATGCCCGCATCATCATCGGCCAATGGGCGTATAGAATGGCGGACAGCACCGCGATTCCCGTCAGGTCGAACAGCGTTTCAAGACCCCGCGCGACAGCGGGAAACCGCGCGTGCAGGATGTCGATCACCCCGTCGCTGCGTGTCATCCGCCCCGCCTTCAGCGCTTGGGGCGCTTGCAAAAACACGATCGCCACGATGGAGAGGGAGACGAGTTCCGGCACCCCTGAAATCGGTGCGCCCAGCAGGTTGCGCCCTGCCACATCCGCCGCGATCAGCACGACCAGCGCCATGATCAACAGCGACCCCGCCACATTGCTGGCCAGTGTCACCGCATCCAGCGCGCCCAGCAGGCGAAGGTGTGATCCCCCGCCTGCGGTCGGCTGTGTTGTGCTCACTCTTTGTCCCAGTCGCGCAGCGGGGTCGCCCCTGCATCGCGCATCGACTGCATATAAAGCGTCAGGATATCGGTGCCCGGCTTGCCCTGCGCGTCCAGACCTGTGGCCCATTCGCGCGCGGCATTGTCCATGCCCGCAGCCCATGCGGCGCGCATGTCCTCGGAGGCATCCGTGATTGTCGCACCGTTCTCACCCATCACTTTGAACGAGGTGGCGACCCCCTGTTCAAGCGATGCAAGATACCATTCGCGCGCGGCATCCGCCCCTTGTGTGATCGCGTCCTTGGCCGCGTCCGGCAGGCTGGCGTACCAATCCGCATTGGCACACAAACCGCCCGCAAATTGCGCGCCCAGTCCCGCGCGGGTGACATAGGGCGCCACCTCGTACAGCTTGCCGGGCAGCGCGGCAGAGGCAAAGACGATAACCCCGTCATAAACGCCGGTCTTGAGTTCGTTATAGTAGGTCGTCAGATTGCCGGAGACGCCCACGGCACCCGTCCCCTTGAGCCAGTTGAGCGCCGCACCCGGCGCCGCGATCTTGCGCCCCTCCAGATCCGCGAGGGAGCCGACCTCGAAATTGGTCATCAGCAGATAGTCGTCGATGCCGACCGGCGCCCCCAGATAAACCACGCCATTATCGGCATAGGCCTCGGTCATGCGCGGGTCTTCGCGGTGCAGTTTGTCCATCAGCTCGGACACCTGACGCGGATCATCGCTGACGAACGGGGTGTAGTAGGTCACGTTCTGCACGGCCAGTTTGGCCGGATCGAACAACGACTGACAGACGCCGATTTCGGCCAGACCTGCCTCGACCGTCTCCAGCTCGTCGCCGACTTTTGCGATGGCGCCGCCGTACTGGCCGTCAAAGGCGATGCTGTGGCCCGACCCCTCCAGCGCGGTTTGCACCGTGGGCACAAAGGCCTCGTCGATCATCTTGACCCAGCGGAATACGCCGGGGTGCCCTGCGACCACGGTGGCGGTAAAATCCTCGGCTGCGGCAGTGCCCGCAACACAGGCCAGCGTTGCCGCTGCTGTCCAGTTCTTCCAGTTCATTGTCGTTCCTCCCAAATCGTTTTCCAGTTTTCGCTAACTTTTTCTCAGCGCCTGCGTGCCCCCGATCACAAAATCGACCAGCGCGGCGATCAGCGCCTCCGTCTCCATCTTTGCCGCGCCGCCCTGCTGTGAACCTGTGCCCATCAGCCGCTCCATCCGCCCGTCCCGCGAAATGACCGAGGCAAGAACTCCCAGCGCAAATTGATACACCATGCCGGCCTGCGCCCGCGCCAATCCGGCCCGCACCATCGCGTCCAGAAACACCTGTGCTGTGGGGTCGTAACATTCGCGCACAAGTTCCTGATCGCGGGCGCGGCCCACGATGAGGCCTGCGAAAATGCGGGCATAGGCCTTGCCGCCCCCTTCTGGTCCCAGCGTGGGGCGAAACAGCGCATCCAGTATCCGGGCCACCGCATCCGGGGCGGCCAGATCCACCCGGTCCAGCAGGGCGCGACGGCTGTCGTTAATCTCGCGCGAGCGGTTGCGGATCACCTCCGCATACAGCTTTTCCTTGGTGCCATAGTGGTAGTGCAGCAAGGCCTGACTGACCTGCGCGCGCGCCGCGATGCTTTTCATGCCAGCCCCCTCGAACCCCGCCTCGGCAAAGGCAACCTCTGCCGCAGCAAGAATGCTGTGCGCGGTGGGGTTCAAGGTCTCGTCGGGTTTGCTGGCTACGCTTTGCATCCTGTGACGCTACTTCCTGACTGACCGATCAGTCAAGACGATTCGCGTAAAAATATGACGCCCTCTGTTGGGCAGGTGTCAGGTGATAACGTCGGGTGTGATCCGGCCGATCAAAGCCTGCATATCGCTGATTGCAAGCGCCGCGTCGCGCACATCTGCCAACGCGGACTGAACCGGCTGACCGGTGTCGTTCTGCGCGAACTGTTCCAGATACAGGCGCAGGGTCGCGCCATCGGTGCCCGTACCGGACAGGCGAAAGACAGCGCGCGCGCCGCCCTCGAACAGAATGCGGATGCCCTGATGTTCGCTCAGCGTGGCATCGACAGGATCGTGATAGGCGAATTCATCCGCCGCAGTGACCGTCAGCGCGCCGTGGCGCTGGCCCGCCAGTTGGGGCAGTTGCGCCACCAGCCGGTCCATCAACCGGTTGGCCTGCGCCGTCTCGACCGCCTCGAAATCAAAACGGGAATAATAGTCGCGCCCGAAGGTTTGCCAATGCTCTTCCACGATCTGCGCGACCGACTGGCCGCGCACCGCCAGAATATTGAGCCACAGCAAAACCGCCCACAGCCCGTCCTTTTCACGCACATGGTCCGACCCTGTGCCGGCACTTTCCTCACCGCAGATCGTAACCTTGCCCGCGTCCAGCAGATTGCCAAAAAACTTCCAGCCGGTCGGCGTCTCGAAGGCGGGGATGCCCAGATGGTCGGCCACGCGGTCACTGGCGGCACTGGTCGGCATCGAACGCGCGATGCCCGCCAGACCGCCCGCATAGGCAGGCGCCAGATGCGCATTGGCCGCCAGAACCGCAAGGCTGTCGGAGGGCGTCACATAAGCGCCGCGCCCGACGATCATGTTGCGGTCCCCGTCCCCGTCAGAGGCCGCCCCGAGGTCGGGCGCGTCCGACGACATCATCAGATCCATTAGCGGCTTGGCCCAGATCGGATTGGGGTCGGGGTGGCCCTTGCCAAAATCCTCGAGCGGGATGCCGTTGACGACCGTGCCGCGCGGCGCACCCAGCGCGCCCTCGAGGATCGCAGTGGCGTAGGGGCCGGTCACCGCGTGCATCGCGTCGAACCGCATCGTAAAGCCGCCGGCAAACAGCGCGCGCATGGCGTCGAAATCAAACAGCTGCGTCATCAGGGCAAGGTAGTCCTGCACCGGATCAACGATATCGACGGTCATCCCCCCCAGCGTGGTGGTGCCGGTGCGGTCCAGATCGACATCCGCCGCTTCAAGACGCGCATACTGCGTGATGGAGAGGGTCGCTTCGAAAATCTTTTGCGTGACCCCTTCGGTCGCGGGGCCTCCGTTCTGGCCGTTGAACTTGATCCCGAAATCGGCGTCGATGCCGCCGGGGTTATGGCTGGCCGACAGGATAAAGCCGCCGTCAAATCCGTTGAGCCGGATCAGATGCGAGGCCGCAGGCGTCGACAGGATACCGCCCTGCCCCACGATCACGCGCACAACGCCGTTCGCCGCCGCCATCTTCAGGATCGTCTGGATCGCAACCGCGTTGAAAAAACGCCCGTCCCCGCCAAGGATCAGCTGCTTGCCCGCCCCGCCGCCGATGGCGTCAAACGTCGCCTGCACAAAATTCTCGAGGTAATGCGGCGCCATGAACGCCCGCGTCTTTTTGCGCAGACCGGATGTGCCGGGCTTTTGCCCCTCGATGGGTGTGGTGGAAAATGTGGTTTGGGTCATCGGTGGATCCTTGGGACGCGGGGCTGTTTAGCACAGCCTTACACCATCACGCAGCGCAGGGCACGGGGCCTAATCGCCGCCGGACTTCACCAGTCCGTATTTGCGCAACTTTACATATAGCGACTGCCGCGACAGGCCCAGCATCTCGGCTGCGGCGACGCGGTTGTTCGAGGTCAGCTCGACCGCCGTTTCGATGCACATCTTTTCCACGACATCGGTCGTCTTTGCCACAATCTCGCGCAGGGACTGGCTGCCGATCAATTCGATCACCGATTGCATGTCGACCTCGCCCAGTTGCTGTGTCTCGGCGCGCTCGGTTTCCTTGCGGCTCATGTCGCGCATCACCAGCGCAAAAACCGGATCCGCACCGGTCTGGACATGGGTCGTCGATACCTCGACCGCGCGTTCCGCCCCGAATTCACCCGTGATGCGCGTGGTATAGGCGCGCATGTTGCCGCTGCGCGCGGCGTTGTCGATCATCACATTCAGATCGACACTGCCACGGCCCAGAAAATCAACGATCGACCGCCCCTTGAGCGCGAGCCCGTGAGTCACATCCGCAAGGTTCAGAAACCCCTCGTTCGCGCTGAGGATCACCCCCGCCGCGCTGACGAAAACAATGGCATCGCTGCCGCGCTCGTACAGACCGGTGAGGTTGTCCTGTAGACTATCGGATTTCAACGCCTCCGGCGCGCTGGCGGAAATCCGGCACAGCATCGCCTGATCCCCGCCACTGCGGAACAGCATCGGACGCAACACAACCATGCGGCCCGGCGTGCGGCTGCGCAGGGTGGTCTGGGGTTTTGCACCCTCGTTGGCCAGCGCGATCAGCTGGTCCACCAGATCACCCTTGCCCTTGTTCTCGAACACCTGATCCAGTGTGACGCCAACCAGATCGCCCCCCTGTTTGCCCAGCAAAACCCGTGCCGCCGGATTGCAATCGCTCACGACACCGTCAGGCAGGCTCACGAAAACCATCGCATCCTCGATCGAGGCCATCAGCACGCGAAACTGCATGTCATGTTCACGCCGCGCCTCATAGTCGCGTTCAAGCGTCAGCTGTGCCGCAACCAGTTGTTGCTGCATCTCGGCAATGGGGCGCAGGTCACGGCCCAGCATCAATATTTTTCCACCCTCGCCAATGTGATGAAAGCTATAGCGCACCGGCAGCGTGTCGCGCTGCCCGTTCAATGGGTGGTTCAACTCGACCGCGCGCACAGCACCCTGCCCTTCGAGGAACGCGCTTAGCCGTCCCTCGAATTTGGGCACGCTTTCCACGGCCAGAACCTCCTGCATCCGGCGGCCCTTGAACTGTTCTACCAGCTCCCTGGGGCGGAAAGACGGATTGGCCAGCACGCCCATAACCTCACCTGCGGGCGAAATCACAAACCCCACATCGGCCAGACGCGAAATGATATCGTTCATCGTTTCGGGGATGATCTGCGGAACCAGCCCGCTGGTCCATGTCTTTGCGGTGGCGGGCATCAGCTTTGCACCCTTTGCGCGCAAAACCCGAGCGCGCTTTGCCAGTCTGTCGTTGCATGGTCCGCGCCGATCAACGCGCCGACATCGCTGCCAAGTTCCAGAATACTCCCGCCGACCAGTACCGGTGACCACGGGTTGCCCTTGCGCACTTTCTTTACAACGGTCGCGAGGAAATCGAGCGGCTCGCTCAGCGACGCAGAGAGCATGACGCCCATCGTCGCAGGCGAGCTTACAAATCCGGCAATCTCGTCCAGAGGCAGATCGTTGCCCAACAGCACGTCATAGCCTGCGCGGCGCATCTGCCCTGCCAGAATGCTGGCCCCGAATGTGTGTTGCACCCCTTCGGGCACGATGATGCAGATCTCGCCCAGCGTCCCGAAAGGCGCGCGTTCAGGTGTGCACCAACTGGCATCAAGCGTACGCAACATCGCATGCAGGTTGGCCATACCGATCGTGACCTGCATGAACGCCAGCGTGTCCGCGACCCAGAATTCACCCAGACGCCGCGCCACGACAGGCATATAGAAATCCGCGATATCCGCATCCCTGATCCCTGCACGGCGCATCCGGTTCAGCAACTTCACAATCTGCTCCGGATCGGTCTGGGTCATCGCCTCTTGCATCTCGTCAAGATAACGCACCAGCGCACGCGGCGGCATGTCGGGGTAGATCAGGCGCAGCTCACTCGACAAGACGGATAAAACCTGACGCGCAACACCGCTCACGCCCTGCAAAGGCGCTATAACATTCGGTGTCTGGCTGTCTGGCATCTGTGGCAGGCCTCGAAACTCTTATACTACAGGAAAACCGAGCGATTTTAGTAGGATCGCTAAACATGGTCTATCTCGGGTCGGTAATTGTCAATTATTATTGACAGCCATTTTTCCACAAGATGATTTAGCTATATTTTATAGGCTCTAAGTGGTTTTTACAGTAAAGGCAACTCGGATTCAATGTGTAAATCAAAGTTGACACTTGTGTGATTCAATGCCAAATTTCACAGACGACGATAAACCCGAGGATGCCTGATGCTGCCATCTGCCACCCCTGCGCCGCTCTATACGCCTGCCCAACGGGCACGGCGCGATGCGTCCGTCTGGACGATAATCCAGGGGGTTCTTGCGCCGGTTCAGTTCGTGATCTTTCTCGTCTCGCTCGCGCTTGTGTTGCGCTATGTTTTCAGTGGCGACGGCTACGCCGCGGCGACTGTTTCCGTGGTGGTGAAAACTGCCGCCCTCTACCTGATTATGGTGACCGGTGCGATCTGGGAAAAAGTCGTGTTCGGCCAGTATCTTTTCGCCCCCGGCTTCTTCTGGGAGGACGTGTTCAGCTTTGTCGTGATCGCGCTGCACACCCTTTATTTGTATGGGCTTTTCGCAGGCACCATGACCCCGATGACCCTGATGATGATCGCCCTTGCCGCCTACGGCGCCTACGTCATCAACGCGGGCCAATTTATCCTTAAACTGCGCACCGCGCGGCTCCAGTCACAGGTGCTTGCATGACCGATCTCACGCCTCCTCCCCCCAGCTTGGGCTGCCGCACCTCACCCGTGCTCAAACAACGCGGCCAGCGGGAGGTATTTTGCGGCCTGACAGGCATCATCTGGCTGCACCGCAAAATTCAGGATGCGTTTTTTCTGGTCGTCGGGTCGCGCACCTGCGCCCATCTTTTGCAATCCGCCGCCGGTGTCATGATCTTTGCAGAGCCGCGTTTCGGCACGGCGATTCTCGAAGAATCAGATCTCGCCGGTTTGAACGATGCCCACGCCGAACTCGACCGCGAAGTGGCCCGCCTGCTCGCACGGCGCCCCGACATCCGGCAGTTGTTTCTTGTCGGCTCCTGCCCCTCCGAAGTGATCAAGCTTGACCTCAGCCGCGCCGCCGAGCGTTTGACGCAGGAATTCGCGCCAAAGGTCCGCGTGCTGGAATATTCCGGCTCGGGGATCGAGACGACCTTCACACAGGGTGAGGACGCCTGCCTGGCCTCGATGGTTCCCGTGCTGCCGCAAACCGATGCCCGCGAATTGCTGGTCGTCGGCGCGCTGCCCGATGTGGTCGAGGACCAGATGCTGACCCTGCTGGAGGCGATGGGCATCGGCCCCGTGCGCGTCCTGCCCGCCCGCAACATCGACGATGAAATGGGCATCGGCGCAAACACCGTCTACGCCCTGACACAGCCTTTCCTCAGCGATACCCACGCCGCACTCGAACGGCGCGGCGCGCGCCACATCCAGGCGCCTTTCCCGCTGGGCGAAGAAGGCACGACAGCATGGCTTGCAGCGATTGCGACCGAATTCGGCGTCGACCGCGCCCTGTTCGACCAGGTGACCGAAGCACCCCGCCGCCGCGCCCGTCAGGCCGTGGCCGCAGCAGCCCAAACGCTCAAGGACAAAACAGTCTTTTTCTTTCCTGACAGCCAGCTGGAAATCCCCCTTGCCCGGTTCCTTGCCCGCGAATGCGGCATGACCCCGCTCGAAGTCGGCTCTCCCTACATCCACGATGCCCTGCACGGTCCAGACCTTGATCTGCTGCCCACCGGCCCGCAAATCTCCGAAGGGCAGGATGTCGATCTACAACTCGACCGCTGCCGCGAGATGCGCCCCGACCTCACCGTCTGCGGTCTTGGCCTCGCCAACCCGCTGGAGGCAGAAGGCCTAAGCACAAAATGGGCGATCGAACTGGTCTTTACCCCCGTCCATTTCTACGAACAGGCAGGCGACCTTGCCGCCCTTTTCGCCCGCCCCCTGCGCAGAAAAGACATTCTGGAGGCCGCCGAATGACCCGCCTCCCCCTATTTTCTCTGACCCTAAATACTCCGGGAGCGCGAGGGCCGGCCCTCGCTCCGACACCCGCAACAGGGGCCGCCCTATGAAACTGACCGTCTGGACATATGAGGGGCCACCGCATGTCGGCGCGATGCGGGTCGCCACCGGCATGAAAGGGCTGCACTATGTGCTGCACGCCCCGCAGGGCGATACCTACGCCGATCTGCTCTTCACCATGATCGAGCGGCGCGACCACCGCCCGCCCGTCACCTACACCACATTTCAGGCCCGCGATCTGGGCTCGGACACGGCGGGGCTGTTCAAACAAGCGTGCCAGGATGCCTATGACCGCTTCCAGCCGGAGGCCATCATCGTCGGCGCCTCCTGCACAGCCGAGCTTATTCAGGACGATCCTGCCGGTCTGGCCGAAACAATGGGTCTGCCGATCCCCGTGATCCCGCTGGAGCTGCCCAGCTACCAGCGCAAGGAAAACTTTGGCGCGGACGAGACTTTCCTGCAGATCGTGCGTCACCTCGCCAAACCGATGGAAAAAACCGCGCGTGTGTCGTGCAATATCATCGGGCCGACGGCCCTCGGCTTTCGCCACCGCGATGATGTGCAGGAAATCACCAATCTGTTGTTCGAAATGGGGATCGAGGTTAACGTGACCGGCCCGATGGGCAGCACACCCGCCGACATCGCCAAAATGGGTCAGGCCCATTTCAACGTGCTGCTCTATCCCGAAACGGGCGAGCAGGCGGCGCGCTATTGCGAAAAAACCTTTGACCAGCCCTATACGAAAACGATTCCCATCGGCGTGGGTGCCACGCGGGATTTCATCGCCGAGGTCCGCGCTCTGTCCGGCTCGACCATCGAGATCACAGAGGACCGTAACCGCCAGACATGGTGGAGCCGCTCGGTCGACAGCACCTATCTGACCGGCAAGCGCGTGTTCATTTTCGGCGACGGCACCCATGTCGCCGCTGCCGCCCGCTTTGCGCGCGACGAAATGGGGTTCGAAGTGGCGGGCATGGGCTGCTACAACCGCGAATTCGCGCGTCCCATCCGCGCACTGGCGAAGGACTATGGCCTCGAGGCGCTGATCACCGACGACTATCTGGAGGTGGAAGCCGCCATCGAGGCGCTGCAACCCGAGATGATCCTTGGCACGCAAATGGAGCGGCACATCGGCAAGCGTCTGGGCATCCCCTGTGCTGTCATCTCTGCCCCCGTCCATGTGCAGGACTTCCCCGCGCGCTATTCCCCCCAGATGGGATTCGAGGGGGCCAATGTGCTGTTCGACACCTGGGTACATCCGCTGGTCATGGGGCTGGAGGAGCACCTGCTGCACATGTTCCGCGAGGATTTTGAATTCAACGACGCCGCAGGCCCCTCGCATCACGGCGGCCATGCGCCTGTCGCTAAGGGAGCCGAGGCGCAAGCGCCTATGAGTTTAGAGGGAAAAATGAAGCCGGAGGTGCAACCCTCGGGCGAGATCGTCTGGCTGGAAACGGCGGAAAAGGAATTGCGCAAAATTCCGTTTTTCGTCCGCGGCAAAGCACGGCGGAATACCGAAGCCTTTGCCGCGCAAAACGGTTTGGACGAGATCAGCATCGACACTTTGTACGATGCGAAGGCCCATTATGCGCGATGAGATGAGTGTCCCTTCCTATAACTTTGTGATCATCACGCTGGACCGGCATGCTGCGGGCCCTGCGGCGCGTGCAGCCCCCGTACTGGCTGCCGAATTTGCGGGGCTGAACGTCAAAATCCACGCCGCAGCCGAGTGGGAGAAGGATCCAGCGACCCTTGCGGCCGCGATCGCGGATGTGGAAACCGCTGACATCATCGTGACATCGGTGCTGTTTCTGGAGGATCATGTGCGCGCGATCCTGCCCGCAATCAAGGCGCGGCGGGACCAGTGCGATGCGGTTGTGGGCCTTGTGTCGGATCAGGAAATCACCCAGATGACGCGGATGGGTGATCTGGACATGTCGCGCCCTGCATCAGGTGCGATGGGGCTGTTGAAAAAGCTCAAGCCGGCTAAATCTTCGGGCAAATCGGGTGCGGGCCAGATGAAGATGCTGCGCCGTATTCCCAAAATTCTCAAACTCATCCCCGGCAAAAGCCAGGATTTGCGCGCCTGGTTTCTGGCGATGCAATACTGGCTGGGTGGCTCGGACGAGAATTTTGAAAATATGGTGCGGTTCCTGATCGGTCGCTATGCGCGCGTCGCCGACTGGCGCAAGACCAAAGCCGCCGACCCCGTGGAATATCCCGAGGTGGGTCTGTACCATCCCGATTTGCCGGATCTGCACATCACGACCGATCTGGATCAACTGCCCCTGCGCGGCACAGGCCCGACCATCGGCATTTTGATGTTGCGCAGCTATATTCTGTCCGGGGACACGGCGCATTACGATCATGTTATCCGCAGCTTCGAGGCGCAGGGCTGTCGCGTGATTGCGGGCTTTGCCGGTGGTCTTGACGGGCGGCCCGCGATCGAGGCCTATCATACGGGCCGCATTGACGCGCTTGTCTCGCTCACCGGTTTCAGCCTTGTGGGCGGGCCTGCCTATAACGACAGCGATGCGGCGGTCGTTACGTTGACGGCGCTGGACGTGCCCTATCTGAATGCGCAGCCGCTGGAATTCCAGACCTTGGCGCAATGGGCGGCCGGCGGTCAGGGGCTGAGCCCGATCGAGACGACGATGCTGATCGCCTTGCCGGAACTGGACGGTGCCACCAATCCCACCGTTTTTGCAGGACGTCACGGGCCTGACGGCTGCGACCATTGCCCAACGCCGTGCAAGGCGATCAGTGCTATCAAGGCGATGGCACCCTGCCCCGAGCGGATCAATGCACTGGTCGACAAGGCGATGCGCCTTGCCGCGCTGCGCCGCAAACGCAACGCCGAGAAATCCGCCGCAATCGTGCTGTTCGGCTTTCCGCCCAACGCAGGTGCGGTCGGCACTGCCGCCTATCTGTCCGTGTTCGAGAGCCTGCACAACACCCTGCACGAGATGCGCGCGCAGGGCTATGACGTGACGCCCCCCGCCACCGTAGACGACCTGCGCGCCGCTATTTTACAAGGCAACGCAGAAGTTTACGGCCAGGAGGCCAATGTCGCCACCACGCTTGGCGCCGATACGATCGTCACCCGCACCCCCTGGCTGGCCGAGATCGAGGACGTCTGGGGCCCTGCCCCCGGCAAGATCCAGTCCAACGGGCGCGAGGTGTTCATCCTCGGGGCGCACTTCGGCAAGGTCTTTGTCGGTGTGCAGCCGACCTTTGGCTATGAGGGCGATCCGATGCGCCTGTTGTTCGAACGCGGCTTTGCCCCGACCCATGCGTTCAATGCCTTTTACCAGTACATCAAACACGATCTGGCCGCCGATGTGGTGCTGCATTTCGGCATGCACGGCGCGCTGGAATTCATGCCCGGCAAGCAAAACGGC
>ENA-ORXR01004259-ORXR01004259.1-marine-metagenome-genome-assembly--contig:-NODE-4259-length-12090-cov-34.370682_pt1 | contig 12090 bp, 10 predicted proteins | sample MGYA00237866_ERZ511479 | MGnify/ENA metagenome assembly ERZ511479 | reverse complement strand
ATAGTGAATTTTCAGGCAACGCAGAGTAGTGGAAAAAGATTATTTACTCTATACAAAATATTTTGGAATAAAGTCTAATAGATGAATGCTGAATTTTAAATGGTTTTAAGTGTTGACAATCAATTAAAAGATAACATTTGTACGTCATTTGTTTCTTAAAAAAGCTAATATAGTACTATTTGAGGAGAATACAAGATGTATGTAGAGAATTTAGTCATTGCTTTCTTCCCGACGATTAAAATCTGATTTAATTACTGACGTTACACAGTAGGGTGTCCGCAGTTTAGGAAGGACGAAGAAAATAAGCTATCCCAAATGTAGCATTAGGAACGACGCAAAAATAAATTCAGATTTTGACTTGTTCTTTTCTCCTTTTTCTTCACCAAATTTTCCTCAAATACAGTGAGTATTCGCGTCAAATTTGGTTCGTTTAAAGAAAAAATAACGACGCGAAGAATGTACATTTATTTAATTCCTGATACTTATCAATATGTTTGCCAAATTGGATGTTGAGCGTTTTTTTATTACAAGTTAATTAAAAATAAATTTATATTTACCTAAAATTCAAACATTTAAAAAAATAAAAATAAATAAATTACTCGCGTTCGATTTGTAATTTTGAATTTGGCGAACATATTGACTTATTCATTAACCTTTAATCATTATTATGAGGATTTCCCTTAAATATCCGTCTAAAAAAGTGTTAGATAGTTTTCACCAACAAGAAAAACAATTGCCTTATACTTATCCTGAAGTCGGTGCGTCTGCCAGTCAAACGCTTTCGAAATACGACAATGATTACAACTACACGCCCATCGGACAAGGTGAGGCAGCATGGCAAGATGCCAAGCAAGCCCTCCGTGACTGGGGGCAATTTCCGGCAGGTTGGACAAAAGTGTATCCGATTGCGCCGCTTGAAAAGGATGAGGTCGTGGTCGTTATGATTCGTTTGTGGGGGATTTGGTGGAAAAATAGCTCGCGCATCGTATATACGTGGGACGAGCCGAATAAATTTGGTTTCGCCTATGGTACACTGCCCGGACATTTTGAAACGGGCGAGGAGGCATTTTGGGTGGAACGGGATGGGGAAGCGGTCACTTATCACATCCGCGCGTTCTCAAAACCACGATTTTGGATGGCAAGGCTCGGGTATCCCATCGCAAGGATGTATCAACGAAAATTTGTTTTGCAATCTCTGAAGACTATGGCGAATAGGGCAGGAAGACGGTAGTCCGCAGCTAAATATCTGTTAATTAACATGAAACGCTTAATGTTTAAATGGTAGGTGATATTATAATTTAATTGATATTATATTCCGAAAAAGATAGTTTGAAAAAAAAGTGTTTTTTTTCTGCTCAAATGTTGCAGAATCCAAAAAACTATTATACTTTTGCACTCGCTGAAACAAACACAACGGTGTTACAAAAATACAGCAAACAAAAAAACGCAAAATATCCCAAGAATAAAGAAGTTGGTCTGGTAGTTCAGCTGGTTAGAATACCTGCCTGTCACGCAGGGGGTCGCGGGTTCGAGTCCCGTCCAGACCGCACTCATTATCAAGGAGTTACGATTTAATCGTAACTCCTTTTTTTTTGTACCATAACGCATATCAAAAAGCACATCAAATTTTTGATGTGCTTTCCGAATTATTTCATTTTTTATGCTGCTTATTTTACGGCTGCTTCTATGATGGCGATTTCCTCCGGCGTTAAATCATACAACTGATACACCATATCGTCTATCTCGCTTTCAAGTGCGCTTGTGTCGGTTGTAGGGTCGGATTTTTTGAGGGTGAGGATTTGATTTACTTTATTTTCAATGTCTTGCTCGGCTGTCTCGCTCGGAACAGGTAAGGGTACTTTTTCTAAAAATGCTTTTTTGTAGCGAATTTTTCCAACTAACTCACCTCCCATATAAAAGGATTTGAAAAGAAAAGTAACGGCTTTCGAGTTGAGCAAGGCAGTCAAATATTTTAAGTGCTTGCCCGAAATAAAAAATACGGTTGCTTCCGGGTAGTAGCCTTTTTCATCGTAGTAGAATTGGGGTTCACTAACGATTTCGGAAAATATGATTTTTGGCTTATCAAATTTATCTAAATAAGCACAATTTCGCAGATTAGTCCAGTGCTTTCCTTTATCAAACCTCTTTTTAGCCTTTGTTTTATATTGTAATAGATACTCGTGAATAGTTGGGTAATCATCAACTACATTAATACGCTCGATATTCTTATAACCATTGTGAGAATTTATAATCCACAAGTCCGCATAATTACAATAATACCGACGTGTGTCTCTACCTCTCAAAATAGGTTTGATAATTTCTGCATTTTTAGGGTCTTTTGATAGGAGTGCTTCGGCAATTTCTTTGGGTAAGATAAAGGCTTCGTTGTAACCCGTTAAAATCCCTCTGTAAAATTCGATATCCCAATTTGCTAATAATTTACCTTTATTTTCGGCTTTTACCTTAATGTCGTTTAGGTGGTGCGGTATGACATTCCAAATACCTTCATTGACTTCTACGTCTTCAATTATATTGTTTTCTATGAAGGGTATAAATTGTTCTGTTGCAGTGTCATCACTAAAGTATTCATCAGGGAAACGGACAGCGTTGAGTTGCTTTTTAGTGTCTTTGATGTGGAAGGTATGTTTTTGAATGGTTAAAATATTGGTATGAACGGTGGCACTATCAAACATAAGATTTTGCCCAAAGTCAATTAGGTCAATAGGTTGAGTATCTTCTACGAGATATTTTCTTAATGCTTTGCCGTAATTAGCTCGCATCCATTTATTAGAAATGATGAGCGTAGAGAATCCGTTTTGTTTCAATACTTTTTGCGATAGTTCGATAAAAAGTGCGTAAATATCTCCCGAAGATGCGTATGTGAGATATTTGTTTTTCACATTTTTTAAATTTGGGTCGGTACTAACAGAAAAGTATGGTGGGTTTCCGATAATACAGTCAAAACCGATATACTTACCGTCATCGTCTAACACTTCGGGAAATTCAAACCGCCATTCAAAGCCGTTTCCGTATATTTTTTTGAGTTTTTCTTGATATATTTTTTCGAGTGCGTCTGCTTCAAGTACGAGTGTTTCAATCTTTTTACCCCACTCTTTTCGTTCATTTTCATCAAATATCATTTTGCTTTGTTCTTGTTGGAGTTCGCCCAATTTCTTGTTCCATTCTTTATATGCCGCATCGTCGGGGATGCTAACTTTTGTAAATTCTTCTTTGATTTCTTTGATAGATTTTTTAACCTGTTGTTTCAAATATTTATCATTTGTTCCCTTGTAAAGTATTACATTTTCCTTATATTTTTCGGTAGCGATTTTCATCTTGTTGCGGGTTTCAATATTTATGCCTACGGTAGAGTCTCTGACATTAAAGCGACTAATCAAGCTATTTCCTTCTTTGATGTTAATATCAATATTTGGCAATGTTTCAAGTTCGCAGAAATCACTTTCAGAAGTATAATAAGCGTGTTTTAGTAACTCAATCCATAATCTCAAACAGCATATTTTGACGGAGTTGGGATTGATGTCCACCCCAAAAAGACAATTTTCGATAATAGTTCTTTTCTCATTAAATAGGGTTTCTTGGATGCGTTGTTTTTCATTACTGATACTGCCGTTTTCGTTTACGGTATATGCGAAGGGGTTGCCCTCGTCGTCGGTGACATTGAGTTCGTCATTGTCTATGTCAATTTCATAATCGCGGATGCGTTTGCCGTCTTTATCCATCAAAATTTTGAGGTCGGATTTGATAGCAATAATTTCATTGAGTGCCGAAACGAGAAAGTGACCCGAACCAACGGCGGGGTCACATATTGTGAGGCTATTGATTATCTCATTTATAGTATGGCGGTTGTCTGCATCTATCTTGTTAAAAACATCGTCAAAGGTCTTGCATTTCCAATCGAGTTGATTATTTATTTTTTCGACTACGGCGCGGCGGATGGTTTCGCGGCACATATACATCGTAATGAATCCGGGCGTGTAAAATGAACCTTCTTTGTAGCCGTTGATTTTCTCAAATATCAAACCTAATACGGAGGCATTAATGAGGGTTTTTGATTCTTCTTGTATTTCCTCATTACCCTCTACCCCAAACTCGTAGGCATCCAAAAAGCGTAAAAGATATTCGAGTGTAGATATTTTTCCGGTGGCTCGTTTGCTGTCTTTTTGTAGTACGGTTTTAGGGCGCAAAGAGAGTTCCAAATTATCCTTTAAGCCGGAAATATAAACGGTATTGATTTCTAATTCGGTAGGCTCAAAAAGGGAACTATTGAGGTAGGGAATATTTGCAAAACGCTCTTTTACGTGTGCATTGCGTGTGTCAGGTTTTTCTGCCAACACTTCAAAAAATAGGGTTTCGAGTTGGTCAAATTCTTTGAGTTGGTCGGGGCTTAAAAATTTGTATTCGGGTTTGTTGTGGTGGTAACTTAATAATTGAGATTCTAATAATTTTAAAAACAAAATTCTGTTGACCCATGTCAAACACAATTCCAAGCCAACACTAAACAATTGTTCTTCGTGTGTTGCTCCGTATTGTTCGAGATTTTCAAGTCTTGATAAGGTATTGCGCGACTTGATTTTTGCAATAGTATTTTCGAGTAATGATGCAAATTCGCGGTCACTTTCTTTTTTTCGTTGGATGATGCGTTTCCCCCCATCCTTTACATCTTCGAGTCCGATAATGTGGAGTAATTCATTATAAAATTCTTTATTGAGTGAGTTGCTATCATTGGCGGTTTCAACTTTTAGCAGGTGGCGCGGACTAAGGATTTTAAATAGTCCGGTGAGTTGTTTTTGGGCTGTCTCGCTGTCATTGTCGATGTGTTTTTTGTAGTTCGCCAATGGGATAAATGCACCAGTAATTTGTTGGTCACTATCTTGTATTTCCCTTGCAATAATCTCATACATTTGTTTTGTGGAGTCGCTATCTGTCTGACCTTTTTGCCATGCAATAAATTGTTTTTTGAGTTTCACATCTTGAAAAAATAGGCGATGAAATTCACTCGCATCAAACACAAACCATTCAGTAAGATTCGTAATAATGATGTTTTTGATTTCGTGATTTTCAAAGATAATTTTCTCATAAAGGTAGTACATCACTGCCTCGTAGAATGATTTTTTGTGGAGGTTATCCCGGGTTATCATTTCGCTTTTCTTCGATGGTTCTTTTACCTCAATCAGTACGGCGACCTTATCGGATGCAGTTTTTCCGGTGTAAATGGCTGTATCTATTTCGCTATTTCCACGTAATTTTTTAGTATTGATGTAGTTGGTATCTTTGTAGAAAGCATCTTTGAGAAATTCATTTAGTAAGCCCTTGAAATGTTCCTCACTTTCTGAATTGCTTGCTGCGCCTTCCATTTGCGCCAGTAAGTGTTGTAATGCTACGGTGAATTGCTCTAAATGCGAAGCATTGATTTTATCGCGGTTGTGCGTTCCTTTTAATACTTTCCTTATACCTTTGGAATTGAATTGCATAGTGTTTCGATTTGGTAAAATGTCTTTGTTTTAATAATAGACAAATGTACGAATATTGAGAAACTATACATCCCAAAACAAAGGATAATCATTTTCCGATAAAGCCCACCAAATGCCCCAACACAATATCAAGGTGCTTTTCATTCATGGCGAGGGTACGTTTGCTGTAACCTTTGCATTTGGTGTGACATCTAACAATAATAGCAACCTTTTTACTAACTTTGTCTAAAAGCAAAAACCAACAATCATGCAAGACGACCACCAACCCAATATCATCATTTACAAGACCGGAGACGGTAAAGCCTCCGTATCGCTATTGGCGAAAGACGACAATGTATGGATGAACCAAAAGCAACTCGCCGAACTTTTTGACACCTCTATCCCCAACATCAGTATGCACATCACAAATATACTGAAAGGCAAAGAGTTAGAAGCAAAATCAGTTATTAAGGATTACTTAATAACTGCCGATGACGGCAAAAATTACGAGGTGACAAAAATAACATCAATCAATTACTCACATTCAATGAAAAGCCCGTTCTTGACCACAAAGGCAGTATCAGCAAAGTAGAAATGGAAAAGAAAGCCCGTGAAATATACGAGCAATTCGACCAACGGCGCAAAACCTACGAAGCCCAACAAGCCGACTTCCAAGATTTAGAAGAATTGAAACGAATTGAACAGGAAATTAAGAAAGATAAAAAGTAAAACTCCGACCGCTTTAATTCATCGACAATAATAGCCTTATTACTACACTACACACTAATTCACGCACTAAATCGCACACTAAATCACGTTAGGTCAAAATTTTGATGTTACAGAAAAATAGCTGAAACACCTTTAATTACAGCACTTTTCGTAAAATCGTTTCAAAAGTAGCCCAAAAACGGCAAAAACCTAAGGGCTTGGGCTTTTTCAGACCATGCTTCGTATGCACCTAAGTCCGGGTAGAGAATGACCTTGCGACCTGTCAAGACGTGGGCAACTTCGGGCGTGTACCATTTGCAGCCACTTTTTCCGCCCGTAGCCAACCAAATGTATTGAGGTTGGAGGACGCTCATCAGGATAGCCGTTTTTTCGCTTTCTTTGGTTGGGTGCGAGATTAGTAAAATTATCACACATGAGTAATTATTGATATGAAAATTATACTTGAACAATAAATTAAATAGAAATAATAAAAATAATAGTTTGTATTTTCTTTATTTTAAAATAAAATATCTATATTGCATGGCATATGTAAATGTGATAGCAACAAATTAAGCCTTATTGTATAAGTTTTATACCACAATAGCTTTAAAATCAAATAATTACGTCATGCTACGATATCAAGAACATAATTGGTATGCCATTTACACCAGATGTAGATTCGAAAAAAAAATATATAGCCGTATCCAGAAGTTGGGCATCGAAGCTTTTCTCCCCTTGATAAAGGAGGAAAGAGTGTGGAGTGATAGAGTAAAAACAGTTGAAATCCCCTTGCTGCCCAGCTACGTTTTCGTTCGAACTATTGATTCTGAATTATCAAATTTATACTATATCCCCGGATTTGTTCGTATTGTCTCTTTCGAAGGTAAACCGTACAAAATCAATGAAAAAGATATTGAATTAATAAAAACTATTATTGTCGGCGGTATCCCTATTGAACACACTAACCGTTGTACAAAGGGTGATAGAGTAAAAGTTGTCAGAGGTCCTTTGAAAGACTGGGAGGGATATGTTCGAGAAATAAAGGGACAATCAAGAATCACCTTTTACTTTGATGGTATCGACCAATTTTTGAGTGTTGAAATTGCGATGCAGGATGTAGAAATTATTCTAAGGAGAGCAACTGCCTAATCCCTGTGAATTAGTATTTTCGAGCAAAAAACATAAAAATTTAACAAGTCCATGACTTGTCTGAATTCATCATTTCTTTTTTCTTATTCAATCTTTCCCTTATGGGACTGAGAAAGCGAAGCTGTGTAAATTCAACTCACTTTTTCTGCTCACATCATTCATTTCGCTTTCCATATTTTTCAACTTTAAAACTTAGTATTATGCCTTCACAACTTTCATATCCCGGCGTATATGTCGAGGAAATACCGAGTGGCGTCCGAACAATTGCGGCTGTAGCTACTTCCATTACAGCTTTTATAGGTCGAGCTGCAAAAGGACCTACTGACGTACCTGTGACTATAACCAGTTTTGGAGATTTTGAACGCAAGTTTGGAGGACTTTGGAAAGACAGCACGATGAGTTATGCCGTTCGGGATTTTTATCTGAATGGTGGAAGTCTGGCTGTTATAGTTCGTATTCATAAGGATGCAGTAGCTGCAACACTGACAATAAAAGATGCTGCAGATGCTGCTGACTTAGCAATCCTTCAAGCCTCAAGCGTAGGAACATGGGGAAATAAACTAAGTATTGTAATTAATGAAGTCAATGATCCTACTATCCCATCAAGTCCTCCTCTGGTTGACTCAAGCTTTTTTAACTTGATAGTCTATCAAAAAGATAATGAAGGAAAGGATGTAAAGGTAGAAGAACACTTAAATGTAAGTTCAGATAGTGAAGAAACCCGATATTTACCTAAAGTGCTACAAACCTACTCCACGTTTTTAAAAATGGCGGAGACTTCTTCCGGTGTTTGGCCCTTGGATGGTGGCAAACCAGAAATCATGCAGCCATTAATAGAAGAAACAAGCGCAGGGACAGGCTTATTCCAAATAATAATCCCTACAACAGACGATAGTTTCAGTCCTCTTACACTTCAAACAACACAAGTGGGAGACAATGACATAAGTGTAGTCATTAAGCACAACTCCACTGATTTATTTGATTTGATAGTCTATAAAGAAGGTGAAGAGAAAGAAAAATACGAGGATGTAAGTTTAGACCCTAATGCTCCAAAGTATTTGCCCCCATTACTGCCTAGTAATAGTAGTCTATTGGAAGTGCCGGAGACTTCCCCCGGTGTCTGGCCCTTGACTGGTGGTATTCCCCAAGCTTACTCCAATGTTAAAAACGCATTAACAGGTGGTGATGATGGAGAAAACCTAACATCAACAGAATATATCGGAACTGTAGCCGACCAAACCGGTCTATACGCTCTAAAACAAGTCGATTTATTTAATCTCCTGTGCATTCCCCCAGCAACAAGAACAGGCGATACTGACTCCTCCGTTTATCAGCAAGCCTTGACATTATGCAATGAAGAGAGAGCTATCTTGTTGGTCGATCCTCCTATTGCATGGGGAGCGACTCAAAGCACAGCTACTGAAAAAGCTAAAACAGGATTAAGCGATTTGAACATATCCGGTACTGCCGCACGAAATGCAGCCATATACTTTCCACGAGTTTTACAACAAGACCCTTTAAGCGAAAATCAGGTCGATACTTTTGTCGCTTGCGGGATTATTGCAGGAGCTATTTCCAGAAATGATACCCAACGTGGCATCTGGAAATCGCCTGCCGGAACAGAAGTCGGCTTAAACGGTATTGTCGGCTTACAGGCAAATCTCAATGATTTGGAAAATGGTCAGTTGAACCCATTGGGTATCAATTGTTTGCGAAACCTTCCCGGCATCGGTAGGGTTGTTTGGGGAGCCAGAACGTTGAGAGGCGCAGATATTCTCGCTGATGAGTATAAGTATTTGGCAGTGCGCCGTATGTTATTATTCTTACAAGAAAGTTTGTATCGTGGTTTGCAATGGGTCGTCTTTGAACCAAATGACGAACCGCTTTGGGCTTCTATTCGACTGAATGTTGGAGCATTTATGAATGGACTCTATCGACAAGGCGCATTTCAAGGTAAAAAGAAAGATGCTTACTTTGTAAAATGTGATTCGGAAACCACTACCCAAACAGACATCAATTCAGGTATCGTAAACATCGTAGTCGGCTTTGCCCCGCTCAAACCCGCAGAATTTGTTGTGATTAAATTTCAACAAATGGCAGGACAAATAGATACATAAACGTTAATAACAATGTCTTCGCCAAATTATGAGTCTTGAATTTTGAATGACGAATTAATTTAAATTTTATTTTATATATCATTAATAATTAACAAATTATACATTTTTCATCATTCATAATTCACAAAAAAATTATAATAAAGTCTAATATATAAAATTATTCTAAAAATATAATCATGCCACAATTTACAGTTAATACAAACCGATTTGACCCCTACAAAAACTTTAAATTTCGATTGAAGTGGGATGGCAAATATGTAGCGGGCGTCAGTAAGGTAGGTGTTTTGAAAAGAACAACCGAAGTCGTAAGTCATCGGGATGGAGGCGACCCAAGCTCCAGCCGAAAATCTCCGGGAAGAACCGAGTTTGACGCGATTATGTTAGAGCGCGGTGTCACTCATGATGTGGAGTTTGAACAGTGGGCTAATAAGGTTTGGAATTATGGTGCAGGATCGGGAGAAGAAGTATCTCTTAAGGATTTCCGAAAAGACATCACCATAGAATTATACAACGAAGCCGGTCAGAAAGTAATCGCCTATAATATATTTCGTTGTTGGGTGTCAGAATACAATGCTATGCCCGAATTGGATGCCAATGCCAATGCAGTTGCCATTCAAAGCATCAAATTAGAAAACGAAGGTTGGGAAAGAGATTATGCGGTCACAGAACCCACAGAACCCAGTTTCTTAGAGCCACAGTAAACCTAAACACATGCGTCCGCTTACTTCCACAGAGTTATTACATATTTGGGAAAACGGATTTGGGCAGCCCAATATTGAAAAGGCTTGTTCGATACTTGCTGTGGCTTCTTCTTCCGCAGAAATGGACACCATTAAAAGGTGGAGCATTGAAGAACGAGACATTAGGTTATTCTATTTGAGGTATTGGATGTTTGGCGATAGTTTTGTCAATACAGCAAATTGCCCAAAGTGCAATGAGCAGGTAGAATGGAACATGAATATCAATGAATTTTCTATTCCCCCTTTGCCTTTACATAAAAACACTGAATTTCACTTCTCAACACAGGACTATAAAATTCTGTATAGATTGCCCAACAGCGAAGACTTAAACCTGACTGATTCGGGAAAAATTCTTTCTAATTGCCTATTAGAAATTAAAAAACAGGATAAACCCATTTCATCGCAAGAACTGCCCCAAACTGTCGTCGAACTATTGGGCACAGAAATGGAAAAAACGAGTCCGCTATCCAATATATCCATAAATCTTAATTGTTCCGAGTGTAGCAATCAATGGGAAATGAATTTTGATATTCTGACTTATTTATGGACTGAGATAGATAATTGGGCAATGAAAATATTGCACGAGGTTTACTTACTTGCAAATGCTTTCAAATGGTCGGAGAAAGACATTCTGAATATGAGCAACCGAAGAAGACGAATTTATCTAAATATGATACAAGCATGAATAGTTTTATTAATAAACTTGTCGAAAGACATCATTCATCTGAGAATAATGTAAAACCAAGACCCCAAATGAGGTTTGAAAATGGCTTCAATGACGGTTTTATCATTCAAGATGATATCAAAGAAAGTACCGCAAAACAAGATTCAAAGATAACACAGAATGTGCAAAGAGAAATACCTAAATCCAAAGGGAAAAAGGATGAAAATAATGTAAAAACAAACCCAATTAAAACAGAAAAGAAAATACAAACAATTATCAATAAAAATCATTCAAAAGAAGCAATTTCTCCGAAAGAAATCCACCCGCAAAATAATTTTGTAAAACCGAGTACCAATTTTATAAACAAACCGAATTCTAATCAAATAAGACAAATATCTCCATTGAAAGAACAACCTGTAAAAGAAGCAAATAACAGCGAAATCGGAGCGACCAACATCTTCACCAACTCTTCAAGAGCCAATCATTTCACGGATGCTTCAACGACTAATAATAATAACATCAACCAAACCGATGAAATCAATAATCGCTTCTTTGCAACGATGAATCAAGACGAAAAACAACCGGAAAACAAACCCGTTCTTCCTACTATCAAAGTCAATATTGGTAAAATAGAAGTACGGGCAAATGTTCAACAAAAAGCATCGCCTAAAAAGATCAGAAAAACAACCAAGCTAAAGTTGACTTTAGAAGATTATTTAAATAAATAAAAGAAAGTAACTTATGAGTAATTTCCGGGCAATTGCTGCCGTTACTCAAGTATTAAAAGGAATTTTAAACAATGGTTTAACTGCTGCCGATTTAACTGGTACGGTAACTGCCTTGCCTTTAGACAAAATTGATGTGGATAATACAAATGAAGTAAAGCAATTAAACTTATATATGTATCTATCCAACCCTAATCCCGGATGGAGAAATCAAGACCTTCCGTACCGAAATAGTGAAGGGCAAAGAGTGAGCAATCCCTATTTAGCACTTGATTTAAATTATGTACTAACTGCCTTTGGCGATGAAGAATTGTATGCCGAACAATTGTTAGGTTATGGAATGTTGGTTTTTCACGAGCACGGCGTTTTACCAAAAGAATTAATTGATACTGAATTAACTACCCCTCCACTTTCTGTAGCTGGTTTATCTAACCAAATTGAACAAATAAAAATCACACAAGATATTTTAAGTACCGAAGAAGTATCAAGGCTTTGGACTATATTTGGAGCTAAACA
>ENA-ORXR01004257-ORXR01004257.1-marine-metagenome-genome-assembly--contig:-NODE-4257-length-12094-cov-12.477157_pt1 | contig 12094 bp, 6 predicted proteins | sample MGYA00237866_ERZ511479 | MGnify/ENA metagenome assembly ERZ511479 | reverse complement strand
ACATGACGGGCTCGGCCAATCAAATCAACGTTACGTCGGTATACCGTCACACGGTTTGCAACTGCGAACGGGCCTGATAATCACACTGTCAGAGAATTGATGAAGGCAAGGGTGCCTCGGCTGCCCTGCTGCGAGCGATTTGGTCCGAACCATTCTTAATAAGATTTCAAGGTCGTTGAAGGATCATCGTGGAAAATCAGCGACAGGAAGCGCAGACACAAAAGCGGGCGACGTAGCTCACCGCCGAGCACGTACACCCAACCGGGGTGTGGTGCCTTTACGATGTCTAGTCTTATGAGCAGGAGGCTGCCGCCCGCTAGCCGGTGCCGGCGGCCCCTCTTATCTACCCTACGCGGCCACGCCCCCCGGTCCCCACCCGCCCTCCAGGCGTCCCCCCAAAGGTGCGGGAGAGTGTCCCAAACGGGTTCCCACGCCACCACCGCGACACGTCAGTGGCCAACACCAAGGCGCCCCCCATCACGCCGTGCGCGAGGTTGACACCAAGGCTGACAGTGCCGAATCAGTCGATTCACAATCATCCCTCTCTTGTCGTCGTGCCTGTCTCTGAGACGTTTCTGCCTGGATCGGACCTGCTTTGCAAGACTGCGTCGTCAAATATCTTCTCTCCTCTCATAAAGACGATTGTAGGCTGCTGTTGTCCGTCTGTCCTCGACCACCCTGGATTGCTGACCGTTCAACAGTGTCAGTGTTCATCCCCGATTCCAGCCAGTGGGCCAGTGTTCACACATGTTTGCGGATTTGATGACACGGCATGCACATGAAGTGCGGGTCGGTCCGCATCCCAGCCCCCATGACAGAATTGTGTACACAACAATTGACGCTTTTTCAGACGAATCACAACAGAAAACAAACTACGACAAGATACTCACTGACCGCCCTGGTTGTGAATTTTAGAATAAATGCACGCCTTCCACGCTCCTCGCGCTTCACAATATTACTAGGGGGGTTCATGTGAAGGTCAACGAGCTGGCCCAAAGGCCGCTGGTTGGCCCACCTGGCGAGCCACTCCCCGTAAGATCCGTCCATGTTGTAGCCTAGGAGATAGGTTGAGAAAAAATTCCCAGTATGGCACTTCCCCAAAAAATGATGGCACGCCGGGGGTGTTTTCTAGTGGGCTTGTTTCGCCCCCCGACCAGAAAGCCCATGATGGGCGATTTCTTCTCTGTCAGGATCAACCATGAAAAAATAAGTGTCCCCACACGAGTGCGAGTCTCCAGGGAGTCGGCCGAGTCGCACGTGAAAGGCGCATTGACGGACCGTGTGGTGGCCCACTAGCCAATTTCACGAAACTGGTTGGGCCGAGCCAGTGCCACCAGAGCCGCCAAGCGAGAAAGCGCTTAATCGTTCCTAATCATCCACGGGTCTTTTTTCGCACCGACCCGCACGGGGGTGAGAGACCAGGTCCTTTCAATTGGTCCTTGCCCAGCGTGGACTGGAAGCAGCGCTGATGGGAAAAACTTCCAGACGCTGGTGACGGAAATGTCCCCCCGTCACGAAAATTGGCGAGTCTGCACCGGTATCTCGAACGATCTGGCTGCGCATCAGCTGGCGCCAATATACGGGTGGCGCGCATTGGACTTGTTGACCTCCAGAGTCTCGTCTGCAGCCAGCGGCCTCTTTCGAAGGGCCCCTCTACGGGTCAGGTTGGACGGTGCTTGTAGGTTGGTAAAGTTTGAAGCGATCCCGCCTTCAACCGACCCTGGATGGACAGCGAGGCGCGGATCGTCGCTTGATTGAGCCAAGCACTAGGCCTGGATCGGTTTCTCCTAGACAAGATCGCAGTCGGTTCGAGAAGGCCGAGGTTTGAATTGAGATCGGTACGCCAGCGCACGTTTCACAACAGACGCCCGCACACACGCACGCAGGGGACCTGTCAGCCCCCATGTGTCTTACAACGCTCGCTGCTACATATTACATCTTCTGCGACCGCGTGACTACATTACCGTGCATTTTGCACCCACGCCACATCGCGACCGATGAGCCGTCATCAATGGTGCTTGGAGCGTCACACGATGCCACTGCCGCCGCGTGTTGCCACCGTCGCTCATCCAGTGCGCCACACTGCCGTATTCCGGGCTCATGATGATCCGACGTTCTGGTCCTAGTGCGCTGTGCATGATGCCGTCATTGGTAAGTTTGGCACAAGCGGGTATCAAGTTGGGCGGGTGGCTGTGTGCCGACAACGCCAGTCGAGCACTGGAGTTGACTTCGGCTATGTTTTCACAGATGCAACGCACTTTCGGCAGAAGGATACGAACAAGAACACGTCAGCCTCCTCCTTTACTGGTACCACTCGTTGCTTAGCTGCCTTGTTTGTGTTGCTTACGTGGTACTACAGCCGATCCCCCATAAACCTCGCACCCTTCTCAGACACAGAATGACATGCACCACAACCACAATCCGAATTCCATCAACGTTGCACGGAAAAGTTTTGGCGGATGCGGTGGACAGCGCATCCTCGTCCTTTCAAGGGCCTTCAGGGGAGCGCAAAACCCATGAAATTAGTTTTACATCGTTACAGGCATACAGCTCGTCGTCAGTGTGTGTGACACCAGGTCGAGTGCCAAAATATTCTCACATGGGCGTCCCGGAGCCCCTCATCGCTCACGTGGCAAGCACATGGGAACTAAATGACAACAGACTGTTGCAGTGATTCTCGCATGCTGAGCACACTGATTGGTGAGTGAACATCAGCAGTACCCTTGCCGATGGCTCTCCAACCAGCTCCCAATGAGGTGGCGGTCCAGCAGCAAGTGCACAACACAAGCATAAGATATTGACACGATTTGGATGCAACCAGAACGCGCTTTGAAGGGGTGTGCTCTCCTGGAATGCAACTAGACGAGTTCGTTACACATGTTACACACACACGGCCACCATGAACAGGCCACGCACAAAGAACGACACCGAGACCGCGCGGCGAGCAGACTGTCAACAAAGCAGATGTTGGTCCCATCTGGAAGGCGGTTCCAGTGACGGGTGCGACTCAGACGAGCGAACGACACGAGTCTGTCAGCACTTATTGCTGTTATCCCAATTTTGGCCGATGTGGTCGAAGTCAAGAAAGGGTCTCGGTCAACTGCCCATTGGTCGAACGACTTTATCCGGCTGAATCGATGGCTGAGAAACAGTTTCGCACAGTTGATCACCCCTCTTGACATCGACAGCATCGGCCAAAATTGGGAAGACAGCAATACACCGTTGGAACCGCCTTCGCATGAAGGATCGTGCTGCCTTGAAGAGCGGCGTGAAGCTTATCGGCTGCGACGCTTCACAAAGTGTCCGCACATTGTTGAAACTGTTCTCTTGGATCTGTAGGACCATGTACATGTTCCGCAAGAGCTTGTTGATCTCGCCAACTGCATAGAACAATCTCCATGCAGAAACCACGCAGACCGTGACACACCCCTGACGAATGAGTGCGCTTTGTATTGGATAACAGCCTCAGCTAAGTATCAGATTTCTTTTGATGGCAATGGGCAACCATTTGTCTCACCTGCGTTTTGCGCAACCCAGCTTTGTGAGCCGAACCATCTGGCGCGCGCCTACCACCTCAGCGGGGGCAAGAAGGCCTCGAATCCAGATGACACCTCTGCTATTGCTTGGCTCAGACAGGGGCAGTGGCACTGTAGACACACGCGGCAACCGCTGTCGGACGGCCATTTTGAGACATGAAAGTCCCAGGAGTCCGAGTTCATTATGTCCCACTCAACTTGGACCATACGGTAGAGTACTGTATGGTACAGGAGCATGGTCCGAGTCCGAAAGGCTACGAGTGCGGATGTGTCGACCGCCTCTTCGACAATTGGCGTACGGCTAAATATTTTTGTCAAAATGACAGAGAAAATTCCTCAATAAAGAACGGTAGGTGTATGTACTTTCCCATGAAAGTATAACACTCGTCGGCTGCATCGGTGGCTTCGTTTCAATACCTCACGTCGTCGGCGACAGAGTGATGGTTCACGCCAATTGGACGAGGATCGCTTGCGTAACCTCGGGCTGTTTGCCCGCTGTCCATGGTCAAAGCGTACCGCTCTTCTGCGGGTGCCACTTCATTGTCGAGTTTGCCAGTGACCTGCCCACACGGCGCACTCGGGCGGGGGCCTGCTGGCCAGATGCACCCAGATTCTCTCATCTACGAGGGCCCTGCGCCACCGCTTCCAGCACCTCCCTGCGCACTTGTGTGCGCCGCGCGAGGCGACTCGAGCCCGGTTGCTCCCCGCCCCCCCCCAATTCACACGCTCCTGGCGCCTCCCGCGCTCCCTCACTCCGGGCACAGCGACTGTGCCTCTCGGGGTGCACGCCGCCCCCCCCACGCCGTACTTCCTGCCGCCCATTTTGCCTCCTGCCGCCGACTCGTGGGCCGGCCTGGCCAACCGTGCCAGGCGCTCTACGGCGTGCCGACAGGACTTGCCACGGGGTCGGTCCACCGCGCTTGCCGCGCTGCGCAGCAGCAGCTCGCTGCGCTCGCTGCGCCCGTTGCTGCCCCCGGGGCGGGAGAGAGGAGGCCACGTGGTGCGCCCCCACCGGCACCGCTTGTAGCTGGCGGTCTGGCTGCGCGCGTTCGCTCTTCTCGCTGCCGCCCGCTTTTTGTGCAACATACTCGTTGCGTGCCTCATTTTATGGTCCTGTTGCTGTAGGGCACTTGTGCCTCTACCGCCGGTCCTCGGCCGTTCCCACCTACCACCTTTGACCGCCTCCCCCCTTCCGACCCACCCCCTCTCCGTCTGTCTCTTACACCCCTTTTCCTTTGTCCGTGCCGTCTTGGGCTCACACGCGTCTTGTGGGTTGCGCCAGCATCTGCGTCTCGTGCTGTTCACCTGCAGACGCGGGGTTCCAGTGGCGGAAGTGGGTTGACCATGGATGGCTTGCGACGGCGGTGGCCCGCCGCAGCGGTCGGGCCGTCAGGAGAGGTGGCCTCTGCAGCGGTGCCGCTGGCGCCAGTGTCGCCCATCACCGGGGCGCCGGGCGCGTGCATTGCCGGGGATGCATCTTCCTTGACAGCAGCGGCTGCGGCGGGCGGCGCGTCGGCGACACGGCGGCGGCGGCCGCGGTCGTCGCGGCCATGGACGGCCACTGCCGCCGAGGCGGCGTCGCTGGCGGGCGCCCCCCTCGTGATTGCCTTTTTCACCGCCATGACCGCCGGCTCGGCGCTGCTCATTGACGGCGCCGGTGGGCTGGCGCTGGGGCTGGCACGCCTGGCGGGCGCCCCCCGCTGGGCGGTAGCTCGCGCCCAGTCGGCGGTCCTCCGCGCGTGGATGTCCATTTACGTCGGCCACTTGGAGCTGTTTGGCCGCATGACGCTGGTCGTGCGCGGCGACCCGTTTGTCCGCGGCGAGTCGGCGCTCGTCGTCTGCAATCACCGCAGCTGGACCGACACGATTGTGCTCTACTCGCTGGCGCGGCAGGTTGGCGCGCACGGGGACGTCAAGTTCTTTACCAAGCGCAGCTTACTCTGGTTCCCCGTGTATGGTGTGGCGGGTGTCCTGTGCAATGTATGCCTCTTCATTCAGCGGGATATGTCGGCGGCGGCGGGCGCGTTTGCGTCCCTGCGGGCCCAGCTGACGGGGGCGGATGCTAAGCCGAGCGACGCCGCCGCTAGCGTGGCGGTCTCGAGCGGCAGCAGCGGGGCGCGCCGCTTCCCGCCGTTTTGGCTCATCAATTACCTGGAGGGCACCCGCCTCACGCCCGCCAAGGTTGCGGCGTCGCAAAAGTTTGCGGCCAGCCGCAATCTGCCCATCCTCTCGCACGTGCTTCTGCCGCGCACGAAGGGCTTCATCGCCAGCGCCAGTGCCCTACGCGGCGCCGCGACCGCCGTGTACGACGTGACGATTGGGTACGCGCCGGACGCATTGTCGGCGCCGTCTGGCTCCCCCTCCCCCTCCTTCACGTCCATGCTGTTGACGGCGGGCATGGGCCCGCGGGTACTCTTCGTGCACCAGCGGCGGATCCCGATGGAGGAGGTACCGTCCGACCCGGCCGCCCTCTCGGACTGGCTGTACGAGTTGTATGCGGCCAAGGATGCGCGGCTGGCGCGGCTGGCCGCAACCGGCTCATTTGAGGGCGAGCCGGTCTCGTGGACGCGCTTCACATGGGCCCACGTGTTGGGTTGCATCGCGCTCTTTTGGGCGTCTGTTGGAGCGGTTTTGTGGGTCGGGTTGGCGGCACTGCGGCTGTGGAGAGGATCGGCGTGACCGTGTCGCCGCGACGGCCGGGCTGTCCACTGGAATGGGGCTTGCATTTCCCTTGTCGTGCTGTACTCTTCTTCCCTTCAGTTATCTCTTTCTGTGCTCGTCTGCACCTCTCCGTTTTGGTGCGCAGCACTTCCCCAGGGTCCCCTGCTAACCCTTGTCCTTGCGTGGTCAAGGCCATCGTTAACACTCGTGCAAATCGAAGCCTATTTCTTTCTGTAAGTGTACCTCTATTCTTGTATTTGACTTCGACCGAGACAAGAAATTGACGTGGTCGGATCCATGTCACGTCACTTCACCGCGACGACTTCGTCTTGGTCGCGTTGTTCCAACCCAAGCTGCCTCTCGTCCACGGAGCTGCCCGCCCGCGCCCTAGGGCCAAGCAACCTCCCCGACGCTCTCTGCTGTTTTTCCCACATGGCAGACCTTTCCGTCCTTAACGATGACGCGTCCCGGCGGCGGGCGGCTGCTGCGTCGCTGGTGCGGGAGCTGATTCCCCTCGCGCGCGCCCACGGCCCCGCCTACGCGCGGCGGCGGCTCGACTTCTTGAAGTCCGACGCCGCCCGTACGTTCAAGCTCGACAACCACATCAAGCACGTGGAGGTGCTCGCTGCCGTCCCCGAAAGTCACACCACCCTCCTCACCCCCGTCCTCCGCGCCAAGCCGGTCCGCACCGCCAGTGGGATTGCGGTGGTGGCGGTCATGTCCAAACCCCACCGGTGCCCGCACATTGCCACCACAGGCGCCATCTGCGTTTACTGCGCGGGGGGGCCTGACTCGGACTTTGAGTACTCCACGCAGTCGTACACTGGGTACGAGCCGACGAGCATGCGTGCCATCCGCGCCCGGTACGACCCGCACGAGCAAGTGCGGTCACGGGTTGAGCAGCTGGCGCGTATCGGGCACAGCGTGGACAAGGTTGAGTTTGTGCTAATGGGCGGCACCTTCCTCTCCCTGGACACGAGCTACCGGGACTACTTTGTGCGGAACCTCCACGATGCCTTGTCGGGGCACGTCTCGGCCAATGTCGCCGAGGCAGTGCGGTACGGGGAGCACGCGACGACGAGGTGTGTGGGGTTGACGATTGAGACGCGGCCCGACTATTGCCACCGCCCGCACCTATCGGCGATGCTCGGCTATGGGTGTACGCGGCTCGAGATTGGGGTGCAGTCCGTCTACGAGGACGTGGCGCGGGACACCAACCGCGGTCACTCAGTGCAGGCGGTGGCCGACTGCTTTGCGCTGGCCAAGGACGCGGGCTTCAAGGTCGTCGCGCACCTTATGCCAGACCTCCCCAACATGGGCATCGAGCGGGACATCGAGTCGTTCCGTGAGTTTTTCGAGAACCCAGCCTTTCGTGCCGACGGCGTCAAGATCTATCCGACTCTCGTCATCCGCGGCACAGGCCTATATGAGTTGTGGAAGAGTGGGCGGTACAAAAACTACGCGCCGGCCGACCTCGTGGAACTTATGGCGACGGTCCTCGCGCTCGTGCCCCCCTGGGTGCGCGTCTACCGCATCCAGCGGGACATCCCCATGCCACTTGTCTCGTCGGGGGTGGAGGTTGGCAACTTGCGCGAGCTCGCTCTCCGCCGCATGCGCGAGCGTGGCGTCGCGTGCCGGGACGTGCGGACGCGGGAGGTTGGCATCCAGGCCGTCCACTGGGACGTGGTGCCCCACACCGTCGAGCTGGTTCGACGGGACTACGCGGCCAATGGGGGGTGGGAGACGTTCCTCGCCTATGAGGACGCTGGCCAAGACATCCTCGTCGGCATGCTCCGACTCCGGCAGGCGGGGGCGCTGTCGAGCTTCCGGCCGGAAATGCGCGACGACGCCTGCTCCATCGTGCGGGAGCTCCACGTGTACGGTTCCGTCGTGCCAGTGCACGCGCGGCACCCGGCGCGGTTCCAACACCAGGGGTTTGGCACCCTCCTGATGGAGGAGGCGGAGCGGATTGCGCGGGAGGAGCACGGTTCTGCCAAGCTGCTCGTGATTTCGGGCGTCGGCACGCGAGCCTACTATCGCAAACTGGGTTACGAGCTGGAGGGGCCATACATGGTCAAGCGGCTAGACGACGACGAGTGAGGGAGAGCTCACAAAAAAAAAGGAGGCGCGTGGGCTAGTTGCTGATGTCCATGCAGCAGCCACGCGCGTTCCGAGCAGAGGCGGCGGTCCGTCTACGCAAACGAGTCAATTCGAAAGCTCACCAATACAATCCATCCACAGGTATACTAGCGGGCACCAACAGCCCGTTACTGTCGCAGAACAGCAGGTACAGAGAAGGAAAACATGCCGAAAATGAGACGTGGACCCTATTCCACATCACCTAGAGGGGCCGCGCAGACACATCATGCACTCTTGGCCAACAGGTCCGACTTGATCTTGTTGAGGGCCGAGCCAGCCTTGAACCACTCAATCTGGTCCGCGTTGAAGGTGTGGTTGACGGTCACGCTGAGCGTCACACCGCCTGGCTTCTTGACAACCACCGTCAGGGGCACGCCCGGCGCAAACGTCGACAGGCCAGTGATGGACAGCTTGTCCTCCGGGTCAATCTTATCGTAATCCTCCGGGGTCGCAAAGGTCAGTGGAAGCATGCCCTGCTTCTTCAAGTTGGTCTCGTGGATGCGCGCAAAGGAGCGCACAAGGACGGCGACACCACCAAGGTGGCGAGGCTCCAGCGCCGCGTGTTCGCGCGACGACCCCTCCCCGTAATTCTCGTCGCCAACGACCACCCACTGCACGCCAGCGGCCTTGTACGCGCGGGCCACATCCGGGACCGCACCATACTCGCCGGTCAGGCTGTTCTTGACCGAGTTGATCTCCCCATTCTCAGCGTTGACCGCGCCGATGAGCATGTTGTTGGAGATGTTGTCCAGGTGACCGCGGTACTTGAGCCAGGGGCCAGCCATCGAGATGTGGTCGGTAGTGCACTTGCCGAGGGCCTTGATAAGGATAGGCAGGTCCTCATAGTCGCTCCCGTTCCACGCCTGAAACGGCTCGAGCAACTGCAACCGGGCAGACGACGAGTCGACATGGACCTTGACGGCCGACGGGTCCTCCATCGGCGGCTGGAAGGTGTCCTCCCCCGGGTCGTAGCCGCGCGCGGGCAGCTCGTCACCCTTGGGGACTTCCAACTTGAACGTCGACCCGTCGGCGGCCGTGAGCTCGTCGGTCACGGGGTTGAAGTCGAGCCGCCCAGACAGGGCCATGGCCGTCACCAGCTCAGGGGACGTGATGAAAGTGTGCGTTTGCGGGTTGCCGTCATTGCGCATCGAGAAGTTGCGGTTGAACGACGTGACGATGGAGTTGGGGGTGCCCTTGGGCACATCCGACCGGTTCCACTGCCCGATACACGGGCCACAGGCGTTGGCCAGCACGGTCCCACCAGTCTCCTCAAAGGTGTCGATAATCCCGTCGCGCGCAATCGTCGCCCGCACCTGCTCGCTGCCGGGGGTGATGTTGAAGAGGGACTTGGACTTGACGCCCTTGTCCAGCGCCTGCCGCACAATCGACGCCGACCGCGACATGTCCTCATACGACGAGTTGGTACACGAGCCGATGAGGCCGACAGTCAGCTCCGAGGGCCACCCCTCCTTCTCAACCGCGGCCTTGAATTCGGACAGCGGGTGCGCCAGGTCGGGCGTGAACGGCCCATTGACGTGCGGCTCCAGCGACGACAAGTTAACCTCGATGATCTGGTCGTACACCGCGCTGTCGTCGGCGCGGAGGTTCTCCGAGTAGGTGTCGGCAAGCGACGCAATGCCTTGCCGGCCAGTGGCGTTGAGGTAGTCACCCATCCGCGAATTGTACGGGAAGATGGAGGTCGTCGCCCCAATTTCCGCGCCCATGTTGCAAATGGTGCCCATGCCCGTGCACGACAGCGAGTTGACGCCCTCCCCAAAGTACTCAATGATGGCGCCCGTGCCGCCCTTCACGGTCAAGATGCCGGCAACCTTGAGAATCACGTCCTTGGCCGACGCCCAGCCCGTCAGCTTGCCCGACAGCTTGACGCCGATAATCTTGGGCGCCTTGAGCTCCCACGGCAGACCGGCCATGACATCAACGGCGTCGGCGCCGCCGACGCCAACAGCGATCATGCCGAGGCCGCCCGCGTTGGGCGTATGCGAGTCCGTCCCAATCATCAGCCCGCCCGGGAAAGCATAATTCTCCAGCACAATCTGGTGGATGATGCCCGAGCCCGGCCGCCAAAAGCCCATCCCATACTTGGACGAGGCCGACGAGAGGAAGTCATACACCTCGGCATTCTCGATCTTGGCACGGGAGAGGTCCTGGCCGGCCCCCTCTTGGGCCGCAATAAGGTGGTCACAATGGACGGTCGTCGGCACCTGCGTCGTCGGCAGGCCGGCCGAGATGAACTGGAGGGTGGCCATCTGCGCCGTCGCGTCCTGCATCGCCACCCGGTCAGGGCGGAGCTTGAGGTAGGTCTCCCCGCGCACCGCCCGCGTCGTCGGGTCGTCGAGATGGCCGTACACGACCTTCTCCGCGAGCGTCAAGGGGCGGTCGAGCGTCTTCCGCACAACGTCCAGGTTGTCAGCCACGTTTCGGTATACGGGCTCGAGGAGGTTGGATGGCTCCAGGGGCGCCATAGGCGTCGAAGAGGCTGCCGTGCTGGCCGCCCGCGCCGTGATGCCTGCGGAACGCGGCGCGAAAGCAACGCAGCGGTCGGCGGGAGGCAGTAGCGGTAAGAACACCATGCATGGTCAGCAACGAGTGAACAGCAGGTATCAGCATGAGGAAGCAGAACAGTCAGTATCCAGCTGCCGCGCTATCACGCCCACGACAGACACCACTGTGGTCCAGGGGTCCAGTCCGAAACCCACAAGCCGTCATCAGAACGGCCCCAACATCATACTCCCACTGTTCAGCAGCCCCTCCAAGCATACCATGCGCACCAAACACGCCGAGGGCGCTGGAAAGCTTGCTGCTCGCCCCCGCCGCCCGCATCAGGCGGGAGGGGGCGGCCAGCGCGGCGAGCGACGGCGCCATGACGACCGGCACCACAAACGCAATGGTGGCGGGGCGCAGTGCCGACGGATCGGCCTCGTTGCCGACTCGGTCGCGCCGCAGCCGGGGGGCGCAAAGGGGAGGGCGGCGATCGGTCGGGGGAGGGAAGCCCGCCTGCGTTGCACCCGCGGCCGCGCCGGACCGACGCCGATCCACCACCCCGCCCGCCCGCGACCGCGGCTGTGACGGAAGAAGGTACAATCGTGCCAGGCGCGGGCGGGGGGAGCGGGCGCCGTCTGTGCCCCCAATTGCGCGAGAGGGGCTGTCCACTTGGGATCCAGGGCCACTCAGCGGTGAGGCAGCCACGGCTCGACCACTCACGTGGTGCCAGCGGCAGCCAAACTGCCGTTATGGCTGCAAGCAGGGAACAATGGGGGCTACTCCTACAAGCATTTTTAGTGGTGTGTGAACTGAATGGCCAATCGACGATGAGCCATGCATGATGCCAGCCTCGCCGGCACCACGCTCGTCATCCGACGTCAAGGACCAGCGGGCAGCTTCCACATGCACACGGCCTCAGTATCGTCCGTCCCACGAAGCGCGGGCGAGATGCTGTCATCATGACAACATCATGGTGATCCCGGCAGCAGAAGCTGCTGTGCGGCTCCTTGCGCTGCGTCACCCTGCCTTCATCAAGCGACGCAGTGACCATGGTCAGTCGTTCCGCTGTCACCTGTCGGGGCTCCTACCTCTGTCCACCCGTTGTGTCGTGCGTGGACGCGTCGACCGTGCTGGCCGACGTGGGAAGCCAAACGCAGTCTTGGAGACAACACACCATCGCACTTGACCATCGACGGCCGCCACCCCGCCCGCCCCCTCCAGCGGTCCAGACGCCGCTCCGCGCGGCAATACCCCCC
>ENA-ORXR01004256-ORXR01004256.1-marine-metagenome-genome-assembly--contig:-NODE-4256-length-12097-cov-30.923627_pt1 | contig 12097 bp, 15 predicted proteins | sample MGYA00237866_ERZ511479 | MGnify/ENA metagenome assembly ERZ511479 | reverse complement strand
AAGAGCGCCCATGACAAACGGTCCCGAACCATGGTCGTGTAAGCGTTTCCTAAGCTTGGCAGGAAATTTCTCGTAGAAGGGCACTCCAAATGGTATGATCTTCATTGTTCCCTCTAACTTTGAGCCCGTCCCCATTTACCCTTCCATTAGGGCTTGAAGTATGTGCAGTATTTAATAGTGATAAAGGAACACTAACAGTGACTGATCTTGGAACAAAGGAGAGTATAACCGTTCCGGGCTTTACTGGGTTAGGCGAGACGGCAATCCCTAAGGGGCGTTGGAAAATCATCGAGCTATCATCAGATCAGCAACGTCACCCAGATTGGCTTGGACTATATGGTGATCGAGACCCTATTTTCAATGATCTCTACCGTGAATTCTTACCGGGTAAACGTAAAGGCTTTAGGCTCCACAAGGGTGTCAGGTCAGCTGGATGTATTACGGTGCCCAAGGAGACTCACTCAGATGCCTACGATAGACTTCAAAACCTCATCGAAAATACCCGTGTAAATATGCGGTACAATAAAACCACGGATCCGACCACGGATAGGAAGTAGTTTTATGTCTACGGCACCTTGATAGTAAAATAAAGTCTAGACTTGCCTTGACTCTACTGGTTTTGTGCCTGGCATTTTCATCCTGCAACAGTTCGGAGGATCAACTTAATCGGGCGAAAGCATCGCTAGATGATTACCGCGCGTCACCTTCAGTTATCCGGCTGAAGAAATATCTCAGCGATCACGACAAGCTAGATACCTCGTACCGCTACCTGTCTTGGGAGTATTTCGGCATGGCACAGAAGCGTTATGGGATGGTGATCAATCAATCTCCCAACCAGTTATCAGAACATGCCCGCACCATTTTAGAAGAGGTTCTAGATGCAGGGCCCGCAGTCTTTGAGGACGAGAGTACAAGAGAAAGTATGAACCGACCATCTAGGTAACACTTTGACCGGGCACATGGGTAACAAGGAAACTAGGGCGTTAGGGTACCCTACGTCCCTATTTACCCTCGCGTCCCTATTTACCCTTTTTGCGCATTTACCCTTGCGGGCGACAAGGTCGTGGGCCAGGCGCTCCCGCTGGTCGCGGTACTGGGAGAGGTCGAATTCGAGCGGGGTGAGGGGGCGGAGGCGGTAGCGGTCGGCGGCGACGTCGTAGATGAGCTGGCCGGGATCTGGCTATGAGCCTTGTCACCCTATCACTGTCCTGATTATGAGCCTGTCCCCCTTTAGTTTGCTGCATGACAACCTCGAGATCGGGATGCATCTCTAGGCGCCGGGCCGGAGCGTAGGTTGCTAGAATTGAAGCATGAAAATTTTGTCCTTGACGTGTACTTTGCGTCGTGATAAAAGCTTAATACTGTGATACCTAACAACGCTCTTCTCAAACTTCCTGGCCTTGTGCTCGCCTTATCGGCCACCTCCGCATCTGCCGTAACCATGATGATCAACCCCGTCGCTAACGGCAACGTCGCGAGTGGTACGATCTCAAACCCCGACCTCTTCGGAGGTCCGGCGAAGAACCAGACGATCACGCTCACCGAGAGTGGCAATTCGCAGTTCCTCGCTGGAGCCACAGGATCCGAGCCTAACGGAATCCGTTTCCGAGAAGGCCAGACCGGCGTGTTCACCATCGACTCCGGACTTACCAGCGAGTTTTCCGGCCTCGCAGACGTGGAGATCGTGTTCGACAACTTGCAGGCTGGTTCTGCGGTGGGCAACTTCACCCTTACCTTCTGGAACGGCACCACCCTAAACAACGCCCCGTTTGTCATCACCGGATCGTCACCTGGCTGGTTCACTTCTAGTTCGGGCACACTCTCTCCCGCCACGATCGGTGGCAACGACTATGCGTCATCCACGACGGCTGACGTACAGCAGCAGCCAGGCGGCACCATTACCTTCCCGGCGATTTCTACGACCAATGCAGGGGGCTTCGCCACCTATGCGAATGGCCCTGTCAAAAGCATCCAATGGGACCTCCTCGACGAAGACGACGGGCCCGAACGCACAGCCGCCTTTCTCTTTCGCGCGACTGTCGTCCCCGAGCCTTCGCGAGCCGTTCTGCTTGCCGGTGCATTTGGAGCCCTGCTTCTCGTCCGACGCCGAGTCTAGAGTGGATTTCGACAAACTTACCTGCCGAGGGAGAAAATGGGTCTAAGTCTCGTCCGAGTCGGGAGGTTTTGGAGACATCGAAATCCATTTTTTTTGACACTCTGTGGATCCGTTTAGTCCGTGAGTCGAGTAGTTCCAACACATGCCGATTGCCTGTGAGGGGTGGTATGTAGTCAAACTTGGAGTCTATCCCCATCAGTTGGCTCCTCCAAGGCAACGCCGACAATCTCCTGAAGGACTCTAACGAAGATCCGGACGTTCGCAGTGCTTTTTAGAAACTGAGCGCTACAACGATTCCTCCCCCAGTCAGCTTGAAAAGGTGTGGCGGTTCTCCGAGAGGGTGAAGCAGAGCTTCTTGACCAGAGGTCGGAAGAGAGGGTAGCGATGCAGTCAGCCCACTCCCTGTAACTCCGGGTGGCCCAGAGGTAAACGATCCAAGTGTCAGCGCCTTGGTAGATTCCCTCGTTGTCGGCTAGGACAACGATCTCTTTGCCCGGCTCGAAGTCGTCGATCTCGGGAAGGATCTGCCGAGCCTCGGGGCTACGGTTGGAGATGAATTGGAGTTCGAGATGAGCGAGTTCCTCCTCCGACCAGCGACGGAACCGGTAACAAAGCGAGCACTGGTGGTCGTAAAAGATGGTGAGAGCGGTCATGGCGATTCTGCGTGTTCTGGCTATGAGGCCGTTCTGACTATGAGCCTGTCACCCTGTCACCCCACTACGGGAAAAGAGATTGACCTCACACAACCATTGGATGGAGGGCTAACCAGCGATCCTTCCATTGACCTTGATGGGTGTAACACTGCAAAAGATTTTCCTTGGTCAAAGGGTGAGAATTTGTCAGAAATACTGTCCCTAGGTTGCTACCTGGCTCCCCTCACAAATGAACCCAGTCGAGATCAATGAAGACAAAACTTGGTGGGTTTATCTCATTCGCTGTGGTGACCAAAGTCTTTATTGCGGAATAACCACCGATGTCCCTAGGCGCTTTGAGGAACATCAAAGTCAGGGGCCCAAAGCCGCCAAGTATCTTCGCGGACGAACTCCGCTGACGCAGGTCTATCAGTGTGAGGTTGGCGACCAGTCAGCAGCGTTGCGTGAGGAGTACCGGATCAAGCGGCTCTCCCGAGTTCTCAAGGAAGAGCTCATCACCAGCGAAGCTGGAGCCTAGGAAGGTGGAGGCATGAATTGGACGGTAACCGATTAATTTCCATTGCGCTCTGGTAGGTTACTCAATCGCGGCTATAGACAGGCATGCTTGGCTTTTTGCAACGGTGGAACTGGCCGATTCTCTTATGGCTGCTAGGCATCGTCGCCGTGGGCTATTTCTTCCTCGATCTGCCGATGTCGCTACGCTGGCCGGCACGCATCGGTATCCCTCTAGCTGTTGCTTGGGTGCTTTGGCTAGCGATCCGCCCTCGGGGAAAAGGCGGGGTGCGACGCGAGTGGAAAGCTCGTCTTGGCACAGGTTTACTCCTATCTGCCCTGCTTTTGGCCTACATGAGTTCGGACTCTAGGGAGCAGCACCTCTTCACCTACTCGAAGAAGGCCTCGGTTGAGCATGTCAGCACCCTATCGGAAAAACTGGCTCGGCGGGGGGTCGAGTTGGTCATCTTAGGCATGCCTGAATACAAGAACGTTATCGACGGCGACCCAAGGCTAAAACACGTGCCCCGGGATCGCGCCAACGCATGGGCTGGCAAGGTAATGGGCGAGATGACTAAAGCTGGTATTCCCGTGCTAGATTCGTTCCCATTCTTTGCCAGCCACGCACCCCAGCCAAGTGACTGGCTGGAAGACCAGTGCCACCTGCCCACGGAACAGCTCGCGGCCATCGCCAAGGAGATGGTGGGACTGCTCCGCGAACAAGGCACATTTGGTGGCGAGGATCAGGGTCGCTCCTGTGTATTGATGGGCGACTGCTTCTCCGGACAGCTCGGCAACGAGATGAAGAAGGGAAACTTCGATCTTGGTGAACTCAAGATCGTCAGGAGGGATGGGGATAGCGGCCGGGTGGCAAATAGCCTGTTCCTTTTCCCCGAACGCTACCTCGATAGGGTGGAGAAAGTGATCTGGCTGATGGCCTATCCTCAGTTTACCAAGACCAGTTTCCCACCGTTGATTACCGAGCCTGACTTCGGGGACAAAGAGCCTGTCCCGGTCCTAGTAAAAATCGATGCCATGCCTCAGCTATCAAAGAAAGAACTGACCGGCCTCCCCTACCCTGATGCACTCTTTGAGATCGGCGGAAAGGTTATGACCGAAGATACCGAAGATGGGGAATTTACCAAAGACCAGCTCCTTGTCCTCGTCGCGCACGGGGTAATAAACCGACGCCAACAAAGACTCGCGAAAATCCAAGAAGGCAGACAGCTCTATGTGAATCTTGTCCCCTTCGAATCGCAGGCCCGTGAAGATCCGGGGCTCACCGAGACCTCCGTGATCTCGGATATCGAAACCTTTTCCATCGATCGCTATTGGATTCACAGCTGGAACCTCGAAAGGTGAAAAAAGCTTCGATTCACCCCAGATAGCCCAAATACCAAACCTACCTCCGCCCGGAACTCCAACAAACTTATGCTTATCCAACGTCAACAAACCAACCAGCGCATGAGTAGGATCGTGATCCACAACGACACGATCTACCTCTGCGGCCAAGTCTGTAAAGATGCCACCAAAGATATCAGTGAGCAGACCGCTACGATGTTAGAGAAAGTCGATGAGCTGCTCTTAGAGGCAGGATCTGATCGGGAACACATGCTTTCGGCGACCGTCTACATCCGCGACATGAAGGACTTCGCTGCCATGAATGCGGTCTGGGATGCGTGGGCTCCAGAAGGTCATGCTCCAGCGAGGGCTTGCGTCGAAGCCAGAATGGCCAGAGCTGAGTTACTCGTCGAAGTTTCCGTGGTTGCGGCAGTCAAACAGTAGAGGTTTCTAATCGAACTTTCGGGTGCCTGAAGAGCGTGTTCTCGGGCCTACGAAATCCAAAGCGGTCGCAAGCGCCAGCACTACAAATTTGGGTGACGGGGCGGTTATGTTTTGGAGTGCTTCCGGCTTGCCGGAGCTTTGGATTGCGTCTGAGCGGGAACTCGTAGGAGCGGCTGGGAGAGCGTGTTTCGTGTTCCCGAGCGTGCGTCATCCAAAGCGGTCGCAAGCGCCAGCACTCCAAACTTGGGTGGCGGGGCTGCTATGTTTTGGAGTGCTTCCGGCTTGCCGGAGCTTTGGATCGCGTCGGAGCGGGAACTCGTGGGAGCGGCTGGGAGGGCGTGTTCTGTGTTCCCGAGCGTGCGTCATCCAAAGAGGTCGCAAGCGCGCAAGCGCCAGCACTCCAAACTTGGGTGGCGGGGCGGTTGTGTTTTGGAGTGCTTCCGGCTTGCCGGAGCTTTGGATTGCGTCGGAGCCGGAACTCGTGGGAGCGGCCAAACGAGTTACTATATTCGGTGCCGTATCGAGAATTTCCCTTTGGTGGGCTGTGGGTGGCTCATTTATCACCAAACCGCCATGCAAGGAATCGACTGCGCTTCTGGCCCTGGCTCATCTCCACGACCTCCACCTGCGCAGCTCCCGCTCTTGTGGCAGCGCGCCGGAGGCCACTGACGTGAGCGGCCTTGGAAACTAAGCTTGTGAACCAGCCGACCTGCTCGGCGAACTCGACACTCTCGCGGATCATCGTTTTCACGAATCGCTCCTCACCACCGGGACACCAGAGTTCGTTCGCCTGCCCTCCGAAGTTCAAGGGCGCGGGCTTAATTGCTGACTTCTGTTTCGCCAAGTTGCGCACTTTTCGAGAGTTGGACGCCTGCGCCTGTTCCGCCGATTTGTGGAAGGGAGGGTTACACATGGTCAGGGAAAATCGGTCATCTTGGCCGATGACGCCACGGAACAGCGACTCCGCATCCTCTTGAGGGACGATCGTGACCGCGCCTCCGAGGCAAGGATTGCCCCTGACGATCGCTCGCGCCGAATCGAGCGATACCGGATCGATCTCCGAGCCAACGAACTCCCAGCCATGGCTGCGATTGCCGATGATCGGGTAGATGCAGTTCGCACCCGTACCAACATCCAAGACTCTTACCCCCTCGCCTTCGGGAACCCCTCCTCGATGCGTCTTGGCCAACAGGTCGCCGAGGTGATGAATGTAGTCAGCTCTCCCAGGGATGGGCGGGCAGAGGTAGCCGGGCGGAATCTTCCAGGTCTCGATCTGATAGTAGTGCGAGAGCAAGGCGGCGTTCAGGCAAAGGACCGCTGCTTGGTCACCAAAGTCGATCGTCTGATCCCCGGCGGGGTTAGGTCGGAGGTGCTTCCGCAGCTCTGGTTTCGACCCACACAGCAGTTGAAAATCATACCTCCCTACATGGACATTCCGGGGGTGGAGCCCGCTCTGCTTTTTCCCAGTCGTCACGTCCCCTATCTTGCAGCTGGGCTTCAAGCAGGTCAACTCGGGGTCTAGGACCTAGATCCGTAGCTCCGTCTCTGCTTCTTCACTCCTTTCTTTCCTTCGCGCCGAACTCCAACCAATCCCCCATCCCCAATCCTACCCCCCACTCAGCGCCGACCCACGACTAATCACCTGCAAAAACATCTCCTCGAACTGGGTCTCAGTCGGCCACTGAATATAGTCGATCTGGCGTTTCATACACCGGCTCTGCAGCTCATCGGTGAAGCCCTGAAACGCAGCGTCGTAGCGATCGCGCTCGCGCTTGGTGAAGAGCAAGCGCCGCTTCTCGCCGGTCTCGGAGTCTACGATTTCGATCTCGCCATCGACATCCGGGTTCCGCTCCTGCGGATGCAGAATCTGGATCAAATGCGGCTCGCCAGCCCACGCCGTCGTGTGGTCGAGAGCCTTCGGCGCGGTGCGCACATCATCACCGAACAGGTCCGACAGGACGAACAGAATGCCAAACCGCTGCCGACTTGGCCGAAATTGTCGGAAGCAGGCTTCCAAGTCGGTCTTGCCCCCGAATTCTAGACCACTGAGGTGATCGATAATCTTCTGGATACTCCCCTGCCCCTTCAACGGCGGGAGTTCCGTGACCACCTTGTCGGACATCGAATACAGCGTCACGCGGTGCTGGCCGACCAGCCCTAGATAGGACAGCGCCACGGCGAGCTTGAGGGCGGTCTTGCGCTTCTCGTCGTGCGGCTGGCTCATCGACGCGGAGGTATCGACAAGAATATGCACGTGAAACTCCTGCACCTCCTCGTAAAGCCGGATGAACAACCGATCCAACCGCGCGTAGAGCCGCCAATCGATCGAACGGTAGTCATCGTTTGCCGTGTAGTGCCGGAAGTCCTTGAACTCGCGGGTGAATCCGGTCGCTGGAGTCGATTGCGCTCCCTTCTTCCGCAAATTCCGACGTTTACGCAGACGCAGAAAAACAGCGCGAAGTCGATCGAGGAACTCGGGATCAAAGAGCTCGTCTCTGGTTTCGGAGGAGGGCACGACTGAAGAATAGGACGATTCGGAGTGAGTTGCCAGCTCTCTCCACCCAAGATACTTGCAAGGTTCCAAGGAGATCGCCAGTATAAGGAATCATGCACAAAACAATCCTACTCGCCACCGCCCTTCTTATCGTCACACCGGCCTTCGCTGGGGAGGTCGATCCTTCCCAGATGGAATGGTACGAGAAATACAAAAATCAGGAGAACGCCCCAGACCCGGCAACTCAACTCCTCAATACCGACGCTGAGCCCGAGCTTACATGCGATGGTTTTGTCTCTCTGTTCAATGGCACCGATCTCACCGGATGGAAGCCTCTCGGAGGCACTTGCACCTTCGAGGTGAACGACGGCGAGATCATCGGCACCTGCGTCAAAGGCTCACCCAGCACCTATCTGAGCACAGACCGTGCCGACTTCACTGACTTCGTCTTCACCTGCGAGATCAAGTGGGAAGTCGATGGCAACACTGGCGTCATGTTCCGCGCCCAAGTCAAAGACGACGCCGAGAAGGGCAAAGTCGTCTTCGGTCCCCAGGCGGAAATGGAAGATGAGGGCAAGGGACGCGGCTGGTCTGGCGGCATCTACGGTCAAGCCTGTGGTGGCTACATGTACCCAGTCTGGCTGAAGGAACACGCCGCCGCCCGAGCCGCTCAGAAACAAGGCGAATGGAACCGCATCACCATTCACGCAGAGGGCGAAGTCATGAAGACCTGGCTTAATGGTGTACCGATCTCGCACATAGTGAACTCAGAATACCTGAGCGGCTTCTTCGGACTCCAGATCCACTCCGGAGCCCGAGGAACTATTCGCTTCCGCGACCCGCGGGTGAAGGAGCTGAAGTAGGTCTTGCGCCATATAGTTAGGCGCTACCCGAGTTTGGAGTGCGGTTCGCTTGCGCGCTTGCGACCGCTTTGGATGACGCAAGCCCGGGACCACGCCCTCCCAGCTGCTCCCCCGTGCTCCCGCTTCGGCGCGATTGTTGAATCTTGGCCATGACTTCCTCGGGATTTGCCTGAGAGGACACTTTGGCCAGCAGCCAGCCTTAAGAGCTGTCCTCGCATGTCCATAGGCACTCTGTATACGAAGAGGTCGCTACATTTTCGCGCCGAAGTGGAAACCGAATGGCAGGAGCCGCTCCACATCCATCAGCTCACACAAAACGCCATCCCCGCCGGTGTCGATGGCGACGAGGGTATCGGCATTGCTAAACTCCTTGATCACCTGCCGACAAACCCCGCAGGGGGAGCGGCTTGGGAGCGGAGCGTCAAGCGAGTCGATCGTCGTCAGGGCGATGATGCGGATGGTGCGAAACCCTGCGGAGCTAGCGCCGAAGATCGCTGTCCGCTCGGCACAGTTAGTCGCGCCGTATGAGCTGTTCTCGACATTGCTTCCGGAGAAGACCTTGCTCGATTCATCATCGGCCATGACCAGAGCCGCACCGACGTGGAACTTCGAGAACGGCGCGTAGGCGTTGGCTGCCACAGTTCTTGCCTGCTGGATCAAGGCCGCGACTTCCGCCGAGTCGATGTCGATATCGCGTTGCGGAAGAATCCGCCCAGGAACGACGATGACCCCATCGGGTGAATCCACTTCCGAGCGAGGCAGGGTAACGGCTGGCAACTGGACTTTCATTGATCCAATATCCCATGGCTGTGCAGGGTGAGGAAAATTTTTTGGTAAATTCTTCCACAAATCCGCCCGACCAGTGTCGCAATTAAGGAGAATGGCTGATTCTGCCACAACCACACCGTCGCCCGACTGGGACCGATGGTTCGCCGAACACGGGCAAAGGCTTTTCCTCTTTGCTCAGACGCAGTGTCGTTCCGAGGCCGATGCTCAGGATGTTCTCCAGGAGGCGGTGATCAAGACTTGGCGGTCTGAGGCGAACGAAACTACTGTCCCTCCCCTGCCCCACGCCTATCGGGCAATCCGCCAATGCGCCATCGACCTGGGGCGGAGCCTCGACCGCCGGACTCGGCGAGAAGAGATTGTCTCGGCTGAGTGGTTTACCGAACAATTTACGCAACCTACGTCAGGCGAAGAACTCGTGCCCGAGGACGTCCAACAGGCACTTAGCCGACTCAAACCGGACCAGCGTGAAGTCATCACGCTCAAAATCTGGGGTGACCAGACATTCAGTGAAGTCGCCGAGACCCTCGATCTTTCTGCCAACACGGTGGCCTCTCGCTACCGCACCGCGCTCCTTGAGCTCCGTCGGCAGCTCGCCCCTCAGCCCCAAGCCCAACCAGCCACCTCCCCTTCCGCATGAAGAATCCCGACTCCGATTCCCACCTCGACTCCGAACTCGGGGCCTTCGAGGACTCGCTTCGCCAGTTGGTTCCCAGCCCAGTTCCTGCTGAACTGAAGCAAGAGCTGGCGGAAGCCGTCGAGCCGACCGAGAACACTATTCCCTTCCGGTCCCGCGTTCTTCCCATCCTAGTTCCGCTAGCGGCTGCGGCGGTGCTGGCAGTTGCTGTGGTGACGGGGCTACTTCGTTCAGGAAATGGCGACGGCCAAGAAATCGTCCTTCCTGCTCCCGACCCGATTGAAAACCCGTCCTTAGTTCTCTCCCTCGGAGTCGAACGACAGCTTCTCAGTGTCGAAAAACTCGGCCTTGTCCAACTCCAGGACGGCCACCCTCACAACGGCTACCGGCTCCGCTATCGCGACACCGGTAGTTGGGAAACCGAGCCGGACAACTTGCTCCACATCTCTCAGGAAAACGAGGGAGTCCTCTACCTCCCGGTCGTCTTCCACTAACTGACCACCTAGCCCACCAACCAATGAAGAACATCACCCGATTCATCCTCACAGGCGCGATCGCCAGCGGCCTAGTAACCACACCTAACCTTCTTGCCGAAGACGAAAAGCCCGCGCAGGCTACCGAAGCAGAACCTGATGCCAAGGGCTACCTCGGTGTCGGATTCGGACAGGTTCCGGATGCTCTACGCAGCCATCTCGATATCGACGACGGAGTCGGTCTGCTGGTCCAGCATCTCGACCCGGACGGCCCCGCCCTCACCGCAGGACTCGCCGACCACGACATTGTCGTCGGGCTCGATGATCAGATCATCACCAGTGCCGACCAACTCGTTACGCTGGTCCGCAACCGCGAGCCCGGATCCACCGCCAGTCTGAAGATCTACCGCAAGGGAACCGAAATGGATATTCCAGTCACAGTCGGCTCCGCTCCAGCCAGAGTAGCTAGCGCTACAGGAAGGCCACAGGGAATTTTCCAGCTTCAGGGAACCCCCTTCAGCTTCCGCTCAGGCGGCGTGAACCAAGACGACATTTTTACGGGGATCCAAGAGCAGCTCAAGGCTCAGGGCATCGACCTCGACAACCGTATGGGCGCCAATGGAATCGATCTTCAGAAATTCCTCGGCCAGCAGCTCGGCATCAACATCACCGCCCTCGGTGGCGGACAGCCAAACAATAGCTCCCCCGCCGTGCAGATCGTCAACTCGAATGCGAGCTCGATCAATATCATCGACGACGAGCACTCGATCTCTCTGACCGGCAACGATGGAGACTTCAAACTCGTCGCCAAGGATGCTGAGGGAACCGTGCTCTACGATGGTCCCTACAACACCGACGAGGACAAGGCCAAGGTCTCTGAGCCAGTACGCGAAAAGCTCAAAAATGCCCGAGGCATGGTGGAAATCGGCGAGAAGAAGGCCAAGAAAAAATCGGAGGACGCCGAGAAGAACGGAACCGAGTTCGTTGACGAGATTTAGGCGAGGGGCCTTGCTGCCGAGGTGTTGCTCCGCCCAAGTCGGCACACGGTAGGCAGCCTCTACAAGAAGGGCCAATTATCTATCGCCCAGTGCCACTACGCGTCGCGAAAAACTTGAGGAGTGGGAAACTAGAGGAGTGGGAGTTGGGGCGTTTGGGCGTGCCAGACCTCGAGCTAGTGTCTGTGGAGGCCGAAGATACAGTTCATTCCTTTATCAGTGACTTGATGAGTAGTACTCGATCCCCTTTAATGCGTCACCTTCAGTGAAGCTAGCCCAACGCTCCCAATCATTACCTGTCTCAAGAAATTTGTTCTCCGAAATTTTGTGTTCATCTAAGCTCATCCGCCGGACAAACTTAATGAACTTGGCGCGATCACCGCCAAATCGTAGTGAGTATGAGTGATCCCCCAAGAAGGTGTAAAAGCTTCTCTCCTCTTCGTAGAACCCAACAATGCCCATGGCCTCCTTTGCTGATGGACAGAATTTTGATGACACGAAGCCAATGAGAGGAAAGAGGGTTGCTCCAAGGAGGAACCAAACCCGTCTTCGAGATAGCAGGTTCTGCATGAGCGGCTTCACGAGTGCGCGCTCCGACTTCTGGGTTGATGGTTGATTGGTCATAAAGCTTTCAACTCGAGGCGCGTCAGGCGTTGAGATCGACGCCTTGTTGAACTAAGCCGCTACGCGGCAAGGACGTGTTTATGAAGTATTTTGGTAGGCTGTAACTGTGAGTCGATCCATCCGTAAAAGATACGAACTTGTCCCCTTATGGACAAGTCAAAAACTAAGACCACCGCACG
>ENA-ORXR01004254-ORXR01004254.1-marine-metagenome-genome-assembly--contig:-NODE-4254-length-12101-cov-12.432552_pt1 | contig 12101 bp, 8 predicted proteins | sample MGYA00237866_ERZ511479 | MGnify/ENA metagenome assembly ERZ511479 | reverse complement strand
GCCGGAAGCCGCCACCTCTGCGGCTGGCTCGGACTCGGCTTTGGCTTCATGAGTGTCGTGATCGGTTTTTTATACCTGTAGATCGACCTGCGGTATAACCGGCGCTTTCGTCGTTTCCGCTTCACAGATCCCGGCAAGCCTAATCATTTTGCAAGGAAATACTCATGGATCTAGCTTCACAATTGAAGTTCGGTACTGACTCAAAGTCTTTGAGTTATCTCTCCGAAATTATCAACCACATGACTCGCGGATTTGATCTAAGCGAAGATCAAGCAATTTCCCATGTGAATAGAGCGTGGAGTCAGATTGGTTTTATTGGTGGAGAAGAGGAGCTGATGTTTCATGAACCACCTGAATACTGGGCGAACTTTTTCTATCTAGGGAATGATTCTTATTGGTGGATCCAAGGGGCGAAGCGCAACTCAATGGGACTTCCTCCTTTAAAATCAAATCCAATAGACGAAACTTAGGATAGGCAGATGCTAGAGGTCCTAAAATAAAAAGGACGGAGTCATTTATCGTTGCTTGGGAAATCCAAGCCTGCGTTACAAACACGCCAAACAGCATCGTCACTTTTGAGCATACTTAGCAGTATCTCCATGAGTTTCTCATTTGTCCCAAAAGTATTCATAAAAATTTGCAAATCATGGTTTAGTTTTAACCAAGTGTCGTCGGAGGTATCCATAACCAAAAGACGGCCTAATATTTCCAAATATGAAAAATTACTCCGTCCCTTTTATTTTACATAGTCGGGTACACCGGCAAGGGGTGGAGCCCCGGCCGACTTGATGCGGGCGGCCGAACCATGAACCCGGCCGGGAGGAATTTTGGGAAGGTCAAACTGAAGCCTCCCTTCAAGGCGATGCGAAACACCGACTATGCGGGCAACTTCGAACACTTTCTGGAGACGGTTCCCGAACAGGCGCCATTCTGCTTTTGGTTAGGCACCTCCGTAAAAAAATGGGGACGGACTAAATTAGTTCTTCGCACCAACTCATCGAGTTCCTGAGTCAGCATCGCTTCGCTTGAAAATATCAAGCTTCTTGAACCAAGTGCATTCGGGCATTGTACTTGAATCTACCAGGCAAAGGAGACTGTCAAAATGGTCAGAAGAAAGACGCAACCGTCCACAGGCAATAGCCAGTAGCAGTTCATACACTATCGGCCTATTTTCGACCTGCTCTGATCGTTTAACCAGGTAGTAGATGCTTGCACTATGCTGCGCGTGGTCCGAGTAGTCCAATTCACCTGGGAGCGCGGCCCTAAGTAGTGCCACTTGAATGAGACTATCATTGAACCGGAAGAAGTTTTCTGGGTCGAGGAGAACACGCCTGTTGGGCTGTGAGGCGAGGCTATCGGCTTCGGGAATCGTGGGGTCAGTGCGGGTATTTTCAAGAATGTAGGCCACGGTAATAAAAAGTACTATGGCGAGTGTTTCGCCATCCTCAGTTGAAATTCGACCTTTCCAATACGAAAACCCGACATTGAACTCTAAATCTTGCATACGGTAAAATAACGTCTGGCCGTCGAGTTTTCCGTTTTCGAGAATAATAGCGCGTTCACTCAGCTCGTCAACAGAACCTAAGCCGCTCTCGTCTCTCAATAATTCATGCTCCAGCTTCCAACTTCGAGAAATATTTGCTGGAGGGCCCGTTGGTATCGTGCAAAACGACCGCAGCTGATATTCGGGATATTCCAAGTCTTGCTTTAACTTTCTGTAACTGTGACGAGAATTCGGAGTGCCGAAACCGACAAAATAGACGACGTTTTTCTTATTTGTGTGCCTCCGAAGATCTCGACTTATTTCCAAAAGCCTAGAACCAGTGGAAAAAGCCTCGCAGATGACCAATACTGATCCAGTAATCTCGAGATCTTCTCCACGAAGAGCTTCAGGGATAATCACCTGCGGCAAAGGCTCGTTAAATATATCCAGGAGAGGCTCATAGACTTCTCGGGGGCCGCCTACATGTATCACATGAGTTGTGGAGGTCGGTGCATACTTTTCGATCATATTTCGCAGCCATTTTCGATAAATGGGATTCTTGCGAAGACTCGCGGTGTCGATGAACAATGGAATCCGTTCATTTTCCTTCTTTGAGTAACAGTTTAAGCAGGTCCTCAATTTTTTGAGATCTTTGAGCCTTAGCTTATTTAGACATTCGCCATGCCTGAGGGCTAAAACGACCGACCTAGGTTCATCTACCTCGATAGCAAATTTTTCTCCAGTTAGCCTTATTGATGGTAGCGAGTTGGTGTTGATCACTAAAGGAGGCCGAGGGATCCGCATCAATGCCTTTGGCATTTTACCGTCGATTTCCAAGACTAGGGAATCAAGCGTGAGGATTGTTACAACTCGATCAATCTGCTTCCATCGGGTCTTTTTTTGGATCTTGAGGAGGAGGTTGTGACTCGTTGTTGCAGATATCACCATCAACGAGCTATTCGGGTCGGCGTGTTGAAGCACATCTTTGAAGGAAGAATATGATGAAAATGATACTGTGATAGGCTGCCGCTGGCACGGTAGACGCATCCTGCACGCCAGACTTACCAGGCCGTAAAGGTCGATTGTGTCCACATATATTGTCTTGATTGAATCATCAAAAGCCCCTCCCCATTCACGAATAAGAAGCAATGCGAGGAAAGCCATTTCGGCATGACGGATGAAAAGATTTGATGCTCGCAGAAAGAAACCCTCACGCCCGCCTCCAGGCTTTTCAAACACCTTACCCGCAGGTGGCATAACTATGGGGTCTCGATTTTTTGCAAGCTGCTCTTTTCCTTTATCTAGAAACAGCGACGCATCCTTGCCATTATTTTCGAACAGGCCATTTTCATCAAAAGGAAAGTAAGACAGGTCACATTGGAAGCGCGATTGAACTCGCGCTGTGACTTCGTCAATAGCGTCCGGGTCGAGTAAAGTATTCGGATAGTAAATATTTACATCTCTGGGAACCCACCGGCGAGAGGCTTGGTCAATAAATTCAGAGAATTCAGATGCATCAAAGTGGCCTGGAGCTACAAATATATAAAGAATAAAACTATTCTCGAAAGCGAAAATATTGTGTGGCTGATACATTAGAATACACAAGGAACGATAATGGTTACCGCAGAACCATAGGCGGTAGCAAGTGGATCATCCGACCAGTCAGAAAATGCCCGGTCATCCGATTCTGCCTTATCGTGAAACGCCTGAAAGAGGCAAAGGCGACCAGTTCTCACACGTATAAAACCGTTTAATTGACAAAGCCCTTTCCAGACTGCATCAAGGCCTTCGCCTCGGCTCTGTGACTCCTTGGAGCTCACCCCGTTAATAAAACAGGCTTTTGTAACCTGCCGCTCTTCTTCGAGGGAAATTTCCGATAAAGGTTTTCCTGAAAATTGCTGGGCGAAACCTGCTCCGCCATCGACCACGGACACCTCTAAAAAGCGAAGCATCTTTAAACCCCGAGCTCTGAATAGCTCCTCACAAAATTCCAAGTAGTCATTGAACCGGCTATTTTGAGATATCATGCCGGTGAGGTCTTTTCTGCCAAGCAGGTCGGAATGGCTCTTGATCGAAACACCTCTAACATTCTTTGGATACGTAGATCCTTCAAGATCATCATAAGCATGGTCATTTGTGTTCTGGAACAACTCATATACTAGGCTTGATATGCTCCGTGAGAAGGTCGGCATCTCCTCTAGGTGCCTGGAGAAGTGCATGTTTTCGCCAAGTGCTGACTTGACCAAGGAGTGGAATTCGGAACGAACAATACCTCCTGTCCGGTCTTTTGAATTGTAAAGGCCACCTTGGAACTCGTGCCGACTACCATGCAAACACAAGAACTGTGCAGCCACCTTATCCCTGTTTCGTGGATAGGTCGCATTAACACTTTTCGCTGAGTGGATATCACAGATATCCATTAAATTAAGCACTTTAGTACAATGACGGGCATACTCTTCCTTCTCAATCTCTTCACCTTGCGCCGTTGTCACACTTCCTGCCAAATAAAGGCTAGATATACCGAACAGCCTGCTTCCGAGTGAATTTAGCTGTTTGCCACGCGAGTCGGTATCTGAATTATTGATATAGGTTTTAATTACAGGTGATGGGTGCTGCCTTGACCAAGATATTAAAAACTGAATCAACGCGACCTCAACCCCCCAAAGGCCGAAATCCAAAATTTGGCTAGGCAAGCGTATAGCAGCTTCTCCTCTTACTTTACCTAAGCATCGCTCGAACTCGTCGAAATTAAATTCCTTTTTAATGGTCAACATAGATTACCCAGACGTTCGAAGACTATCTTATGAAGGTTAGCTTCAACAGAGATCATGCTGTGGCTACCCTCATTCATGCTGATTCCGCAAGCTCCAAACCCTTTTGAATCACAGTGTAAGCCATGATGTCGAAAATGGCTCCACGATCCGTGTATTTGGGGTCTGCTAGTTGCTCGTAAAGTGCCCGGATTGTGTAGGCGTCTTGGATCTCTTCGTTGATCTGGCCCTTGAAGACATCCTCCAGGAACGATTCGTCGGTTTTGTGTGCGACGACGGTTTGTTGAATGGATTCGTCCGAAATTTTTTCTTCGGATACTTCCCTGATGTGCAAAGCCTCTTCGTCAGAGATTTCATACGTCTCCCTGAGCTTGGCAATCATGTCCTGAACGGATACTTTCTTAATCGCTCCGCCACCGCCGCCGCCTTTGCTGGGCTTGGGCTTCTTGAGTCCGGCTGGCATATTGAACTCCCCCTCGAACTGGACAGCCGCTTTTTCAACGATGGTCGCCCGCACTTGCTTCATTAGCTCAGATACTGAACCAGATTTCATTAGCTGTGGGCCGACGTATTCGCAGAATGCAACAAACTCGACGACCTTGTCATCGTAACTAAAGAAGCTACTCAGGAAATGAAAAACCTTCGTGAATCTAGCCAGCAAATAGACATAGCTCTTACGCTCATCGCTGTCGGTAATTGCTTCGCGAAAGCGAATTCGCAATTCGTTAACCATCGTTTGTGACGCAGCATCGTCGTTCTTCTTGATGAGCTCGATCAGTTGTGGAGCATCTTCCTGATTGAAAACTCCCAGATTCAAAATCTCTTCGTAGAGATCCGTACATTTTTCGGGCGTTGGCTCGTCTGGATCGTGTGGTGACCCGTGACGGTATTTGTTGAATGCTTTGAGAATTTTCTTTGCGTTGTTCGTGAAGTCGACAACCACCACACAGTCTTTGCCCGTGTAGCAACGATTCAATCTTGAAATCGTTTGCACGGCGCTACGGTCAGCGACAGCCTTGTCTAGGAACATCCCGGCAAGAAGTGGTTGGTCAAAGCCGGTTTGAAACTTACTCGCGACAATCAGTAGCCGATACGGCTCCGTGTCGAACACACCTTCAATCTGCTCATCTGCTGTCAATCCGTTGAGCTCGTACTCCGTAATCAACTTGTTCGTTTTCGGATCAATGAAATCCGTAAATGCATAGAGCGCCTTGTAGTCCACTCCGCGATCTTCAAGCTTCTTTTTGATGATCTTGTAATACTCCCAGCCAGCGATGCGTGACGTGGTGACGATCATTGCTTTGGATCGACCTCCGACCAAAGGCATTATCTCCTCTTCAAAAATCCGGAGCATTACCTCAGACTTGTACTGAATCAGCTCGGGATCTTGAAAAGCCACATTCTTCAGGGCCTTGGAAATCACACCAGGCGGATACAGCTTCTCTTCGTCTGGTAGAGGAACGATTGGGCACTTCAAGTTGTACAACGTCTTGTACGAGATAATGCTCTGAGCCACATCGACGATATAGCCCTCGGCGATCGCTTCTGCTTCCGAGTACGTATCAAACGGCCTGTTGAACAGCTGCACCGTTGCCGCACTTGGCGTTGCCGTAAAAGCAACATACAACTGATTCAGATTGTGTTGCTTGATCGCCTTGGCAATTTTGTCCTCAGGATCTTCTCGGTCCTGAGCATCCTCTGCATCCGGCTGCTCGGATGAATGAATTTCCGCCGAAACCGTGGGCCTCTTCGCTTCCTCAGCAACTAAATAAGTCCTGGTTGGTTCCGCTACCAACAGGGCTCCTGATTCAGAAACGACATCGTACGAACCCTTGAAGGGCATATCACGCGAGCCCGACATCTTGCCGCCTTGGGATCGGTGAGCCTCATCAATCAAGAAGGCAACGCGCAAATCCTCCAGGCCTGATTCGCCTGCAATCTTCTTCAGAATGTAGTGAAACTTTTGCTGGGTTGTTACGATGATCTGATCGCGATTCTTCAAGAACCTTGCCAAGTCTCCGGATCGTTTTGCGAACCGAACGATATCGCTGAGATGGGCAAACTTCTCCATGTCTTCTTTGACATTCTTGTGGAGAGCCTTTCTGTCGGTAATCAGAAAGATCATATCGACCATCTTGTCCGATGTGCCCGGCTTGTAGAGGCTGTGAAGCCGATCAGCCAGCCAGCACATCGTCAGCGTCTTGCCTGAACCTGCCGAGTGATTGACCAGAAACTTTCGCCCAACGTTTCCGTGTTCGGTAAAGTGGCTTTGAGTCTCATCCGCGATCTTTTCAACGCATCGTTTCTGGTGGTATCGCGGGTAGATCGTGAAAGCGGGTCGCTCGGGCTCGTCCTCTGTTGCGTCTTTTTTTGGCACATAAACCAAATAGAAGTTCAAAGCCTCCAGCAAGCTTTCTTTGGAAAGCACTTCCCGATAGAGAAACTCGACGGGATACTCGCCTTCGGTAATCGGTGAGTTCGTTAAGCCTGTATTGAACCAGCGAAAGTTGTTTTCGGAGCTTGGGTCTGTCGCGACCTGGACATCAGCCGTATCTGCGGCAATTTGGAGAAACGGCAGTTGGAAGATTCGATCCGAATGGTCTCGATCAACATACTGTTGAACGGCATCGTGGACGTTCTGGTTTTTCTCGTGCTTGAGCTCGATCGTGACGATCGGCAGACCGTTCAGAAAGATCCCAAAGTCAGGCCGCTTTGCGCCTTTGATGACCAATTCGGGAATGAAGGTAATCCGATTCTCGTCGTACAGCTCGTTGGAAACACTGTCGCTGGAGCGTGGTTTGGGAAAGTAGAGTTTGAATTCGTTTCCACGAACCGTAAGCCCTGTTTTGATGATTGACCAAAGCGGTCGTCGTTCGACTTCTTCTCGAAGTGCCTTGAAGATTTCGTCGCGAGTGTCGTTGCCATAATCAACCTCCATTCTCTCCAGCGTTTCGGGTTGAGTGGCTTTGAGAAAGGCGTAAAGGTGATCTTCGGCGAAGTAGTACTCGGTGTCGGTGATTTCGGCTTGAGTCAGATACCCAAACTTGTGTTCTTTGTTTAAGAACTTGGCGATGTGGTTCTGGAACTTCTTTTCCAGTGCATCAGACATGAGCTAGAACCTTCTGTACGTCAACCTTGCTAATCCTCCGTTTTCCGGTGACGCATTCATGGATTAGTGATTTTCGATAGGCGTTCAGTTTGGCGATCTGGTCGGCCAAGCAACTCCGAATCGACTTCAACTCAGCCATCTTGGCGTCGAGAAATTCGCCTATTTGCTTCTGCTCTTCTTTCGGCGGGAACGCACATTCGTTTGCGCCAATACGAACATAGTTGATATTCAATTGTGTTGTGAGAATGGCGGAACGTAACATGACGTCTTTCATGCTCTTTAGCTGAAAGTACAGAAAGTTGGCGTCGGTTTCGTGATCTGGGACGAAACCAACAATACTGTCCGGAAAACAGCCTTCAAAATCAGTGATAGCGACATCGCCGATGTTTGCCGCGATCGACATAACAATAGTCCCTTTCGGGAACATCCGACTTACAGCAAGCCCCGCATCGTTCAGGGTTTGTTTATATTCTGTGATGTACTTTTCCGCTTGTGCGATTGCGCCGGTTTGAAAGAACGGGTACGGACCGCCATATAGCGACGGGTCATTACGCGGTCGATGGGTGAACTTCCCACGTAGCATTTTTGAGTGTCGCTTGATACGCGCAACGTCCCAATGCACTGGAATCATCCCAAGCCATTCATGCCCGGAGTCCTTCATGGGGACGCTGGGGTCGAGTCCTTTGGTGACGGCTTTTTGGATGATGGATTTGCGAAGCGCGTCCAGTGCTTCGAGTTGCTTCTGCTTCGCCTCGACTGCCCTGTCGATCGCCTCGCAACTCGCGTCGAGGTAGTCAGCGATGTGTTGCTGTTCGTCGAGTGTTGGGAGAATGATCTTTATTCGCTCAAGAACCCCCATGCCAATGTTCTCTTGCGTTCCAAAAGTCCAAGATAGTTCGACTTGTTTCCTGAATACGTCGCTTTGCATCTGATAGAAAACAAACTTGAAGTTTGCTATTCGCTTGTTGCACCTCACGACTGCTAGTGGCGACCAGATGTTGAATTCGAGATCAGTGTCAACGTAAGCAACATTCCCAGTAGTAGCCCCTGATTTTATGATGAAGATATCATGCCTCTGGGGTTTGCACTTTCGCGAGTAAACTTCATGTAGTTCTTGCGTTATGTAACCTCGACGCCGCTGGAAGTTGATTCGATTTCCTTTCACTGCTTCAGCGGAAATGAATGGAATGCCATCCTCGACAAGTTCTGGCGTTTCGTGTGGGCCGTCAGTGATTTTCGTTGAGACTATTCGCTTCGTCGGCCAGAATGACCAACTGGCAGGAATGTCTCCAAGCCACTCGAGCGAGGTCGGCTTAACTTTTTCAGCTAAGTCAATCATGCGATCTCCTCCGCCAAGCCCTTCAACATGTCTTCCGCTTTCTCTTCAAGCATCCAAAACTCACGTAACAAGTCGTCAGCTTTGGGCGGCGCGACATATCTATAGAAATACTTGTTCGGCAGGATTTCGTATCCGAGTTGTGGGCGGTCTTCCCAACGGATAATTGGTTTCTCAATTTCGCGTTCAAAGAACTTGGGAATGTACTTCTCGGGATCGCCCTTCGCATCGACCGCAATGTATTCGTCGTCTTTGATGTAGTGCCGATGGGTGTAGGTAACTTCGGTTTCCAGCTTGTTTAGTGTGCTTGAGTTGAGGTTCTTCATCTCCTTGCCAAATCGAGCTTTGATCTCGGCTTTGTACGCGTCCAAGAAATTGTCGTCCGGTTCGACGGTGATGTCGAACTTGTGGAGCGTTTCGGTCTTGGGGCTTGTCACGCGGATATGGAGTGTCATATCGCTATCGTAGAACTCTTGTTTCTTGCTGACGTTGCTTGACGTGAACGAAACCGGGAACGGCTCTGTGATGATCGCTGGCTCATCTTTTCCATCCGTCTGCCAAAAGACGACTTCAACCTTATGAAAGGCAAAGTCGTGTCGAGTGAAGAATCGCACGTCATCGTCTTTGAAGCCTTTCTTCCAGCCGTTTTGATATCGGTCTTCAGTCCACTCGCGATGTCTTTCGACGATTCGGTTTCGCTTGCTGCCAAATGACTTGGGCTCTTTCTCGTATTGCTGGCGTGCATCAATCAACATAATGCGACCGTCGCGACCAATCTTCTCCCTGTCGTTTCGTAACAACCAAATGTAGGTGTTGATGCCCGTGTTGTAGAAAAGGTCTTTGGGGAGCATGACGATGGCATCTAGCCAGTCGTTCTCCAAAATCCAACGACGAATCTCGCTTTCGCCTGATCCGCAATCGCCATTGCTAAGCGGGGAACCGTTGAAGATAATCGCTACCTTGCTGCCGCCTTTTGAAATCGGCTTCATCTTGGCCAGAATCGTTTGCAGGAATAGCAGCGAGCCGTCACCGATTCCCGGCATGCCTGCTTTGTAACGAGTCTTCTTGAGTTTCTCGGCCTGTTTCTGGTAGCCGTCTTTGCCTCCCCATTTCACGCCAAAGGGAGGATTGCTGAGCATGTAATCGAATTTGTTTTTGCCTTCCGGGAACTGGTCGCCGGGATCTTTGGTCTGTGGGTCGTGTGGGATTAACGAGTTGCCCCAGTAGATCGTTGTTTGGTCTTCACCGCGAATGAGTGCTTCCGATTGAGCAATCGCATAGGTCTCGTCCATCAGCTCTGTGCCATGAAGCGTGATGAATTTGTCGACGGCTTCACGTTGATTTGCCGTTTTGGCTTTGTCGAGCAAGTGTTCTTTGGCCACGTAGAGCATGCCACCGGTTCCGCATGCCGGGTCGTAGATGGAGGTGTGCTTTTTCGGAATGGGGATTTCCAATAGCTCGACCATCAAGCGAATAATCTCTCGCGGTGTGAAGTGATCTCCAGCGGCTTCGGCGTGTTGTTCCGAGAATCGCCTGAGGAGCTCTTCATAGATGTAGCCCATTTCAAGGCTGGATAGCTTGTCTGGCCCAATGTCGAGTGTCGAGTATTGGTTCAGGATCGGGCCTAGCCGTGCGTTCTTGACCATCCGCCCAACGACGGCTCGATAGTTGAAGCTGTCGAGGATGTCTTGGATGTTGTCCGAGAAGCCTTTGAGGTATTTGCGAAAGTTCTTTTCCCGCAGCGTTGGGTCTTCGGAGTTAACCTTCTTCAGCGTGAAGCTTGTTGAGTTTGAAAAGCCAGGTGATTGCTTCGGGTTGAGTTCGAGCTTTTTGACAAGCTCTTGAAGCTGCTTGTCTTTGAGCTTGGGTCTGGCTGCTCGAATCTCTTCGGTTTTTTCCTTGCGCCATTTGATGAGTACACATTCCAACCGTCGTACTGTAATGATCGGCAGGATAACGCTTTGGTATTCGTGGGCTTTGAATTTTCCCCGTAGTCGTTCCGCGGATTTCCAAAGCTCGTCAGCAAGGTTGTTGAGGCGAGGCTTGTCGAGATGGGATGTCTGTTTTGTCATGTTGTTACTAGCTAAATCTTTGTTACTTATTCATGGTGTGAACACGTGATCGACACGGGAAGCGAACCCCGACAAACGTCTCCAGTTCGGGCTCAGTCAAAGAATGCGAGAATCTCTCAACCGCCAATCCTATGCGGTCTTTGATAGGCGTATTGCCAATAGGGAATAGTTTAATGTCGCTCATGTTGGTATACCTCCCGAATTCCTTGGTAAGCGGACTTTTTGGCCTGCAAAAAAAGATGGAACCAACCCATGATTGCCATTCAAGCATCTGTCAAAGGCAAGTGGTGACATTTGGGACATTTTTAGGCGTCTTGGGCATCATTTGGCGGATTAGCCGCATTCGGGAGCCGGTCAATTTCGTTCTGAAGCTCTGATCACCTCAGCGCGCCATGCAGGCGAAAGTTCAGGGCCGGGGGTAGCATCAAGGCTTTCGATCAACCGCTAAGCTACAAAAAAAACGCGCTTCGCGCGTTTGGGACAATACGGAGTAATTTCCTCCTTAACCGTCGATTTATGGCGTCGCGTTGCGACTCTACGTTTTAAAACCCCGCACCCCCGGACTTGCATCCGAGGCTATCCAATACCGTCGCTTCGCGACTCTTCCCACTGCCCTGCTCTCACTGGCCACGCTTAACCACGGTAATGGCCCGGCTACGTACTTCTAGGCCTCAGAGGCCTTGTTTTCTTCCGACTCGCCGGCGAACAGCAACATGACTTCGCTTTTGGTGAAGAGCCCGAACCCGAGTAGGACCACTACGGAAATCACCCCGCATACCCCCACCGTGATCAGCGGGTTCCAGTCGAACTGTTGTTTCACAAAGGCGTAGGCCGCGATCAGAATTACCGTCGCTAGGGTCAGGCGAACCAACTTCAGTTCGGACAGCTGAATCCAGCGCCAGGCTTTGACGCTCCAACCGGTCCAGCAGCACATAATCGCGAGGCTCGTCCAGGTTGCCACCGCGGCTGCCTCGGCCGCCTGGCCGGGATGATTCGAAATCAGCAGGTAGTTCAGCAGAAGGTTCAGCAAGGCGCAGGCAAAGGTGATTTTTCCTACCACGAGACTTTTGTCCATAGCCATGAGGACGCGGCTGAACACGATATGAAGCAGGAAGAAGAAGGAGGCTGGGACGGCCCAGCGGATCAGCGGCGCCGCATCGTGGAATTTTGGGTCGGACAAGATCCAGAGCACATCGGTATTGAGGAGATAGAGGGCGGCGCAGCCCGGCAAGGCCAGCGCGAGGGCGTAGCGAATCATGATCCCGAAAAAGCGTCGGAGCTGGTCATCTTCCCAGGGCGCATTTCCTTCGGGAAGCTTGTTCATGATGCG
>ENA-ORXR01004253-ORXR01004253.1-marine-metagenome-genome-assembly--contig:-NODE-4253-length-12103-cov-2.576584_pt1 | contig 12103 bp, 11 predicted proteins | sample MGYA00237866_ERZ511479 | MGnify/ENA metagenome assembly ERZ511479 | reverse complement strand
GGGATCATCGCCGACCAGCACAACGGCGAGCGTCGGTTGTCCTGGTAAGGCGGTCACCGCTTGCGCAACGCGCTCGCGCAATCCTTCGGCATAGGCCTTTCCGTCAATACGTGTGGCGCTCATATTAGTCCTCGGCGGGCGTAATGGTCAGAATCAGATCATCGGCGGCAATTTGCACGCCTGCGCTGCCATAAATCTCGTCAACAGTGCCGTCAATATCTGCCAAAATTTCATGCTGCATTTTCATGGCTTCTAAAACCGCGAGCGTGTCGCCCGTTTTGACGCTGTCACCGGACGTGACTTTGATCTCCAATAGAAGTCCGTGCATCGGCGCTTCGATTGAACCATCTCCGGCCTTGGCGTCATCACCTGCGCTGCCGCCCGCAAGGTTCATCAGGGCGAATGATTTAGTCTGGCTGGTGATATGGATGTTTGTGCGGCTGGACGCAAAATAGGTCAGCCCGATTTTCGTGCCCTCATGCTCAAAGACGGCTTGAGAGTCCTTGACATAAATCGGGGTAATAACAAAGGCGTCTTCGCCGATAGTGGCCGTCAGGATTTTTCCGTTTGCTACGACTTCAACCAAAGTTTCATCATAGACATATGGGGTCGGGATCGGCGCGGCGCTCTGCCAGCCCATAAGCTCAGGCATGGGTGAGACGGCGCGCGCTGCAGCTTGCTTCTGCGCTAGTGTGAATTGCAAAGCCGCGGCTAAGGCGAGGTCCAAATGTGTTGGCGGTGTATCGATATAGCCGTCATCCCCGTAGACTTGCCCGATAAATGCGGTGGTCGCTTCGCCGCTGATAAAGAGAGGTTGATTAAGAGCGTCCATCAGGAAGTCACGATTATGCTTCACACCGACCAGCGCCGTTTGCGACAGCGCCAGCAAAAGTTTGGCCCGCGCCTCTTCGCGGGTCGTGCCATAGCCGATGACTTTGGCGACCATGGAGTCATAGAAGGGCGAAACCATGCCGCCCGTTTCAATCCCGCTATCAATTCGAATGCCGTCACCTGTCGGCGTTGAGAACAGATGCACGGGGCCCGTACTGGGCAGGAAATCATCGGCGGGGTCTTCGGCATAAAGCCGCGCTTCGATGGCGTGGCCTGTAAGCGTCACATCGTCCTGGGAAATGCCCAGCGCGTCGCCTTGGGCCGCCATGATTTGAAGTTTGACTAAGTCCAGACCCGTTACCAATTCTGTGACGGGATGCTCGACCTGAAGGCGCGTATTCATCTCTAAGAAGTAGAACTCGCCATTTTGCGCGAGCAGGAACTCAACTGTGCCTGCGCCGACATAATCGACCGCTTTGGCTGCATCTACGGCGGCCTTGCCCATGGCGGCGCGCAGGTCGGGCGTCATGACGGGGCAGGGCGCTTCTTCGAGGACTTTTTGGTGGCGGCGCTGTACGGAGCAATCGCGCTCGCCCAAATGAATGGTGTGGCCGCTTTGGTCGGCAAAGACTTGTATCTCAACATGGCGCGGCTCGATGATCGCTTTTTCAACAATCAACTGATCATTGCCAAAGGCGTTTTTGGCTTCACTTCGTGCGAGCTTTATTGCGTTTTCAATCTCGCTCTCTTTGTGGACAAGGCGCATGCCGCGTCCGCCGCCGCCTGCTGCCGCTTTGACGAGCAAAGGAAAGCCAACTTTCTTGGCCACTTCGCGCGCCTCTTCGAGCGTCGCAACGCCGCCATCAGAGCCGGGAACGACCGGAATGCCGGCCTCCGCGACTGTGGCTTTGGCCGTGATTTTATCGCCCATAATGCGGATATGCTCAGCCGTGGGCCCGATAAAAATCATGCCGTGGGCTTCGACGATTTCCGCAAATTTCGCGTTCTCCGACAAAAAGCCATAGCCGGGATGGACGGCATCGGCATGGGTGATTTCGCAGGCGCTGATGATGGCCGGAATGTTGAGATAGCTTTGCCCGACGGGGGGCGGGCCGATACAGACGGACTCATCGGCGAGGCGCACATGCATGGCTTCGCGGTCGGCTTCGGAATAGACGGCTACGGTTTGCAGGCCCATCTCTTTACAAGCGCGGTGAACGCGAAGCGCGATTTCGCCGCGATTGGCGATCAGAACCTTGGTGAGCTTTGGCACGGGCTTAGCCGATCACAAATAAAGCTTCGCCGAATTCGACAGGCTGGGCGTCATCGACAAACATCTCCAGTACAGTGCCTGCTTTTTCTGCCGTGATTGGATTGAAGGTCTTCATGGCCTCTATGAGCAAAACGGTGTCGCCAACTTTAACCGTGTCGCCAACAGAAACAAATGAGTCTGCCTCTGGGCTTGGACGGGTATAGGCCGTGCCGACCATAGGGGATTTTTGGGCATTTGCATTAGCCGCCGGAGCGGCAGGCGCAGTAGCGGCGCTTGGCGCGGGAGCCGCCTGAGCGGGCGCGGCCATGGCGACCGGAGCCTGGGCCGGCGCGCTCATCATGACGGGCGCAGCGCCGCCGCGCGCGACGCGGATTTTCAGCGTCCCTTTTTCCATCTCGATTTCAGACAAATCTGTTTCATTTAAAATCTTAGCGAGTTCGCGCACCAGCTTTGTTTCAGCCGTTGATGTCTTGGTCGCTTTGGATGGAGTTTTAGCCATGTGTCATGCTCTGTATTACGCCCGGATGGGCCGGAATCTCTATTGGTAAGGTCTTATACTAAATTTAGCGCCGCTTGCAGCCCTAAAAGATAACTTTGCGCGCCAAAGCCGCTAATCGTGCCCTTTGCGCCCATGGCGACATAGCTATGCGCGCGGAGGTCCTCTCGCGCGGCGGGTTGCGACAGGTGGATTTCAATAACGGGAATATCCAGCGCTTTGATCGCGTCTAATATCGCGACAGATGTATGGGTATATCCGGCGGGGTTAATCAGCACGGCGCTGCCATATCCGCGCGCCTTATGAAGCTGGTCAATGATCGCGCCTTCGCTGTTATGCTGTGAAAACACAATGCCGCGTTTGCCTGCCGCGCCCCGGCACATAGCCTCGATATCGGCGAGGGTTTCGTGGCCGTAAATTTCAGGCTCGCGCGAGCCCAGCAAATTCAGGTTTGGGCCGTTAATGATGTAAATCGGTTTTGTCATATACTGCATCTGCTTTATCTTGAAACCGTGTAACTACGTCAGTAGACCCCTATATGACAAGTCGAGATTAGGACGCTTTGATGAAGCTTAAAGTCAATGGAGAATGTGTGGAAGATTTGCCGGACGCAATGAGCGTCGCGGCGCTGCTTGCCCATTTGCAATTGCCCGAGAAAAAAATCGCGGTCGAGCGCAATCTTGAGATCGTGTCAAAATCGACATTTGAGACGACAATACTTGCTGAGGGCGACCAACTTGAAATCATACATTTTATCGGGGGCGGATAATGACCGACACAAAACTGACCATTGCCGGACGTGAATTTGGCTCCCGCCTGATTATCGGAACGGGCAAGTTCAAAGACTACGCGCAGAATGCGGCGGCGCTAAAGGCCAGCGGCGCAGAAATCGTGACCGTTGCGCTGCGCCGCGTAAATCTGTCCAATCCCAAAGAGCCGATGCTCGTGGATTTTCTTGACCCCAAAGCGGTGACATATCTGCCTAATACTGCGGGCTGTTTCACGGGCGAAGACGCGGTGCGCACATTGCGGCTGGCGCGCGAAGCGGGCGGCTGGAATTTGGTCAAGCTCGAAGTGCTCTCTGACCCGCGTCATCTTTATCCCGATATGGAAGAGACATTGCGCGCGGCGAAAATGCTGATCGAGGACGGCTTTGACGTCATGGTCTATTGCACCGATGATCCGGTCTTTGCCAAAAAGCTCGAAGATATTGGCTGTTGCGCGATCATGCCGCTTGCCGCGCCGATTGGCTCAGGGCTTGGCATTCTCAACCCCGTCAATATCCGCCTCATTATCGAGCAGGGCAGCGTACCTGTTTTGGTGGATGCCGGGATCGGCACGCCGTCTGATGCGGTCATGGCGATGGAACTGGGCTGTGACGGCATTATCGCCAATACGGCGATTGCGGGCGCGAAAGATCCGATCCTTATGGCCGAGGCGATGAAGCATGCTGTTATTGCGGGGCGCAAAGCCTATTTGGCAGGGCGCATGCCCAAGAAGATGTATGCCGACCCCAGCAGCCCGCTGGCGGGACTAATTTAGTCGCCGGAGACAAGCACGGCGTCGGCGGGAACCTCATCATCCAGGAATATTCCGTTTTTAAGGAAATAGAGCGCCTGTCCGATGACCTCTGAATTATTCATCATATAGGTGTGGCTGACATTGATCGTGACATGATCGGCCATGCCCTCGACCTTGGTAAATTCAACGCCGACTTTGCCATCATCCTCGCCCGGAATCTTATTAGAGAGCAGGGGGTTGATCGACTTACTGCCCGCAATAATCCCGACTTCAAATTCAACCGGCGGCAGTGAGGGCGGCAATCCATCCGTACCCAGCTGCGCGCCGGCCGGGCCATTAAACAGATCAAACCCGACCCAATCGCCCATCTGGTCCGGAATATGGCTGCCTTGATTAGGCGGGCCCATCATGACGCTGCGGCCTAAATTCTCAATCGTATGCTCGGTCAGATATTGGCGCAATAATATCCCGCCCAGCGAATGCGTCACAAAATGTATACGCGCGCCGGGTTTGCATTCCGATAGCGCGGCTTCGATTGTCGGCCCGGCAAGCTCCTGTATTGTCGCTTGGCGCGATTTATAGCCGTGATTGACAACCTGATAGCCTTGCCGCTTTAGCTCCCATTCGAGGCGCAGCATGGATCGCGGCGTCCGAACAAGTCCGTGAAGCAAAATCACGCAATGCTCTTGCGGGGCAGCAAGCGGATCAAGACTTTGCTCTTGCGCCATTGCATAAGGCATTGTGCTCCCGAGAAGCGCAAAGGCAATCGCGGCGGCATTTGTTTTGATAACGCGGTTTAACATGATCAAAATCTAGCACGAAAGAAATGTATATTAGGTGAATTTACCGCCATGATGCGGCGGGCAAGCGATGAAATTGCATTACTTATCATTAAGGTAGCCGCACATTTAAAGGCGTCTGCGCTCAGTTTTGGGAATTACGTTTTCGGGAAAAAGAACATGAAATTCAATCCATTTGACAGATTGTATTTCCCGGCAAGCGTGACATATACGGTGTGATGTCGAAATCTGTACTCATTATCGGAGCCTCCCATGCCGCCGCGCAATGCTGCGCCTCCTTGCGTCAGGGCGGATGGGACGGCGAGATCACAATCATCGGCGACGAAGATGTTTTGCCCTATCACCGCCCGCCCTTGTCCAAAGACTTTCTGTCGGGGGATAAAGCGCTTGACGATATTCTAATCCGCCCCGCGCAAAGCTATGCTGACGCCAATATCACTCTGAAACTCGGCGTTCGGGTCGGCTCGATAAACCGCGCTGAAAAAACCGTTCTGACCGACGAGGGCGAGACGCTGACCTATGATAAACTCGTGCTGACCACGGGCGCGCGCATCCGCCGCCTGCCGATCGAGGGCGAGGATTTGGACAATGTCTTTTATCTGCGCGACACAGCAGATGTTTTGGCGATCAAAGCCAAAGCCAAGACGGCGAAAACGGCATTGATTATCGGCGGCGGATATATCGGACTTGAAACCGCAGCCTCGCTGCGCGCCCAAGGCCTTGAGGTCACAGTCCTTGAGGCCATGCCGCGTATTTTGCAGCGCGTTACGGCCCCGCAGCTTTCGGAATTTTACAAGCGCATTCACACCGAGGAGGGCGTCCTTATCCGGGAAAATGTGATGGCGTCCAAAATCACGGCGCAGGGCGAAAAGCTACAGATCGCGACGGCTTGCGACCAACGCTTTGACGCGGATATGGTGATTATCGGCATTGGCGTTATCCCCAATATTGAACTTGCCAAAATGGCAGGACTGACCATCGGAAACGGGATTGAGGTCAATGAATTTTGTCAAAGCTCCGACCCCGATATTTACGCGGCGGGCGATGTGACATGGCACTATAACCCGATTTACGACACCCATATCCGGCTCGAATCTGTGCCCAATGCCACAGAGCAAGGCAAGGTTGTTGCCGCCCACATCAATGGCGTGCCAAAAGCGCATAACGCCTTGCCGTGGTTCTGGTCGGATCAATATGATTTAAAGCTTCAAATTGCGGGTCTTTCGACGGGCTTTGATGATGTGATTATTCGCGGCGACATTGACGGCTCGCGAAGCTTTGCAGTCTATTATTTCAAAGGCGATAGATTTATCGCTGTCGATGCCGTCAACGCCCCGCGCGATTTCATGTTCGGGAAAATGTGCCTGACCAAGGGCCTGACTCTGGATAAAGCCAGCATTGGGGATGTAAGCGAAGACCTAAAGTCGGCATTATTATCGCCTTAGGGCCAGGTCGGTTATGACGTTTTAAGCCGTGAGGATGTAAGGCAAATGTGTTAGGCTCACCTCTAAATTTAAGGGCTAAAGCCCTATGTTATCAAGCGTTGAAACGGTGCAAACAACATTATAACATGACTTATTAATCTCGAGTTGGGAAGCATGAGAGCCTCTAGTCAAAATGAAAATATAATCGGCAATGATACCGGTTTACGGTTCAGGCTTCGCCGCGAAACCGAAACGGCGCATAAGCGTTTGGACGACGCGCTTATAAAGCACGATCTTACAACGCTTTCAGGATTGCGATCCTATTTATCGGTGCATTTTTTAGCCAGAGACTATCTCCAAAACATAATGACCGGCTATGAGGCCTTGCGCGATGATAAAGAAAAGCTCTCAAATCTACGGGCTGATTTTGATGTTTTGGATATGCCCCTGCCGCAGTGGAAAGACATGCCGGACAGAGAGAGTCATCATCCCCTTGGTCTTATTTACGTTATTGCCGGTAGCGCGCTGGGGAGTAAACTACTCTATAAACACTGGAGCGCCGCATCGGATCCGGACGTTTTAGAGGTTAAAAACTTCATGACATGCGCAAAGGACAGTCGGATTTGGGCCGATTTTTTGGTCCATTTAAACGCTAATCAGTTCACGCCCGCTGAAACTCATGATATGATATTAGGGGCTGAATATTGTTTTGGCGTCTTTGAGGCCGCAAATAATCAGATTGTCGGGAGTCTTTAGGTGTCAAAATTCAAGTCTGTTCACGATCAACAATCCTATACTGTGGACTTAACGAATTGCGATCGTGAGCCGATACATATCATTGGCCGCGTGCAATCATTTGGAGCTCTCTTGGCTGTGTCCCAAGACTGGCTGGTTAATCATGCCTCGGTTAATATCAAAGCCTTTTTAGGCGTTGATGCGGCCGATATTATCGGAGAGCCCGTATCTGAAATTCTCTCTCACAGCGCGATACATGACATACGCTCCAAGCTTCAGCTGCTCAGCGGAGTCGATGCCGTGGAGCGGATTTTTGGAATTAGCCTCATTGATTCGGACCTTTTGTTTGATGTCGCTATTCATCTTTCCGGTCGCTCAATCATTATAGAGATCGAGAGACATGTCGCCTCCTCGGTCAAAGATTATACTGCATATGTCAAACCGATGATGGCCCGCATTGGGGCGGCAAAAGACACAAAACAATTATGTGATGTCGCCGCGCGCCAGGTTCGCGCCCTAACCGGTTTTGACCGGGTCATGGTGTATAAATTTGAAGAAAACGGCTCCGGAACTGTAGTATCTGAATCCCTGCGAAAAGGACGCGAGTCCTTTAAAGGTTTGCGTTACCCGGCCTCTGACATTCCCCAGCAAGCGCGCGCAATTTACAAACGCAACCTGCTTAGAATTATCGCGGATTCTAAGGATCAGGGCGTTGAGATTTATCCGGCGCGAAATCCTGAGGGCATAGCGCTTGATTTGTCATTAAGCACGATCCGGTCTGTCTCTCCCGTACATTTGGAATATCTCATCAATATGGGAGTGGGCGCGTCTATGTCTATTTCCATTATGAAAAGAGGGGAGCTCTGGGGGCTTTTTGCCTGCCATAATGACACGCCAAAAACGCTCCCTTACACTGTACGCTCTGCGGCAGATTTGTTTGCGCAGCTCTTCTCGTTTCTTTTGGATCAACGCGAAACGGATAAAGAGCGCGCTGATCAAGCGAAAGTCAGGCATCTTCATGAATCATTGATGGCGCAGTTCGACGCGAGCAGCTCGATTACAGATAATTTGGATACTGTGCTTGCGGGCATTTCGACGATTATCCCTTTTGACGGCGCAGTCGGCTTTATCGACGGTAATTTCACATCTGTCGGCCACACACCTTCGCGGGAAGAGTTTATTGGCCTAGCAAAGTTCCTGAACACCACAGCTGTCAGCCGCATATATTCGAACCGAAATTTGGCGTCGGCTTTTCCTCCCGCAGAAGCGTTTGCAGACACCACGGCGGGTATTTTAGCAATTCCTGTTTCGCGATCACCGCGTGATTATATTGTGCTGTGCCGGCGCGAGCTTAAGAGCGTCGTTAATTGGGCCGGAGACCCAAGCAAACCTGTGACTGTCGGTAAATTCGGCGCGCGGCTTTCTCCTCGTAAAAGCTTTGAGGCGTGGCAGGAAGTTGTGCATCACCATAGCGCAGCTTGGACGGAAAGTGAGCGTTTGACCGCTGATGCATTGCGCATAACATTGATGGAGGTCGTGCTGCGCATGTCGGACTCGGCGCTTAAAGATCGTGCCAAGGCTCAGGAAAGCCAAGAGATACTCATCGCTGAGTTAAATCACCGCGTTCGGAATATTTTGAACCTTATAAAGGGCCTGATTAATCAAAGCAAAGATGACGCTAAATCCATATCAGAATTTACCAATATTGTCGGGGGTCGCGTTCATGCTCTGGCGCGCGCGCATGACCAGATTACCAAAGAAAATTGGAGCCCCGCCTCTCTACAAGACATGATTAAAACGGAAGCGGCCGCTTATCTCGACGGTGAGGAAAAGCGAATTGAAATGACCGGCCTCGATGCGCTGTTAACCCCGCCCGCATTCACAACATTATCGCTTGTCATCCATGAATTAATGACAAATTCGATGAAATATGGAGCGCTCAGCGACTCCAAAGGTCGTGTGAAGCTTGACCTTAAAAAACACCAGGACGGAGCGCTGGATATAAAGTGGCGCGAGATTGGCGGACCTCCGATCAATACGCCGCCAACACGCAAAGGATTTGGGACGACCATCATTGAAAGATCCATACCTTTTGAACTCAAGGGTGAAGCGAAGGTGTCGTATGAAATATCCGGGCTTGAAGCGAATTTTATCATTCCGCCTTCATTTGTTCCGCAGTTTCAAAAACCAACAGATAAATCAAAAACGCCCCGTCCTGTTCAGAATTTTCAGGCGACTCTATCGGGCGAAGTGCTCATTGTTGAAGATAATATTATCATCGCAATGGACGCGGAAGATATCCTGAAGGATCTTGGCGCGTCTGCGGTCACGGTCGTCTCCAGCGTAAGTGATGCCCTGACGGCGATAGGCGAAAAGGCATTCTCATTTGCTCTGCTCGACATAAATCTTGGCGTAGAAACGAGCGAGCCCGTTGCTCAAGCTCTGATGGAGAAAAATATCTCCTTCGCATTTGCAACGGGATATGGAGATAGCTCAGAACTGACTAAAAAGTTCAAGGGAGTAGCCGTAATCCAAAAGCCATATGAAAAGTCGGCGATAGCCAATGCGTTAGCAAATCTAAAGTAGAGCTAAATCTAAACGGTCCGCTTAGCTTTGGTTTTGCCAATCAACTGTTTCGCTTAATTTTTAGTTCAGTTCGACTACGGGGCTGGATGAAGACATGGCCGCGCTTTGATATGGCGCTGCGTAATCCTCATAAACATTTGAAGCCACTATCGGCGCTTCGTCTTGGCCATAGATATCTTGCCAAAATGACACTTGGCCGGACGGGTCAGCTGTCACCGTCATATATGTGATGTGAACCGGAATATGCTGAGCCAGAGGGAAGTGCTTTCGGGTCTTGCTATCCAATGTTGTCTTAAATTCCTCACTGGACACTCTCTCATCAATATTCGCAATCCACTGCGCCATTTTTTCCGGGTCTTCCAGTCTGACGCAGCCGGAGCTTAGCGCGCGATTAGACTTGGCAAAGAGATGCGTGTCGGGCGTCCCGTGCAGGTAAACCGCGTTGTCATTCGGGAAAATGATTTTGACATTACCCAGTGCATTAGTCGGTCCTGCGTCCTGAACCATCTGGATTTTCGAAGATATTCCCGGCTCAAACCAATTAACAGTATGCGGATCAAGCTCCGCGCCGCTCGCGCGGTTATAGATGCGATAATTATATTTCGCCGCATAAGATGGATCAGCCTGCAGTTTCTTCAGCTTTTGACGAACGAACAAAGATGTCGGCAAAAACCATTTCGGATTGGCGACCATATATTCAATCTCATCACTAAAGGCCGGAGTTGATGTGTAGCGCGAGCCCACAATCGTCTTCATCTCAATATCCATCACATCATTATTCCAGGCCTGGACTTTGAAGGATGGGATATTGGCCCAAATATGAGTGTCGCCCAAATCTTTATATCCGTCCCAAGCGGCAAGCGTGCGATCAATTCGCGCAAGTTTAGAGGGAGCGCTTTCATTTAACGCGTTGAGTGTTGCCGGCCCAACTACGCCATCATCAGCAAGGCCGTGACGCGCTTGAAATGACTTCACGCTGCCAGCGAGAGTGTCATCATAAATAGTTTTCGCGCCCGGAAGATGCATAGAGGCGGCAACATGCACGTAACCTTGCACGTCTGTGTAATAGCCCTCGGCTTTCAAGCGCTCCCGCAGTGCAGGGATACGCGGATCATCATTGCCCGGCTCAATTTTATCACCGCCGCGCAGGGCGTTCCAGCCGCCTGCATCGACGTAATTTTGGTAGACCACTCTGGATTTGCGCAGATTGTTCACCTGGGCAATATCATGCGTCGCGACCTGCTTTATTGGGGCAGGCGCAGCGATCGGGGCGGGCATTTCAGCGCCCATATTTTGCGGCGCGCTTGGCGCAGATATGAAGCCCGAAGATGTAAAAGCCAGCGCGCTAACCCCTATTGTAAGGATTGAGAGAGCGGAGACTTTTAAAAATGTTTTGTGCATGATGTAACCCGTGTTTCGATTACAATCACTACGCCCCACCTTCGCAGGAGTTCCATTTTGCGCCCTTATCCGCGCAGTTTTCGCTAAAACATACCGATCTATATAAAGTGTGGAACTTATTTATGGCCGGCGCGTATTTTTGGTGAACTTTATCAAGAGGCCGCCATGATTAAATCACTGCTAACGGGCATCACATTCGCCGCAATCATGGGAGCGCCCGCAGCCTTTGCAGGCGGCGCAGATATTACCGATTTGGTCAGTCATGAAATCATCTCTTACTCCGCCGCCGCGACGAACATCACATTTGGCGGCGCGCAGGCTTCCCCCATTGACGAGGTTTTAGAGGCCCGTATTAGCGCCGGAGCCTATGACGCTCAGTTCGCCCGCGATCTGCCGGAAGGCAGCGCTCTTGTTGCGCGCATGACATATGCCAATTATGATTTTAAGCCCGTATGGACGCCGGAATCTGCCGAGACTTTGGTGGATTTATGCCTAAGTGAGGACATAACCCCGACATATTGCGACGGATTAAATTTAACAAAAATCATAGACCTGCGTTTTGTATCGGGAAGCCCGGCAGAGCGCGCCGATGCTGATGTTGCCCTAACAAAGATATTGCTAAGCTACATGGCCGAGAGCCAGACCGAAACATACACAAGCGGAAAATGGATAGAGCGCGAGCCGGGCCGAAGCGAGCCCATCCTTGTGGCCTCAGTGCGAGAAGCCGGCGAAAGCGACGTCTATAGCGGATTGGATATATTAGACCCTGTGCGAATGGACTCGTCCAATCGCACGCCAAATTCCGCCGCAACCACAAGATCTGCGTCGCTCCCTTAAAACGCTCTTCACCCACATCACACATCATCCCGGCGAAGCGCGGGGCTCGACGCCAAAGATTTCGTCTCTGGCCTGCTGCGGGCTGATATGTTCCCACACGACATTTTGACGTGGTGATCGCGCTGGCGGCCGCGCTGGCGACCGCTCAGGCGCGGGCGGAGGCTTTGGCTTTGGCGCGCGCCTGCGCGGGGCAGTCTTG
>ENA-ORXR01004252-ORXR01004252.1-marine-metagenome-genome-assembly--contig:-NODE-4252-length-12107-cov-13.886866_pt1 | contig 12107 bp, 14 predicted proteins | sample MGYA00237866_ERZ511479 | MGnify/ENA metagenome assembly ERZ511479 | reverse complement strand
GGGGGGGGGGGGGGGGGGGGGGGGGGGGGGGGGGGCCGGTGGCGACGGGCTCGCCTGGTGCGTCAGCGGTCATGCGTGGGTCAGACGTCGACTGCAGCAGGCCGCGCGCTGGCAGGGTGGACATGCGCAGCTGGGGTGTCGTTTCGAGGTGTTATCAGACGAGCGTTTTGGCGCTGCCATCGTGCCCTTCTTGCCGGCGCTGCAGGATGTGTGACGGCGGGGCCTGTAGCGCGCGGGGTGATGTGGAGATGCGGAAACAAGCAAACGTGTAAAGACCAGTTCTATAATCAAAGCTTCACTGCGAGACGGCCGGCGCATCCAGCTTGGTGTTCAGGTCCTTAAAGAACCGATGCATGTCCTCGTCACCCGCCCGCATCTCGACAATAAACTGTCGCATGGATGCCAACACAGCAGGCACAGACAACTGCACACTCGCGGCGCACTTCATGAGCTCCCCACACACAAAATCACAAGAAAGCGTCTTGTTGGTCACAGACCCCCCCGTGAACATCTTACCGGGCCCAATGAACGCCGCGAGGGCATCCTTCACCTTGGCGGCGTCAACAGCCCCGTCTGGCAAGCCCACGTATCGCACGGCGGCGCGCTTCAGGTCCTTCCCCTTCACCTTAAAAAATGGGCTGGCCAACCCGAGCACCTCCGCCTCCGCTCCCGAGCCAGCTCCCCCCACGCCCACCTCGTTCTCGCGCCGCCGCATGGCCCCCCGTGTCGCCGCCGAGTACTTGGGCTGCTTCTTTAGCTGCTCCCTCAACGCCGCAACGACATTGGCGCGACGGCTAGCAACGTCGACGGACGCCAAGGCGCCCGGCATCGGCGCGGAGCTCCCCTCGCCGCGCTGAGCAGCCGAGTCGGCTGTAAACGCACCCAGAAGTCGGGCCGCCGGGCGTGGAACCCCATCGTCCTGGAGCGCTGCAGCAACACCGTTGGACGTGCGCACCGCAGGGGCCGCTGCGGCTCCGCCCAAACCGGTTAAATCGACGATTTCGGACTGAGCAGCGTGTGTCCGAAAATGAGTTCCGTCCTTTGGGACGAGCTCGGCGAGGCGCCTCTTGTTCCCACGGGCCAGCTCCTTTCGGACACGTTGCGTCGGCCCCATGTTTTTGAGGCCGGGCGCCATCCGCACATGCATGTCCTGCATGTTGTGAAGCGAGCACGCCCACTTGGGCACGATGCCGCGACGCACGTTCTCCTTGAGCGTGTCCGCCGCGTGCCCCTTCTCGTCGCAGACGGGGCATGCCGCCGAGCACTTGCCGCACGTGTTGAGGGTGCAACCGCAAATAATATCGGGATCTGCCGCTATCGGGCAGCGCCGAAAGTCGTGGTCCGACAACCGGCAAACGGAGCACCGCCGGACTGGGCGGCCATCTAACATATCATGCAAAGAAAGAAGACGACGAAAACGCATCCACATGCAGGCGGCAAGGAAAGAAAGAGATGCCGTCAGCCAGTGCCCGCAGGACTGTAACCGCTTGCGCGACCCACCACCGTGCAGCAGAGAATCCTCAAAGCAGGCAAGGCATAGAAACGATCCATGCACACCAGAACGGGCAACATACCTGTGCGTGAGGAACAGCCGCCTACCACCTGCCCGACCTCAGCGCCGCCAGCTTCCATTATAGAGCGCACCACACGCGCAGACAGGGCACCCAGGGGCCGATTGGGGGCGAAAAGATCAACGTGACGACGCCCGGTGGCCGCCAGATGGCGTGGAGGCAGGGACGTGGCAGGTAGTCCTTGCCTGGGCCAGGAATATTCCGTCATCGGCAGTGACGCTGATCACCACAGGCAGTGTCCGGCTCAGGGTGATATGCGCTCGCCGACGACGGCGGGCGACGGCGACGGCGTGAACAGGAAGTGTCCGCAGCGGCACCAAATAGTTTGATCGGATCAATCGTCACTTTTCACAGTCCTTCTACTACTTACGAAAAAATGTCGTAATTGTCTACGAAAAGGGAAATCCGTCTCTTGACCTTGACTTTGACCAGGTCGGCCAAAATTGGGAAGACAGCAATAGGCTGCGCAGCAGGAAGATCGATTCTAGCATTGGTCGATATCGGTCCTAAACTCTTTGGCAGCTTTCCTTTTTCATTTTTGAGGCCCATCACTGGGTTCGTTTTTACTCAAGAAGACTTGGGTGCCGCCCGTGATGGGTCCAACACCGAAGTACCAGCCAGGCCTTCCATCGAGAACGGGTTATGAGTCAATTCTGGCTGTCTCTGGCCCCTGGTGATCTGTGTAGAAACCGAATTGGAGCCGAGGTCTGATGCCACACTGATGGGGCACTGAGAGGGCCGTGGAAGTGGCATCACAAGAAAGGCTACACACGCGCCCGGGTGCAGCAAATATGCTCTTCTACTTTCTTGAAGACTGCTGTAGGCTAATTTTCTCCGTTCGCGTCCACCCCGGCTTGCTGTTTGTTCAGCAGTGTCAGTGTTCACTCCCTATGCCAGCCAGTGGGCCCTTGTTCACACGTTTTTACGAAGATTTTCACACGGCATGTACATGAAGTGCGGGTCAGTCAGCATTCCAGCTTTGTACCCAACTGTTGACACTATTTCAGGCGAATGACAACAGATTACAAACCAGGACAAGCTACTCACTGACCGTGGGGACAGCTGGGGTGGTGCGTGTCGTAAGAAAAGACCGCCTCTTCACGCTCCTCTCGCTCCATCTCCGACATCCAACGCGCACCGCCCTCATACACAAGAAAAGGAAGTGCGTGATGGGGTCAGTCGGCGCCTCCTCTTCGTTCCGAAGGTATTGGTGCAGCTTCCACTCCTGGTCCACCGTCATGACGATCTTGGGGGGGTTGAATTGGAGCTCAAAGAGCTCTCCCAATGCCCGCTGGTCAGCCCACCGGGCCAGCGACTCCCCGTAGGAACCGAGCGTGATGTAGCCGACAAGGTTGGTTGACGCAAGAACCGGAATGAATACTTTCTTCCAACACTAGTCCCAGTACCTGTGGTCGTGTCCTCCCTCACTGAAGTCCTTTTCCTCCGCTTGCAGCACGGCCTCCTCAACCGTGATCATCCGGGCGCCAATGCGGCGGCCGCCCCACACCAGGCGTCGTTTGCGGAGCCTTTCCTGCTAGGACAGCACGCGGGGTCCTCGGATATCAACGCGCGCATACCGATCCGCACGGGGAGGCGCGGTCGTCAGGAGGGGGGGGGCGGGCGGACGAGTCTGCTTTCCAAAAGTGCGGAGTTTTGGGGCTTGGGAGAGGCGGGAGCAGGCACAACAGGCGTGCTTCTCGCGACGTAGGCAAGCAGGCAGCGGGATTTATTGCGCCTCTGTCAGAAGAATTTAAGGCGCCTCCGGCAGAGCGGCCCGCTCCACATCTCTGTGTCATCCCACCTACATCCGACGCGGCTTAAAGTCTGTCTCACTCTATTAGTCCTCTGAGAACCGCACGTTTTTTTGAGAGACCAGAACTCCGCCGCTACGGCCGCAAATGACAAGCAGTCTTCACACGAAGGATAGAGAGCCCCGAAACCTTTTGCTGCAAGAAATGGTACGCATTCTTCAGTAGGAAGCCCTTAAACGGCACACCTACAACGGAAAGATAAGGCGCAGACGCTTCGTTTTCAGGCCTTCCGGCGCACTGGGCGAGCCGCAGGAGATCACAGCACCGTTTCTCGCAGTTTCACCATGTTCACATACCTTGTGCATTCGATTGCACTATTCTGTGCAGCGCTCCAATGCCACTGGCCGAAGGTAGACGACCGTAGAGAGTATGTCGAGAAGAAGCATAACAGTTTCTTGCAGCGGTCCTGGGACAGTCGGAGGCTACTTTAAAAGTCGCCCATCCAAAACTGCGATCTCTTGCGCGCCTTTTTGGATCCAATTCCACGAGACCCGGCAGTCAATCGGCTTTCGCGCGCGCGCGCTTCGTCAGCAGCCAATGAGCGCCCGTGCACGGGCACGCCCAAATTAAAGCCAGGGCTGTCCTCGAAGGGCGCCCCGCCTAGCTCAAACTCGGTCGCACACCTGCCTCCCAACCCCTCCCCACTGTCGCCGACGTGCCTCCCGCGCACCCCCCGGGGTCGCCGTCGTGGGGCAGCGTGTACACCACTGCGACGTTGCCCTGCACCCATCCGCACTCACGGCGGGTCGCAATGTCTTCGACAGATACGGCCGCGAAATCGCCCCGTAGCGTCGTGCGCGCGATGCGCCGCATTATGGTCGAGGTGGTAGAGCTTGTTCGTCACATGCGGGGCATTTTTGAGGCCGAGCGCGACAGCTGGCGCGCAGAACTGCTTATGCAGCCTGTGGAGCGCACGGCGCGGGCGGCGGGGTGGTTGGCGCGCACTGTGGTGCTCATTGCCGAGGAGGGGTACGCGGAGACTCGACCGCGGTCGGGGATGCGCGAGCTCCATGCGACCAAGCGGCGCATCCCCGCGGCCGAGTTGGCCCGCGTGCTGGAGGCCGTGTACAAGCAATATGAAGAGAAAAATGTACCCACATTAGACAGGACTCCGGAATATCTGAAGGTCGCGAGCCTGGTAGCTGGCTGGAGTGGAAATCCATCCACGTACATGTGGTCTTGAGCTACCCTCCAGCGGGCTATGGCGAACCTGGGGTTTAAGTTTACCACTGGGCCTAATCATTACGATGTGGCTCACGAGAAGACAATAATCATCGCGCAGCGGGAGAGCATCATCAAGAAAATGCGCGAGTACCGTGCAGCGGGGCGCACCATCTACTACACCGATGAAACTTGGGCCAACAAGAGTATGACGCCCAGTCGGACGTGAACCGACAGGTCCTTGCGCACGCGCCTCAACGTTCCGTCAGGCGAAAGGGCGCGAATCATCGTCGCCCACGTCGGGTCGCGCGACTCGGGGCTCGTCCAAGATGCCAGTCTCGTATTCCTGGGAACGAAAACGAGGGGCGACTACCATGGCGCAATGAACTCGGACTTGTGGCTGAGGTGGCTTGGGGAGAAGGTGATCGACACGATTCAAGGAGGCGTGCCCGTCGTGGAACGAGCGCCCTACCACATGAAGCTGACGGCGGAATCCCGATCATCCTCTTCAAGGATGCGCAAGGCTGAGGTCGTAGCGTGGCTTGAGCAGCATGAAGCTGTGCCTCAGGACTGGTCTGCTACCTGGCGGCAGCAAAAGACTTTCCCCGAGCTGCGCGGGGAGACGGTGAAGCAGCGAACGACGCCGTGCTACCTCGTGCAAGATTTAGCGGCAGAATTTGACGTGTCTGTCATCTTCTCCCCGGTGGCCCACCCCGAATTGAACCCGATTGAGCTGGTGCGGGCCACCGTCAAGATCGCCCTGCGAAAAGCCAACGTCACGTTTACGACGTAGCGCCTGGAGGAGCTCGTGAATATCGAGTTCGCCAAGATCTCGGCCGAGGCGCGGGGGCGGTATGAGGACCACGCCATTGGCATGGAGAATCATTACATGGAGGTGGCCGCAATGAGGGCGGAGGTGGAGGGGCGTTTGGACGCGCAGGTGGACGATGCTGAGGACGAGGGTGTTAATGGCTTCTACACAGAGGAGGAGGAGGACGAGAAGTGAGTCTGGCTTGTGCGGAGGTGCGTGTAGCGGTGGGGTGTGTGATTTGCACGTTTGGCGAGGGATCCCAGCTTGTAATTGAGTTTTCGCAATTGGGCTGCACATCAATCGTAGGCCGCTGCCGGTGGTTGATTTGGCTTGCGCTTCTCGGATACTTGTCCTCCGGGAAATCTCTTCGATTAGTCAGCTATCAGCGTCCCCGCTCTTCATCCGTGCGGCATCACGAGATCTTAAAATCGAGCTCACGAGGCTGGAAAAGTAGCCTCCTTGTCATTGCGTTCGTCCCGATTTGGTCCGTGATAAATCGGGTGCTGTCGAAATTCGGGCGGATCGGATGTCCCTGATCGATACGAATGCGGAAGTGGGCACCAACGAGTGGGATCTGCTGCGCTTTGTGCTCCGTATTCTCTCCTGAGGACCCGAGGGCCACACTCTGTTACTTCTACAGAGTCTGGGGTTGATTGGTGTACATGCGCCGAAACCAGAGCCGTTTTTCCATAGGACTAGTAAGATGAGATAGGCTTTAGGTGGAGTTTGCTTGTTTTACATTTCTGATACTTGAAAACCCTCGCAACGGACCGACCTTACCCGCTGCGATGACTTGGGATCTGTCTGAAGAGCATCGAGCTGAACCGGGAGGATGACTGCCTGACAGCGACATAGTGCTGGTCGATGACGTGGATCTGACGCAAAAGAAAATGAATAGGTCAGCTTACGGTCTGACAGAGCGAATGTTCTGGTGACATCACGCCCTGTTCGTTGCAGATCGAAGGAACAGAGCGGTTGATGACATAGCGAACAACTTTTGCGGTCACCCAACGAGATACGTTTGCATTCAAGACTCCCTAAGAGTTTCAGGCCCGACGCCGTCTCTTTTTTTGCGATCGGGGGCTGTACGAAGCTCCAGTGAGGCTAAGACACAGCCGATGAAGTGCAGTGGAACCGGCGGACAAGGCGACCAGGGTGCAGCCACCCGTGACTTTAAAGGCACCAAATGACACCATGGCGCTCGACCAGCTTTCGATCAGCCAAGCACCCTCTAGTAGCCAACGCCATAGCCTCCTCCTCCCGGTCCCCCGGGCCCCTGAGCCCGGACTTTCGCATCCCGCGCTTGCAGACCGGCTCTCACATCTTGTCCCCCGGCGTCCACCCCACACCAGTCGCACGCACGACTCTGGCCACCCCCCGTCAATCGCCTGGGCGCATCGCGGTGGATACCGACGCCCAGTCGGTTGGTGGGGACGTGCCGTTTGTGCCCGCACCTCTGTTATGGGGTGCGATCGATGTGCTGCCGCCTCGTCGCGATGGGCCTCTTGTGCCCCAGGCAGGACCGGCCGCCTCTTCCGAAATGGCCAGCCGGCCACTGTCGCTTCTGCTTCCGCCGAGGCTTGGTGGGTCTACATATGGGACGACCAATTCGGTTTGGACAGGCGGCCGCGCGACGCAGGGTGGCGCCGGGCCAGCTGTCGGGCCTGTGGAGGAGACATCCAATCGATTTGCTCCTCACCGCGTGTCGGCGTTTGCTGCGACTGGCGGCGGGGCCGCCGCTTCAGAGCCTCTACAGGTGTCCGGCATCCGTCCTCGCACGGCCCGTGAGATCGAAGTCAGGGCCACGCGGGCGGAGAAGAAGAGAAGGCGACGCAAGCCACAAGCGTGGCACTGCGACACTTGAAAAATCGCTTGCAGCAGGGCCAATATTGTATTGGACCACAAGGCATCCTCGAGCCATCAACGAAAGGCAGGCGAGCTTGCTGGAACACACCCCATTGTGGGACGTGTGACAGGACATTTGAATCTGGTGGCCATTTGGCCACCCACATGCAGAGTCGAACCCACGCTTCGATTGCTGTTCCCATGAACTTGAAGAAGGAAACGTTTCATTCCGATTTTGCGAGGCGTGTAAACTCTGGAAGTGCGCGTGGTTCAGTTTCCAATCGGCCAACGCTTAGTTGGCACGCTTGCAGGCGATCCATTGCCAACTCGGAAGAGGCGAACCCCGTGATTCCGAAGAACGCTTGGATCAGCATCTGGCAGAAACGGCTGCACTTAGATAAGTGGGCTGGGATTGGGTGAAGCGGTGAGAGTACGAAACGAACCTCTCTCAGAACTGCCATGATGAAGGCGCAGTCAAGGGGTGTGGTTTAGGGTTTTAATGTGAAAAGGGATAGGGTGGGTGAGGTGGGTGGGGTTGTGCAGGGGCGATAGTTGTGGTTGAGTGCGATGCGCGGGCAGATATAGGTGGGCTGGGCTTGAGTGAAGCGGGGAGAGTGCGCTTCACTCGTAGCCTGCTTCAGGAGGGGCTACAAGCGCAAAAATCTCGGCCGGTTTGCCTGGTACACCCCACCGTGGACAGCACGTGGGACTTGTAGCCCACGTTCTGGACCCCCCCCCCCCCCAGATGACGTGCGTTCGGCCCCCCCCGCTCGGCCTCACATCCAGCTCAACTCCGAATTTATGCCAGTTAGGAAATCGGGCACGTAGTACATTAACATTTCTTTAGTATGTGTCTTAGTACGTGTGTAAGATGCGGCCCACTTCGCAGACGAAGCAGGGTACGTCAGCCAATGAAGACGCCGGAATCCAGCAAGCATACTGACGGCTTCGGTCCACATCGTCGGGCATGTGTACCACCTTACTTGGGGGGTACTGAGCCGTACTTGGCCCGATTTCCGTACTGTGGGCCGAAACGGAGACCTGGAGCCCAAATTGGAGCTTGCCCGCAGCGAGCCTGCGTCAGGGCGACAGACACGTGGGCTAAAAGTTTGCATGTCGCGTGAGGGCTCGAGACGGCTCGAGACGGCGACCAGATCCTGTGCCTCGTAGTCCATGTCTGGCAGGCTACAAGTCGATCGAGACTAAGGACCATCGAGGTGTCAGAGAGCCATTTAGAGAGCGCAACTGTCACTCTCGCCATTCCCAGGCGGCTCCCAGATTCTGAAATTTGTAGCTCGTCTGACAGCCGCCTTCAAACGGCGCGTTTTGTACGAAACTCTCCAACCACTGCGCAGCTTGCTGTGTACAGGGGGCTCCGGGTCACAATTCAGAGGTGGTGACCTTCTGTCGATTCCTCGGCGGCCACCTCATTGAATACGTACGCAGCTGACACGTTCGTGGCTGCCAATTTTAACGCATCCTGCCTGCGGCGCAGTGTGCGGTTCCCCTGGCGCCAGCCTCAGTTGGCAGGAGCCACTATCAGGACCGGCGGAATCACGGACGCGGATGCTGCGATGGTCCACATGAAACGGGCTCACACTGTCACCTATGGTGGTCCACACACATAAGTATGTCAACCGAGCCAAGTGCCTGGTTAGTTCTCTTCTTTGAGACTACACGGCCGAGAGAAGGACACCGCCTGGCAGATTTCGAGCGACTCACGTCCCATGAACTGTCCCGCTGCAGCTTTCGCCTTTCAGCGGTTGACTCCAGGCCAGCTTTGTGGCAGTCCGAAGCTGTGTATCGAAGCCACGATAAACGTGCTCCACGGGCACGACGTTTGTGTCCCGGCGATGATTACGAGCAAGGAACACGACGGCTCTCGTGAGATACAGCATTGTCATCTCTCCTACTCTGTGCTCCACCCCCCCCCTCCTTCCCTCGTCGCACCTCTCCGAGACGCCCACGCGCGGCCCCGCACTTGCTATTCCTTCTTGGTATGCGTGTGCACGAAATGATTTCCAGCGTGGGCAGTGCACCGAACAGCGCAGTTGAAGGTCGGCTGCTGTAAGCATTGCGCCTCTTTTGCTTGCTTTCCCCTATTTAACCTCACGTGACATATCAGACGGCCATTCGCGATCTGTTACTACTCTCTAAGCTCTGTCCTGGCTGGCTTCTGAGTGTTTTCTGCTATCGTCCCACCTTCTTGGCATCTTGCGTGGTGCGTAGGTGTATGCATGCTTTCAAAAGTGCCGGTGAGGGGTGCGGCGCAGCGCCATCGCGACAAGCGCCACGAATTTTCTGTGGACGGCGCTGCGCCGCGCCACTCGGGCGGGACAGGCGGTAAGGAAGTGCCGGCCAGCGGCTTCGGCCGCCGCCCCGCTGGCGCAGCGCGGGCTCGGAGGGCCAGGGTGCGAGGGGGAGCCGAGCCACAGGTACGCCACCACCCGCATGACTGAGCTTTGGATGGTCCGCCGGCCACCGTTGTCATACGGGACCACGGTGAGCCACAGCGCAGCCCTGACACCCTGCACCGCCACCAGCCCCGTCCGCGCCCACCCCGAAAGACCAGCGTACAGGCGGGCCCGCCGCGCCGAGTGAGCGGCGATCGAGAGCGCGCGCTGTGTCACGGTGGCGGGGGCCGACAGCAGCCGGCGCCAGGCTAGCGGCGTGGGCAGCCGCCCCCCTGTGTGGGCGAGGGCTTGTTCGTGATGAGGGGGGCAGTTCGCCGAGGAGGCGCGGAGAGCAAAGGCGTCGGCGGCGGGGGCGAGGCGTGCGTGGCCGCGGGTTTCAGCTGTGTATGTGGTAATGTGCTGTAACGCCGTTGAATTGTAGGAAATTTAAAGCCCGCACGCATTGTCAGTATTTCCCTGGAACGACGCCCGGCAGGGCCGAAGCGTAGCGCCCGGATGTCCGGCAGGACGCATCACCGCGGCACACGTACCGATGTCGGCGCGCGGTACGCTTCAATGGAATGGTCGGACGCGCTTCAAGTCCAGCGCATGTGCATACGGTCTTGACAGGGCTTTCACAGAGCACATGAGAGGGGGGTGTATGATTGCCACGCCCCCTCTCAGAAGCATCATCGGCCAGTGACACAGTACATGCACGTCATACAAAGCGAACAATCGCTGGTGTACTAGTCTGGAAGAACGCTGTGTGGAAACAAGAAAACTACACCCGCGAACATGTCTACTGGGGCTATTTCATCTCAATCTGAGATACGACGCTTCGTACTGGCCAGTAAACTCAAGTACAGTGGCACAGTTTCCCGACGACGGCGCTACTGCCAGACAGTGCTCATTGGCATCTGAGAACATTGCGAGAAATCCCACGATCTCCCGAGAATTACAACACCTGGCCGCACAGTGTCTCTGGAAAACGTTGGCATCAAGCGCATGTATGAACAATCTCCGAGTATCTCGATTCGGGCGCAGACGATCTGTAACCGTTCAGACGGAGGGCATCATTGCCTCGCGAGAAAGATTGCACCAGTCTTGAGCTAACAATCTTCCAGACTCCTGAGCATCAGCCGATCTAGTCGCACTTAGAAGTCAGTCCATGCAGTCTAAGGCCGTGAACTGCTCCCGGGGCGTGATCAAACAGCGTGCAGGCGCGTGAAAAAAGGGCGTGATTCGGGTGTGGCGCGGGCTCACGCTCAAGATCAGCGCGGGCGTAGCGGGAGCGTGATCTCCTGTCATCAGCTACATTTTCAACTACCAACGCGGACCGGGCGGATGACGAAATGGTAAGAAAACAGGATAGATGCAAATCACATTAAACTGAGCCACAGTCATTGTCCGCTGTTATTGCTGAGCCCCAAATTTTGGCGGTTGCAAAGACATTGCAATCATCATGCAACGTACGTGGACCAGTGGAAGCGCTGGAATCCGGGAGAAATCCGTACAGCTCCGGTCGACATGCGTCTAGGGCCTGGGAACGCACATAGGCAAGTGAAAAGATCTCGGGAAATCTTACGATCTCTCGAGAAATCGCAGAACTGGCCCCAAATTGTCTCTTGGACACGTTCGGGCCAGAAGAATCTGAAGAAAGACTCCAGTTATCTCAAATCGGGCGCAGACTCTCCGCAATTCTTCCGCCAGCGAGATTCATTGGCTTGCGAGAAGGCTAGCACCAGACTTTAGCCCACAGTCTTCTGAAGGCCTGGTCATCCGCCAATCTGATCGCAGTCCCATGTCGTATTGTGTAGTTTGCAGCCTCGTTCTCTGCATCCGCCATTTGTTGGAGGACAGCAGTATGACATCCTTGTGCACTTTGTAGCCCACACTCTAATTCAAGAATGGCATTGCAGACACCCCAATTTTGGCCAATCCGAAAAGGAACACGAGCACTCAGGTGTTGTCAAACACTTTCAGCAACTCCGCTCTTATCTCTCATTTATCCAGGCATTCTTCGCGGCAAGTCGGAGGCAAAGATACATGGGAACCACGGATGATACAAGAGTCGGCGGTCGGCGACTCGACCGCCGTCGTGCGCGCACCCCCCCCCTCCCCCACCATGCCCCGCCCGTCACGACCGCCGGCGAGCGCAGAATGCAGGGGCGTCGCCATGTGCTTGACGGCGTCAAGGAAAAAGCCGACAAAAGCCGTCGATGCCCGCCGTGGCAACGAGCCACCGCCCTCACCCGATGATCTCCGCTGACAAGCCCCGTCCATTACCCCCGCCGTCGCCGCCGCGGCGCGCCGCCGGCCGCAGACCGCCCGCCCGCCGTCCCCGGCCGCAGCTGCGGCGGCGGCACCATCGCGAGCTGTCCCCCGCTTAGCGAACTGTCCCCCGCGTTGCAAGCTGTCCCCTCGGAGTGCCCAACCGTCCCGCCAGCCACAACAAGGGGGCGCCGGCCAATTACCGAAAGCCCCTCAGGCACCCCGAAAGCCCCCCCCCCCCCCC
>ENA-ORXR01004250-ORXR01004250.1-marine-metagenome-genome-assembly--contig:-NODE-4250-length-12108-cov-127.900507_pt1 | contig 12108 bp, 7 predicted proteins | sample MGYA00237866_ERZ511479 | MGnify/ENA metagenome assembly ERZ511479 | reverse complement strand
GCGTCCAGCCCAAACGCGCGGATCGGTTGCATGGTCACTTCGCAGGAAAGTTCGGGGCTGTGGATCAGATCCAGAATCGTGTGTTCGGCGCGCAAGGCGCGGTACTCGGCCATGTAGCGGCCCGCTTGGCGCATCAACCAGATCGGTGCGCGGTCCACCTCTTCGCGGCGGCAGGCTTTGAGAAAACGGGCGGAATTTGGATCGGGTTCGGTCGACATGTGGCGCCTCTATATGGATCGGCGCCCGCGCTGTCAGCAGAAATGCATTCGATTCAGGAGGCGCAGGTAGCTCACGCTTCCAAGCGGGAGTTCGAACCGCTTCCCTCTGCAGAGGCAAGACTGGCCGGCTAGAAGTCAGCGGTCCAGACGCCGCCTTAGAAGGCTGCGCTACCTGCTCTTGAGTCGCCTACGTGCCCGGCCCGAACAAGACCAAACGCAGCGCATCCAGCCGCAGGGCCGGTGCCTGCAGCGCCGCGAGCACGGCGGTCTTCTCTCGTTTCAGCACCTCCAAATCGTCCTCCGAAATATCGGGATTGATGGACGCGAGGGATTGCAGGCGTTCGATCTCGGTATCCAGAATCTCAGTGGCGGCGTCGCGGGCGGACGCGAGCAAGACGGCGACTTTGGTGTCTGCGATTTCGTCGGCGGACTCAAGCATGCTAGGCACCAGCGCTTGCAAGGGCGGATGCTCGGCGAGCGGATTGCGCAAATGCGGATCGGTGGGCGGCGCCGGCGAGGGGTCGAGTTCGGTCTCCGAACCCGACGGGTCCACCGCAAAGTGGATTGGGGTTGGTGGCAGAAAGCGGTCGAGGTGCAACCGCGCCGGGGCGGGGCACTCGAGCATGTAGAGCAGTTCGAGATTCACATCCGGCGAACCCTCACGCTGCACCGCCGACACCGAACCCTGCGGGGTCGTGAGCAGTTGATCGAGGCCCTCGCTGATCATCGGGTGGTCGGAAGTTAGAAACAGGATGTCCTCGCGGGCGAGCGCGCGGCTGCGGGTGAAGGTGGCGGCGAGATCGCTGTCGCCGGAGAAGCCGGGGAACAGGCCGGTGTAGGTCGGACCCGGCTTAAGCAACCAGTCGTCGTTACCGAGATCTTCGGGAAACACGCCGGCGGCGTCAAACAGCCGCAGCAGGAAGGCGTGCAGTTCGGGATCGCGTTCGGCGTCACGGATTTGTCCGATGGTCGTGGCGGCTTGTTCGGCGTCGCAGCTGTGCAGCTCGAGCAGGCGGTCGCGTCCGGCCTCCAGCTGCGATTCGATTCGGTCGCGAGCGCTGCGGGTCGCGGGGGTGAGTTTTTTTAGGTCCTCTCCCGATTCAAAACGTTCGTTAAACTGTTCCATGATCACATGAGCGCCGCGCAGAGGGGCGGCGAAGGCGTTCATGCCCTCGTGAAACCAGGCGAAGCGGCGAGCCTCGGCGGTGTCTTCGAGGTAGGGCACGTGGATCTGAATCGTTTCCGTTTGGCCGATCCGGTCAAGCCGGCCGATGCGCTGTTCGAGGCGTTCGGGGTGGGTTGGCAGGTCGAACAAAATCAAGTGGTGGCAGAACTGGAAGTTGCGTCCCTCGCCGCCAATTTCCGAACAGAGCAACAGGCGCGCGCCGTCGTCCTCGGCGAACCAAGCGGCGTTGCGGTCGCGTTGCAGGAGGGTCAGACCTTCATGAAACAAAGCGGTCTTCACATGAATACGTTCGCGCAGCTTGGCGTCGAGCGTTTCGATGGCGGCACGCCCCTGGCAGATGAGCAAAAACTTGTCGGTCTTGTTCTCGCGCAGCAGCTCGACCAACCAGTCGGTTTTGTCGTCGACGGCGACCGGATGCACCACGCGTTCGGGAAAGCCGCTGATCGCCGAACGCGTGTTGCGGTACAGCGACCGACCGGGTCCGGACTCGTCCAGCAGCTTGCGCAGCGCCTTTGCATCGCCCTTTTTATGCAGGGCTTCGGCCTTTTTTACCGTCTTCTGATAGGTGTCGGCCTCGGCGTTGAAGGCCTCGAACGAAGGATAGCGTTCGGGATCGAGCAGGCGCAGCCGCGCGAAGTGCGACTCGCGTCCGAGCTGTTCGGGGGTGGCGGTGAGCAAGAGCAGTCCGGGCGAAGCTTGGCCCAACGCCTCGACAATCGCGTAGGCGGGGGAGGGGCCATCCGGCGACCAAGCGAGGTGGTGGGCCTCGTCGACAATCACCAAGTCCCAGCCGGCGGTGACAGCGCCGACCGCGGCTTCGGGGTCAGAGCTTAAATTTTCCACCGAGGTGATGACGAGTTGGTTGGCAAGGTAGTCGGTGTCGTCGGCGTGGTAGATCGAGAACAGCAGGTGGAAGCGCCGATAGAGTTCGACGAACCACTGATGGACGAGCGCCTCGGGCACGAGGATGAGAATGCGTTCGGCGCGGCCGGTGCAATGCAGGCGATGCAGGATCAGGCAGGCCTCAATGGTTTTGCCGAGTCCGACCTCGTCGGCGAGCAGAACGCGCGGCAGCGGTCGGGCCGCCACTTCGTGGGCGATGTGTACCTGGTGCGGCAACAGATCGATTTTTGCACCGACAAAACCGCGCACCGGCGAACGGCGAATCCGATGCCGGATGTTTTGCGCCTGCACGCGCAGATCGAAGGCCTCGCTCGGATCGATTTGGCCGGACTTGAGTCGGTCCGCGATGTCCGAGGGCCCGGCGGATGCTTCGATCTCGGACTCGGCGTGTTCGGTGCCGGTGGTGCTGGTGTAATGAAGCAGCGCCTTGCGGGTTTCGACCGCTTTGATTTCGAACGGTGCGCCGTCCGGGGCGATCAAGGTATCGCCGACATGAAAGCTGGCGCGTCGCAGCGGTGCCGATTCGATCGCGAAGATGCGTGTCTCGTCCGCGGCGGGAAAATGGATATGTACCCGGCGACCGTCGCGTTCTTGAACGCGGCCGAGCCCGAGTTCGGGTTCGGCTTCGGAGCGGTAACGTTGGCCGGGTTGGAAGTCGTTTTCGGGTTCCATGTGGTGTGCAGAAGATAGGGTTCAGGCGAGGGCTTCGACGTAGCGCTGGTTCGGTCAAGATGGAAGGTGGAAGTTCCTCCCACATGTGGGAGGAACTTCCACCTTTCTTTTTTTAAATGGTAGACCAACTCGATCAATTTGGCGAATTTCAATAAATTTATCGCGATATGTGACAATTTCACATAGCATTTTCGGCAAATTAGTGTATCATCAGCATGAATCAGTTTCGGCTTAATGTTCGTGAATATTCAGTTTGCGAAAAGGCAGAACACACCAAAGGCAATAAATGAATAGAAACACCCTGCACACCGTTATCGTATACGGGTTCGTCACCCTTTTCGGCTCCAGCTTGGTCTTTTCATCCCCCTTAAAACTTCATTGGGATTCCGACAAAGGACACACCTATCATTTGCAGACTAGTCCGGATCTGCATCCCCCGGATTGGTCGGACACCGGCCTAATAACCGAAGGGACTGGCGAGTCTTGCAGCATTATTGTTGATCCTGTTGAAGCGCGAGTTTTTGGCGGGCTATTAAAAGAACGTTGGGGACCTGAAACATCCTCTAAATCCAAGGGGACATCAGAGATTCCTGTTCCGTTAAGAGGGACCATTCTCTGGCAGGACGGGGTGCAGGCTGAGACGCGCGAATGGCCTGCGGGAACGCGGTTCCAATATTCGGCGACGCTGACCATTCCGGAGGACGGGGCGTATGGATTCGAGTTGGCTGCCAGCGGAGCGACGACCCTGGAGGTCGATGAGCGTGAGTACGTTGGCCGCTTGGCGGGAAGCCATGTGAGCGCCCGCTCTCCAAGGGTCTTTTACCGCGCTGGGACGCAGGTTCAATTACGTCTCTCTCGGGTCTATTCTGACAAAGGGACAGACTATATTAGATTTTTATGGTCTTTGCCCTCTGGCAATTTAGCGGTGGTGGACCGGAATTTGTTGTCGGTCCCGCTGCAGCTTGCCGAGGTGGACCGGGAAGGTCGCGAGAACATGGTATTCCGCATGGCTGCCGAAGAATCTCCCGGAGCGAAAAACGTATTGGCAGCTGATCTCGACACCGGAGAGACGTTGATGCGCGATCGCCACCCTCCGGTTGTAGCCATCGCGTATCATGTGAATATGACGGTGGTCGATCCGAAAGCCTATGAATTGGAGGACCAATCCGCGCACTTCCGGTTGACCTTCCAGCGCAGGTTCGACGCGGTGATCGTTCCGCTCTATCTGTCGGTACCGATCCGTTTCACGGGAGGCCATGCGGATCCTTTGCTGGGTATCGCTTCCCTCGCGGACGTAGAAATTACCGCAATGCAGGGGAATTCTTCCATTCAAGTGACCCAGGTTGGAGATCAGTTCCAACTGCAGTGTATGCCTGGTGGTCTCCCTGTGGACGTCTACGTTCGTCCACGTCAGGACAGCATTCAGGAAGTTCCCGAATTCTACAACTTGCAAGTTCTTCCGGGATGGCTCTACCAAGTTGCGGGGGGGACGCCGGGCACGGTGGAAACTCAAACCCATGTCATCATCGATGACAACGATGTCTTGATTGGTTCGGAGGACATGGAGTCCTTTGATTCAAATCCGGTTGTCCGCTTTTCGGACCCCGGCACTGCGGCGGGTTCCCAGTTGTCGAACGGCACATTGGAGATGTACTTCCGGGTGAATGGCGCCTCCTGTGAACGCGATATCCAAGTTCGGTTGAAGGACCCGGCAGGCAATATCGTGGCGCTGGAAGCCCCGTACACCTCTTGTGCCGGACCCGGATCTCTATACCACATCGTCCTTGAGGTGACGCAGGGAGCATTTACCGGCTCGCCCGCCGACTGGGAGCTTTCCCTACGGGACACGGATGATCAGAACCTTGGTGCCGCCGAGTACTCGCTCCGGTTCGCAAGACTTACTTACGACACGACCACTTCCATTCCGGGCATCCCCGGCGGTCTGGTGGAGGGTTGCATTCTGGAAGCGACCAACATCCCTGAAAACGAACGGTTTTTTGCCGGGGTTTTTCTCCCTTGCGGTCCTGATGACGAGGGGCGTGGTGTGTCGACGCTCCAGTTGCGCGGCGATAATTCGGTGGCGCGGATCACGACCGACACGGAAGGTTTTGCCGAGGGGGACACTCCCAACCGGGTTCTGTTGTTCTTTTCAGATCGTTTCACCGACGTCCTTTACCCGGCGGAACTTTCGAGCCACCCATGGACCATTGGCTGGAACGGCTCGGGCGTCCCGATGACCAATCAGGAGATTCTCGACGCTCTGCTTGGTTACGAGTTCAGCATCAAAGTTGGCGTCTTTTCCGATCCGCAGCCCCCCCCCGAGGAGTCCGGCGAACTCTGTGCCCAACTCGGACCTGCGGATGGTTCTTATGAACCGCCGGATTACAGCATCTACCCCACGGACATGACCTTGGCTGATCTACCCACGGACCAGGAACTACACCGCGATGTCGTGCGCTTCCTCATGCAGGCCACCTTCGGCGCGACCGAGAAAACCAGAATCCAACTATACAATGTCATCAAAGCGCTGGACTTCCCCGCCCGCCCGGGCGCCAGCGGAGAAGCCAGACGAACTGGCTACCTCGCCTGGATTGCCGGCCAGACGCAATTGCCGCCAATCCCTAAAACCGACATGTTCTGGTGGGGTAGCCAGTTCGAGTTCCTTGAGGAGATATATATTGGCACCACCAATGGGACCTATAATGCCGGAGTAGAGGACAAAAACCGTCGTCGACATCACGCCTGGGCGGATACCCTGTATGCGCGTGGGCAACTTCGCGAACGGGCGATGACGGCGCTCAGTGAAATCTTTGTGGTCTCCGCCGCCGGACCCCAGGTCCGGCAGAAGCCGCATGGTCAGGTGAGTTACAACGAGATGCTGGCCCAGCATGCGTTCGGCAACTACCGGGACCTCCTCTACGACGTCTCCTTACATCCGATCATGGCGACGTACCTGAGTCATCGGTCCAATCGGAACGCCTACGATTACAATGAGGGACTTCAGCAATGGGAAATGGTGATCAATGCGGATGAAAACTACGCCCGTGAGATCATGCAACTGTTCAGCATCGGCTTGGTCGAACTGTTCAAGGACGGATCTATGCAGATCGAATTCACCAACGGGGACAACGGCCTAGCCGTTCCAGTGCCGGTCGCTACCTACTCGGACAATGATGTGATTGAGGCAGCTCGTATTATGACAGGATACGACTTCGCCGTTTGGGAGGACAATGCGGGCAACCCCCATTTATGCAAACCGCTGATGGAGAACCATGTCTTCGGCAAACATCAAGGCAACAGCGGCAACCAGCGGGGATACACCTTCCCGATGAAGTTCTTCCCGCAATACCATGACGGTTTGGCCAAAACGGTCATGGGGCAAGAGTACCCGGAAATTAGCGGTGCCAACTACGACTCAGCGTTGAACAACCCCTCCGCCTCCCACTTGCCGACGTTCATTGACCAACTCGCCGGCCATCCTAATATCGGCCCGTTCATTGGTCGTCGCATGATCCAGCGTATGGTCACCAGTAATCCCAGTCGTGCTTACCTGTACCGTGTGACCAGAGCGTTCGAAAAGGCACCTGCGGAATCCAACATGCTCGCTATGCTCACGGCGGTGCTCATGGACCCGGAAGCTCGTGACATTGCCGCCCCCGGCACAGTGGCGCGTGCCCGGTTTGGCAAGAAGCGCAGCCCGCTTGAGATGACCTATACTTTTGCACGGGCGATGGATGCTCAATCCGGCTGGAAATTTAGTTACCTTGACCAGTGGATCGATAGTCCTCCGGCGGAATTCACCCAGAAGTGGGATCCGGCCATCTTCTACTACGCCCCGGCCATCACCAGTGCGTGCTATTACACGGCTGGGGGGGGAATACCGAGGAACTACCAGATTGACGGCGGTTCGAGTACCGAGGGCATTATACAAGTCCCGTTTATGGCTCCCTCCGTGTTCAACTGGTATTTGCCGGACTACATCGAGTCGGGCAGCCATCATCGAGATGCGGGCATGTTTGCTCCTGAATTTCAGATTCTGAATGACCACAGCATCATGAACGTGGCCAACTACTTCCAGCGCATCTGCAAATACGGCAGTCTTACTGGAAGTACTCAAACCTTCTCTGAGGACGTAGTCGAACGGCATCCGTATCTCATCGCGCTAGGTATCAACTGTGCCAACGCGACATCGCGTTTTGACCAAGGACCAACTCTGAACCATCTCGCCCGCCGTGCGAGTGATGTGCGCACGGAAGCCGCGATCGATGGCATCACCGACGAAGCAGAAATTGTCCGGCTCATTGCAGAGGACATGATCGACTACTTCGACTTGGTTCTGACCGCCGGCAATCTTGCCGAGCGCATGAACCACGGCCCAGCCGCGTTCCGGAATGAACACGAGAACATGCGCAGGATCATGGTCAATGGATGCCTGCCGATGATTCAAGTGATCCAAAGCGAGGGCCAGCCGCCGCTTTGGGTTCACCCTCCAGACTCGCGCATCGTTCAACGGGCCCTGTTCTACATTGTCCAGAGCCCCTTCTTCCACATCCAATCCTAAGCAGCCATCGAAACCACCGTTTAAAAAAAAAAGGCACCTTCCTCCATTATCAAAGGAACTATCATGAATAATCCCTTCACCGTCCAACGCCGCTCCTTCCTGCAAAGCATGGGGCTTTCCCTCGGTATGACCCAAATGCTCCACCCGCTCTCGCTGTTGTCCTCGGCCAACGCGCAAGAATCATCGGACGACCACAAAGCACTCGTCTGCATCAACCTTGGCGGCGGCAACGACTCCAACAACATGATCGTGCCTGGGCAGGGCCACGCCGAATACGATGATTACATCGGGTACCGAAGATTGCCCAGCGAGAATGCGGATGATCTACCGATCTATGGCGTGTTTGCTGACAATGATACCACGCACTTCGACCATCTTTTCTTCAATCCGGCTTGTAGAAAGTTCCAAGAGATCTTCGACGGTGGTCATCTTGCCTGCTTGCTCAATGTCGGCAATATTTTTGCTCGGGTGACAAAGCGGGGCGAGTTGTACGACGAACTCAGCCAGCGGCAGTTTCCGCAGTTCTATGCCTCCCACAGTAACGCCGCCGAATTCTGGAACACGGCCTTTTGCGAGGACGGCGCCACCCAGTCGGGATGGGGCGGCAGACTTGCGGAATGGGTGGCAACCCAGGCGCAGTTCAACACCGGGGCGTCCGTCAGCCCTTCGTTCTCTGTTAATAGTAACAGCTCTCTGCTTGCAGGAGCGCAAGGTTCTGTGATCCCGTACACAGTTCGGGCCCCAGGTGCCGCGCCTGCCTTGAATGACCACGACTACTTCCATGCCGACAGGCTGGCCGATTTCGGTGCCATCATGTCCCGCTCCGCCGGCTCCTCCTTGATTCCTCATGCGCCCCTGCATGCCGACATGGGGCGGAAATTCCTCTCGGCGAACGACCAAGCCGGTTTGGTCGGCCAGGCGTTCAATGATACCGAGGTGAACGCCAAGATTGATCAAGCCTTCACCGACGCGGAGGCCTCTGGAGGTCTCGCCGACCAACTCAAAGCCGTGGCTAAGCTGATCATCAACCATGACAAGATCGGCCAGGACCGGCAGTTCTTCGTCGTTGGCCAAGGCGGTTACGACACCCATTCGGGCCAGTTGGAAAACCATCCGGTACTGCTGTCCGCCTTGGCGAACGCGATGATGGCCTTCCGCAATGTGTTGTTAGATACTGAAAAGTTTGGCGATACGATCACCTTCACCATGTCCGACTTCGGCCGGACACTTGTTCCGAGCCTGAACGGAACCAACCATGCTTGGGGCGGACACGCGCTGATCATGGGAGAGAGACCAGAAACCTCAGAACCCGGACAGATTGAATTTCGGCCCGGGAAGTATGGCAACTACCCCGTTCTCAATTTGGACAACGGGTCTGAGAGCATGTCGATCAACCAAGAGGGGCGGTACATCCCGCAAGTGGCGACCTGCGAATATGCAGCCCGTTTGGCACAGTGGTTCGGGGTCGACCAAAACAGCGAAGTCCTGTTCGATCTCTTCCCGGAATTGGCGAACTTCTACCCCGACACCACGACACAACTCGACTCGTTCGAGGCCAATGGCGATCTGAACTTCCTGCAACGTGTTCCCAGCTGATTCGGAGACCTTCCTATGATCCGCCACGGAAATCTTCTGTTGTCGGGCTTTTCCGCCGCGTTGCTGCTCCTCGCCACGATGGTGTGGCGCAGCGCGCGGCCGGTCAGTCCCTCTTCTTCGCATCCTTCGCACTCCGCGCCGGGATTGATCGTCAACTCCGCCAGCCTCATGCTCCCTGCCGATGCCTTACGTCCCGCGCATGCCTCTTCGTCACCCCGAGATCAGGTCTCGCGCTCACGCAGTTCAGTCCCGGTGCGGGAAATTTCCGCAAGTACCGCCTTCGCCCGCAGTATCCGGCAGGAAGGCTCATCACCAAGTGATGATCTAGCCGTCTTGCAGATGTTGGTGACGGACTACCGGAGGGTCCACAGTGTGGTGCCACCGGCTGTCAATAGTCAGGAACTAGCACGTCTGCTCATGGGTGAAAATCCGACCCGCAGCCGTTTTCTGCCGCCGGACTGCCCGGCTCTGGACGACGAAGGGCAATTGCTAGATCGATGGGGTACACCCTTGTCGGTGCATCTGGTTTCAGACCGCCAGATCGAACTCCGTTCCGCCGGGCCGGACCGCACCTTGTGGAACGAGGACGACATTCTCGTGAACTGATCAGGCGAGAATGCCGGAAACCGGCGCGTGTTTTTCGACGCCGGTCAGCCGCACATCGGATCCGCCGACGTTGATCGCAAGCCTTTGGTGGTCGATACCCATGCAGTGAAATATGGTGGCTTGGATATCGTGAACGCGGCCGAGCCGGAGTTCGGGTTCGGCTTCGGAGCGGTAGCGTTGGCCGGGTTGGAAATCATTCATGTGTCGTGTTATCTGGATGCTGGTTCGAGTCTTGCGACTGCACGATGTGCACCCTACAATTGAACGAATTCCTGAAGAAACTGCAATGACTGTTGCCATAATGCCCCCGAAGACAGCGGTGCTCGAGACCCTGAGCCGCTTTTGATTGCTGTGATGGACGCTGGACACATCACCACGTTGCAGGCGGAGGAAATCATGAACGAACACGTCCGTCTCGGTACGCCGACCCGCGACCTTCTCATCGAGCGGGAGCTCATGGACGAACCCGGCCTGTTGCAGGTCATCGCGGCACAACTCGGAACTCAGGTGGTGGACCTGGCAGACCGCGAAATCGACCCGCTTCTGCTCAAGGCGGTTCCTCCGAGCCTGGCCCGTATGTATCAAATTTTTCCCTTCGAAGAATCCGCCAAGATGATCGTCCTTGCCACCTACGACCTGCTACTTTCTGAGATCGTCGATGAACTTACCTTTGTTTTCGGCATACAGATTGTCCTCGTTGTCGCCAGCAAGGATCAGGTTCAGGGTGTGATCAGTCAGCACTATCCGCAAGGCGCCGACTCGGTACAGAAGATTCTCGACGAGATGGCCGAACGGCTCGACGAGTTCGACGATGATTGAGTGAACAACACCGAATGTTGCGGGAGAAAATTCGCCGCACATTGCCGCGTCCTGCCTTCTTGAAGAAGGCGGTTCGGCACCGTCTGGAAGACGGCGCGACCTGCGCGCTACCTTACGCGCTACTAGCTCAAAATCCCACGCACCGGCGCGTGTTTCTCAACTCCCGTCAGCCGCACATCCAACCCGCCGACATTGATCGCGAGCCGCTGGTGGTCGATGCCCATGCAATGTAAGATCGTCGCTTGGATATCGTGAACGTGGACCGGATTTTCGGTCGGGTGGAATCCGAGTTCGTCGGTGGCACCGTGGGCGACGCCGGGCTTGATGCCGCCGCCGGCCATCCACATGGTGTAGGCTTGCGGGTGGTGGTCGCGGCCGTTGTTGCGGCCGAGCGCGGCGCTGGATTCGATCATCGGGGTGCGGCCGAACTCGCCGCCCCAGACGACCAGGGTGTCGTCGAGCATGCCGCGTTGTTTGAGATCTTGGATCAGCGCGGCGGAGGCTTGATCGGTTTCGCCCGCTTTGTTTTTTACGCCACCTTCGACGTTGGAATGGTGGTCCCAGCCGGAATGGTAGACTTGGATGAAGCGGACGCCGCGTTCGGCGAGGCGGCGGGCGAGCAGGACGTTGTTCGCGTAGCTGGGCTTGCCGGGGTTGGCACCGTAGAGATCAAGGGTGGCTTGGCTTTCCTGCGAGAAATCCATCAGTTCGGGCGCAGCGGACTGCATGCGGAAGGCCATTTCGTAGGCGGCGATGCGGGTGGTGATTTCGGGGTCGCCGACCACGCTGTGGCGGGTCTGATTTAAGTCGCGGATCAGGTCGAGCGCGTCGCGTTGGGCGCGGTTGTCGATGCCAGCCGGATTGGACACGTGCAGGATCGGGTCGCCGGACTCGCGGAAGGGAATGCCTTGGAACCGGCCGGGGAGTTGGCCGGAACTCCACATGGCCGCGCCGCCGGACAGGCTGCCGCCCGACTTGAGCACGACGAAGCCGGGCAGGTCCTGGGTCTCGCTGCCGAGTCCGTAACTCAACCACGAACCCATGCTGGGGCGTCCGGGAATCGCGTTGCCGGTGTTGACCATGATCTGCGCCGGCGCGTGGTTGAACTGGTCGGTGTGCACGCTGTGCACGAACGCGAGTTCGTCGACCACCTTGGCCAGATGCGGCAGTTGGTCGGACAGGGTCGCGCCGGATTGGCCGTGGCGGGCGAAGGGAAAGCGCGGCGCGAGTACGGCGGCGTCGGGTTGGATGAAGGCGTAGCGTTGGCCGGCGATCACCGAGGGCGGGATCGGTTGGCCGTCGAGTTCGCGCAGTTTCGGCTTGGGCGTGAACAATTCGAGTTGCGAGGGCGCGCCCGCTTGAAAGAGGTAGATGACCCGCTTGGCGGTCGGCCGGTGGTGGAGGGCGTGTCCGGCGCCGGTGGCGTTGGCGGACGGGGCGGCCAAGCTTGGCGCGGCCTTGCCGGCGAGCAAGCCGAGCGCGATCGGACCGAGTCCGATGCCGCAGTCTTGGAAGAATTGCCGGCGGGTTCGATGGAGGAGGGACAT
>ENA-ORXR01004248-ORXR01004248.1-marine-metagenome-genome-assembly--contig:-NODE-4248-length-12110-cov-2.692180_pt1 | contig 12110 bp, 10 predicted proteins | sample MGYA00237866_ERZ511479 | MGnify/ENA metagenome assembly ERZ511479 | reverse complement strand
AGAGGCACGAAATGGCAGGCAGCACCGCCCCGTTTTCCCGGTTCGAATGGATGATCGCCTGGCGCTATATCAGGGCCAAACGCGCCGAAGGTGGCGTGTCAGTGATGACATGGATCAGCCTGATCGGCGTGGCCCTCGCGGTGTTTGCGCTGATTGTGACATTGGCAGTGCGGTCCGGCTTTCGGGCCGAGTTTGTGGACACAGTTGTCGGATCAAACGCCCATATAACAGTGGGTTACGTGTCAGAGTTAAATGAGTTCGGGCAACCCAGCCGGGTTATCTCAGACTTCACATCTATCGCTGAGCGGATCGAAGAGGTGCCCGGCGTCGTGCGCGCCTCACCGCTTGTGCGTGGCCAAGTGCTGGCGACGCTGAACCAATACAACACCTTCGGCGACGTCTACGGCATCGCGCCCGATGATTTGATGCGCATACCCCTGATCCAACAGCCTGAAGACTCGGTGGGCGATCTTTCGCGCTTTTCCGAAGGGGTGGCCGTGGGGTCCGGCGTGGCGCGGCGGCTGGGGTTGGGCGTCGGCAGCCAGATCACCCTGACATCGCGCAACGGGGCCTCATCGCCTATGGGCAGGTCGGCGCGGGTGTCCGCCTACGAGGTCGTCTACATCTTTAAGACAGGCTCCTACCAGACTGATCTTGCACGTATTTATATGCCGCTGGATCAAGCGCAATTGTTCTTTAACCGCGACGGTGTCGCAACCGAAATTGAACTCTTCGTCGAAGACCCCGACGAGATTGAGAAATACACCGCTGCCATGCTCGCAGCGGCTGGCGAGGGCGGCTATCTGTGGACATGGCGCGACAGTGCGGGGGCCTTTCTGCGGGCCCTCGCGGTTGAAGATAACGTTATGTTTGTGATCCTGTCGATCCTTGTACTGATTGCCTCGATGAACATCATCTCCGGCCTGATTATGCTGGTGAAAAACAAGGGCCGCGACATTGCGATTTTGCGTACGATTGGCGCCACAAAGGGCAGCGTGTTGCGTATATTCTTTATGGCGGGCGTTCTTATTGGACTAGCGGGTACGGCTGCCGGGATATTTGTGGGTGTGCTTTTCTGTTTAAATATTGGCGCGGTTCAGGCCGGCGTTGAAGTTGTTTGTCAATGTAATCTGTTCGACCCCGGAACTTATCAACTTACAGGCGGCGTTCCGGCGCGTATTGAGTGGCCTGAAGTGGCCATGGTCGCGTTTTGGGGCTTCTTCACAACAGCCATTGCGACATTCTTCCCGGCTTGGGGGGCGAGTAAATTAGATCCTGTGGAGGCATTCCGTTTTGAATAATTCCCGCTCTAAACCCGTTCTGTCCGTGCGCAATCTGACTCGTCAATATCAGAGCGGCGAGAATATATTGCGCGTCTTGGTTGGCGCGAATATTGATATTTATCCCGGTGAAGTCGTCGGTCTGATCGGCCCGTCGGGCAGCGGTAAGTCCAGCTTGCTGCACGCTGCCGGTCTGCTTGAGACTCCGACATCCGGCGAGGTCTGGATTAAGGGGCAGGAGTGTTTGGGCCTCAAAGATGACGCCCGTACCAAAGTGCGCCGTGAAGAGGTCGGCTTTGTTTATCAATTCCATCATTTGCTGCGTGAATTTAACGCCATTGATAATGTCGCCTTGCCGCAAATGGCAAATGGTGTCGAGCAGGCAACTGCACGCGAGGAGGCCGCGCGGCTGCTCACGATAATGGGGCTTAGAGACCGCATAGATCATCAGCCCGGGCAAATGTCGGGCGGTGAGCAGCAGCGCGTGGCCATTGCCCGCGCTATGGCGAACAAGCCCAGCATTATTTTGGCCGATGAGCCGACCGGTAATCTTGATCCCGCGACATCAGGCAATGTCTTCCAAAGCCTGTTTGATCTAACCCGCACCGAGGGCGTTGCGGTGCTGGTCGCGACCCACAATATGAATCTGACGACCTATATGGACCGCGTTGTGACCGTGCGCGACGGCGCAATCGTGCCATATAGCTAACAGCCTCACGCGAGTTACTCCCAAACTTATCCACAGGCGTAATCCACAGTGATTCGTTTTTCCTTGACGAATGGAACAAAAGGGGAATATAAGCCTGAGAACATAAACAGAACAAACGGTAGGATTGAGCTATGAGGCAGTTGGTTGTGGATTTATCGACGGGAATGGTTGTCGCAGGATTTATTACGGTTATGACTGTGTGGATGATGGTGATTGGCGGCTGATTTAGCCGTAACAGGAGTAAGACATGGCGAGCAGCAGAGAGCCGGAGTTTATACATCTGCGCGCCCGCTCGCCTTATTCCATCCTTGAGGGCGCTGTGACGATCAAGGCGCTCGCTAAATGGTGTTATGATCACCGCATGCCCGCCATTGCTCTCACGGATAGCAACAATATGTGCGGCGCGCTGGAATTTAGCGATACCATTAAAGGTCGCGGCGTTCAGCCCGTTATTGGCTGCACGCTCTCTGTTGATTTAGGCCTGCCGGGACAGCCCGGACAAATCCGCCGTGACCCTGACGGAACGCTTGCGCTGCTTGCGCAAAATGAGACCGGTTATGGTCATCTTATGGCGCTATCTTCTGCCGCAACTCTGGACGTGGCGGCAACCGATATGCCGCATATTTTGGCGAGCACATTAGAGGCCCGCAGCGAAGGCGTGATTGCTCTGACCGGCGGTCATGACGGCGCGCTCAATAGATTGATCCTTCAGGGCCGCCATGAAGAAGCCGAAAACTGGCTGGTCAAACTTCACAATATATACGGCGACCGGCTCTATATCGAATTGCAGCGCCATAATGAGGCAGGCGAAGCCGAGACGGAAAAATGGCTCCTCGAGCAAGCTTATGCCCGCGACATCGCGATTGTAGCCACGAATGAGCCGTTTTTCGAAGACCGCGCTATGCATGCCGCCCATGACGCGCTCCTCGCCATCTCCGAGGGCAGCTATGTTTTAGAAAAAGACCGCCGCAAAGTCACGTCTGAGCATTTCCTCAAAACACCTGAAATGATGGCTAAATTATTCGAGGATTTGCCCGAGGCGCTAAGGTCCACCATCGAGATCGCGACGCGCTGCGCCTATGCCTCGCCGAAACGCGACCCCATCCTGCCGGGCTTTGGGGATAAAGATAAAAGCGAAGTCGATATTTTGCGCGCGCAGGCGCATGATGGCCTAACTGGACGCCTTGATTTGCTGCGTTCCCTCGACGAGATGGCCGAGGACGAACAGGTCTATCGGGATCGATTGGATTTTGAATTGGACGTTATCGCGCAAATGGGATTTCCCGGTTATTTCCTGATCGTTTCTGACTTCATTCGCTGGGCCAAAGAGCAGGGCATACCCGTTGGCCCAGGACGAGGCTCGGGTGCGGGCTCCGTTGTGGCGTGGTCGCTGCTGATTACCGACCTTGATCCGCTGCGTTACGGATTGCTGTTTGAGCGCTTCCTCAATCCGGAACGCGTCTCCATGCCCGATTTCGATATCGATTTTTGCCAGGAACGTCGCGGCGAAGTTATTCGCTATGTTCAGGATAAATATGGCAAAGATCAAGTCGCGCATATTATCACATTTGGGACATTGCAGGCCCGCGCGGTTGTGCGCGATGTGGGCCGCGTTTTGCAATTGCCGCTGGGACAGGTTGATCGCCTTGCGAAAATGGTTCCCGCTAATCCCGCCAATCCGGTCACGCTAAAACAAGCCATTGGGATGGAGCCGCGCCTCCGTGAGCAGCGCGATACAGAGCCTGCAGTGCGCCAGCTATTGGAATATGCGCTGGAGCTTGAAGGGCTGTATCGTAACGCGTCAACCCACGCCGCCGGCGTAGTGATTGGAGACCGACCGCTCACCGAGCTTGTCCCGCTATATCTCGATCCGCGCTCGGATATTCCCGCGACGCAATTTAATATGAAATGGGTCGAAAAAGCGGGGCTGGTCAAATTTGACTTTTTGGGTCTGAAAACCCTGACCGTGATTGACCGCGCGCTGAAATATTTAGCTGCGCAGGGGCGGCCCGTCGACCTTGACCGTGTCAGCGTCACAGACAAGCGCGCCTATGAGCCGCTGGCTGAGGGCGCTTCGGATGGTGTGTTCCAGCTCGAGAGTTCGGGAATGCGCGATGTTTTGCGCAAAATGAAACCGGGCACGATTGAAGAGCTGACCGCGCTTATCTCGCTTTATCGCCCCGGCCCGATGAAGAATATCGACACATATATTGACCGTAAATATGGCCGCGTTGAGATCGAATATCCTCATCCCATGCTCAAAGATATTCTCGAAGAGACTTATGGGATTATCATCTACCAAGAACAGGTCATGCAAATCGCGCAGGTCCTGTCCGGCTATTCACTCGGAGAAGCGGATCTTTTGCGCCGCGCTATGGGTAAAAAAGACCAAGCCGAGATGGACCGGCAACGCTCGCGCTTTATTGACGGCGCCGCGCAAAATGATGTGGACCACAAACTGGCTAATGAGATTTTTGATTTGGTCAACGAATTTGCGGGTTACGGTTTTAACAAATCCCACGCGGCGGCCTATGCAATGGTGTCCTTCCGTACGGCCTATTTAAAAGCCCATCATCCCGTCGAATTTTTGGCGGCGACGATGTCTCTGGATATCGCCAATACCGATAAGCTTGCGCAGTTCTATGCTGAGGCGCGTCGGCTCGAGCTGGATGTGGTCGCGCCGGACGTCAATCAGAGCTTTGCCGATTATGAAGTCAAGGAAGGTAAAATCCTCTACGCGCTTGGCGCGCTGAAAAATGTCGGCGTCTCCGCGATGGAGCATGTTGTTAAGGTGCGCGAAGAGGGCGGGGCCTTTACCGACATTTACGACTTTGTTCGCCGCATCGACACGCGCATCGTCAATAAACGCGCGCTGGAAAATCTGGCGCGGGCAGGGGCCTTTGACAGCCTTGAGGCTAATCGCGCCATGCTGCTCGCTTCGGCCTCTGATCTACAAGCCATCGGGAACCGCGCAAGTGAAGAACGTAACTCTGCGCAAAGCAGCCTGTTTGGCGGTAATGATGATGCGGTCATGGAAGAAAAAGCGCTAACGCCCGCTCCGCCGTGGGATGATGTGCGGGCTTTGGACGAAGAATTATCGGCGGTCGGGTTTTACCTTTCCGGCCACCCGCTGGAGAGCTTTGCCGAAAATTTGGCAAAAACCCATACGCCTGCCGCAGAGTTGGAAATTGCTTTTAACCGCGGCAAACGCAGCGTGCGCGTTGCCGGCGTCTTGCACAAACGTGTGGAGCGTATGAGCCAGCGCTCGTCCAAGCGCTATGCCTTTTTAGAAATGTCTGATCCGTCCGGCACATTTGAAACGCTTGTGAATGCTGAACTGCTGGCTGCGAAACGCGAGATAATGCAGCCCGGCGCATTGCTGGATTTATCGCTGAAACTTGAAGACCGCGAAGGCGAGATGAAAATCTATACCAATAGCGTTGATATTCTCGGCGGAGCAGGCGCGAGTGTTAAGACCGTTAAAAAAGACGCGCCGCCGCAGGGCGTGACCGTTTATATTGACAATGTCGACGCCCTTGGTCCGCTTAAGTCGCGCATCGACAGCCTCGCCGATGCGCCTGCGCGCTACTATGGCGACATGCATATCATTGCCCCGCTGGGCGAGGCCCGTGAATATGAGATCAAGCTCTCTGAGCGGGTCTCAATGGATAAGAACTTTCTCGCTAGCTTAAAGAGCGTTCCGGGCGTATCGCGCATTGAGACGATGGCCGCGCTGTAGCTCATAAATTCGCGTGCAAAATAACAGTCTTTATACTTGCATTGCCGCGCTATTTTGCTAATAGCCGCGCTTAATCTTACGCGTGGGTGCGGCGGCTTCACTTTACATAGAAGCATGTCGATCCGGTGAACGAGAGTTTGCAAGCCTGCGTTAGCCAAACCGGAGAAGGAGTTTATCTCATGGCACTACCCGAATTTTCTATGCGTCAATTGCTCGAAGCAGGCGTTCACTTTGGTCACCAGACACATCGCTGGAATCCAAAAATGGCGCCCTATATCTTTGGCGAGCGCTCAAACATCCACATTTTAGATCTGTCTCAGACGGTCCCGCTGCTTCACCAAGCCCTGGTTCAGGCCCGCGACGTCGCGGCGTCTGGCGGCCGTATCATGTTTGTCGGCACGAAACGCGCCGCATCAGAAGTCGTCGCCGAGAGCGCAAAACGCTGCGCCCAATATTACGTCAATCACCGCTGGCTTGGCGGCATGATGACCAACTGGTCTACGATTTCAAACTCCATTTCGAGGTTGCGTGAACTGGAAGCAAAATTTGAAAGCGCCGAAGACTCCGGCCTGACGAAAAAAGAACTGCTTCAGTTGACGCGTGAGCATCAAAAACTCGACCGCGCATTGGGCGGAATTAAAGATATGGGCGGCGTGCCGAACCTTATGTTTGTGATTGACACGAACAAAGAAAGCATTGCCATTAAAGAAGCCCGCAAACTGGGTATTCCGGTCATCGCGGTTCTGGATTCAAATTGTAATCCGGACAATGCCGATTTCCCGATCCCGGGTAATGATGATGCAGCTCGCGCGATCCAGCTTTATTGTGACCTGATTGCAGATGCGATTTTGGACGGTATGGCGGAAAGCGCTGCCGGACGCGGCGTTGATCTTGGCGCAGCAGCAAATCCTGCTGTTCTGTCTGCCGCAGATGAGGCCGCTATGGCCGCACCTGCAGAAGTCGAAACGCCAAAGGCCGAAGCTCCAAAAGCGGAAGAAGCTGCGCCAGCACCGGCTGCTGAAACCAAAGCGGATGACGTCTCTTTGATCGACGGCGTTGGCCCGACATATAAGAAAAAGCTTGAGAGCGCCGGCATCACGACATTCCAGCAAATTGCTGATTTGGATGAAGCCGCTATTGCTAAGCTTGATGAAGAGCTTGAGCTTAAAGGTAAAATCGTCTCCGGCGAGTGGGTGGCTCAGGCCAAAGACCTTCTAGCCGGTAAGCCGCCGCGCGCAAAAAGCGACGCTGCGCGTGCTTAAATACGATTACTCAGGACAGCGCGCTTATGCGTGCTGTCCTTTAATCTTCAAACTTACGCCCTATATGCGGGGCAAGTCTAATATTTAGAGGAGAGCAAAATGGCTCAAATTACTGCCGCTATGGTCAAGGAACTGCGTGAGCAAACATCCGCAGGCATGATGGATTGCAAAAAAGCGCTCAATGAAACAAATGGTGACCTCGAGGCCGCGGCAGATTGGCTGCGCACGAAAGGGATCGCCAAAGCCGATAAGAAATCTAGCCGCGTTGCCGCTGAGGGCCTTGTAGCCGTCAATACAAATGGCACAACCGGCACGCTGACAGAGGTCAATTCTGAAACAGATTTCGTCTCGCGTAATGAAGAATTCCAGGCTGCCGTCCGTCATATTTCGGATTTGTCACTCGATGCAGGCGGCGATACAGCCAAACTTGCCGCGATGGAAACGAATACAGGCGAAAACGTCACAGATTTCCTGGTCACGCTTGTGGCTAAAATTGGCGAGAATATGGGTCTGCGCCGCACAACGTCATTGTCTGTGACTGACGGTGTTGTCACGACATATATGCATAATGCTGTCGCTGACGGCCTTGGCAAAATTGGTGTTTTGGTTGCCCTGGAAAGCTCAGGCGATAAAGACGCGCTTGGTGCATTGGGTAAGAAAATCGCCATGCATGTTGCCGCGACATCACCTTTGGCGCTTGACGTTGACAGTCTTGATCCGGCCGATGTCGAAAAAGAACGTAACGCTCTGGTCGCTGAGGCCCGCGAATCCGGTAAGCCGGAAGCAATTATCGACAAGATGGTTGATGGCCGCATGCAGAAATTCTTCAAAGAATCTGTTCTGATGAACCAAATCTTTGTGATGGACGGCGAAAACACGATTGCTGAAGTCGTAGAGGCCGAAGCAAAGTCTTTGGGCTCCGATATCAAGCTTACCGGTTTCTCACGTATGGAACTTGGCGCCGGTATTGAAAAAGTCGAAGAAGACTTCGCCGCTGAAGTTGCAGCAACGCGCGGCAGCTAATAAAAAATCAGCCAATGCGCCGCAATTCTTTGGCGCAGCGGCAAGTTTATTGTAAGACATCCTCGAATGACTCGGTTATCACCTTACAGATAACCGCATTCGGGGATTTTTTATGGCTAAAACACTGAAATATAATCGCGTGCTTTTGAAGGTCTCAGGCGAAGCCCTGATGGGGGACAAGGCTTACGGCATTGACGTGGCGATGACGGATAAAATCGCCGGGGAAGTCAAAAAGGCCCATGAAGGCGGACTGCAGGTCTGCTTGGTTATAGGCGGCGGCAATATCTTTCGCGGTTTATCGGCGGCGGCGTCCGGAATTGAGCGTTCAACAGCGGACTATATGGGCATGCTCGCCACCGTCATGAACGCGCTCGCCATGCAAAGCGCGCTGGAGCGCCAAGGCGTCTCAACCCGCGTTATGTCTGCCATTCCTATGACAACGGTGTGCGAGCCCTATATTCGACGCCGCGCCGTGCGCCACTTGGATAAAAACCGTGTTGTCATTTTTGCCGCTGGCACAGGCAATCCATATTTCACGACAGATACAGCCGCGGCCTTGCGCGCCGCAGAGATGCATTGCGATGCGCTTCTGAAGGGTACGCAGGTCGACGGCGTTTACGACAGCGACCCCAAAACAAACAAAGATGCCAAACGCTATGATACGCTCAGCCATATGGACGTGATTTCCAAAGAACTTAAAGTGATGGACACATCTGCTGTAACCTTGATGAAAGAGAATAATATCCCCATTATCGTATTTTCAATACATAAACCTGATAGTTTTGAAAATGTTATGAAAGGTAAAGGCGTCTGCACCATAATTCAGTCATGATGCGACAGTAGAGCCACAGCCGCTAAGGAGTAAATTATGTCGAACGATTTCGATTTGAAAGATATCATACGCCGTATGGACGGTGCTATCTCTGCGCTTCGCACAGAGTTTTCGGGCCTGCGCACAGGACGCGCCCATACGGCGCTGCTGGATAATATCACCGTTGACGCCTATGGCTCACAGGTTCCGATTAAACAGGTCGGAGCGATCAGTGTGCCCGAGCCGCGTATGCTGACGGTACAGGTCTGGGACAAAAGCCAGCTTGGCGCAGTCGAGCGGGCTCTGCGCGAGAGCAATTTGGGGATTAACCCCATGACCGACGGACAGCTTATTCGCATTCCGATGCCGGCCTTGACAGAAGAGCGCCGCCGCGATTTGTCCAAGGTTGCAGGCGGCTATTCCGAAACGGCAAAGATCGCGGTTCGCAATGTGCGCCGTGACGGCATGGAAATGCTTAAGCGCATGGAAAAGGCCAGTGATATTTCTGAAGATGAGCAAAAAGCCCATGAGAAGGATGTTCAGGCGGCCACAGATAAAGCCATCAAAGAAATTGATGATGCCCTAGAGACAAAAACCGCTGAAATCATGCAGGTATAGACTATATGAGCACTCATCCAAATATGACCGGCCCTATGCCGCATATCGCCATCATTATGGACGGCAATGGGCGCTGGGCACAGGCCAAACACAGGCCGCGTCTGTTCGGACATCGCGCCGGTGTGAAAACGGTACGCCGAGTCGTTGAGGATGCACGAGATATTGGCATTAAGTGTCTGACATTATACAGCTTCTCTACAGAGAATTGGAATCGCCCGCGAGCTGAAATACGCGCACTCTTTGACCTCTTGAAGCGTTATGTCGAAGATGATTTGGAAGAGCTGCATAAAAATGATGTTCGTATCAGGATCATAGGGAGCCAAGACGGGCTTCCTGATGATATTCTGACCGTTATAAACCAAGTGGAAACGCGGACGCGGGGGAATACAACATTTTCTCTCAACATTGCTTTTAACTATGGCGGGCGCGATGAGATCTTACGGGCCTGCCGCAAAGCGATGAAGACGGGCATTGCCCCGGACGACCTTGATGAAGCGAAATTTGATCAACTATTAGACACGGCTGATCTGCCACAACCGGATTTAGTCATTCGAACCAGCGGTGAATATCGCATTAGCAATTTCCTCTTATGGCAAGCGGCCTATGCCGAATTTGTTTTCACTGATGTGCTGTGGCCCGACTTCACCAAAGACGATTTAAACGCCGCGCTGAAGGATTATTTTTCGCGTAACCGCAGATTTGGCGGCGTCAAAGCTGTGGATGTGGCTTAATCATCGCAAAGCCGCGCGCATATAAGGATTTATCCAGCAGGTTTTTCACAGCGATCTTCCTCGCTGCAATCGTTATACCGTTTTCATATTTTGGCGGATGGGTCTTTGCCATAATGTCCGTTCTGTTAGGCATCCGACTGTCTTATGAATTCGTGCGTATGTCAGACAAGGAAGCCCCGGGCATTGCTTATGCCATTCCGGCGATTGCCGTTATTGTTTCACTTATCTTGCTTGTCATGGGCTACGGGTTCTATGCCTTGGCGGTAGTAGGAGTCGGGAGCCTCATCGCAGGGGCAGAACGATTTAGGCGCGGCGGTGTGGCTTGGTCATTACTGGGGTTGATTTATATTGCTGTGCCGGTGCTGGCGACACAATTCATTCGCGGTCATGAAGCCGGTTTTACATCTGCCGCATTCCAAAGATTTCTATTTGTGGTTCTCGTTGTTGTTGCGGCAGATGTCGGCGCCTATCTGGGCGGCTCGAAAATAGGCGGCCCGAAAATGGCACCTAAATTATCTCCTAATAAAACATGGTCAGGGTTCTTTAGCGGACTGATTCTCGCCTGTATCATCGGCATGATCTCCATGGCCGTATTCCAGAAGTCAATTTTGTGGGGATTAATTCTCGCTATCCCGATCAGTATCGTATCTGTTATTGGCGACTTTTCAGAAAGCGCGATGAAACGCAAACTCAATGTTAAAGATACCGGTCAACTCCTGCCCGGGCATGGGGGACTGTTAGATCGTCTTGATGCTCTAATGGCGGCCATGCTTATTTTTGCAATAGTTCTTCTGATCAATCCCTCAATTTGGCCTATTTAGCTCTGTAGTTTTTAGTTTTTTACGCGCGCGGACTGTGGCAAGCTGTCTGTATTCGTAGAAGGCCACATCACTGATGACACTTATCCTTTTGATATTATTAGGCGCAGTCGCTTTCTTCATTGTCATATCCGGTTTGGTTTTCTTTCACGAGTTAGGCCATTACAGCGTAGCGCGATTATTTGGCGTCGCCGTAGAGCGGTTCTCAATCGGGTTTGGAAAACCTATATGGCGTCACCGCGCAAAATCCGGCACAGAATGGGTCTTCGCAAGCATACCTCTGGGAGGCTATGTTAAATTTCTGGGCGATGCCGGGGCGGCAAGTAATCCTGACTCGGAGCAACTCGCGAAAATAAAAGCCGATCTGGATGAAAAACACGGGGCAGGCGTTTCTGACTCCGTCTTTCACTTTAAACCGTTATGGCAGCGCGTCTTAGTCGTTTTGGCCGGGCCCATTGCTAATTTTATCTTGGCGGCGGTTATATTTACCGGTTTTTTCATGGCCTATGGAAAGAATGATTTGATTACGGAAGTCGCGGAAATAATGGATGACACCCCCGCACAACGTTCAGGTTTAGAGGTTGGCGATAGAATTCTGAAAATGGACGGTAAAGACATCAGACTTTTTAGTGAGTTCCGTCAATATGTAATCCTTCGCTCTGATCAGGAAATTGAAGTTACTGTTCTTAGAGGCGAGCAGCAACTTGACCTCTCTCTGACGCCTATGCGTATTGATAAAAAAGACGCTATTGGCGGCAGGTCACAACTTGGATATGTCGGTGTGAGGCCTGCAAATCGTGCTGATCTTCAAATTTCTAAAGATTTAAATATGCTGCAAGCCTCTTCAGAAGGCGTTGCCCAGGTCGGCCGCATGATTGTCGGTACAGGCACGTATATCAAAAGAATCTTTACAGGCAAAGAGAGTGGCAGGGAATTAGGCGGTATTGTTCGCATCGCGGCCATGACCGGTAAGACGGCTGCCGACGGAGCATCGCAGGACGTTCCTGTAAAAGAGCGCGCTAAGGACATATTTCAGCAGCTAATATACCTTGCGGCTGCATTATCGATAGGGTTAGGTGTCGCAAATTTAATGCCGATTCCAGTGCTCGACGGTGGACA
>ENA-ORXR01004246-ORXR01004246.1-marine-metagenome-genome-assembly--contig:-NODE-4246-length-12117-cov-10.275831_pt1 | contig 12117 bp, 17 predicted proteins | sample MGYA00237866_ERZ511479 | MGnify/ENA metagenome assembly ERZ511479 | reverse complement strand
CACTACCTGCTAAGGCGCGCGCTGCAGCGGTGGCTGTCGTGTCGCCTAGTGGAGCGGCTCAAGATGTGACCTCCGTCTGAGCTGAAAAGAGCGCGGGGATCGGCCAGCCACGCCGAGAGCCGCACCAAGGTCACCCTCACCATTGACCTGGTAACGGACAAGGGGGTCTCGGACGAGCTCTTCCAGATGCAGTCGTTGGCGTAAGACGTTCCTGCAACCTTCAGTCGCGGAAAGGCGCTGCGTACGGTGCGGTTCCACTCCCCCGACCTCCTGCTTCAAGCCTGGGAATGGCGGCTCCGCTTCGCAGCTGGTGCTTCTCTCGGCGGTTTGCTCGCAAGGACGGTTCTACACCCGCGCGCGTCCTACTTGAATGGCTTTGCGGCGACGAAGGCGGCACGTGGTACGTACTGCGACGCAACCCAACTGGCGAGCTCGTCGACGTGGCTGTGCGGGAGTCTGAGGTGTTGGCCCCCCTTTTCCATACTTTCGCACACCCGCTTGTACGCAAGACGATTCCTGTGGCCTCGTTGCTCCGCCTGATGCCCGCATGTCCGGCTTCTCTAAGATAGTGTCCGGCCGGCGTGACGGGAATTTTGGCTTTCGACGACCGCCATACGTGCGGCAAGCTGACTCTTTCCTTGCCGTGTTGTGTTGTTGAGCTTAAACCCAATGAGGTGCTTGGACTAATAGAAGCGGTGGTTGACGGACCCGTGGAGGGTGCCCCGGACTCTCGTGTGAGTGGAGTCGTGCGTGGTGGACAGTGACTTGTGGCACTCTGTTTGTGGGGTATTCATGAAGAAAAGATCATGCTGATACAATTCATTGCTCGCCGGTGTTTCCCGTCAGCAGGCCTGTTCATGCACCTTACCCCGCCCTCACTCATAATTCGCAACGCTAGCCGCCGCCACGGCCTCCTGGTCCTTGAGTGCCGCCGAAATCCTGGCGGCAACGCCAGCGCCGCGGACGGTCGCCGGTGGCCACCGGCGCCGCCACCGGCGCCACGCACGGCGAACGTCGGCGCCACGCACGCGGCCGCCGGCGCGATGCACGTCGGCCGCAGGCGAGACGCACGCCGGTTGTTGGCGCCACGCAGTAGGCATTACGCAGGATGGCTGCCGGCTTCACTGGGTTACATCGCTGGCTGGTGGGCAGGGTGGCAACGACAGAAAGTGAGAACGAGCGGCAAAGGTGTCGTGGCAGGACGCAATGAATTCTGTCAACAAATATGACCCCTAGAGATGGTTTACACATCCGGCTTGAATGAAAGAGCAGAGACGGGCTCAAAGACCTAACCTGACGCTGAAAGAATTAGGGAGAGCTTCGGACTATGCGAGTTGAAGCGGCCTCACCGACCGACGCAGCATTTGTAGCCGGAACCTTCCCGTAAGCAGGTGAAAGTCGGGCCTAACTTTGGTTACACAAATGCATCTGGACTGTTTTGGGCGCGTTTGATAACTCACTTTTGAAAGCAACTTCGCGAGGATGTCCAAGTTCAATGCCCCGTTTTCAGAAAAGCAGCAGGTCGCCGTTTTAATGATGCGCCCGCGCGGGGTGACCGCAGCGCCACCGCCCGATTTCCGTCGCCGCCGTTGCCGCCTTCGTCGCATGACAGCATTGGCTCGGCGGCTTCTACGCAGGGGTTGTCAGGATACCGTTATATCGCCCTAATGGGATACGGATACGCTGCGTTCCACCGTCTCCGGAAAAGGATAGTTCTCTTCTCTCAACATCAGGATCAGATTGTAACCTCGCCAAGCCGGATTATTAAGAGGAATATATTAATATTCGGATACTAATATCGTATCCGAATATAATGGCATATATTCAATCGATGACCTAACTACAGCAACAGGAGCCGAACTTCGATAGCAGAACAGAATTGAACTACTTCTTGAGAGCCGTACTTGTTTGCAAAGACCGAACTGCCTCCGTGCAGGCAGTTCCACAAAGCATGTAATAGGATACGATAGTCGTTCTGTGCTGGGGTTGCCGAGGTTGAACACAACGTAGATGGATCTTAACGATATAACGGCTATCGCCGATTCATTCATTTACACTGCTTGACTCCGGTGCTGTGCGGCCACTTTGCGGCTGGTGCTGGCGTGCGCCTGCGGTCGCTCACCCCCTCAAGGATTCTTGCCGCCGGTGCTCTCTACTGCTCGCTGCCAGCAACAGACGGATAGCCTTGGCGCTGCTTTCGCAATTCCACTAGACGCCGGCGCTTGCGCCGTCGCCGACCTCATGCCACGTGACCACCGGACGCCAACCTCGGTGTCGGAGCCTTCGGACACTTTTTCAGATGCTTGAAACGCGCGTGGGATGGCGGAGGTGTGAAAGTCGCCTGTGGAGGTCGGCGGGGCCCCCTTTTGCCGAACCTCGACGAGACGGCGACATCAGGGGGGGCCGGCGGAATAGGGAAATCTGGCTACGGACGTGTGCGTCACTCTGCCGAGACCTCAAAACACCGCCACGGCTCTGGATGGCGAGGTAGCGAAGGCGTGAGAGCTGACGCCGTCGTTTTCCGGCACCGCGCCCTTGCCAGTGGTAAACGTATGCCCGTCGCCGGGGGGTGTGTAGGGGCGGGAGATTATTCCGCTGCCGTTGGCAGCACCCCGCCCCAGCACGAGAAAGGCACGGCGGCTCCGGGGCAGCTGGCGACAGTATGGCAGTGGCGGGGAGCGTCGCATCACCCGTGTCGAATGATAATGCGCCGGGGGTGGCGGAGGTCGCGGACGTATCACAGCAGGCGCCCGCCGTCGGCGTCGCCCCGACCCCGCCCAAGGTCTGCTAGGCGGCAAGGGAGGGAGAAGCGGTGGCGGTAGGTCATCTTGTGGTCGCTGTTGGCGTCGCTTCGCGAACAGGCTCTGTGTCGTCGCGAATAATGGGCGTAACTCAGCATCAACAAGCACAAAATGTACAGTACGTACTAGTAACTGCAAGACGAAGGATGCATTCTCTTGCACTTGTGTCAGCCATGTCGCCGTTCTCGCATGAACTGCATTGCTGCTTGCTGTAACAAAACGAGGGAGGAACATCACGAGAGGCACGCACCTGCTGGCAGGTTTTTGACTAGGAGGATTCCGTCGTTTCCTGCATCCTCATCGTGACAGATTACTCACAGGAAAAATTGTCACTTTCCGCTAGCATTCTGTCTTCGCCGTAACCGTGACTTCGGCGAGAATCGTCCCCAAACATGGGAGACCCCATGCCGATCGGATATACTTGAATATAATAAATCGGCAGAAAATCTGATATAATCTGCCGCTTGCGCTGTCTGGAGGATTATTATACGCTTGGACAGAAAAGCATACTCAGATCCGAATATGTCGTCGAGACCCATATTCAGGATTATTATGGATATAATGCCTGGATATAATCCTCTGAGATATATCCGTGACAACCCCTGCTTCTACGCGGGCGGCGCGGCGGCAGCAACGACGGCGGTGACGACGGCGGCGGCAAGGGCGAGAGGTCTTTGGCCCAGTCGGCAAGGTCGGCGGCGGCGCTCGGCGGCCGCGCGGGTGCATCGCCGTCGTGCGGGGGGACGGGAGGGGCGGTGGTGGCGTGTTTGGCAGCGGCATTGGCGGTTGTCGCTGTGGGTTGAGCACACTCGCGGCCATCGCGCGGGGATGACGACCCCCGAGATGGCGGGGCGCGGCGAACATGGCGCCGCCCGCGCGGGGCGAGCTGCGGTAAGGCTGGCGCGTCCCCGGGGGGGAGGGGGGGGTGCGCGCGGTTGTCGGGTGGGGCGGCAGCATGGGCGGCGGCCGGTGGGGGTGGAGAACCCTCGCGGCCACCGCGGGGGGATGACGACCGCCGCCGTGGTGCGGGGAGGCGGTATCGGCGCCGCGCTGGCGGCGACCGCGCCGACAGCTGTGGCGCCTCCCGCGCGGCGTCAACGGCGGCTGCAAGGGCGGGGATCAGTAGGCGCCCTCGGTGGCGCGGCGCGATGGCAGCAAGGATGGAGTGTCGGTTGGGGGGGGTCGCGTGCGTGCGATCGGTGGGTGGGTCGGTCGCACGGGCAGCGACCGCGGGGGTTTCAACACCCCCGCGGCCAACGTGGGGGGCTGACGACCCCCGCGGTGGCGGGGCGGGGCCGGATCGGCGGCGTGCCCCTCACCGCCGCGCCGGCACGCGCCGCGGCGGCCGTGTGGCGTGACCACGGCTCGGCCGCACGATGACAACCGCCGCCGCCACAGCCACGGCCGCAGTGCATCAACACCGCGGCGGCGGTGGCGACAACGGCGGCGGAAAGGGCGGGGAGCAGTCGGTGCCCTCGGCGGCGCGGCGCGGCGGCGGCAGCGGTGCCGTGTCGATGAGGGGGGTGTTGGTGCACGCGGTCGGTGGGTGCGTCGGTGGCACGTGCGGCAACGTGAACGACGGCGGCAGTAGCAGGGCGTCGGTGGGCGTCCGTGGCGTATGAGTGCGGGCTCTGTGCGGTCGGAGTGAGCACACAACAGGTGTGCAAAAATCAATTTCTAGTCGCTGATCTGCTTCGCCGGGTACCTCTTGTCGCGCCACTCGGTGCTGATAGGCTCATCAGCCAGCCGTAAGTTGGCATGGACGCGGAGGTCGAGGTTGTCCGCGGACATGTTCTCCACCTCGCGGTGGATTTTTCCCCCTCGAGAATGGATGATACACCCCTTCCTGACGTGCACCACCTCTGACCGATACACAACAGACGTGAGCTCCCTGTCAGGCGAATCAACAAAAAACTTCCTCGGCCAGGTGTCTAGGATGGCGGTGCCGTCAATCGCCATGAAGACGCCCAGCGTGCGCGGGGGGATGCCGACATCCGTCCTTTCCGCATCGTCGCCATGTAGCATTTGCCGTTCCGCGCCTGGCAATGGAACCAGAATCTTCGGCTTGGAAGCGACATACTGCCGACCATACACGTAAAACATCAGATCATACAGCCGCTCAGGGCGGGCCACTACGACTCTTGTAGCCGCCCAGGTAGGCTTCATCACCGCCTGGTGCCGACTCAGGTCTGCGCCTGGCCCCCGCATTTCGCAGACCGGCTGGGAGTTGAATATGGGCGCTGTGTTTTCCTCGTTGAAGCGCTCAGCGACCCTCTCCGTCAGGGCGGCATCATGGTCGTTGATAAAATTTTCCAGCGTCAGGACGCCTGCGCCTCCAGGCCGGGCCAGGCTGGCCTCGACCTCCTAGTAGCGCACTGGTGCGGACGACCCAAGGAAGTCGATGTGCGGCGCGCCGACACGCCCGTCCATCAATATCTCAAATTCCGTCTCGGCCATCTCGGTCTCTTCCGGCCGCGGCGGCGCAACAGGCGTCGTCGCGAAAGGAAAATACGCCCGCCCTCCGGTATCGTCTGTTGAGCGGCCATTGCGACCGTGCCATCTGCCGTCGGCGACGCCGCTGCCGCCGCCGGCGCCCCCGTCGCTGCGTTTTCCGCTGCCTCTTCTTCCTCTGCAGGCTACGCAGCTTCGTGGAGCATGCTCCCCGCTTGGAAGGCATCGGGATGGGGTAGAGTGGTAACGGGGAAGGGGAGAGATGGGTTGAGCCAGGACGGGATGGGGGAGACCCCATAAACGGGGGGTGCGTTTGGAAGCATTCGACGACGACGGTGGGGAAGAGGAACTGTGGCTCCGACGCGTCGACGGCGCCACCGTCTCAATCGGATCAGATCCGTCCACAATTGCGCAAGTGACAATGTGAAGAGCAGTTGAATTCAGGCGGATCCCAGTCAGGTCGACACGCTTCAAAATCTGGGGAGGTTCGAATGCCGCCCTTTGGACTTCAGGCCGTCGCTCCAATGTAGGTTTCCAGACACTCCTGGATCTTCCAGCGCCACGTTCTCGATGCGCAGTGTGCGAATGTGTCTGTCGTCGCAGCCTTGTTGCTCCCATCACCGCACTTGACTAGTACGTTCATGCGCAGCTACCGAATGCTCTGCACGCCCGAAAGGGCGCTGGATGCGTATGCTGTCGCACACGCCGGCAATGCTCTGCCTACTGGATTTGCGCGGGAGGTGCTTGCTCGTGTGCGGCTGCCGACTGCTCTGCGCGCCCGAAAAGGCGCTGGATGGGTAAGCTGCCGCACGCGACGGCACTGCTCTGCCTACTTGATTTGAGCCGGAGGTGCTCGCTCGTGTGCGGCTGTCGACTGCTCTGCGCGCCCGAAAGGGCGCTCGAAGCGTAGGCTGCCACACGGGACGGCACGGCTCTGCCTGACTGCGCTGAGTGCCAGAAAGGGCCCTGGATGAGTAAGTTGTCGCATAGAAGTGGATTTCTGTGGGTCTCTCTAAGGTGCTGATGCGGACGTAGCTCACCGTGGTGGGGAGAGCTTTGATGTGGACCATTTTGTTTTATGCTGACCTCACTGCATGTTTCGTACCTTATGCTCGACGAGCCATCATTGTTGCTGCTCTTTCCTTTACTTGTACTCGTACTTCCACTATTCTTGACCCATTTTTCCTCGTAAGAGGCCTCAGAGGCCGGTGGCAGCTAGATAAAAGGCCGCGCGGCAGGCGACTCGTGGGTGGGGGATGTCAGGGCGTGCCGGCGGGGGGCGACCGCGCCGTTTACGCGCTGGTGGCTGCCGCCGACGCCCGTGCCACGACGGGCAGCGTCGCGACGACGGCTGGGGCTGCCGCCAGCCGCGTTGGCGAGGCCGAGACGGACGTCAAAGTATCTGAGGTGACTGACAAGCCGGACGATGAGGGCGGCTTGGCGGCGATGAACGCGGAATCGCCGCCGCTGTTGCCGCCGACGCGGCCTCCGCCGCCGCCGCCACCAACCCCGCCACGGCCGCGGCGATCGATTCCGAGGCGGTCGCCGCCGCCGCCGCCGCTGACGCTGACGCGGAGGCAGCCGGCGCGGTGGCTTCCCAGGCGTCGGCCGACGCGGCAGCGGCCGATGCGGCGGCGCACACGGCCGACGCGCACGCCCGCGGCGACGCGGCGTCGGACGTGTCGGGAGCACCTGCAGCGGCGGCGGCGGCGGCGGCTGCCGCCGCCGCTGCCACCGCCGCGGCGGGCGGTGACGCGGCGGTGGCTTCGACGATGCAATCGGCGGCGGTCGCCGAAGGGGCGGCCGTGACCGATGCAGACGCGGCCGCGCCGGCGGCGGCGGTTTCGGCTGACGCGGCGCCCGCCCTTCGAAAGGTGCACGCGGCGGCGGCGGCGGCGGCGGCCGCTGCCGCCGCGTTGGCGCCCGTCGCAGCGGCGGCAGAGGCGCCGTGCGCAGAGGTGCCGTCCTCGTGAGGGCGACGCGTGATGACGACGCCATGGGAGGAGGGCGGCTGGACAAGCGGGTCGTTGGGAGCTGTGGCGGAGGCCGAGAGGGAGACGATCCCACGGGTGCGCTCCCATCGGCGCATCGCCGTCGCGCTTGGCCGCGGCAGCGTCGTGTGTGCTCTTGTACGGGTGCTTGGTGTCTGGCTTTCCCGTCGACGCCAATTGCACCTTTGCTCTTCCCTGTATTTCTCCATCAGAAACCATCGTACTTGAGCGGCCACGGCCGTGTCGTGGACCCGTTTGATCTTCTTCGCGGTGCCGCGGCTGTGTGGCCCTCCGTTGCCGGCTGTGGGCGTCCTATCACGTCGCACCTGTGGCCACCTCCCCTCGCTCCGCGCCCCAGTTTTTTCGACCCCTTTGCACCCCGTCCCGCGGCCGGGTGCCGCGAGCGCGCCCCCGGCCGGGGCGCCCCAACTGATCGCCCCCCCCGCCGTTGCCGCGCCGCCGCGCCTCCAGCGCTGCTGCTGCCGCGCGCATTGCAGCGGGCACGGGGATCGTCACGCCGCCCGCGGCCCGTGGCGCACGGCAGTCGGCGCCCAGACGTGGGGCTCGGCGGCACCCGCGGCGGCGTTGCGACCCGTGGCCGCCGCCGACGGGGCCGATCGGCGTCACTGGGGCGGCCTCTGCACGGGCGCAACGCGCGCGGCTCGGGCGCGGCGCCGGGGTTGCTCGGGCGCAGCGCCGCCACCGCCGCCGCCCCGTGCCCCGCACGCTGCACGGAGCGGGAAGGGGGGGGGGGAGGAGGCGTGTGGCGCTTGACCTGTGACAGGGGGTATCCACCGGCATATCTCGTCGGCACCTCGGGCGTGCGCGCACGGGGCCACCCGCACCCGCGTCGCTGCCGGCTGCGCCGCAGCACCCCCCGCCGCCCGGCGAGTGCGGGCGTCCTGGGGCGGACCAGGGGACAAGGCGGGGCGACGGTGACGGCGGCCACGGGCGGAGCGGAGCAACGCCCCGCGCGGCTGTGCCCCTGCGGCCCCCTCTGGCGCAACGCGCGGTGGTGTGGCCATGGCGGGTGTGGTGGCGGCCGGCGCCCCCGACGTGACGGCCATGGCGGCCCGGGCGGTTGGGGCGGTGGCCAACACGACCGCCGACGCGGCGGTCGACGGGCGCGTGGAGGTGCTCTGCCTCTTTGGGCGGTGCGTCGACTTGTCGCTGCGCAACTTTTCGTGGGCCGACGCCCCGCTCTCCTCCCTCCGCTACCCGGTCGGCGTCATGTTTGTCTACCTCGCCGTCATTTGGGCGCTCCACCGCACGATGCGGTCGCGGCCCCCAATACGGATGAAGGCGGCGGCGGCGGTGCACAACATTTTGCTGACGGGGCTGTCGGCGGCAATGGCCGTTGGCACGATTGTGGAGCTGATTATCAATGCGCGGCGGCACGGGTTTGTGTCGGTCGTGTGCGACCGGGAGAAGACGGCCATGACGGGGCGTCTGGCTGTGTGGTTTTACGTTTTTTACCTCAGCAAGTACGTGGCGGGAGGGGGGGTGGAGGGGGAGACGGTGTAGGGTGTGGGGGGGCGGGATTGGCCGTGGAGGGCTTCTAGTAGTGGGGGAAGTCACTCGTGAGAGTGCCGCTGGGGCGAATTCGTTGCTGGCGGCGTTGGACACCAGAGGTGGGCTGGCTGGGTCTCGGTTGTTTGCCGTGCTCCTCATGCTTGCGTTGGCTATGTGGTGAATTGGTGTCTGGGCCGATAACTGACCCATCTGTTTCTGATGAGCATTCTCACGCTGGTCGTTTGTCTCTTGCGTGCTGGTGAAACACTGGCTTTTTTTTTTTGTCTCTTGTTGTGCTGCAGATACTACGAGCTGCTCGACACGGTCCTCTTGGTCGTGAAGAAGCGCCCCCTTTCCTTCCTCCATGTCTACCACCATTGTGTGGTGCTCATCCTTTTCTGGACGTACAACCAGTCCCGCATGATCATCTCGTGGGTGCTCGTCGTCGCCAACTCTCTCGTACACGTTGCCATGTACGGCTACTACACGGCGTCGACGTTTGGTGTCCCCTGTTGGTGGAAGCGGTACATTACCCAGGCGCAGATTGTACAGTTTGTGATTGACCTCACCGCCACCTGGCCGTTTCCGATGCTGTATTATGGCGCCCGTGGCTGCTCGGGGTCGATGCGGGGCTGGCTGTTTGGGCAGGCCGTTGGCTTTTCCTTCTTTCACCTCTTTCTCGACTTCTACCGGCGCTCGTACAAGAAGCGGGGGGTGGAGAAGGCGGCGGGCGCACAACCAGCCGATGCTGCTGCGCCAGCACAGGCATCTGGGGCCGTGGCGGCGGACCAGGGCGGCTCTTTGCCTGCCAAGAAGCTCGCGTAGCATGGCCTTGGTGTGGAGAGGGGGGTGTGAGTGTTTGTTGTAGACCTTGTGGGGACTGATGATCGTGACGCTCGTGTGCCAAGCCGCACTCTATGATGAAAATGTTGTTATTGCCGCTACCAATCATGGAGGTGCTCATCACAAAGAGATGGTCATTGTTACACTGCCGTGCTCATCCCCACATCCACACAAAGTGCAGCCGTCTGTTGATGTAGCTCACGTCCGCTATCACCTATCGACCGCTACTACCCTACGGACCAAATGCACTCGACCCAGGTGCATTGCAGCGCCGTATAATTCAGCGGCTCCTGCCGCCGGCACGCCCCGCCCGAGCGGACGACGCTACCGCGGTACTCCCCCGCCGCGGAGCCGCATCCTCGGCCTGCTGCGCCTCCATGATGAAGCGCACGGTCAGCCCGAGGCTCCCGCGCGGCAGCGAGCCCTTCTTGTACCCCTCCAGGAGCGTCCGTGCGAGCTCCTCTGGGTTGGCCTCGTACACAATCGCCGACCCCGTCACGTCATTCTCCGCCGTCGCCGCCCGCACGGCGGCGCGGTAGGCGAGTTTGGTCGGCCCCGGCAAGCCGCGGCACACAAACGCGGTGAGCGCCTCGGCCACTTCCTCTGGGCCCATCGACGCGACGCCGTCGGCCGTGTCATCCGCGTCGCCCGCGCCGTCCTCGGTGGCCGCCCGCACGAGGCGCGGCGCAGACGCGTCGTCGACGAGGCTCACCTCCGCGTCGGTGCGGCGGCGGGTGGCGCCGCTCGTGCGGGGGACCGTCGCGCCCACCGACGAGGCCGCCGACGCGCCGGGGCTGGCCGCTCGGGCAGCGCTCGCCGGCGGCGCCGTCGACTCGCTGGCCGGCTCGGATGAGACGGCCGCCGCGTCGACCAACGGGGCGGGCGCGCGCGGCGGGCCCGACGGCGGCGGCGGGTTGCGGAGCAGCGCGACGACCTCGGTGTGGCCAAACTGCACGGCGGCCACCAGGGGCGTGTGCCCGCGTGTGGTCACCGCGTCGACCGAGGCGCCGGCGCGGAGGAGGACTTCGGCGACTTCGGCGTTGCCCTTGCGCGCGGCAATGTGCAGGGGCGTGGCACCGTCCGAGCGAGGCGCGTCGACAATCGCGCCGGCCTTGAGCAGCAGCGTCGCCACGTCGGCGTGGTTGTAGCAAGCAGTCATGTGGAGCGCCGACCACTGCTGCTCGGCCTTGCTGTTCGGGTCCGCCCCGCGACGGAGCAGGAGTTCGGCGACCACGTCGTGGCCGTGCGTGGCAGCCATGTGGATCAACTGTTGGTACAATCATCGATACAACAGGCGCGCCCAATCCGGGAAGAAGGCGCCCAAGGACACCGAGAGGCAAAGGGACAAAAGACAAAAGGACAAGAGCACAAATGTCAGCCAAGCAGCCCTGCAACCGACGTCCACGAGGTGGATCACGCCGACTCACGTCCGGCCCTTCCACCCAGGAAAGGTGCTCTGTGAATGCCAGAGAATCCACGACGGCTGGACAAAGGAGTGACTGCCTTCCCAGTGTCGTCCCCAAAACGCGCCTCTTGCAAAAACGTACCGACCACCCTGCCGACGCTGTAGCGTCAATCGCAGCCCCCTTGCGCAGAAGGAGCTCGGTCGCGGCCAAGTGGCCATTGCCACAGCTTCATGCGGGAACAAGGAAGGAGACAAAAAACAGTAAGAAACAGAGCGAGACGCGACCAACCGATGAGGATCAAGACACCAAGTCACAGACAAACAAGAGGGACAACAAGGATGGGAGGCCAAGCCGTCAGCAAGAGCCCACTCCCAGTGAGCCACCAGAACAATCGAACAGGCTCGCGGTCCGCTCTCCCACGGAGCCACGCGATGGTCTCTCCCAGCCAAGGACAGCGCTCCAAACAAAAAGCCCACCGTGCCACGCCCATCCAGTCGTCTCGCCCTCAAAACGTACGACATGTGCAGCGCCGTCCACCCGTCCTTTGTTTGAGCTTCCATCGCCGCGCCCTTGCGCAGCAGCAGCGTCACCATATCCGCAAAGCCATTCCCCGCCGCCACATGCAGCGGCGTCGCCCCGTCCTCCCGCGCCACGTCGACGCCCCCGCCCGCCCGCAGGAGCGTAATGGCCACATCAAACTGATCATTCTCCGCGGCCACGTGCAGGGGCGCCCACCCCTCCTCCTCCGTCGCGTCCACGTCCGCACCGCCCATGCCGAGCAGCAGCGCCACGACGCCCTCGTGGCCGCCCGCCGCCGACATGTGCAGCGGCCGCCACCCGTCGAGGGCCTTGGCGTCCGCGTCGGCGCCGCGGGAGAGGAGCTCCTCGACAATCTGCCGCCGCCCGTGCTGCGCCGCCACGTGCAACGCGGTCGCACTCGACTTGTTGAGCGGCCGCGACACGCCGTCCGAGGCGCGGGAGAGGAGCTCGCGGACGGCGGGGAGGTCGCCGCTTTTGGAGGCGGCGCCCATGCGCTTCTTCCACCCGGCCGCCGACAGGTGATCCGAAAAGAGGCCGGCGGAGCCGCCGGGGGGGGGGGCCGTCGGGGGGGAC
>ENA-ORXR01004244-ORXR01004244.1-marine-metagenome-genome-assembly--contig:-NODE-4244-length-12118-cov-23.810813_pt1 | contig 12118 bp, 9 predicted proteins | sample MGYA00237866_ERZ511479 | MGnify/ENA metagenome assembly ERZ511479 | reverse complement strand
ATGATAAAGTGTTTTCGTCTTTTTTAACGTGTAAAAGTATTGATTTGTCCGTTCAAATTCCAAGTACCAAATTCCAAGTACCAAATTCCAAATTCCAAATTCCAAATTCCAAATTCCAAATTCCAAGTACCAAGTACCAAATTCCAAGTACCAAATTCCAAGTACCAAATTCCAAATTCCAAATTCCAAATAACAAATAACAAATAACAAATTCCAAGTACCAAATTCCAAATTCCAAATAACAAATTCCAAATAACAAAAATGAAAACCTTGTTGAAATTGGGCAGTTTACCCTTTTCCTCGCAGCAATCTCCGAATGGGTTCAAGGTAAGTGTCAATATTCAGTACCTTAGAATCGCGCATGGCTTGCCGTGTCAAAATCAGACCAATCGGCGTAAGGACAATGCAAGGCAACCACATGCCCGTGAATGGAGTAATTGCCAATATTTTCGCTGATTTTTCACCCATAATCATCATCATAACAAAGGCGACAAAAAAGAAAATAGAGACGAGTAGGGGCCAGCCAAAACCACCTTTTCGGATAATCGCACCCATTGGCGCACCAATAAACAAAAACATCAAACAGGCATATGCCATACTAAATTTGCGATGCCACTCAATCTGATGCCTTGCGATAGATTCTTGGATTTTCGGAAGGTCATTGATGGTGGTTTGTGCGTAGTTTTTTACGTTGCGGGCGAGGGTCATGGCACGATTAAAATGTCGTCCTCTGTCGCCTTCGGGAAATCGGTTGATAAAGGTATCGACCTGTGTACGTGGCAAGGTGTCTTGCAGACGAAGTTCATCCATTGCCTGTTGTACGCTATCGGGTCTTCGTTTGATATAGAAATAGGGTTCAGTATTTTTGAGGAGTTGCTCACTTCGTTTGTTTTTTCGCAATTTCAGGGAATCAATCGCATAATTCAACTGACTGATATTGAGCATGCTGTGGTGGTTTTTAAAAAGTTCGGTATTGGTTTGGTCGAGGTCAAATTCGCTCATATCAAATATCTTTTCCCATTCCTTAAAACGAATGTGAAGATGCTCGTAATTGTCGGTTTTGTCGCGACTTTGGGCTTTGAGTTCTTGATATTGCTCGCCTTTATAGAGTTTCAAAACCATGAATCGTTTGTCTTCGGTGGCGTACATTTCGCCGCTTGTGGCTTGCATTTGACTCACGTTGCCCCTGTTTTCGCTGTGGTCATAAATCATCACATCACGGAGTTCTTTGCCGTCATCGCTTTTTTCATTTACACGAATAACAGTCTCACCAAAATCATCATTAAATACCCCCGTATCAAGGTCAAAAGCCGGTTTTTGTTTGCGAATGTCATAAAGGCGCGATTTGAATTTGAGATTAGAATATGGAATCAAATAATCTGAAGCCAGAAAAGACCCGACACTAATCAAACTCGTAAAAAATATCAAAGGCAACATCATTCTCAACAAAGGAATCCCCGCTGACTTGACACTTGCCAATTCGTATCGTTCGCCCAAATTACCCATAACCATCACCGAAGAAATCAAAACCGCAATCGGCAAAGCCATCGGTATCAGCGATGTAGAGAGGTAGAATAACAACTCTAATATCACCGAAACCTCCAAACCCTTTCCCACAATATCATCAATATATTTCCACAAAAATTGCATGATCAATACAAACAATGCAATGAAGAAAGTCATGATAAATGGCGGTACAAAGCTCGTAATTAGTAATTTGTCGAGTTTTTTCATGTACGATGCGTTCTATGTTCTTCGTCCGTTGTTCTACGTTTTCAATAATAAGGATTCTGGGTACAATATATTCGCTAAATGGAAAATTGATAATTGAGAGTTAATAATTTTTTTTATTCGTAAAAAATCATTTTGATTATATTATAAATAGTAATTGGCATGTTTAGTTTTCCCTTGAAAGTAGTTGACACTTTTTTCATTCCATTTTATAATGAAAAATAATATTCCGCACTCCGTTTACTTCAAAGAGTTTAGTAAACGTAAACAAAGCACTGGCATTTAGGTAATTATAAATTTTGGAAATATGCTTACGTTTACTAAACTCGAAAAGTTTAGTAAACGAGATACTTTATTTTCTGCTTAAGTAAAGTGTCCACTACATTTCTAAACATGCCTAGTAATTTTAAATTAATTATGAATTATACATTCTCAATTCTCAATTTGGCGAAGACATTGAATATTCTGTCCGCTAATTTACGCAGAAAAAATGTGAGATGTCATGCTGATTTGAGATTTTAAATATTTTGTAACGAATGAATAGGCAGTTTGTTTGTTTTTTAACAAATGAATAAAGGAAGACATTAGTTACATTTATCGAGTTATCACGTCTAAAATAACAAGACAAACTATACGTTATGAGAACATTATGCCTCCCATTCCGTATAAATTTCAGTATTTCAAATTTCATTTAAAATAGGGTACAAGCTAATTCGCATGTGTCCTGCTTTTATCCGATGGAACATGTTCCATTGAAGAAATTTGGAATTTATTTCACAGCACAACCAACCATTTATATATTACACTGCGTTGTAGTAGTTGAAATGAATTATTTTATGATTTTCGATTTTTGATTTTTGATTGCTTTGAATTATAATCTGTCAATCAAAAATCACTAAATCAAAAATCAAAAATCAAGATGAAGTACTCGCAACATAGCACAGAAACCGAACTCATCGAGGGATGCCGTCGCAAAGACCGTCTCGCGCAGGAGTACTTGTATCGCAAGTATTACGGCAAGATGATGAGTGTGGCGATGCGCTATGCCGGCTCTCAAGAAGAAGCACTTGAGATTCTCAATGCGGCGTTTTTGAAGGTCTTTCACGGGATTGAAAAATACCGCCGCCGTGAGCAGAGTTCCTTTAGCGGCTGGGTAGCCACGATAGTCACCAATGCGTCAATAGACCACATTCGGCGACATACCAACTACCGTAATCGTATGGAATTCAACATCGAAAAAGAACCCGCGATAAGCAATTTGGCATTAGGAAATTTGGGGATGGAAGACCTCTTCCGCCTCATCCAAAAACTGCCAAAAGCCTCGCGCACAGTTTTTTCGATGTATGCTATTGACGGGTACAAGCACCGCGAAATTGCCGATATTCTCAACATTAGTGAAGGAACATCAAAATGGCATTTTTCGAGTGCAAAAAAAGAACTACAACGATTGATTATCAATCAGGATAAGCATTTAAAAGCAGTGTAAATGAGCGTCCCTAACGACATAGAAAATTTTGACTGGGGGAAATTAAAAGAACACGAATTCGAGTTCGACGAAGCAGCTTGGCAAGACATGGAAAGCCGCATCAACGCCACCGAATCACCTTTTAATTTTCTGCAAAACATACAAGCCTTTCTCACACTGGCAACGGTATTTTATTTCCTTGTTGTGCTGGCATTGGTCTATCATGTTACTTCAAAATCTACTGATAATCAAATCATTACCAACAAAGGCATTACTCAGCAAATCAACACAGCCTTGTGGCTCCCGTTTTTAGAAAGCAATATCAATCAAGCCCCCAATTCGCCCTATCTCTGGAATCTCACCGCCTCGAATACCTACTTTGGCGAAGACCTGCCCGTACTCCTGGCAGGCGACGCTAAAGCCACTGCACCTCGCGCCGCGACCCTTTCCGAACGCCTTCAAAACTACGACGCTTTTACGAATCCTGACAAAGTTTACCTACATATAGACCGCACCCTCTACCGCCCCGGCGACGATATTTGGTTCAAGGCTTACGTGCGTGATGCAGGTACACTACGCGCCAGCAACATGAGCGAAATGCTCTACGTCGAACTCATCAATCCTGCGGGAAAAGTACTACACAAACGCAAACTCACCGCACTCGACGGACAAGCAAAAGGCGACTTCCGAATCGGAGAAGAAATGTCCGGCGGCATATACAAAATAAAAGCATATACCAATTGGCAACGCAACTTTGAAGATTATTTTGAACGAGAAATACAGGTACAAAAACCCGTCATTCCGAAATTGGCAATGCAACTCGAATTTGAGCGTAAAGCCTATGGCGCAGGCGATGAAGTCACTGCTAATCTAAGACTCGAAACTCCTGACAATCAACCTTTAAAAGAAAATTCATTTGAATACAAAATAAATATTGACGGAAAAGAAATTCTAAAAAAATCAGCGACTACGGATGCAGAAGGCAAATCCAATGTCAAGTTCATCTTACCCGACGAATTGGAGACTGCGGACGGCTTGTTGAATGTCATCGTTGATTACAAGGGAACAAAAGAATCCATTGCGCGTGCCGTACCGATTGTATTGAATAAAATCGACATGCAATTCTTCCCCGAAGGTGGCGAATTGATCGGTGACATTCCTGTGCGTGTGGCATTTAAGGCATTGAATGAATTTGGAAAATCGGCAGATGTAGAAGGCGTCATTGTTAATTCAAATAACGAAAAAGTCCTTGCCTTTCAAAGCTATCATCAAGGCATGGGCGCGGTAGAATTTACCCCTGAATTTGAAGATACCTACACCGCAAAAATCACCAAACCACGAAATATCACCCAAACTTTCAAACTACCCGTAGTCAACGGAACAGGCTTTGCCCTTAAAATTGATAATCGCAAGAAATCGTCCTTAGATGTGGGTGTCGTTTCTACACAAGAAGCAAAACTAATGCTTATTGTACAATCGCGTGGGCAGATATGGTTGGAGAAAAAGATAAAAGTCAAGTCAGGCATCACACCTGTGACGATTTCTACTGCCAAATTCCCAACAGGTATCGCGCAGATTACATTGTTGACGCAGAATGAAGTCGAACTCGCCGAGCGACTCGTTTTTCTCAATAAACACAAGCAACTCAATGTCTCCATTAATACGGATAAGAAACAATATTTGCCGCGCGAAAAAGTCGAAATGACCATTAAGGTAAAAGATGAAAACGGCAGACCCGCGCCCGGTAATTTCTCCCTTTCAGTAGTCGATAATAATTTGCTCTCATTTGCAGATGATAAGCAAGCGAATATTTTGGCGCATACCTTATTATCATCTGAAATTAAAGGGAATATAGAAGAACCAAATTTTTACTTTGAAAAAGATAATGCGAAAGCAGACGAAGCACTCGACCTGCTGATGATGACACAAGGGTGGCGCAAATTTGAATGGAAAAAAATTAATATCGCGCCTGATATTGCTGTCAAATATAGGAATGAAAAAGCAACACTTGCAGGTGTACTTCGAGGCGAAAACAGCCAGACACTTGCTAATGCTTCCATTCGCATATCGGGTACAACATTGCGCCAACGTACTGACGAAAACGGTAAATTCCGCTTTGAAAATGTAGATATATCCAAGGGAGCGCACTTTCAGATTCAGGCAGAAGGCTACCCTGAGAATTGGGCGAGAGTCAGACAACACAGTGAGGCACTTTCTTTCCTCCTTAGCAAACAATCTGCTAAGGTTGCGGACATGAGCAACTATGGCGGCAGATACAACTCAACCCGCGTCGAAGCCATTCCTGCAAGGTATGAAATCGTCACCGAACAATATGAAATCCAACCCGCTTCCAGCCAAATGGTTGCTACCGAACCCGTATTTGAAAAGGTAATGGATAGCATATTGGTCAAGCCTGCCACCGCTACCGAAGCTGCTCAATATCAGCTTTTCATAAAGGATGTTTTAATCGAAAAAGCGGCTTATGAAGAAGTAGAAATTCCTGCCGAATACGGGACAACTGAGCGCAAGGTACTCAAGACACCTGCTACGACTCGTGAGGTAGCTATTCCTGCACAATACAGTACGATTACCAAGCGCGTATTGGTCGGAAATGAGTATCGAACCGTTACAGAGACAGTATATACTCAAACCGGAAATACGAAACTATCAGAGAAAAAAACTTGGACGGAAACACTAGAAAGTACAGCAGTAACATTCGCATGGGAAACGCCGCAAAACAACTTATCTCTCCCGGAATTTAAAGGGAAACTATCTGCCACAGGAGTCAGCGTGAAAGATATTCAGGATTTGGAAAATAGAAATGTGGCAAATTACAAAATGTACTACCTCCAGGAAGTAGAAGCCGCGAAAGAAGAGGAAGTTAAGATACCTGCGAAATACGTGACCAAAGAAAAAAGATTGCTCGTAGAAGCCCCAAAAATGGAGAAAGTAGAAGTTGCTGCACAATTTATTGAAGTAGAAACTTGGGTCAAAAATGAACATGGCGATTACGAAATTAAAATGGAGCAGCGCGAGGTTGTTCCTCCACATTTCATGTATCACATCACGCCTGCAAAGTTTGATACGATTCAGGAGCAAGTCAAAATTTCATCGCCCGGCGAACAGCTTAAACTGACACCGCCCAAGTATGAGGTTCAATCAAAAACCATCACCAAATCAGCCGAAGAAGGCTTTACGATGAACGGTTTTTATCGCGCTCGTTCCTTCTACGCCAATAAATACGACAAACCGCGCAAATCCGACAAACGTACCGATTTTCGCCCGACTATTTATTGGAATACCAATGTAAATATTGGAAATAGCGGAACAAAAACACTGACATTTTACAACTCGGATGCGACCACGACCTTCCGTACAGTCTTAGAGGGTTTTTCAGATAAAGGCGACATTGCACATGCTACGCACAAGCATCACACGCAGATGCCACTTAGCATGGATGTCAAAATACCATCAAATATATTGCTCGGAGATAAAGTCTCTATTCCTTTGACAATCAGTAATAATTCGGGCGATGATGTAAGGGGTAAATTGAAAATCAGCGCACCAAAGAATTTTAAATTATTGGAAGAAATTCCGCAAGAACAAACAATTATTACCGGTAATGCTAAGACCATTCTATTAGAATATGAAGCCACAAGTACGGCAGATGGTACATTCAAAATTCGTTTTGACGGTGGTGAATTTAAAGATGAATTTGAGGCGAATATCAAAACTGCAAAACGCGGTTTTCCGAAAGAAGCCATGTATTCCGGTGCAGATATGGCGCAGGATTTTGAAGTCGAAATTAACGAGCCGATAAAGAACAGCCTTGAAGCCCACCTCACCATTTATCCCGATATTCTCGGTGAGGTGATGACGGGATTAGACCGTATGTTGAGGCAACCGCACGGATGTTTTGAGCAGGTTTCAAGTAGTAATTATCCGAATATATTAGTATTAAATTATTTATTAGAAAATAATATTATTAATAACGATATTGAAAAAACTGCGAATAGATATTTAGCCGAAGGCTACAAAAAACTAATAGGATACGAAGTAGAAGGCGGCGGCTTCGACTGGTACGGACGCACACCCGCACACGAGGGATTGACGGCTTACGGTCTTATGCAATTTAAAGATATGAAAGCTGTGTATTCCGTTGATGATGAAATGATTAAACATAACGCAGAATGGCTATTGGGCAGAAAAGACGGCGAAGGCACTTGGAATATCAACCCAAAACATCTACATAGTTGGGGCGAATCTGATGTGATGTACGCTTATATCAATTGGGCATTAGCAGAGGCAGGATATGGCGGAAAAATTCAGGAAGAAATCAATACGTCCTATGAAAAAGGACTCACAGAAAAAGATCCATACACAATAGCTTTATTGGCAAACACCTTATATTTGACCAATGACGCACGTTACGAAAATACAGTTGGTGAATTAATAAAATTGCAAGAAACAAATGGTAGTTGGAAAGGTACAAGCCACTCTGCCATGTACTCTAAAGGTAGTAATCTGGAAGTAGAAACTACTGCCCTGGCAATGCTCGCCTTGATGCGAAGTGACCAATTTAAAAGCGAACTCGGACGAGCGGCTAAGTACCTCACGGCTGCAAAAACGCCCCATGGATTCGGCTCCACTCAGGCTACGGTACTCGGCATGAAAGCCTTAACAACTTATGCCAAAACAATAAATAAAGAAGCGCGTGACGGTTCGATTAGTATGTTTGTAAATGATAAAAAAATCCTCACAAAAAAATATGAAGTTGATAGCAGTCAACCGATTATGCTTAGAGGCATTGAGAAATACATGCAATCCGGCAAACAAAAAGTCAGCATCAAATTTGAAGATACCGAAACGGCTTTGCCCTTTGATATTTCGGTGAATTACACGACTAAAAATCCGCCAAATCACCCTGCTGCTAAGGTCGAATTGAAAACACAAATCGCGGATACCTCAATAAGTACAGGCGAAACGGTCCGCCTTACCGCCACACTCACAAATACCGCCGACAACAGCCTCCCAAACACCATCGCGCTGATTGGTATTCCTGCAGGATTGAGCGTACAGGCATGGCAACTCAAAGACCTTCGCGACAAAGAGATATTCGACTATTACGAAATATGGGACGGTTATCTCGTACTTCATTACCGCGACCTCGAAGCCAATGAAACACAAACCATCCCGCTCGACCTCAAAGCCGACATAGCAGGAATCTACGAATCCCCCGCCTCGTGCGTGTACATGTACTACACCAATGAGGTAAAGCACTGGGCAGCCCCAAGCAAGATTATAATTCAGTAGCGAGTGGCGAGTTCATTTTTCGCAAAGCGAAAAACCAGAAATAACTCACAACCCGAAACCTGACAACTCGAATCAAACACTTAACAGGTAGTAGCAGGCATTTTTCACGAGGATGCCTGCTTTTTTATGCCTACACGTAAAACGATTTTTTAAATCGTTCTGCGAAATATTTGTCATTTTGAAGGATAAGGTTTACTTTTCGACAGATTTAAGATTATTCAGAATTGTACATATGAAATACGCCATTTTTGCACTAACTTTCTGTTTAATGACAATGATACCACAGGAGAGTTTTGCGGTACTTGCTCCTGTCAAAGAAAATGCACCCGCATACAAGGAAGTGACGAGAGCCGAAAAAAAGGCATTTCGAAAAGATCTCCGCAAGCGCATCAAAGCCACTAAAAAAGCGACTCCACCGCGTGGGTTTGACAGTTATTATGCGATGGGGCTGACTTTTTCCTTGGTGGGTTTGGCAGCGATTATAGTGGGATGGTTGTTGAATATTGGTATCATTTATTCGCTTGGCGGGTTGGTACTGACTATCGGTTTAATTATTCTGATTTTATATTGGTTGGGCGTGGTTTGACAACGCTAAAATGCGATAATGCTTAAATATTACCTCTTATTCGGCGCAACTTTGCTCGCCTTGTCTTTTTATTTTGATTACCACAAAATCATATCTCTAAAACCCTGCTCGTCACATACTTGGAGACAAGCAGACGGGGCTTCTATTGCCGCAAATTACTACCGCGACGACCTGAAATTCTTCAAACCACGCATTTATAATCAACAGACGGGTAGTGGAGGTTACACCGCCGGAGAGTTTACGGGAACGTATTGGTTGGCGGCTTTGTGCTATAAGATTTTCGGAGGTGTGAATGAGGTTTTTCTGCGTGGCATTCATCTGTTGATTTTCTTTGGCGGCTTGTTTGGCTTATTCAAAATGACTCATTATTTTCTGCGGGATATTTGGCTGTCATTTTGTGTGGCATTGCTGTTTTTTGCTGCACCGGTACTGACTTTTTACGCCAATAGTTTTCTGCCCGACGCGCCTGCCTTTGGTTTTCTGCTAATGGGGTGGGGGATGTTTTTCTCCTATACAGAAAATCGAAAACGGAGTCGTTTTTGGGTGGCGTTTATCCTGTTTGCTTTAGCGGGTTTGATGAAAATTACGATGCTGATGAGTGTCGTGGCATTGGGATTGGTATTTGTGTTGGAATGTTTGGGGTGGGTGAAATTTGATGTACCGAGTCAACGTGAAGTCCTCCCCCCAGCCCCCTCCATAGGGGGAGATGAATATGCACAGAGGCTCTTTCCTAAACCACTTCAGGCTGCGGCAGGATTTGCTTTGGTTTTTATTTTAGTGGGGGCTTGGTATGTGTATTTGAGATGGTATAAGGCGCATCATGGCAACATTTATTTCTTTGCTCAATTGAAGGCGATTTGGTCGAGTGAGGATATGAATTTGCTGGTTTATACGCTATATCGCACGATATTTTTCTGGACTAAATATTACTTTTTTCCTTTGGTGCATGTCATTCTTGTGCCTTTGATTTTTGTGGTCTTATTGGGGCGACGTTCGCCGGGAAATCTATTGTACGCACTGACTTTTTTCATATTCGCCGGGGCTTTGGGCATCTATTTTATGTGGTTTTATCAATTTATTGACCATGATTATTATGTCATAAATCTGTACATCTTTCCTGTATTTCTCATTTTATCCGGCTTTGTTATTCTCAAAAAATACTTTACACACATTTATAATTCATTATTTTTCAAAATAATAATCATTTTATTTATAATTATAAATATTATTTATACCCGGCAAACGATGAATCACCGCTACGGCGGCTATATGGATTACAGGCTGAATGAGCAATTGGCAGAACCCGAATTTCACACCTATCTGAATGAATTGGGCATTACGCGAGATACGTGGGTTATCAGCGTTCCCGGCGGTGCGCCCAATGCGACACTCTACTTACTCGACAGACCCGGATTTACGGAGTGGATTGACCGCGAGGGCAGCCGTCCGAATGTGGAGGTAATACGCGATTGGCAAGCACGCGGCGCACGATATTTGATTGTCAATCGTCTTGATTATTTGAAAAATCCTTTAATGCAGCCTTTTTTAGATAAAGAAATCGGACGATATAAGGATATTCGGGTTTTTGATCTGGCAAAGTAGGGAAGAAAAAGGTTGGACGAATAAAGATATGGAGCGATTTCTCAATGCACACATGCGTACCCCGTACAAAACCTAAATCGCTTTGAAAATTGTACTTGACACCAATATTCTATTCAATTTTCAGCATCTCCTGCAATTCACTCACATTAATAACATCCTCAAAACCTCTCTCTCTTTCAGTCCTTTGTGAAGTTTCTTATCACCTGTCAGAAGCAAGGCATCCGTTTCAATTGCTAAAGCGACAAATTCCGTATCATCCTCATCAATTCCTTGAACCAACTCCCTTGCTTTTGATAGGCTTGTGTCTGAGATTTGACTGACATTTACAAATTCAATTTCCCGCAATACGATAAAAAGTAATTCAAGTAATTCGCGCTCGTTCATGCGTGAATGTTTGATGATTTTTCTTTTTTGTCAAATATTTCTACAAACAAAAAATAGGGCGCAAACTTGGTGTGAGTCGTGAGTTCATGCAGGAGCAAATTGCCGATAGTGCTGTATGGGTTCAGCAGACAACTCATCAGAATATTGGTATCAATGACGATTTTCATGTTGTCGGCTTTTCGCGCTTCTTTCGGCTACGCCTTTTTTGATTTCGCTGGTCAATTCGGCGATTTGTGTTTCGGTAGCTTGGCTTTTTGCGACTAATTCTTTGTATCTGAAGTAATTGAGCAAACGCTGTATTTCATCTCGTGAGATGATGCTCCTAGGAAGTGCTATGATAACTTCATCGGCTGTATTTTCTATTCTCATGCTAATTTGATTTGATATTTATTTTAGCGTTACGTCTTTTTCAAGTTCTCAAAAATCTCATCTACACGCACCGTGAAACCAATCGTTTCGCAAGTCACTGTTTCACCTGCTTTTGCGATTGTTTTTAACTGATAATCATTATTTTTGGGTTGTTTAAAAACTTCAATTTGGTGGTCTTGAAGGTTGACAATCCAATATTCGGGAACTTTGGAAGCGGCATAAATTGGGGCTTTCACTTTGCGGTCTCTTTTGAGCGATGAATCTGCCACTTCAATGATAAATAAAATATCTTCGGGCTTCATGCTTGCGCTCAAATATCTATCTTTCCGATATTTGGCTACGGCAAAATCAGGCATTGGCGCACCATATTCTCCAAATTTTATCGGACTTTGCGGCGAACAGCAGTACTTATCCAGACAATGCAACACCAGTAATTTATTCAGGAGAATAATCATTCCAAAATGAGCTTGTTCCATCTCTCCCATGACTGCAATGATTCCATGTAGCAATTCAACCCGTTCATCATCGAAAATGCCTGTTTCGAGTACTTTTTCATACTCCTCTACGGTAAAGCGGTGCGCTTTATCTATTTGAACGTTTGGTAATGTTGCTATTTGAGCAGTCATATTCTATTATTTTCTTTCAAATGTACACAAAAAAATGATGTG
>ENA-ORXR01004243-ORXR01004243.1-marine-metagenome-genome-assembly--contig:-NODE-4243-length-12119-cov-9.560704_pt1 | contig 12119 bp, 12 predicted proteins | sample MGYA00237866_ERZ511479 | MGnify/ENA metagenome assembly ERZ511479 | reverse complement strand
TGGTGAAGAGTCATTTTAAAAGAAATACTCAAAAAAGTAAATAAATTTGTGAAACAGTGTACTTAGTACATTGTTTAATAAATTTCTTATTGTTTTTGGCGTTTATTTTGAAATGAATCGACCCAAAAATGACGCGAATACTTACTGTATTTAAGAAGTTTTTTGGGGAAGAGTCGTTTTAAAAGAAATACTCAAAAACGTTAAGAAATTTATTAAACAACGTACTTAGTCCATAGTCGGTAGTCGATAGTCCATAGCAACATTATAGCATTAATGTATTTCACGTTTTCCTATGGACTATCGACCATTGACTATCAACCTTCGTTATTACTTCTTTTCTACCGTATAAATATCGTCACAGCAATTGGAATAATCGGCAAAAGGTGCGCCGTTTCGATTAGAGACCAAATAGCCTTTATCGGCTTGTTGCAAACGAAAATAATAGTCATCAGAACCGGAATTGATAGGAACGCCGAGACTCAATGTTTTGCTCCAATATTTCTTTTCTCCTTTGGCTTGATAGACATCAAATCCGCCCATAGTTTCAGGATTATTGGAACTAAAATAAAGCATTTCTTCGCGGTTTTCAAAATAGGGCGTTACTTCATCATAATCCGTATTGATACGCGAACCACAATTGTAAGCGCGAGTGTATTGTCCCGTTGTTAGACGTATGCTAAACCACAGGTCGAGTCCACCATACCCGCCCGGACGGTCTGAAGAAAAGTACAAAATTTCTTGCCCGAATTCATTGACGGCAAGACAAGGGTGCATACTCGAAAATCCGGGCAAATTAATACCTTCTCCAAGTTTTCTTACCTCTTCGATGTCGCCGTTGGGTCTCATTTTTCCTCTATAAACGGCACATTCAGGCAGTTCGCCATAATAGCATCTTGTAAAATAAAGCGTTTCGCCATCAGGCGAAATAATTGGGTCTTTATTAATAAAATCGCTTTTATTAATCACCTCTGGCAAAGGCACGGGGTCGTCTATTCCGCCGAGGCTGACCCGTTGTATAGAGCTTTTCGCATCCTTGTCAAAATGCGTAAACAGGATGCTATTCTCATTGATTTTTGAAGGACCGGTCTCGGTATATGCGCTATTGACATTGGTAAACAAACGGTCGATCTTGTATGTACTAACACGCGGATTGGCTCCAAATGTAGCACCATCTCTGTATCGTGAAGCTGTGTGATACAAGGTGCTGTCTGGGTCTTTGTAGTCCACAATAAACCTATCGAACTGCTGAATGGCACGTTCATATTCATTGAGGTGCATCAGGGAGATGCCGTAGTAATATCTTGCCAAAGGATACTCTTTTCTGCCGATATAAAACTTGAGGTTTTCTTGAGCATTGACATAATCTCTTACAGCGAGTGCCGATACTCCGAGCCGATATGAGACCTCTTTATCTAAGGGTTTTTTGCTGTTGACATAATCGTAATAATAGTAGGCTTTATCATAAGCTTCTGCTTGATAGAGTTCGTCTCCTTTTGATTTGGCTTCTCTAACGCCCAGTTGTCGAATCGCTCGTCTTGTATCACTTTTTAGTTCGGCTTGCAAAGAGCGTATCGTGCGATTAGCGTATTTAAGTTTATCCTTTCCGGTCGCTTGTTCTACTCTGTCAATGACATTACAAGAGAGAAATGCTGCGATAAAAAAGAGAAGTATTTGTAACTTCATATTACTTGGTTGTTTAAACTATTGCTTCAATTGTAGTAATACAATTATTTTCATTAAAAAATAAAAACACTTATGTATTATAAATAAATTTATTTAAAAAAACATCTACATTATGTACCTTTACAGGTTACATTCATTATTTTGCAGATTCATTATGATGTATGCGAATGATGTCTTTTAAAAAGGGGAAATTGTGGTTGGAGCTTGTTTGGGTAGGATAAATATACAACAAATTATTTAAATGTATTTTCTTTTTCATTCTATCAAGACGCAAAAAACAATCGTTTTAGTTGTCAACTTTTGCACAAAGATATTTACTTTTCCTCAAAAAATAATCGAACTTTCTGAAATTTAATATAGAAAATGGAGTTAATTCGCAGCTATTTTGACCAACTTACAGAAAAACAGACGGAACAATTTACCAAATTAGAACCATTATACAAAGAATGGAACGCACAGATTAATGTCATCTCCCGCAAGGATATTGACAACCTCTACGAGCGTCATGTCTTACACGCTTTGTCTATTGCGAAAGTTGTCAGTTTTAGAGCAGGATCGAAGGTAATAGATTTGGGTACAGGCGGTGGTTTTCCGGGTATTCCTATGGCGATTTTGTTTCCTGATGTCGAATTTATTTTGATAGACGGCACACGAAAAAAACTGCGTGTGGTCGAAGCTGTGGCGGAAGCGATAGACTTAAAAAATGTACAGGTCAAACACGTTCGTGCTGAAGAATGTAAGGATCAGGCAGATTTTGTTATCAGTCGGGCTGTGGCATCTCTTGATAAATTGTTACATTGGGCACGACCTCTGCTGCACCAAAAACAAATGAATGCACTACCCAACGGACTTATCGCGCTCAAAGGCGGAGATATTAAAAAAGAAATTGAACTGATACCACGACATGAATACACCGAAATCTATTCGATAAAAGATTATTTTGATAGAGCGGCTTTTGATAAAAAATATATTGTGTATGTACAAGGGTAAAACCCATAGCGGAGGACTTAAAAACATGTTTTAGAATTCAAGCATCACATTCAATATGACAAATACTTTATTGATATTAATCATAGTTGCATTCGTCGGAATGTTGGCGATAAATGTATATTTTCGATTGAAAGTGATAAAAATATATCGAAAATTAAGGCGCAATCAAGTTCCGCTTGACCTCAGCCCCAGTCATTTATTTGATAAAGAAAAACTCGAAACCGAAATCATCCCCCAATATCCCGATCATGCCAACGATATTCGTATCTTTGTCAGTAATATTCGTTTTTCGGTACGTATGGCTTCCGTACTAATCTTCTTGATTACCCTCTTTGCGGCTATACTTATGTACCCTTATTTTTTTGGAGAATGAAAAGACATAAAATACTAAAACCGACTTCACTGGAAGCTGCATTTTCTCAAATAGAAGATATCAACAGTGAGTATCCTGTAAATGCTATTCAATTTTTATACAATCATCCGCCTGACGATAGGATTGTCAAAAGAATAGTATCTTCCATCCAGCAATATAACGACGCATCCGCCATGTATGATGCTGGCAAAGCAGAATGGTCAAATGCTACGCTCTGGTATTCGATAGTAGCCGAAAATCATTTGGATAAACGGCAAATTGAACCTATTATAAAGATACTTGAAGAGGCAGAAGATGATGATATGCTCTTTGAGCAATTAAGTTATCTTGTCGGTGGCTTGTGTGAAAAATATGGTGATATAGCCGTTAGCAAGTTTTTGGATGGCTTAGAGGAATATTCGCAGAAAGGCGAAGACATACCTTATCTGTATCTCATAGATAGTTTGTATTACGCAGATGTGGAGAAGCACAAATCACGCATTTTGGGGTTTTTGAGGGAAGATGAATATTGGTTAGGTTCTTTTGCTTCTGTAATAGGTGACCTTCAAATTAAGGAGGCAATTCCGATTATGAAAAAACTGATAGTCAAGGAAGAAATGAAAGTGAGGGAAGAGGAAGGTGCTTATTCCGTAGAATTGGATGAACTAAAACATGCACTAAAAGCACTCGAAACAAATGAAATAGAACACCCCGATTATGCTTGCTCTTGGTATCAACAAAGAAATAAGAACTGGAAACCACATTATGATAAATACTTTGGTAAAGTCAATAAAAAAATAACATTCAAAACGCCCGGAAGGAATGACCCTTGTTTATGTGGCTCCGGGAAAAAATACAAGAAATGCTGTATGAAGAAAAAAGCAGCAAGTTAATTTCTTGCAACTCTCTTCAAATATTAAAAGAACAAATACAAGCAAGCTGATAATCATGAATTATATCGCAGAAATAGACATTATGCCCCTCAAAGAACTCCTTGACCCACAAGGTAAAACCGTTGCTAATAATATGAAAAACATCGACCTCAATGGCATAGCAGATGTTCGTATCGGCAAACACATTCGTATGACCTTTACAGCTGATTCAGAAGAAAATGCCAGACAAACAGTAGAAACCGCCTGCAAAAAACTTCTCGCCAATACCATTATGGAATCTTATCAATATACGATTAAGGCGGACGGGTGATTTACGTTGTCGAGCGTAGTATTTTTTCAATAAAAAACAGAAAAATGAAATTAACCATCAATCGAATTACGCTACTTTTTGGCTTGATACTCTTTGCCAATTTCTTCTTTTTCGACAGAGTTATTAATGAATATATCATTGCTGCTATCTTTGGTGCTTGCCTCGCATTAGGCATACACAATCGAAAATCCGACAAACCATACGCTTATGGACGAGGGGTATTGATTGGTATTCGTATATTGCTTTTGGGAATTATTTATTGGTTTGTTTTTCTGCTGTTTGGAAGTATTATTAAAACGTTTATTTCCTCGCTTCATGTCGATGGAGTTAATATAATTCAAGCTACACAACACATAATGTATCTCATTGCCAGCAGCTTACCTTCGCTGATTGTTATATCAATCGTTTCACTTGTTTTAATGCTCATCATTCCGCTTTTCTTTATCCAAAAATCAAAACAAACCAATGATATTATTGATGCTGATTTGATAGATAATGAGCAAACCTAACCAACAATATATCATCGGTGCTATACTCGTCCTATTGGGCTCAATATGCTTTTCTGCGAAAGCGGTCATGGTCAAATTAGCCTATCGTTACGAAATAGACAGCGTATCATTGATGGCTTTACGAATGATATTTTCGCTACCTTTCTTTATCTTGGTTGCCTACATTTCCAATAAAAAAAGCACTCAAAAAATCCAACTCAAAAACGTGATTGGGGGATGATTGTGGCATTTGGGATGTCGGGATTTTATGTAGCGAGTTTGGCAGACTTCATTGGTTTACAATTTATTACGGCAAGCCTTGAAAGGGTCATACTGTTTACCTATCCGACGATGGTGATTTTAATTGCTACATTATTTTTGAAACGAAAAATCAAAAAAGCGGAAATATTTGCACTCGTTCTCACCCACGCAGGTACGGGCATTGCGCTCTTTGAAAATTTCAAACTGCCCAATGGCGACAGTGTACTTATCGGTAGCGCACTCATTTTTGTAGCTGCACTCGCTTATGCTATTTACGTGATAGGAAGTGGACAAATGCTCAAAAAAATGGGAACGCTACAATACAATTCTCTCGCTATAATGGCACAATTTATTTATTTCGTGTTCCTTACACTTAAACTTTAGACGAAATGTATTAGGTATCAAGCATCAGGACGAGATGAAATTTAATTGCCTGATTTTTAATCATAATTATATTTAAATTAAAATATATTTAAAAATATATTTTTTGATTCAAGTCCCTGATAATCAAATAGTTATAATTTTAAGTCCTGATACTTGATACTTTTGTCCAAAGTCCAGTTATTTTAAAAATTTAAAAAAGCTGTATGATTCGACTATATCGTTGTCCTGCCGCTTGAATATGACAAGTACATTCTCCGGTAAGTAGCGGATACTGAGTACGGTCTAATTTGTGAGTAAAACTTCCTGCCTTAGGGTGATAGTCATTGACCAAATCCCATTTCTGTCCTTCTTTTTCTAATGTCAAAGTAACATCGCCGGGCTGTTTTACAGCGTATTTTATTTCTACAATATTTGCATTATTCGGGTCGGGGTTGTGTCCGAGTATGAGTGCATTGCTCAATAAGCCGAATGTACTGCTCTCACTACATGTTGAATTAAATAAATTCGAGATGCGAGCATAGAGATTGGTGTCGCCTGCATCTATGGGATTGTACAGTACAGCATTAGTCAGATCCGTTCCGGCACAGAACCAATCATCTAATACGGTAGCATATATTTCACGAAAATCGGTGACGTTGTTTATGTCGCCAAGGTTGTTTCCATATAATGACAAGTCTTGCGTATCGCCATACGTACCGCCATTGATGCTATCTCCAAACATCATCATCATGCTGATATTACCGTGTTGTGTACCTGCGCTTATACCTTCGCCTGTTTCGTATTTTGTGCGTCCAAATTCGGAATAAACCATCACGGTGACTTTGTCTTTCCAACCTCTTTTTCCGAGGTCTTTCAAGAAGCTATCAATCAGTGTGGAAGCATCACCGAGTGAGTTCCGATGCCAGTTGTTTTTATTTTGATTGTCGTGTGTATCGTAGCCTTCCATTTGAACGTGATATACCGGAGTGCCGAGTCCGCCTTTGATGAGTCGGGCTACGATAGCGAGTTGTTCGGCAAGTTCTTTCCCTTGATAAATGGCGGTATTTCCGTAATTTGCTTCATTTGTACCTTTATTGTAAGCATCCTGAATGACGCTGCCGTATCTCAATGCGGTATTACTGATAGTTCGGATAAAATGTATCTCATCTTCGGCAGGGCAATTGCCAAATATATCGGTAGGATAAAACAAACCATCTTTGACCAATTCATAAAACTCTTCTGCATTTTGTAGGGAGAGTTCCATCTGTCCGAAGTTTTCTGCTTTAAAAGTGAGATTGGAGTATGCACCAATATTTAGTGCGGCGGGCATGGGTGTCGGGTTTTGGAGATAGGAAGGTAAAACGGTTTCGAGATAACGTCCCATCCAGCCGCTACTTCTGGCATTGGATGCGCCAGGTCTGCGACCTGTACTCCAAGCGTCTGACATAATAAAATGTGAATTGCTGTATTGATACGGATGGAAATTGACATTGTGAATGACCGCCATATTGCCCTCCTGCCAATGGCTGTACAAAGGCTGCATTTCTACGGGCATAGAGTATTTTGAATCTAATACAATTTGCTCATTGACAGGCACATGAATGTCAGGGCGTAATGTGTAATAGGCGTTTTGAGAATAGGGTATGATGGTATTCAAACCGTCGTTGCCACCGTTGAGTTTGAGGAGTACGAGTATTCTGTCATCTCGTTCGCCCAGAGGTGCCAATGATGCGGAAGCATTGAAGGGTAATCCTTGTAATAAGACCGTACCAAGCCCTGCCATACCTGCATTGGCAAGAAACTGACGACGTGACCAATTTTGGTGCATTTCGCGGTGGGCTGTCGGGTCGTCCAGTGTGCTTCCTTTTATATGTTGATGTAATTTTTTCATAATAAAAAACTCGTATAGGCGATTTCAATGGAGCTGTGCGATTAAAATAAAAACTCAAAAAGCAACTGTCTTGCTGAACTGGTTTCAGCATTTCCCGGACAATGAAAATTAATTTTAAACAGAAGCCACTGTCCAAAATTGCACTTTGTTGTCTGGGAGTCCCGACAGCTGTACGGGAGAAATAAATTCAGAAAGACGCTTTCTTTTTGGGAGGAAAGGATGTTTACTTTTAATCGCACAGGTTAATTTTAATCACCATCTGGTAAGTAATTTTTATTTGTAAAAAATTGCAAATGAATTATTTGCAAATGAGTGTTGTTTGAACGAGGCGGTTGAAACCGCCTGTACCTTAACAAAGATTAAATTCGGGTTGTCGGGTGAAGAAAAGTATCAAATCAATAATCTGTCCTTCTGCTCCCGGATAAAAGTTTAATCCCCAATAACCTTCTTCGTAATAAGAAGGCGGAAGTGTGCCACGCAATGCTCCTACTGCTTTGCCAATTTGGGCAGGTTGTAATTCCACTGAAAAGAAATGTGGTATCAATGCCTCTACGATGAGTTGTGGACTCTTGAGTGCGTTGATGTCATTGTTGTTGGCAGCCAATGTCAGGTCTTCTGCGAGTTGTCTGAAATTTTCTATAATTGTACTGTTGAACGAGCCGATAATATTGCTGTACTGTCCCCAGCGTGTGACGAGTGAATATTGGGTAATCCATGTACGATATCCGTCCCAACCGGATACATCGGGTGGGTTGAGAAAGGTCTGCCCTACGGCTTGCGCTCCTGCAGATAAGCCATATACGTTGAGTGAAGAGGAATCCGTGATGTTGCCTTGATTCGGAACGGCAGTGAAAAATTCCCAGGGGTTTTTGATGCGAACTCCGATATGCGTTTCCTCAAAGAAATGTTCACTTTTTAAGAGTTGGCGAAGTACGGGGGCTATCTCCCAGTTAGCATTTTTGAAGGTTTGTGCGAGTGCATCAATGAAGGTGTCTGCGCCATTATTTTCGGTGTCATTCGACACAAAATATTGATAGATTTTTTTGCAAATAAACCAAGCAATCTGATCGGCGCGTACTGTAAAAAGTTGGTCATGCAAATCGACATATTCCTGATAAGCGGCAGTCATAAAAGGGATGTTGCCGAGATTGTATATCGGATGTCCGACTTCGCGGTCTGCTTCGGCTGTTCCATTATTAAATAGATGACAAGCACCCGCCGGAGGTGTACTCGGTGGATTGGGTGTAATGGTAAAACCCGCGCCGCCTTGCGTGGTGGTCATCATGGTTTTGCTGCCCCAGTCGTGGCATTTGGGATTGAATGCCCAGTTGCGATTGAGGTCGGAGTGAACCCACCATCCGGTGATGACACGCGCTACTTGTACCACATCATTTTGGTCGTAATTATCGTTACCATTTTTATCCTCAAAACCCATTAGGAAGAGTTCGAGGAGTTCGCGAGAGTAGTTTTCGTTCGGATTGCTGCCTTGACTAAAGGTAGCTCCCAAATACTGAAGCATAGCATGAGATAAACCCATTTCGATGACAAAATCTTTGAAATTGCCAAATGCGTGTTGGTGCAATAAGTAGTAGTAATCGAACAGTGGCATATCTCCCACGTCATTGTCCACAACAAGATGCCCCGACCAAAAAAGGACCATTTTGGCGCGTACACTATTTTCTATTGCTTGTCGGGAAAAATGTCCTCCGCAAGCTCTGAAGGCATGATAATTTCCGTCAAAGCTACCGTCACCACTCAATTGGTTTTGAAATGCCTGATAGCCACCATAATTTTGAAAGGAAGCTATGGCACCGTCTATTAATTCATCTATGAGTTGACCGGGTGTTTTGGTCAGGGCGGCTTGTATATCCGGTCGGCTTGCGCCGAAACCAAGCCGATTGTATAGGTGGCGGATGCGCTGAACATTCCAAGGTTTTGCACCACTTGGGGTGTAAGCATTGATGCTCGAATTGATTGTATTACAGGTAATTGCGCTCATAAGTGCTTTGTTTTAGACAAAAGAATCTCAGGGGCAACGATGTTGCCGATGTAGGTTTTTTGAGTACGTATTTTGAAAAATTATGCAAGGAAAAACCGTTACATTAGTTACGTTGCAATTCCTTTATTTCTTGCTTGAGTTGAGCGTTTTCTTCTGTGAGTGTATTGAGTCGTTTTTCCATTTCGATAAGATGAAGCATGACTTCTTCAATCTTCACTTGCTGGCGTTTGGTTACGTCTGAAAGGTGAATTTCACCATTCATTTCTTCTTCTGATTGAAAGCCGATTAAGTGACCTTTTTCTTCGATGTGTTGTGCTTCTTCTTTGAGAGAGGGCAGTCGATAATTTTTATAAAAGACATAGTCGCACCAGTTGTTTTCTATGATGACTTCGTCGGAGCGTACCTTGCCGCATACATCAAGGGCATTTTGGGGAGTGTTGGTATTGATGCCGAGTTTGCCGTTCGCCATATCGCCTACGAGAAATTCGCTATACTGTTCATTTCCTATAAATAAATGATTGTTGTAGTTTGTTGTTTCTGTCCATGATAAGGCTACGGCATCTCCTATGAAAATATTGCCGTCGCCGACATTGTTGTAACCTGTAAGTGTACCTATCATTACATTGCGATTACCTCCCATATTTCGACCTACACTTGCGCCAATAAGTATGTTTCTATCTCCTCCTTTGTAATGCATCCCTGCCTCACGTCCAATTAATATCAATTCACTACCGTCTCCTTCCGCCAATCCACATATATCATTACCAATAGCAATTACGTCGTTTTTATCTGTGAATACGGTATTGGTATTGTTTCCATAATTGGATAATGTGCCTTTGCCTATGGCGATGATGCGATTTCCTGTGACATTATAACTTCCTGCGTTGAAGCCAAGTGCGGTACATTCGGATGCTGTGTTACTACTTATCTGAGCAATACTTCCAAATGCAGAGTTTCCGCCACCTGATGTATTGTTCAATCCTGTTGCATCTCCGAAGTAAGAATTAAAACCTCCAGTCGTATTGTTGCGTCCTGCGGTATGTCCATAAAAACTATTGTGATTTCCGGTGGTATTGCTTTCGCCGGAGAATGCACCGACTGATGTGATACGTGCTCCGCCTGTGGCATTTTGGAGGGCGTGATAGCCATAGGCGGTTGTTGCAGCATGATTGGCAGAGTTGGCATTGGTTTGAGGCCCAATCTCATTGTGAGCTCCCGCCGAATATTGTGCGTAAGAAAATGAAGTCATTAAAATTCCGAGTGTTGTAAAAGTAAAAATGCGAAGTAAATTTTTCATAAGTACTTAAGTTTTGAGTGAGAAAATAATTTTTAAAAATAATATTGTAAAGATGTCATATTTGAATTAGATTTAAAAGGAAGGAGTTGAGCGTTTTTCGGTTTTTATAGAGCGAAAACATGTTGAAAGTGACTGATTACGAGTGTTTTAGTGTATTTTTTGAAATATTAAAAAAAGATAATTTATTATAGAAAATATTTAATAATTGTTTTCAAAATGGGCAACTACACGGATGGTTTCCGTGTAGTTGCTTTTGATAATTTGGAAAAAAGGTCATCGGTTTACCACAATCCTGCTCTTGGGTAGCTTTCGCCATTGTGCCATACATAATTGTATGTTTTAGGGAAGTTGGCTCTGGCATGTACTATTCCAGCTACTACGGGTGCTGCCATTGATGTGCCACTCATTCTGGCATATTGACCATATTTATACGTAGAAAGGGTGTTTTCACCTGCTGCGATATAATCAATGCTGCTTCTACCGTAGTTAGAAAACGAGCTAAAATTATTGTTGCAACTCATACTGGCTACCGTAAGTGCGCGATAATTGTTGTAAGATGCCGGAATGTAATTTCCAACCCATGAAGAGTCGTTTCCGGCTGCCATTACGATGAAGATGCCTTTGTTATTCAGGTTGTTTAAAGCATATACCATAGAGTGGGGCATTTGACCTTGTCCACCTAAGCTCATATTAAGAACGTCTCCATATTTTCCTCTCCAGTAGATGTGATTAAGTGCATTGATAATAGTCGATAAGTTAGTATTTTCTCCACATCCGTTAAATACTTTTATGGGTACCAGAGGGGCACCGGCAGACATTCCTACGATTCCATAATTATTGGCTTTCGCTCCGGCAATGCCTGCTACGTGAGTACCGTGTCCGTTGCAGTCATCATACGAACCACCTACGAAAGATCTTGCGTAGTAATTATTCGTTACTACATTCAGTTCGGGATGGTCTATATCAATACCCGAATCCATAATCCAAATAAACGTATTCTTCTGATAACCTGCCCAGTAATAACCGCCGTTGAGATTGTTTTGGCAGCCCCAATAATCACTTGCGGCAGATTTATTATCACTTTTTTCGTTGACAGGTAGTTCATCTACTATCTCCGCCTCAGGCAATTCGACTTTTACCTCTGTATCAATTTCGATATGCTCTATTAGAGGGTTGTCCTCTAATGCTTTTATTTCTTTTGCTGTAAGTGTAATATTGATAGCATTGATAAATGAGTAATAATCGTTGGGTTTTTTTGTAGAAATTTTCATGTTAGTTAAGTTCAAATTCGTTACATTCTTAAAGTCTGCTCGCAGGCGGTCTGTAATTTCAATTGTTTCTTCTCTCGTTTTTCCTTTTAATTCTTGTAGTTGGTTCTCCCTTTTCTTGGCATCTTCTTTAAATACCACGATGTAGTTTGCTTCGTCTGTTGCATGTATATTTTGTGTGTCTTCAATAGCGGGTAAAACATCTTCTGTAGTCAATCCATCTTTTTGTCAAGAAGTAATGAATACCGAAATCGCTAAAATAGCGAGTAAGCTAAGTGTGGTTAATTTTACTTTTAAATGTTTCATAATCATTGTGTTTAAAAA
>ENA-ORXR01004241-ORXR01004241.1-marine-metagenome-genome-assembly--contig:-NODE-4241-length-12122-cov-8.195268_pt1 | contig 12122 bp, 5 predicted proteins | sample MGYA00237866_ERZ511479 | MGnify/ENA metagenome assembly ERZ511479 | reverse complement strand
GGGGGGGGGGGGGGGGGGCCCCGCGCCCGCCGGCGGGGGGGGGGGTCAGCGCGAGCGTGCCGCCGCCGAGGGCGGCGGTGAGGGCGGCGAGCGCCGCGGGCGCGTCTGCCGCCGGCACCTGTGGGGGAGGGACACGGGGGTGGTGGACGGGCCGGGGCGGCGCCACCAGAGGAGCGATGGGAGACACGCAGGGGGGGACGCGCCGCTCCCCACGAGCAAAGCGACCGGGCGCGTTAGGGGGCTGCGGCGACCGCGGGTGAATGGGGCGCGCCACTGGGCGGGTGGGGCGGGCTCCCACGCCCCGCGCGCCACCTCAACGACGCTGCGTGGCGGCGGGAGCACCCCCCCGCTACCCCCGAGCGCGCCAACGTACCTGCAGCTGCGCCGCGACGTCGTCCACGTCGACGGTCGCCCAATAGACGCGCACGAGGTCCGACACGAGGAGGGAGACGGGAAAGGCGTCGCCGCCGGCGGCCACCCACTTGACGGCCACCGGCGGGGCGCGCTCGTCGCCGCCCGCCCGCACCCCCGGCGGCGGCGGCGGCGGCGCGGACGGCACCCACTGCCACGGGTGGGTGGTGAGGCGCCCGATGACGGTGAGGGCGGGGGGGCAGACGCCCGCCGACCGCAGCCGGGCGTCCATGGCGGCGGGGGCGGCGGGTGCGGCGCGTCGGCGCGTCGGCGCGGGGCGGGGGGGCAAGGGGGGACCGCCCACGGCAGCGGCAACGGGGCCACGACTCGGTCGTCGTGCACGGTCGTCGGTGGGGGGCGGGGGCGCGTGCGAGCGTGACGGCCGTCGCAAGGACAGGGGACGGGGGGACACGGGCGCGCGGGGGGGGGACGCGAGCCGGTCGGCGCGGTCAAGGGGGTACCGTCTACGATCCCAAGGCGTCGCCCGACGCCATGCACGAGTATGACTGGTGGGCATTGGGTGACCCTTTGGGCCGGCACGGAGTATGACCTGGCACATTCCGCGCCACAGCGCTGTTCCCAACATACGTAATTACAAGCACGTCACACTGTACTCGGCATGCGGTGGATTGCTGCCACGTCGGCAACACTGAAAAGCCACGGTGGGCGGGGTTGGCCGACCAACCCGGTGCGTGCTTTGGACGCGGCGTGACCGCCACGAGCCGACGGTCGGGGTTCGCGGCGTGGTTTTTTTTTCTTCTTGATGTCCCCCCTCTCTGTACCTGCCGCCGGCGCTGTCACAAGCTCGGGCAACAGGCTCGGGCAACACCGGGTGCTGCCACGGATGAGGTGGCTCTGAAAGCGCTCCCTGCGCGTCACCACGTGACGACGGGTGCCGCCGCACCGCCAGGCACGGCCACTCATGAAACCGACAGATGATGCGGACGAGGGAAGAATTCTTAAGGAAAGAGACGGGGCCGTCAACCTGACGGGCCGACGCAGCTTGCTCGACGCAGAAAGACAGGTACACAAAACGATCAAGACGACGAAACGAAATTCAAGACGGAAATGGAAGAGACAGAGCAAAAAACGCAGAGGCAAGAAGAAATAAACACCGCCAGAGACTCGGGGTAGGTGCACCACAGCCCCTCACCACCCGCTCAAAAAGAGAAAAAGAGGCACCACGGCCGGGTGCCGCGCCACCCGCCGGGTCAGTAGAAGGAGCCGTACGAACGGGCCCGCTCCCGATCCCGCCCGTCACGGTACCGCACGCGGTCCCGGTCCCGCTCGCGGTCCCGCTCGTCGCCACGCTTGGGCCGGTCGTCCCGCTCCCGCTCGGGCGACCGGTGCTCGCGCTTGCGCCCCCCGTCGCGGGGGCGGTCGCGCTCACCCCGGCCCCGCTCCTCGTCGGCGGGGTACTTGCGGAAGCGGTCCCGCTCCCAGTCCCCCCGGCCGCGGCTGTCGCGCACCGAGCCATGGCCGTCCCGGTCGTCCCGCCAGCGGGACGAGCTGCCGGCGGCAGCGGCAGCGCCGGGACCCCCCGTGCGTGCGTCACGCACCGCGCGGTCCCGCTCGCGGTCCCGCTCTCGCGCGCGCTCCCGACCGATGCCGCGGTCCCGTTCCCGGTCCCGGCCGCTGTCCCGGCCGCTGTCCCGGTCGTGGTCCCGGTCGCGGTCCCGGACGCGGTCGCGGTCGCGTTCGCGGTCGCGGTTGCGGTCCCGTTCCCGGTCGTGGTCCCGGTCGCGGCGCACCCGGTCCCGGTCGCCGCGGCTGCTGCGCTCCCGCCCGCCATCGCGGCTGCCGTCACGGCTACGATGGCGCCGGTCCCGGTCGTGGTCGCGTCCGGCCGAACCGCCGCCGCCGCTGCCGCGGTCGCCGCGTGAGCGCGGCCGCCGACTGCCCGGTGACGCCGAGCGGATACGGCCGTGACCAGCAGCGCCAGGCTCATCCCGCCGGGGAGACCGTCGCTCCGACGAGTGAGCCGTGGCCGCCACGCTGGCAGAGCCGCCGACCACGACGCTGGCGGCGGCGCTGCCGCCGCCGACGCTGGCCGCCCCACTTCGGCTGCTGCTCCCGCTGCCGTCCCCTGCGCTGCGCTCGGCACCACCCCCATTGGCCGAGGCCGCCCGATGGCGAGGCGACTCCGAGGCAGACGCGGGGCGCGAGCGGGAGCCAGAGAGGGAGCCAGAGCGAGAGCGGGCGCGAGAGCGGGAGTGGGAGCGCGAGCGCGAGCGTGATCGGGAGTGCGAGCGAGAGTGCGAGCCGGAATGCGAGCCGGAATGCGAGCGCGATGGGCTCCCCAACCGAGCAGTCGAGGCGGATCGCTTGCGCCCCCGGCGGGGTGCTAGGTCCTCCTGCGCTTGACGTTCCATCTCCACGTCGTCCGTCTGGCGCTCCACCGCCGCACGCTTGGCTGGCGGTGACACGTCCACATCGGCCAGTGATGAGTGGCCGGCGCCCTCCTTGATCTCACTGTTAGAGTCTGGCGCCGCCGAGCAGGCGGCCTTGTCGGCACCAGACCCAGACCGACGCCGCTTGCTGGGCACAAGCGCACGGCGGGAGGCGGGCGACCGGGATGGGGATGCAGACCGAGTGGCCCGCCGTTGGGCAGGCTCCCGGTTGGGGCTGCGGCAGGCAGATGCGGCCGACGACTTGGCCGGCAAGGACGGGGGTAGGGCGGCCGCCCGCTTGCCACGGGAGCCATCACGAGGGAAGGACACGGTCAGCTTGGCATACAGCTTTTGCAATCGCTCGCCGGCAAGACCCGTGTGGCACTTGTCTGCGATGAAGCGCCACAGCTCCAGCGCCGCCAGCGTGTCAGCCACAATGCCGGCCGCAACAATGTCATCGCCGAGTTGCACAAGACACGCTTTGGTACGTGTCAACCGCTCCCTCTTGTCCATGCTGGCAGTGGCACCCATGTCGGATAGGTACTTGAGCTCCTTCATGGTCTTGAGCGAGTGCGACTGGCCAAAGACCGCCCGCGCACGAGCCTTGACGCTCGTACTCTTGCCCGCAGAGGACATAGACCGGCACTGTGACCGCGTGTCACTCATGTTGCCAGCATCGTGCTTGGTCGGTGCCACGCTCGGCGACACCTCACTGTCGGGTACAGGGCGTGACGTACGACGGGTAGTTACCTCCCCTTCCTCCGGGCTCTCCTCGGCCGAGCCGGTAGAGGTGGGCGCGCTAGAGGTCGTTGGCGAATCCCGCTCCCGAGACACAATCGCATCGCGAGAAGCGCTGGGGCCAGCATGGCCCTTGTCTCCCGCTGAGGCGCCACCATCGACGTCATCGTACACGTCTGGGCTCGCCCCGCGAACCGCCTTACCTTTGCGCCCGCCCCTGGCTCTCGCCTTGGCGGGGCGGGAGGCCGGCGCAGCGGCACCCGCCTTGCCACGACCCTTGGCGCCACCGCGCTTGCCGGCTGTAGCTCGGGATGCAGAGGAAGCAGCAGCGGCCTTCTCCTTTGCCGCAGCACGCTTTCGTGCAGCCGCGGCAGCCTTGCTCTTCCCGGCAGCAACCCGTGCGGCGGCGCGATTGCTGGCCGCAACCGACGCGGAGACAGAACGCAGCAGCGTGATGGCCCGGCGGACTACTTTGGGCGCGTCTGGGGCGCCCACCACAGGCGCGCCCGGGGTAGACAGCTTGGAGCTGAGGCCAAGTTCCTCGTCCGCAGCAATCGACTTCCAGTTCCCAAAGCCGTACCGGTGGATGCCGACCAGCAACATTGCGTCGTTGACCGTCGTCCACTTGACCCCGTACGTCGGTGGTTTTGCCGCAGCACGCAGGCGGAACTGCATGTCCGACGGGTAACCACCAACGGCAGTCGCGAGCGCCGCCAGCTCCCCTTGTCGTACCACCATCTCGGCTGCATTCATGAACTCCCCTCCAACCACGATAGACGGCGAAGCGCTGGCAACACGCTTGACACCGGCGACAGCCACACGAGCTTTGGACTTGATTGATGGGGAACCGCCATTGGCCATCCCCGCCTCGTCCGTTTCGCCCCCCTCCAGGTGCTGGGCGTGCTCATCTACCGCCTTGTGCGCCCGTGAGAGGACCGACTCGAGGAGCTTTCGGGCATCCTCTACCGATACCCGGTCCACAAGGCCTGTCTCGGTGACCACCGACTCCGCCCGTTCGGCGATCCCGAACTTGCGCAGCGCCTTGACCAATGCCCGCACCTCCTTAGCAGTCAAGCCAGGGACGAGACGTCGCTCCTGCGTCAGCTCCTCGTCCCCTTGGTCTGACACGTCCCCAGGGACGCGAGCAGCGCCGGCGCGCTTGCCGCCCTTGCCACGGGGCGGCTTGGCGCCACTGCCACCAGTCACAGCACCCTTTGGCCCCGGCTTGCGCCCCTTGCCACGGCCGCGGCCGGTCGCGGCCTTGCCCCCGCTGGCGCCGCCGCCGCCCCGACGCTTGCCGTCCCCAGTGCCACCGTCACCAGCGACCTCCTCGTCGCTGTACGAACCCTCCTCATCAGACCCGTGATCCTTGGCATAGTGCTTGACGCGCTTACGGGAGCGCGGTGCCAAGTACAGTTGCGAGGCAACCATGTCCTCCTGGACATCCCGCGGGATGACCCGACCCCAAAACTCTCCGTCCCCCTCCTTGTGGAGCAGGTCACGGTCCGCCGCCTCGCGCTGCTCAACGTCCTGCAGCGCCGCCTTCTGAGTCCTCTCCAGGGCCGTCAGCTTGGATGCCGCCGCCTCGGCAGCGACCCTGGCCTTATCCTTGGCCTTCTTGGACTTGGCCTCAGCGGCAATGGCCTCTTCGTCTGGCTCCTCGTTCGTCGCAAAGTCGGCCCACTTGAACGCGTTCAGCAGTGAGTCCCCCATGGTGCCACCGCCACCCTCCGTCGCATCCTCTTCTGCCGGGGCGCGTTGCAGCACCTCATCAATATCGTCCATCTCCAGCGGCTTCTCCGCCCCAGCCGCAGCCCCACCAGCCACAGTCGGAGGGGGAGCTGCAGCAGCACCATCCGGCACGTCTGCAGCAGGGACACCATCCACCGCCCCAGACTTGAACAGCTGCTCAGCACCAAATCGGAGGATGGCGGACAGCTCCTCCTTTCGGAAGGCAGCAGGCTTGGGCACCGCCGCCGATGCTTCACCTTCCCCTCGCTCAACTCCATGAATCACCAGGTGTTCGAGCACACGCTTACGCTTAGCCCGCTCCAAGATGTCCTCCTCCACAGTGTCCCGAGAGAGAAGGCGGAAGACCTTAACGTCGCGCGTCTGCCCGATGCGGTGGGCGCGGGATTCGGCTTGCAGGTCATTCTGCGGGTTCCAGTCACTGTCAAAGATGATCACCGTGTCCGCGGTAGCCAGGTTGATGCCTAGTCCGCCCGCACGGGTGGAAAGGAGGAATGCAAAGTCGTTGGAGTTGGGTGCGTTGTAGTGGTCGACAGCCCGTTGCCGGAGGTCGTTGGGCATAGACCCGTCGAGGCGCTGGCACGCAAAGCCGCGCATCCGGCAATAGTCCTGCAGGATGTCGAGCATGCGCACCATCTGGGAGAAGATGAGGACCCGGTGGCCCGCGTCACGAAGGCGCAGCAGCAGCTTGTCCAGCAGGATCATCTTGCCCGACGCGCGGATCAGGGAAGTCATGGGGTCACTCGCGTTGTTGTCCTCGACGCCGTCAAACAGGTACGGGTGGTTGCAGCACTTCTTGAGCTCCATCACAATGTTGAGCAGCGAGGTGGCGCCCCCAAGGCTCCGACCGCCGCTCTTGGCAGCAGCGTTGAGTTTGGAAAAGTTGCGCGTGAGGATCCACCGGTAGTACTCTTGCTGGGTGGAGGCCATGCCAACGCGGAGGACCGCGTACGTCTTGCGCGGCAGTGACTTTTCCACGTCGCCCTTTTGCCGACGCAAAACGTACGGCCGAAGCGCCATGTGCAGTGCTGCGACCGTCTCGGGCTCGCGCAGCGCGGAGAAGGAGAACTGCTCCTCAAATTCAGCCGCGTTGGCAAACTCATCAGGCGTCAGGAAGTGGAGCAGCGCCCAGAGCTCACGGATGGAATTTTGCAGTGGCGTCCCCGTGATGAGCAGCCGGTTGGCCGACCTGAACTCCGCCAGGATGCGGTGCAGCGACGACTCCTCGTTCTTGAGCCGATGCGCTTCGTCCACTGCAATGACCGCATACCGCAGCTGGCCAAGGTGGGCTTGGTCCATCATCACCAGCTCGGGGGTGGAGAGGAGAACGTGGAAGCGTACCTCCACGCCACTCGACTTGCGCGAGCGAGGGGAGGGCGCAAACTCATACTTGCGGATGTGCTCCCGAGACGACGCGTCGCCGACATACGTCACAACATTCACGTCCGGCAGCCACCGTGCGAACTCCCGCTGCCACGCCGCCATGGTTGACAATGGTACGACAACGAGGAAAGGGCCGTAGACCGACTTCTCGTTCTTCAACCATCCCAGAAAGCTGATTGTTTGCAGCGTCTTGCCCTGTGCGACGCAAAACAGGCGGAAGGGAGCATAGCCAAGACAACAGCGCGACAAGTCAAACGCCCCGCACCGTCCGACCAATGGAGGAGGGGGAGCGTCCTCAAAACCAGCAAGAAAACATGAAGGTAGGTCGAGGAGAGAAGAAAAGTCAGAGAACTGACGCCGCTCATGCACTGTCGAGACCAGGCCGCACACACACGACGAGGAAAGCAACCAAGGCACCCAGTGACGGTCAAAGAGCGTCACTACCCACACCCACGACGGTAGCTCAACGTACCAGCCCCATCTCGTCAGCAAGAATCACGTTGCGGCGGTGGACCCATGAGTAGGCAAGCCAATTGAGGCCTTCCAGCTGGTAGTCGCGTAACCGGCGGCCCTCAACACCCCCCTCCAGCCAGGTGGGTTGGGTAGGCATCTTGCGGAACGGGCGTCGCGACTTGGACGAAAAAGGGTTGCACCGCGACGCCGAAGACAGAGAGAGCGACGTCTGCTCGCGCTCCTTGAATGCATCCACTGCTGCCATGTCGTCGGGGGACTGCAGGTCCACCGCCGGTTCCCAAGTGCACTCGGCGTACGGCACGTTGTACCACTTGACAAGGTACTCAGACTGCTCCCCGTCGTCGCCAACGATCGTTCCCGCATCGAGCGCACTGACCGTGCCGCTGCCGACGGCACGCTCCGCCACAATGCGCTCGATGCGGGAGTACTCAGACACAACACTCCTCATGTCTTCGAGTTGTAGCGCCAGCTCCTCCCGCTCTTCCGATGTCGTCTCCGCCGCCATGGACACTCTCCGCAGCTCCTCCATCTTCTTCACGTAGTTGGTGACACGCTTGTAGCCCGCAAACGACCGCAGCTCCTCCAGCGTGTTCCATGATGATTGCCGGTACGAGCGGCGGCGCCACTTGATTTGGAACTCGGCGCTCTCAGCTTCAAAGTCCTTGAGCGGGATGTCCGTGGTACGGCTCACCGGCGCCGGGTCGTCGGGGGTCTCGGCCTTGGCAGAGGCGCCAGCGCCGGGTGGGCGTGATGCCTGCCCAGCGCCGTCCAACCCGCGGGCCGACGCGCTAGCACCCCACGAGCCGCTCCCAGAAGTCGGGTGCTCCCCACCCTCGGCCGCAGGCACGCCGCCCTCCGCCTTTGGTGGCAACGCGCTGTCAAAGGTCCCATCCAAGGCCGCAGGTGGGGCAACGGCGGGGGCGGACAGGGCGGTCGACACGGGGCGGTAGTCAACCACCCGTTCGATGACCAGCGAGTCGAGTTCCTCGGCCGCCGCCTGCTCCGCGTTGCGGCGCTTCGTGGCCGAGTCGAGGCTGTCCAGGTCCGAGTCCCTCTCCTCCGCATAGTTCACCACGTTGCCGCGACCGACGAGGCGCATCGACGCCCGGGCCTCGTCCGTATACGTGTCGATCCCGCTGCCGTCCTCATCGCTGTCGTCACCGCCGCCGCCGCGGCTGACATTCACTTTTCTCCGCTGCCGCTTACGACCGCCGCCGCCACGACCGCGGCTCGGCTTTCGCCTGCCGCTCCAGTCGCTGTCGCCTTCGGAGGACGAGGCCGGTAGTGGTTGCAAGCCACGGGGGTGCATCAACTCGTCGGGGACATCATCCCCACTGCACGACGACCGCTGCCGCTTCCCGTGCCCCTGTCGTGGCCGCTTGGCCCGGGACCGATGGTCGGACGAGTCGCTGCCTGCAAGACGATGGGACACAACCCCCAGAGCACGAGGTAGCGGCAACAGAACCGCGCCCGGAGATACGCGCAACACCAACAGACGCGACATCAGCAGCATGCGAGCAAGCACCAGCGCCCAAACCCGAGAGAAACGTGAGAAAAAGAGTCCAGGTCACAGGCAACACACCCAAAAACAGGGGTGTAACGGCAGGCAAACTGGCGGGATGAGACCACAACCTCGTCAGGGTCGTAGCCGACGCCATCGCAGAGGCACCAACCAGACGAGCCTGCAAATGCGCCACGGAGGCACCGGCAGCACACAAAAATGCAAATCGGGTCGGGCCCGCGTGCGGGGCGTGCCCCCGCCCGCCCCCACCCGCCGCGCGCAAATGCACCGTCCAACAGGTCAACGGGACGGGGCGACGCTCCTTACCTTGCTCCACAGCCTCAAAGTCATCGTCGTCCGACGCGTCTCTGGAAGACGCCTCGGCCGACGTTGGGGGCGTCACGGTGTACCGCTGCACCGTCGCGCGCGCGCGGCTCGACCGCCGCAGCAGGTCCGGCGGGATCACGATGGGCGGCCGCGAGCGGCGGGGCTTGCGCACTTCCGCCGCATCGCCATCGTCGTCAGCGCCGTCACTGGGCGGGTACTCGCCCGCAGAGGGGTCCCGCCCCGCAGCCGACGACGGGCGGGCGCGGGGCGGGGCTTGGGCGGCGGTCGTGCCGCCGTCGCCAAGGTCGAGGTCCTCCTCCTCCCCTACACTGCCGTCCTCGTCCATATCGTCTTGCATGTCCTCCTCCTCCAGCTCCACCTCCGCGTCTGCGTCGCTCCCCGCCGACGAGGGGCTCCCCGCCGACGAGGGCCGGCGGCTGGCGTAGCTCGCCTCCTCCTCACCGTCGGGCGAGTGGGGGGCCCCACCGCCGCGGGGCGCATCGGGCGCCACCCCCCGGTCGTCCCCGTCGTCCACGTCCTCCCCATCCCCAACCGCAAAGTCCTTGTCCCCATCGGCCGACGCGCCGGGGGGGGACGCCGGCCGTCCGCCGCCTGGTCTGTCGCCGGCAGGCGGGAAGTCTGCGGCGGCCGTCGCCCCCGCCGCATCATCCATTCCCCCCGCGCGCGCCGCCCGGGTCACGTGCCGCTTGCGTGCACAGGGGGCCCCGCGCAGGTCCACCACCACCGGGAGCGTGGAGCCGAGCGGCGACGCACCTTGGGAACGCTGCGCACGCGCGCGGTGGCGTCCGTACGAAGGCCGGCCGCGCGGTGCACGTTGGCGCGGGAAGACCAGGCGCGCGGCCGAGAGCGGTTCTGGCCTGGACTGCCGCTCTGAGAGACTCACCCCCCACTGGTGCCGTTTGGGCGGGTCAAATTGGGAGCACTTGCCCCTTCCATGATCAAGTGCCGAGCCGTCGGTGTCGGGAACACACAAAGTGGCCCTGCATGAACGCGAACGATATCTAAACCAAGAAAATATTAATGTGCAAGTCCGCAATCGACAGAACACGGAACTGCAGGATGCTCTCTCCCCTATGGTCGTTCCGTCAACAGCTGCTGGAGGGACCCCAGTCAAGCCAATCGCTGTCTGGGCCAATCAAACGCAGAAAAGCGCCTCTTTGTTAAGCCTGGACTCTCCACTGCTTGGCGCAACAACAAAACGAGACTCGCTGCCATCGAGTCAAGAGGGAGAAGAGCGCCAAGCCGCCGGTCACACGCCACGTCCACGCGGATGTTGCGCTGTTTTTCACAGCGGCCGCCAACAACGTCGTCCACCACAGCCTCACCCACATCACGCAGCCTCGACCGCCCGCACGAGCGACGCCAGGAGCGCGGCCGACGCGGCCTCGGAAATCAGCGGCTGCACGGTCGACAAGCACAGCGTCAGCCGCCCGCCGACGCACGTTGCATAGAGCACCATCGGCGCCCCCGCCACCGCGTCCCCGTTTAACAGCCGCACCGCCGACACGGTCGGCGGCGGTCCGCCCCCGCCGCCCCCCGCCACCGCCCGCCGGTTGGCCCCATCCACCGCCACACAGCGGCCGACGTTGGACACGGTCGGCGGGAGGAAGCGCCCCTGCTCCGTCGCCGACGCCACGGCCGCCCGCAGCGCCGCGCGGCCCGGCGCCGTCGTCAAGGCCGTCACGAGCACCCCCATCGCCGCAATGGCGGGCGCGCGGCCCCCCCCCGCGCCGCCGTGCACGCGGGCGTGCACTGCCGCGGCGGCCGTCCACCCGTCGCCACACGCGGGGGCGGCCCCCCCACGGGCCGCCGGCAGCGGCACGTCGACGGGGGTGGCCCCAACAAAGCAGCCGACGGAGGAGCGCCGCAGACCCCCCCCCGCCGGCGCGTCGACGCGCGCGTCGACGAGGACCGACACCCCCCACGGGGCGCCCGCGGCCGCCCGTGGCGGCGCCGCCGGCGGGAGCACCCCCGTGCCGACCACCGCCACGCCGAGGGCGCCGACGAGCCCACACCCAACCGTCGTGCCCGCCGCCGCGGCGGCGGCCGCAAAGCGGGCGGTGGCCGCCGCCGAGAAGGAGGCGCAGCGGGAGGTGACGCTGCGGGTGGCGGCCGTCGCGGGTGGCCCGGGGGGGGGGGGGAGCGCCCGCGCGCCGCGCCGCGCCCACGGCGGGAGGAGCTCGCCGAGGAAAAAGGCGCCGACGGCAGCGTAGAGGCCGACGGTGCCCCCGCGGGGCGGGAAGATGGTGCCGAGCGCGGGCGGCAGCGGCTCGGGCGCACGCGCGGGCGACGGGGCGTCGGCGTCTGCGCGACCGTCGGCCACCGCGACCGTCGGCGCCGCCGCCGCCGGTCGGGCGAGCGCGTCGACGGTGGCGGCGGCGAGCAGCTCCGCCGACCGCCCGTCGGCCAAGTAGTGGGGCAGATACCACACCACCGCCGCCGCGTCGTCTGCGTCGTGGTCCCCCGCGCCCGCCGTCGGCAGGTACACGCCGACCTGCCACGGGAGCCGAACGGCGGGGGCGGGTGCCCCCGACGGCCCCGCCGCCGCCGCCGCCGCCGTCGGCGGGCGGGGCGCCACCGGCAACGGCCACCCACCCCGCGTGCGGTCCGCCAACACCCCCTGCGCCGCCGCAAAGGCCGCGGCGGTGAGGCGGCCGCCGCCGCCGCCCCCCCCCCCCCCCCCCCCCCCCCCCCCCCCCCCGCCTCGGCCGACGGCGGCGGCAGCGTCGGCGGCGGCACGCGGTGCACGTCCACGACCGGCACCGCCGACGGCGGGGCAACGGCAAACGCGTTGCCGCCCACCACAATGGTGCGGAGGGCGTCAAAGCGGGCGGCGACGGCGCCAATGGCGGCGGTCAGCGACGCCGCCGGGAGGGGGGTCGGGGACGCGAGCGTCACGACCGCCGCAAAGCGGAGGGTGCCCCCCCAGTCGGTCTCGAGCGCGTACGTGAGCCGCTCGAGGGTGCCCATGCGCCGCCGCACCCGCAGCGCGCCGCCGTCCACGGGGGCGGCGGCGGCGCCGCCGCCGCCGTCGGCGGTGGTTGGCCCGCCCATGGGGCGCCCGCGGACGCGCGCCGCAGCGCCGGGCGGGGGGAAAACCCCGGCGGCGCGCCAGCGGGCGGGGGGGG
>ENA-ORXR01004240-ORXR01004240.1-marine-metagenome-genome-assembly--contig:-NODE-4240-length-12122-cov-46.505438_pt1 | contig 12122 bp, 14 predicted proteins | sample MGYA00237866_ERZ511479 | MGnify/ENA metagenome assembly ERZ511479 | reverse complement strand
AGTTTTTCTCCATCCAATGTGCGTACCATTTGTCCTCTGTGTCCTGCGGGGTGTAATGCTCGGATATGTTCATTTTTTCTTTCGTGTTGTGGTGCGATTGTGTTGGGGTGTTGTTGTGTTGTCGTGTTAGGGTGTTATCGTGTTACTGTATCGCTTACGATAACACTTTAACACAAGAACACTTTAACACGATTTTCAGTTCGCAAAGGTAGGGAATTTGTGGGGGAAATTGTAAGAGTTTTTGAGGCTAAACGACCTTGTGTATTATAAAGAAGTTTGGAGGAAAGTCCTATGTTTTTGTAGATTAGGTGGTGGTACGGTAAGAGGGGCTAACGTATAGTCGTAATAGGCAAACCCTAAGCTACTGCAAAACCTGTATGTTCTCTTACATAAGGCGGCTTCAATCCTAAAACAATATCACTTTTAGGTATTCCTTTTTCTATCAAATAATCAACGACCTCATGCTCTGTTCTATTCCATTGCAACCATATTTTGTCATTAATTATAGACAGATGAAATGCCACAAAAAATTGATATTGATGTTCTTTCCAGCCTACATGTAGCAATTGAAAGTTATTACTTTCTCTATCAATGATGACTTCTCTTCGGATATTTTTATCCATTCCCTTTGTAGATTCCCCTTGTTTTTGCAAAAAATCTATAATTATATCTTGATACTTGCTTATTTTATCCATAGCTCAATTTTTGAGGTAATTGTAGATTGTATCTGACGTAGTAGTTTACGGAGTATCTCTTTTTAGACCGCATCAAAACTGATGCGAGTTATATATTAAAGCTTGAACTTTACTCACCTTACTAAATATGAAATTTTTTAGCTATATTTAAAGTATTCTATGCCCACTACATGTCCAATTAATGAATTTTTCCCCAATTTCATACCACTCCTTCTTTTGTTCTTCAAAGTCAAAAACTGGGACTATTTCTGTATTTTTATTTAAATGGTCGATTGTCCTTTCCAGTACATTTGTTCCAAGTCCTTGAATTAATACTTTAGTATCAATATCTTCTTCATTTTCTATTTCGAAGAACGTATCAAGTTCATCCTTAGTAAATGAAAGAATGGCAATACAAATAGAATTTATGAATTCCTTAAAATTTTCATCTTTTATGCTTTTGTACTTCTTTATGCTCAGTCCTTTTTTAATATCCAAGAATAAAACATCTTTACAATTTTCAGATTTTATGGTTTTTTCTAGTGATTCATACCCTAATTTATAATTAGCGTCATCGTGAGATACCTTTTCTAAAATATTTAATGGGATAATATTTTCAATTTCCCTAACATTTAATGGATGGTATTGGGAAAGCAGTTTTGTCTTATCATCGGCTTCGGCTACTGCTTTTAATGTATCACCCAATCTAGCACCAGGATACTTTTTGTCGCTGTCAACAAAACATAAACAAAAAGTTTTTTCTTGATTTTGTTCGGTTGAATATACCACATGTGTAGTATGCCCTCCTCCCATTCTAGGTTGGTAAGCTAAAGGGATTTTAGATAGTCCATTAATTGCTTTACAGCTATTGGCAATATATTCATAGAAATCAATTTCAGATTGATTTTCTCCTATTACAACAGTTTCGGCAGCTATTTTTAAATCTTGAAAGTAGTCGCATGAAACAAAACAAATATCTTTAGAGTCGATATTTTTTAATGTCATTTGATTTATACCAGAAGTTATTTGAATGTAAAAAGTCAATTTATCTTTTATAGCTGCATAATTTGGATAGTTTTCAGATAAAAAAGTGAAAACACGTTTAGTTTCTTCATTAATAAAGTCACTATCACGAATTCGTTTTAAGCTGGTAAGGTCGGATAGCAATAAGTGCTTACCTTGCCTTCTACCAAGAGCAATTAGATTAATGGCTGAAATTGCTATTTGATTGTTATCTAAAATATCTTGAGTAAATGTTTTATCAATATATAAGAGCATTCATTTTAGTTTTGAGGTTCAAAGAATCCAATTGGCCAATTTTCTAAATACCCTTCCTTATTGTAATAGGCAAGTTTAACGTTACTACAGTTCTCCGTTAAATTTTTTTCGAACAATACAATAGATGCATCTGAAGATGAGAATCTATCCTCTGCAATTTCATGCCCTAAAGTATTTACTAAAGTTTGACTATGGGTTTCAATGATAAGTTTTAAGTTGATTTCTTTTTCTTTAGCAAGTTCAATCGCTGCTATGAATGCTTTTGTCATTTGTGCTTGTAATGATGGATGTAAATGTAATTCCGGTTGTTCTATTGCTAGTATTTTTGTTTTAATACGACTTCGTGTTCTTCGAGAGTTGGAATTATTTGTTACAACAGACCATAACAAAGTTATCACAGGTAAAATTTGTGAATATCCAAATCCTCTATCTGCAATATTATAGTCTTCTTTAGTACTTGAATCAATAATCCTTAAGGAAATATGTCCCTCAGAAGATTTAGTGTCAGGATAAAAACCAAAATGCTTGCTTACCCAATTCTGGAAATTTAGTTTGGTTCTATCCGTCATGTTATCTATGAACATAGCAAGGTTTTGCCCTTGAAAATCGACTTCAGTTACAGCCAAATCTTGCCTTCTATAGTACCGTTGAGCTGTCGCTCTAAGTGGTGCAATATATGAAAAATTAAGAACAGAACCATTAATAGAGTCATCCAAGTATTCAAGTATTGAGGCAGCCCTAGAGGCAATTAATAAATCATTAAATTTTTTGAAATCTTTATTTGATATATCCCAATTAGAAATTTGTTTGGACCAATGTTTTAAATTGATAGTATTCTCAATAATACTTGACAATACTTTTTGTTTGCTTCCAATACCAAATTTTTGTATCAACCGCTTTAACGTATTGTCTGTCGTATTTCTTCTGTTTTTGTCCTTGAAAAGTTCAAATAATTGGGTGAAAAATAATATTCCGTGTTGAAAACGCGAACTAAGTAACATATCGTCTGTCTTTGAACGTTCTCTAAGTCTAGGCAGAAGACCAATAGCATCGAATGCTATAATATTATCACAATGAGCGGTATAATCACTCTTATTAACTAATAAAGACTCCACCTTTCCTTTTGCGGTAAGATTGATTTCAATTAATTGATCATCAAAAGAAATATTTAATTCATGGACATAAGTAGTATAATTTAATTCTTTAATGTGAATTTTGATATGTATGTTTGTATCTTCAATAAAATTAGGGGTTCTATGATAATAGGAAACATTTTTTTTTCTGCCAACTGCTAAAATATCAAAATGATATACAATTTCTTTCTCACCAGCACGAACAGCGGATTTATAGTCCCCAAAGTCAACGTAATCTCCGTACCATAAAATAGGTCCTCTAGTTCTAACTTCTATACTCTGTTTAAGTAAAGGAAAAACCCGCAAAAATGTACTTTTTCCAGAGCTATTTGCTCCTAATAAAAGATTAATTGCTTTCAAAGGAACCTCTCCTGTATCTTTTAAACTCCTTAAGTTTTCAATTCTTAATGATTCCATATGTATAATTTAATTGTATTCATTCTTTTACGTAAATTCAAAATACTTGCATCGCATATATCTCCCATACAAACACCTCAAAAGTAAATTTTTACGAATAAAAGTGTGCAGCAAAATCCCTCTGAAGCTATCCAAGCCCTAAAACTACAACACATCTACAAAATAACCAAATAAAAGCACCTTAGAACGACGCTGTCGGCTCGTTCCGCATGAGTGTGGCATACATACGCGAGGGCGCAAGCCGGAGGCATTACGCTACGTACACATCTTCGAAGTAGTCGAATGAAAAATTTAAAGGGGGCGAATTCGACCCCTTTTAAATTATTTCCTCAACTGTTTTTTCAAATCCTCAATTAGTTTTCGTTGTGCGACAAAGGCGTTTTTTCTTCATTATCCTTATCTATCGTATTTTTATTTTTGTACAATTATTTGCATATTTGCAAATAAAATTTTATATTTGCAATAAATTAAATCGCAAATTATGACAAATTGGAACAATAAAGTTAAGCGTTTATTAAAGTCAGAATTGGTTCGTAGAGGAATTTCAAATTCTGAATTGGCAATAATGCTGGAACGAATAGGAATAGAAGAAACTAAATCAAGCATTGATAGCAAAATCAGTCGTGGAACATTTAGCGCGTCTTTTTTTCTGCAATGTTTAACTGTAATTGGTTGCGAGAAAATCGAAATCGAAACATACGAAAATCAATTATCAATAGCTGCCGAACCACAAGCGGAGTACAAGCTAAGTAACGACAAAATAATAATAAAATCATAAAATGCCAAAAGTTAAATTTATAGATTTATTTGCCGGATTGGGAGGAATAAGATTAGGTTTTGAAAAGTCTTTTAAAGATGTAGGTTTTGAAACAGAATGTGTAATGACATCTGAAATCAAACCACATGCGGTTAAGACTTTGATGCATAATTTCACGGATAATTATTTTGTAGGCGATATATTTAATGTTGAGAATAAAGATATTCCAGACTTTGATTTTTTGTTAGGCGGTTTTCCTTGTCAGCCATTTAGTGCGGGTGGCAAACGTCAAGGATTTGTAGATACAAGAGGTACTTTATTTTTTGAAATTGAAAGGATTTTAAAAGAAAAAAAACCTTATGGTTTTATACTCGAAAACGTGGAAGGGCTTGTTAAGCATGATTTAGAAAATAAAGGGGATAAAATTGGAAGGACTTTATCTACTATTTTAAATAAACTTAAAAATGAATTAGGGTACAAGGTTTCTTGGAAAATTTTGGATGCTATTGAATTTGGTTTACCGCAATCTCGCAAAAGAATTTTTATCGTAGGCACGAAAGATGAAAAAGTAAATCTTACTTTCTCTAAGCCAAAATTTAATCCCTTGAAGAGTATCTTAGAAAGTGGTCTGGAAACTATCAAATCAGATTTTACAGAAAAGCTCTTTAGTCATTTTAAAATAGAAGATTTATATGGAAAATCCATTAAGGACAAAAGAGGCGGTGTCAATAATATTCATAGTTGGGATATTGGGCTTAAGGGAGAAATTTCTGAGGAACAAAACGTTTTATTGAATAAGCTTTTTAGAGAAAGAAGAAGAAAACATTGGGCAGAAGAAATAGGCATTGATTGGATGGATGGTATGACTTTGACTTTGGGGCAAATATCAACCTTTCATAAGAATAGTAAACTGAAAGCCTTATTGGATGATTTGGTTGAAAAGGGATATTTGAAATTTGAACATCCCAAAAAATTGGTTCGGGAAAAAACTGACAATGGAGAAAGAAAATATCGGGCTTATGATGAAACCAAACCCAAAGGGTACAATATAGTCACGGGTAAATTGAGTTTTGAAATTAACAAAATATTGGACCCCAATGATATTGCTCCTACGATTGTTGCAACAGATGTTTCTCGATTAGCGGTGCCGGATAATGGCGGTTTGAGAAGATTGACAATAAGAGAGGGCTTGCGTTTATTTGGTTATCCGGAGTGGTACGAAATTCCCGTTAAAGAGACAAAAGCTTTTGATTTATTAGGGAATACAGTCGCCATTCCTGTTGTTGAACACGTAGCTGCCAAACTTGCAGAAAGTTTTTTGTCTTCTGAATATATTGAGAAATTAAAGCCCGTAGAAAAAGGGCTTTTGGTCGATTAATAAAACTCATCAAGAACACCATTAAGTAAATGAATATTACTTTGATTTAGCACAAAATCACTGGAATCATATATTCTATGCAAGTCATTTTGTCTGCCTACCCAACCCAAACCATCAACATAATTGACCATGATTATTTTGTGGTGTCGATTGTTCGCATTATGACGCATCAATATTCCATATAACTCAACTAATTGGTCGGCTCTTTTTGACTGACCACTGCCTGTTGTTATGTTGTAAACGGATTCTATCAATATAGTTGGCGCATCAACACTTGGGATAATGAAGTCCAGATTTTTAGCCAATAATGGAAATTCCTTTTGTGTTTCGTAAACCAAATCAGCATTTACCGTATTTTTATAATGCTTCAGATGCTTTTCTATTAACTCTTTTTCTACGTAGTCTCCTACTCGATTGGAATATTTCCCCTGTATCTCATTGTCATTCAAAATCCTTTCTACATAATTAAATTGGCTCAAATCCTTAATAAAATCAGGGCTATTCAACTTGAAATTTCTCATATAATATAGAGGTATTTCTTGCCCAATTCTTGAGTTCCTTGCATTGATAAAAAAATTAACTAAAAGTATTCTAAATTCTTGCCTGGATGTAATTGCTCGGCTAATTTGACGAATATTCCATTCAGACCTAAATTCCTCACGAAAAAATTTAAACCGCACCAATGAGACTACACGCTTTAGCCTTTCTTCGGAAAGCCCAATAACGGAAATAAAGGCTTTTAACTTTTTTAAGGCTGCTATTCCATTTGTATCGGTAGTGAGAAATTCGGTTAGACTATCAATATTTGAAAATGAAGTACAATTATTATTAATCAATTCAGTAAGTGGAATGATAGTTCCGAGAAATGTATTATCAAAGTCGTCATCAACCATAAATGACATACTATTTTTCCAATCTTCAAATGATAATTTATCCATAAATATTTTCCTTAAATCCACATTTATAACTCCGAATCCCCCAATATTCACATTGTGATATTCCCCATACCAACTATCTCAAAAGTAAATTTTCACGGATAAAAGTGTGCAGCAAAACCCCTCCGAAGCTATCCAAGCCCTAAAACTACAACACATCTACAAAATAACCAAATAAAAGCACCGTAGAACGATGCTGTCGGCTCGTTCCGCATGAGTGTGGCATACATATGCGAGGACACGAAATGAAAATATCGCGCTACATTTTTCTAAAAAAATCAGTATCTTTGGAAAAAATAATTGTATGAATGCAACATTAAAAATCAAAGAGCGTCTGCATCGCTATGTGGATGAAGCGGATGATTCATTTTTAGAAATCGTCCATGCAATGTTTGATAAATACCGACAACAGCAAGTGGCAGGCTACGAAGCTGACGGTACACCTATCTCTTACGAGGAACTAAAAGACCAATGCGACCAAGCTGCAGAAGATATTGAAAACGGTAAATACCATACCATTGAGGAAATTCGTAAAGAAATGAAAGAATGGTAGAATACGACCTTCAAATATCAAGTCGCGCGAAATCGGATTTGCGGAGTATCAAAAAGTACCTGAAAGCAAACGCCTCCGATTTCACCGCCGAAAAAGTCGCAAACGGCATATTAGAACAAGCCGAAAAACTCCAAAAAATGCCTTCAGCAAACTCACTATTTGCAGAAATCAGCACCGAAGAACGGACTTAGGGATGAGACAAAAATAAATTCAGATTTTGACTCGTTCTTTTTCCTTTATACTTCACCAAATTTTCCTTAAATAACTCGGCTATTCGCGTCAAATTTAGTTCGTCTAAAGAAAAAATAACTTTGTCAAAAAACTTAATTTATTTATGCCTCATCCCTTATCGCTATACCAAAAAATGGAAATACAAGATTATTTTTTACATCAACGAGGAAAAGAAAACCGTGAATGTTGTAAAAATACATCACAGTAGTCGCAATCCTGATACCTTGATTGAGGAGGCTAAGGGTTGGGAATAAATATCATTGGCATACATACGCGAGGGCGCAAGCCGGAGGCGTTACGCTACGTACACATCTGCGAAGTAGTCGAAAATGATGGAGTATTCGGGCGAACATAATTCAATCTGGCACAAAAAAAGCATAGCTTTTTGCGTGAAATTTTGTTATCTTTGAAAAAAAATCAGGCATGGTAGATTCAAATAGCAAAGACAAGATGATTAGCCCTATATCAAAATATATCACTATTTCACCGGGCATACGTTCCGGCAAGCCTTGTATTGTAGGGACGCGCATTACGATTGCGGATATACTCGGTTGGTTGGCTGCGGATGTATCTATGGAAGAAATTGAGGAGGATTTTCCGGAGATTAAGCGAGAACATATCCTTGCTGCACTTTCTTTTTCAGCGAATAGAGCGCGAAATATTAAAACGGTAGTTTATGCTTAAATTATCGCAAATCTGTTGATTTCCTCAAAGGAAGCGATTGATACATTCTACGAAAATGTTGTTGACGGAGCACTTGAAATCGTTTATTGAAAAGTTCGAAAAACCTGTTTTTGCAATTTACACATTACACAGCCCAATCGTATGCGACACTTCCACGCGCCGCCTTATGTGTGGCATACATACGCGAGGGCGCAAGCCGAAGGCGTTACGCTACGTACACATCTGCGAAGTAGTGGAATGAAATTAGGTAATCCACTCAAACATATCCGCAGCTATTTTTTTCGTGATGACGTGATATTTCCTAACTCCAAATAGTTTGGCATAAGAATTTAAGCGGGAGCGATACGCTGAATTGATGTCCGATACATAGTTAAAGTCCGGCACATTCCAATTGATAACTGAAAGCAAGATAATTTCGGTGTTTACTGTAATATCGAATGGAGCGCAATCGTTTATGCTGCGTCCTGTTGGTCTGTTGAGTAAAATTGAGGAGAAAATACAGAGTGTGTCAATTGATTTTTCCAAGAGGTTTTTGATTCTATATTTGGTGATGCCTTGTTTCATTTCTTCTATTTTTTCAGGGCTAATATCAGGGTCGTCTTCTTCATTGATACTTGCATCTCCCCAATCTTTGAGTTCAATTAAGTATAATTTGTCGTCATTTTTATCGTACCAACAAAAATCCATTTCTCTGATGTGTTGCAGCTTTTTGTAAGTATCGCACTCGCTTAATCGAAAGTAATTGTTGTCAGGAAAATTTAATGTTATGGAACTTTCAGTAAAGGGCATCATCCTAAGTTGATTTGAATTTCTTCTTCATACATTTTGAGGGCTTCGTCCACGATTGAATTTTTAGGAAGTACACCATCGTTGATTTTTTTGAAATTACTGGTCACTGGCTGTCCATTTTCACGCTCTAAACTCCAGTAGAGTGTTTCAATATTTTCACGTTTGGAACTATTAGCTAATTGCTTGACAACGAAGTAACTGTGGGAAGCTAAAAAGATTTGTACACCCGCTTTAGACATAGCTACCAACATTTCAATCATTTGACGAACAGCATCGGGATGTAGTGCAGTTTCAGGCTCATCCATGAATAGTATCGTACCTTTACCGAGTTGTCTGTTATTGATTAAGGTGGTCAAAATACCTATTTTCTTTATCCCTTCTGCGGTTTGTTGAATGGCAAATTTTTGATTGCCTTTTTTGAATATAAACGGTTGGTCAGCTTTTCCGGTTTGTTCGATTTTCCCGTCAAATAACTCTTCAAGCGATTTATTGACATTACTTAAATCACTTACTACTCTTCCCTTAGTAGTCGGTATATCCAATGATTTAATTAAATCTAAATATGTATCGTCAAAACCAACGCCATATTCTTGCTCCCTTATGATACGGATGTCCGAAAATGCAGTCAGCACTTCTTTTGCCGGAATGAATAAGGCATTTATAATGTTTTCAGGCATCGGTTTTATATTACCGCTACAATCCGGTATTTTTTTTTCTGTTCTCTCGCCAAATGAAAAATAGATGTCTTGGCTGTATTTCCCACTATCTCCCTTGATTGATAAATCTACGCTCAATTTTTCACGGCTTCCCTTTTGCACCAAATCTCCCAAGCCATTATTGCGTGGCATGAATGTACTCGACATTTTGCTCGCAAGTTCTTTGGAAAAAACAACCTCCGTAGTCTTTACTTTTTTTGAATAAATTTCTAAGGATTTGGCAATAGAGTATAGGAGCTTTAATAATCCGGTTTTTCCAGTATCATTTTTACCAATTATTAAATTTATGGCAGGAATATCTTTGACTTCTAAATCTGAATGAGCCATGAAATTTTTTATAATAACTGATTTTATCATTCGTATCTTAATATTCGTTTAGGAACAGGAATTAAATAAATGTACATTCTTCACGTTGTTATTTTTTCTTTAGACGAACCAAATTTGACGCGAATAACGGGTTATTTAAGGAAAATTTGGTGAAGTATAAAGGAAAAAGAACAAGTCGAGAATATACATTTATTTTATTCCTGATACTTATAATGCAACAAGATATAACTTTATTCTAATTAAAGCGAAAATATCTTTTATCATCACTAATTTTATTAGGGAAGTTTTCGGAAGGTAAACAAAACCCCTCCGAAGCTATCCAAGCCCTAAAACTACAACACATCTACAAAATAACCAAATAAGAGCACCGTAGAACGACGCTCTCGGCTCGTCCTGTACATACGGGAGTGGCGAACCTGAAATATCGCGCTACGCAACCATCCAAGTGAAACATAGCTATTTTAATTTGTATTTTTTTCAAAAATTAAAACAAAAGAAAATTACGTCTGAGTAAAATAAATCATCGCCTAAGTAAATTATTAAACGTACCTCCAAGTCGTTTCACCCAACATTTCCAAAATCAAAACTACTTTTGGCGAAATATTTGTATTTTAGCCACGAAAATACCAACCATGAATAGATTAAAATTATTGCTACTGCTTACTTTCGCTTCATTTGCGGTCAATTTGACGGCACAAAAGCAAGCCTATAACACCGACAACATATATAAAGACAACATTCGCACGGTGCGCTGCTATGCCGGAGACGATAGGCTCAACTATCCGATTTTAAACTTAGAAGGTGGCTTTGTGCGACTTTCTTTTGATGATATGGATGCGGATATAAAAGATTATTATTACACGATTACCCATTGCAATGCCGATTGGACACCTTCCGGACTTGGTAAAATGGAGTATATCGACGGCTTTGAAACAGAGGAGATTTTGGACTACGAATATTCGTTCAATACTTTCGTCGAGTACACACATTACGAACTCACTTTGCCAAATAACAGCATGGCATTCACCAAGTCGGGCAATTATGTGTTAAAGGTATTTTTGGATAATAATGAAAATGACGTAGCACTCACGCGCCGTTTTATGGTCGCTGATAATCAGGTAAGTGTAGCGTTTGATATGGTCATTCCTATTTCGGTAGGCAAAAAACGCACGCATCACGAAATTGATTTCAGTATCAACCATACCAACCTCGATATACGTGCGCCACGCGAAGATGTGAAAGTCGTTATTTTGCAAAACGGACGTTGGGACAAGGCTTTTGAAGGGCTAAAACCGCTTTTTGTACGTGGTAAAGAATTGATGTACGATTATCAGGATAAAATCGTATTTCCGGCAGGGCGCGAATATCGTTTTGTCGATTTGAGTAGCACACGCATACGCGGCGACTACGTCCAAGAACTCGAAGACGACGGCAGCATGCACTACATGCACGTCCGCCGCGACGTGGATATGAAAGACCTCGCACGCATTCACGAAGAACCGGACATCAACGGGAAATATATCGTTAATAACGCCCACGAATCCAATGACGCACTCGAATCCGACTACATCACGACCTTTTTTACTTTAGAAGCAGAAAAGGCATATCCCAACGGCAGTATCTATCTTTTCGGCGAATTGACCGACTGGAAAATCAAGCCCGAATACGAAATGAGCTACGTACCCGCCGAACAAGCCTACCTCCTAAAAACCCTCCTCAAACAAGGTATTTACAACTACACCTACGCCTACGTAGCCGATGAAACCAACGAAGTAGACGATAATTTTACCACCGGTAACTGGTTTCAAACAGAAAATATTTATCATATCCTCGTCTACTATCGACCCTTCGGCGCACGATACGACCAACTGATTAATGTAACTTCCTTTAATTCGCTTTGGTGATTGGTGATTAGGGATGAAAAGATAATAAACGTTACATCTTCACGCCGTTATTTTTTCTTTACACGAGCCAAATTTGATGCGAATAACGGGTTATTTAAGGAGAATTTGGTAAAGTATAAAGGAAAAAGAACAAGTCAAGATGTAATGTTTATTGTTTTTTCATCCCTTAGTTCTACATTAAGGGAAGAGGAAGAAAATAATCTACCCCAAATGAAGAAGTTATTTTTTTTATATGTTTGGCTAAATTTGATGCGTATAGCCGAGCTACATAAGGAAGATTTAGTGAAAGAAATTAAATAAATTGTTCCATAATGCGCCGTAATTTTTTCTTCTAAAGAATTCAAAA
>ENA-ORXR01004239-ORXR01004239.1-marine-metagenome-genome-assembly--contig:-NODE-4239-length-12125-cov-4.150896_pt1 | contig 12125 bp, 11 predicted proteins | sample MGYA00237866_ERZ511479 | MGnify/ENA metagenome assembly ERZ511479 | reverse complement strand
TAGGGTTCTCTTCCCGAGGCTGACTTCGCTGGCTTTTGCCACTGAGCAAGCCCACACGGTATTGTCGTGTATCACGACGCTCTGATTTTTTCAGATAGTAAATTCTCCTTTCTCGGTTTAACTTCAACTCTCTCTCTCACTGTACAGGATTAAGTACCAATATGTCAATATTATTGTACAGAAATAAGTACCTCTTAAGTGTCCTGTCAAACGGATCTGAGGCGCAACGGAATAGGAAATCGGGTTAAGGCAGTTCTTTCCTTCGTTAATACAACCCTATTTAGGCTTATTTCGGGCAATCGCAAACCCTCTAAATAGGGTTTACCCTAGAATAAGCACAAACCCTCATGTATTTTCATAGCCTTCAGTAACCGATGGTTTATACTCACCTATAACAAATGGTTTAAAGAATACACTAAAGTTATGATGAAAATTATGAAGGTAGCAACGATTTTAAGCATGTTTTTTTTGTTTTCGGCCAATGCCTACGGAGAAAAAAAGTCTGTCCCCCAGGTCATTACTGAAACCAAAATATTCAAAAAGGTCGATAATATTTTAGGGAAAGAAAAAAACAAATTTGTGGCTGAGATCACAGTAGAAGAAAAAATACCAAAGAAGACGGAAGGCATTCTCAAAAAACTAGACGGCGAAAAATATGAAATCTATACAAAAATAAATAAGAAAAAATCTAAAATATCACTTATCTCACCAAATGAGAATTTTGAGAATGTTTTCTATATTGATGGGCTAAAATTCAATAAAAATGATCGACTCCAATTCGCGATATATCATGATGATGTGGTTAGAGATAAGGTGATTTATGAGAAAGAGTTTTTGCTGGATAAGGATGATTTTAGTTTTGAGTTCAAGACACTAGAAGCCACTTTAGTGTTTAAAGAAGTGAAGTAATGAAGCCCGATTGTTAGCGATAATCATGGCTATCGGTAGGTAAACAAGGGAAGCTACATAATGGACATTATGCGAAGCTGCTGCGTGACCCTACTAGGGTTACTGAGTGTAAACTGAGCAAAGCCGCAAGCCTAACGCGGTTTGCTTTATTCGAGGCTCACACCTTTGACAAAAGCCCTTCAGCCGCAGCCAACACCGAATCAACCGCCGGGTGTTTAATCTTTCTATCAGGTAAGATCCCATAATACCGGTCCGAAACATCATCCGTTCGGCCAATTACCGCCACATCAAATTGGGCTAGCACATCGTTATCGACTGCTGATGAAACACAAAAGATGCCCCTCCCTGTTTGGCCAAAAAACTTCAGCAATGCACTGTCATCAACCTCGGCAACGATGTTTGGTGTAACTTTTGACTGCACAAACCAAGAGATGAGGTTTTGATATTGCGCTGATTTTCGACTCGGCATTAAGAAGGGGGATTTGTGCAAGGAGTTGGGAAAATCATGCTTATACTTTTCACACTGATCTTTTGCCGTGAAAAAAGTGACGCCAGATTGTCCAAGGTATTGATTCACGGCGCGAACACTAACGCCAACAGGTAGCGGCTGATCAGAAATAATCATATCCAGCTTATTGATGGATAGATCCGCCAACAAGCTAGGTAGGTCGCCCTCGTGACACTCAAGTACAAACCGCGTATCCAGGTCAAAGCAACCATTAAGCATATCAAAGACCATGACTTTAGGAATCACATCGACAATGCCAACATTAAAGTTGGCGACTTTCCCAATGTCCTGCGTGGCTAAGGTGCGCGACAGTTCGTTGCCTAAGTTGAATATGTCGTCAGCATAACGAAGTGTAATTTGCCCCAAGCTATTCGGTTCTAAACGCTTTCCCTCGCGCTTAAAAAGTGGTGCGCCGATATAGTCCTCGAAAGTTGAAATCTGGCCGCTAACGGTTTGTGGTGTGACGTTCATTAACTCCGCGGCTCGGGTCACGCTGCCCTCTTTAGCGACTGCGTAGAAGTACTGAAGATGATGGAAGTTCAGTTGTTTCATTGCTTAGCCTCCGAATAAAATGATGCCTTGATAAACAAAGAAGAACAAGAGTAATCCTCCGCCGACCCAACGCTGAATTGTAAACGTTTGACTGCCTACACAACGTCGTGTGCAAAGGTAAAAGATGACGACCAGCGCAAGCATTAGCGGATAATCTCTCACCAACACATCACCATTGAAGGGGTTTGGACCGACGATGCCAACAATTCCCAAGACGGCCAAAATATTAAATACGCTGGAGCCAATGACGTTGCCTACCGCCATATCATGCTCACCTTTTTTAATCGCTGAGATCGACGCGGCCAGCTCAGGCAGGCTAGTGCCAACTGCGACAATGGTAAGACCAATCACCAGGTCGCTAACACCGAATGCTTGAGCAATACCGACCGCGCCCCAAACCAGTAATTTTGCACTGGCTAACAGCACGATCAACCCCGATATCAGCAGCCAGATTACTTGCAAAGAGATCTTCTGTTCAGCCACCACGCTCTCTGCAGTTTTAGGGAGCTGATTTTTGTTAGTTAGTTCCTTGCGGGCAAGGTAGATAGTCAACCAGATGATAATAATCATCGCAGCCATTAACAGCACTCCATCTAGCCGCGAGAGCGTGTCGTCCCAGACCAGAACGAGTAGAGCAAATAGCATTGCGAGTAACAATGTGGGTGTTTCTCTGTGAAGCGTTTGCGGCCCGACGACCAGCGGGGTAATAAGTGCTGAAACACCAAGTACTAGTGTCATGTTGGCAATGTTGGAACCCACCGCATTACCGATGGCGATGCCATTGTTTCCTTGCCAGGCAGACAGTGCGGACACTAACATTTCTGGTGCAGACGTACTGAAAGCGACGATGGTCAAGCCAATCACCAGGGGTGAAATACCAAGCGATTGCGCAATGCCTACAGCACCGTCGACAAATCGGTCTGAGCTCCATGCGAGTAGTGCCAAGCCAATGATTACAGCACCACTATAAAGAATTACCTGTTCCATCTAATCATCCAGAATTATAATGGCGCTATGGTAATATCTTTTAATTTGCAAATATATTCGATATTTAAATTATTTTTGTTCGGAAACATCTTAAATAAATGCATCCCGATTAAGGGTAGGTAAAGCCCTTATCAAGCGGTAAAATGGTTATCCTGCTGGTCGATTCTTTGCAACATGTGTTTTATTTTATTTCAATTACCTGATCTGTGCTATAGGCAAATATATTCGGAAAAATCGAATCCATTGTACCAAAAGATCAACTTGACCTGACTTTAGACTCTGCCACAATGTCGTCTCATACTGCACGTCTGTAATGACTTAACAATGAACGTTCAAATTAACTGGGTAATCTCCTTCACCCACATTCGATACTCGGATTATGCCTGCTGAAACATCGTCACAGATCGACACTGATAACGACCCAGAGATGATAAAGGGTCCCGATAGTTCGGCTAAAACCGCATTTTTCTGCGCACTTGCCACGGCAATTGCATTTTTTGCAGCTTATGTCTCGCAGATAGACGCTATTTCAACAGGTACACCGTGGGTTTTCAATACGCAGTGGGTGCCACGTTTGGCAGTGGAGCTGGCGTTTCGTGTTGATGGCCTGAGTCTCCTGTTTGGCTTGTTGATTAGTGGTATTGGCATATTGGTAGTCGTCTACTCTTACGGGTATTTTAAAACGCACAAAAGCCATGCGCGCCTGCAATGGCTACTGCTAGCGTTTATGCTGGCGATGATCGGGTTAGTCTCGTCTGACAATATAATTTTGCTGTTCATTTTCTGGGAGCTGACAACGATTACGTCATTCCTTTTGGTTGGTTTTGATCACGAGAGCAGCAATGCAAGACGCTCTGCACTACAGGCATTGCTAGTTACTGGTGGCGGTGGTTTGTGCTTGCTGGTGGGGCTTATTATGCTTGGGCAAGCCTCGGGCAGTTATCTGTTATCTGAAATAATTGCTGCTGAGCCTGCGATCACAGAGCACGCCCACTACCCAGTTATTCTCGCGCTTATTTTGATTGGCGCATTTACTAAATCTGCACAGTTTCCGTTTCATTTCTGGTTGCCCAATGCCATGGCAGCACCATCACCCGTCAGCGCTTATTTACACTCCGCAACAATGGTCAAAGCGGGGATTTACCTAATGATGAGGCTGCAGCCTTCTCTTGGCGGCACGGAGGAGTGGTTCTACGCCTTGAGCATTGCTGGGGGTGTCACCGCTGTTTGGTCATCTATGATGGCATTACGACAATCTGACATGAAGCTGGTGTTAGCGTGGACGACGGTTATGGCGCTGGGCACCATCACCATGTTCCTGGCGTCTGATCTAAAAATTGCGGCATTGGCTGCCGTCACCTTTTTGCTGGTTCATGCCTTTTACAAGTGCGCTTTATTCCTTGCTGTGGGTAATGTTGACAAACGCACAGGAACGCGTGAATACGACAAGCTAGGTTCGTTGGTAAAACATTTGCCAATAACTTCTGTTGTGGCTGTCTTGGCCGCACTCTCAATGGCTGGACTGCCACCATTTATTGGTTTTATTGGCAAAGAGCTTAAGTACGAAGGCGCGTTAGCCATGGCCGATCAGCCGTGGTTGATTGTAGCGGCTGCCGTGGCGGCTAACGCCATGATGGTCGCTATTGCGCTAACTTTTATCTTCCGCGTCTTTCTTGGTGGGCAATCTACCATCACCCGCTCACCTCGAGAAGCGTCGTCACCGATGTGGATTGGCCCTTTGCTGCTAGCAGTACTCGGATTGGTCACCGGCCTGTTTCCTGACTTGATCGCTAAGACGATTATACAGCCCGCGGTTAGCGACATCCTAGGCAAACAAGCGGAAGTTAAGCTGTCGCTATGGCATGGCATCAACGCACCGCTGATTCTTAGCGCCATAACAGTGGGGCTGGGCGCTTTGATGTTTTTCAAACTGAGCATCGTGAGTCGAAAGATTAATGATTTGGTTGAAAAGCTACCGGTACTCGGCGATGCGGCCTACGAGAAACTGCTGAATAGCATCCAGTGGTTAGCAATGGCGCTAACAAGTCGCTTGCAGTCTGGTTCGCTGACACATTATTTGACCATGGTTTTCGGCGCATTTGTGATAGCAGTGACCGCAGCTTTACTCTATCAACCCGTATCACTGGACTTCAGTAACCTTACACCAGTGACACCGCTGGCAGCCTTAGTGGTAGTGCTCATGATGGGGGCTTCCCTTGTTGCTGCGTTTAGCAATATTCGGCTACTGTCAATTTGCGCACTGGGCATCGTTGGTAGCGGGGTAGCCGTGCTGTTCCTTGTTTATGGGGCTATTGATGTGGCTGTTACTCAGCTGATGGTAGAGACATTATTTGTGGTACTGATTGCTACCGTTCTAATCAAACTACCCCGCTTTCCAAGTCAGCAGCTTCCTGGTAAAGGCAGGGATTTTCGCGATGCAAGTATTGCGATTGCCGCCGGCATTGTTGTGACTATCATTACGCTAGGGGTATCGCTGACACCTCTGGATATGACGGTGACCGAGTTCTATGAAGCCAACAGCTTAGCCACGGCCTATGGACGAAATATCGTTAATGTCATTCTCGTTGACTTCCGGGCACTCGATACCTTGGGTGAAGTGGCCGTGGTAGCGACGGCGGCGATGGCGGTTATTGCCTTGTTAAAGGTTCGAGTTCACCCACAAGGGCCACATTCATGAATTCATTAATCTTCAGCACCATTAGCCGCCTTCTGGTTGGGCTCATGTTACTTTTCTCTGTATTTTTGCTGTGGCGTGGCCACAATGAGCCGGGTGGCGGGTTCATCGGAGGACTGGTTGCAGCGGCGGGAATAATTGTCTACGGCTTAGCGGAAGGTCCGGTAATGATGCGCAAACTGCTGCGAGTGAATCCACGCATCCTAGTGTTGATCGGATTACTCACTGCCATCGTCGCTGGGATTTTGCCATTGCTCCAGAACAGTACGTTTTTAACGGGCCTCTGGTTATTTATCGGCGCGACCGCAACCGATAAGGGGCTGGCAATCGGCACGCCACTGTTGTTCGATATCGGTGTTTATCTGGTGGTGGTCGGTGGTGTTGCCGGTATGGTGATCGCTTTTGAGGAAGAGCTCTGATGGAGATTCTACTCAGTCTTTTAGTTGGTGTATTGATGTCGGTTAGCGTCTGGCTGATGCTCAGTCGTAACCTGGTTAAATTTCTGTTTGGTTTAGTGCTGATCAGTAACGTCGCCAACCTGATCATTTTTAAAGTGGGTGGCCTGACCCGTGGTGCACCAGCACTCATTACCGATGGCGGCAGCGAAGTCTACGCTAACTCATTGCCTCAGGCATTGGTGCTTACAGCCATCGTCATTGGCTTTGGCTTGGTGTCGTTTACATTGGTACTGGCACTTAAAGCCTATCAGGCGATTGGCACCGTGGATGTGGATGAAATGACGGTGGCGGAGCAGCGCGACGATCCGGAGAAGTCAGAATGAATGGTTTGCTAATCGCCTGCATTATGACTCCCATGCTCACGGCAATTGGAAGCTTCGTTTTGACCAGCAGCGCAAAGGCTCGAGGCGCCATCAGTATTGCCGGCTCACTCCTGTTATTGTTGCTTGCCACTGTGCTGTTATATCAGGTGGCAATCGGCGGTCCTGTATCCAATCAAATGGGCGGCTGGCAGGCTCCTATGGGTATTACACTCATCGCTGATACGTTAAGTGCCATGCTGGTTATGGTGACTGCGATTGTTTCGCTGAGCGTGAATGTCTATGCCATGGGCGATATCTCGAAAGCCAGAATAGTGGGGGGGTTCTTTACCTTTCTGAACATGCTGATAGCGGGTGTCATCGGTGCGTTTCTTACTGGCGACTTGTTCAATATGTACGTCTGGTTTGAGGTGATGTTGATCTCCTCGTTCGCATTGCTGGTATTGGGTGGCAACAAAGTCCAACTCGACGGCGCGGTAAAGTATGTCGCTATAAACCTCATCTCCACGGTGCTGTTGCTGACGGCCATAGGTTTGCTATACGGTCTGACCGGCACGCTTAACATGGCGGACCTATCCGGACGAGTACCGCAGGTAGAAAGTCAGGCATTGGTATCGGTTGTGGGTGTGTTATTTCTGGTAGCATTTGGCATAAAGGCTGCCGTTTTTCCGCTCTACTTCTGGTTGCCTGCGTCGTATCACACGCTACCCATCAGTGTGACTGCTGTGTTCGCCGCACTGATGACGAAAGTAGGTATCTACGCATTGATGCGCACCTTCACGCTGATATTTCCCGGTGAGCACGCAATGATAGATGCGACGCTTCTGTGTCTTGGGCTGGTGACCATGGTACTCGGTGTATTTGGCGCGATGACACACGGCGATGTGCGGCGTATTCTGGCATTTCACGTGATCGGATCTATAGGTTTTATGCTGATTGGCCTTGGGCTAGGGTCGGCGCTGGCCATGGGGTCGGCTATTTTCTATATGATGCACGGCATTTTGATCATGGCGCTGTTGTTTATGCTTGCAGGGATTGTCGGCAAACTGAGTGGTAGCTTTGAGTTGAAACGATTGGGTGGTTTGTATCAGCAACGTCCGGGGTTCTCCATGCTATTTTTACTGGCCGCACTGTCTTTGATTGGTATTCCTCCTTTGTCCGGATTTTGGGCAAAGCTTCTAATCATAGAGGCAGGTCTTCATCACGATGCGGCGGTGGTTATCGGCTTGGTGGTTTTGGTTAGCCTGTTAACGTTTATTCCTTTAATTCGCATTTGGTCTGAGGCCTTCTGGAAACCATGCCCCCTGAGTGCTAAGACTCCAGAAGAAAAGACGTCAGATAACAGAGCTAACGGATTAAAAACTGGCGAACTAAAACTAATTCCCCCCACGATGTATGCTTGGGTGCCAGTACTTGGACTATCACTTATTATGTTATTAATAGGTTTTTTACCCAGCAAGATCATCGCACTATCTGACACAGCCGCGCAAAGTCTCATGAAACCTGTGGCGTACTTGGAAACCGTGCTACCAGAAAAAATAAATAAGGAGCAGAAATAATGACACCATTTGCCATCAACCTGATTCTTGCATTTGTCTGGGCGGCTCTGAATGGCGGCATTGGTCTGCCTAGTTTGACGGTGGGCTTTCTGGTTGGCTATCTGATTCAATTCATTTTACAACCTATTTTCGGCAAGAGCCGCTATTGTGGTCAGCTTTATGATGGCGTGTTGCTGGTGCTGTTCTTTATTTATGAACTGATAGTTTCTAGCCTGAAAGTTGCGTGGGATGTAGTGACCCCACTTCAGAGAAGTAAGCCTGCGTTGATCGCCGTGCCTATTGAAGCAAGCAGTGATGCAGAAATAACCGTGCTGGCTAACCTGATTTCACTAACTCCAGGTTCACTTTCTGTCGATGTTAGTGAAGACCGATCCCACTTGCTTGTACATGCGATGTTCGTTGACGATCCGGAGGCGTTCAAGCAAGAAATCAAAGAAGGCATGGAACGACGGATATTGGAGGCTATGCGCTAATGATTACTTTGGAATTTGCCGTCAATGTCGCGCTTGCACTGACGGTATTTGGTCTAGTCACCGGCTGTATACGCATGTTCAAAGGGCCTACGCCCGCAGACAGAATCGTTGCGCTGGATCTGGTCACGGTTTTGCTGGTCGCCGTCTCGTCTTTGTTAGCTTTGCAGTTGGATAACTCAGCTTACCTTGATCTTGGACTTGCGCTGGCTTTAGTTGGTTTTCTGGCAACCGTAGGGTTCGCCCGTTATTTAGAAACGAATACCCACATTCCGCTGGATGATGCAGATGTAGAACAAGATTTGGATGATACCCAAAAAGACAATGCTAGCCGGGAGCGACTTTAATGAGTGATACCATTGTAAGTATACTAATCGTCCTCGGAGGAGGGTTTGCAGCTGTTGCGGGCCTCGGCTTGCTGCGCCTTCCCGATGTATTTATTCGGATGCACGCATCAACTAAGGCAGGCACCCTAGGTGTCGGCCTTATTGTGTTGGGAGTGTCGGTGCACTTTGCTTCTTCGCTGGTGCTTGCTAAGGCAATACTTATCATCGCATTTCTATTTTTGACCGCGCCGGTTGGTGCTCATCTAATCGCGCGTGCTGCCTATCGCAGGGGCATTCGTCTATGGGATCGAACACTGATGGATGATGATCCAATGAAAAACAGCACCTCTCAGAGGAATGATAGTGAGAACAGTAGCCCTGAAAAATCTGCAAGCGAGTAGACCTCAGGCAATCACCAAATGCTGGTGCCTTTATAGCAAGTGCGTTTTATCTCTCTCAGTTCATTGCTCTTAGCGCCTGCATTCCTACCGCTTTTAATAATTAAGTTACCTTTGATCTTATCAAGGTATTTTACGGTTGTGGCATCGTGATAAATACTGCTTAAATCATGACAGGTTGCGGCTTGGTAGTTCTGTAAACCGATATAGGACGCTCGATCAACTCCGCTCCAATCGAATACCGCATTGCTAGCATTATTTGAAATACCATAATACAGATTATTATTTAATTCCATATTGGTCGAGGGCTGGGAGGCGACAATCATTAGATCACTTCGGGAGGAAAAGAGGTTGTTACGCACCACCAGACCATTCACTGTTCTTATAATCATTTCACCACCGTAGCTGCCCTTGGCATTGTTGTTGCGAAATTCATTGTTAAGGATGCTTGTGTTATTTACGACGGCACCTGCATGAGTGGTACCAACAACTAAGCCCGCACCATTATTGTCGTAAGCAAGGTTGTCCCTAATGGTATTGCCCGTTGCATCACCCGGCTGTTCACTGCCTACCGAAAACCCAACAGCATTATTATAAGAAGTATTACCTTTAACCGTAATGTTGCGTGCGCCATCCAGATAAATACCAGCGGAATTCGCTACGGGTGAAACAGTATCATGAACCACATTGTTCTGAATCACGCCATTACGTGCATGATTGACTTTATTAGGAATCCTCACGCCAGTTGCGTCAATAACCCAAGGATAATTGCCTGACGCGACAATACCCGTATTTGCGATATTAGAGAGGTGGTTCTTTGATACGATAAACCCCATGACATTGCCGGCAATCTTGATCCCTCCACTTGAGCCTGAAATGATATTGCTTATGGTGTTTCCCCGAATAAAAATGTTGTTGATTGCTTGGGTTGGATGATTTCCAATGACAGCGATGGGGCTCAGGTTGTCACTAGGCTTTGGGTTCTGCTCATTATCAGATGCCTTTTCAGCCCATGTCATATCGCGCAGGGTGTTGTTGACGATCCGGATGTGGTGACTGTCGCCTTCGATTAATATTCCTGATTTTTGTCCTTTGAGATTTGCGAAGGTAAGACCTTTCAAGCGCACATAAGCCGTTGAATTCAGTGAAGCCATTGCGCTGAAGCGCCCAGCTAACAAGCTGCCATCAATAATGACCTCCTCATCTTTGTAAGACTTCACCGTAAAAAACTTGCCTTCTGAACCTCCACGCAAAGCGTCAAAGTGTATGGCTTTGGGTATTTTGTAGGTACCGCCACGAATAACAATAGCGGCATCATCCTGAGCTGACGGAATAGTGTGCAGCGCCTTATGGATCGTTTGCCAAGGCTTCTCGAACGTCCCTGTTCCAGTCTCATCATCACCTTGCGGACTAACGAAATAATGTTGACCGGCAAACAGTGTGTCAGCGAGCAGTGGCTGGGCTGATATCATACAGAACAAACACAGTGAGGCTAATACTTGCCAAACTGCTTCCCCAGAGTTTCTTTTCATATTGGATTCCATATATTCCACGGTCAACTTCTCAAATGAGAGTCAACATTGCACCTCAATGTGCGCCATCCAGAAGTTCTGGATAGGATGTGAGTACCTTAATAGTGGAATATCTCTGATGTCCCATTAAATTTAAACTGGCCTAAGACAGACGTACGGGAAATACCAACAGAAGGAAATGAGTACAGTAGAACCGTATAACAGTTCTGTTAATTAACGCCCAGAAAGGTCGTGGGGATGGCCATTTCTATTAAGCGCCTGAATATGTTAGGCTTTTCTACGTTCGCGTGTTTTCATAAACAGAGGAGAAATAATGAAAATCAACTATAGCGACTTATCACAGTCGCATAAGGATCTGGCATGCAAATTATCTAAGGAAGGCATGGGTCGCCGAGAGATGATGAAGCTATCACTAATGACAGGCGTTTCATTGGTTGCCGCTAAGACTTTACTGCTAGATGCTAAGGTGGCGATGGCTGCTGATCCTAAGAAGGGTGGCACCATCCGTTATGCATCCAACCTGCACGGCCCAAATGATACGCAAGATCCGCCGCTGTTTACTTCAAATATTGACTACAATCGTGGTCGTGCAACCTATAACGGCTTAGTACAGCTTGGCGAAGGCATAAAGCCGATGCCTGAACTAGCCACGGAGTGGACGCCTAACGCAGATGCGTCGGAGTGGACATTCACATTGCGAAAAGGCGTCAAGTTCCATGATGGTTCTGACTTAACACCAGAAGATGTTGTTTATAGTATGAACCGCCATTTGGGTGAGAAATCGACATCGGTTATTAAATCGGTAATGAGCTCAGTGAAAGAATGGAAAAAGTCAGGTCCGATGGAGGTTAAAGCGACATTGACTGGTCCGAATGCGGATCTGCCAATTTTGCTAGGCTTATTCCAGAACAAAGTGGTTAAGGCTGACTCTAAAGGCGATGGCAATGGTACTGGTCCATTTACAACAGAAGCGTTTGAGCCCGGTGTAAAGTCGGTTCACAAGCGTAATGAAAACTACTGGCGTGATGGTGCAAACCTTGATGCGATTGAAATTACAGCGATCACTGATCCTGTTGCTCGTATTAACGCATTGATCGCAGGTGATGTGCAAATATCATCTAATATAGAGCCTAAAGGATTCCGCCAGATTGATGCAGCTGATAATGTTCAATTGCTGTCTATACCTGCGGCTATGCAATTAGGGATTTGCTGCCTTAAAAATTCTGCGCCGGGTGAAAATGACGACTTCGTTAAAGGTATGCAGTTCTTGCAGGATCGTGAGCGTATCGTGAAGCGTGTCTTGAAAGGCAAGGGTTCTGTTGGTAACGATACACCCATTTCTGCGGCGCACGGTGCCGACTTCTGTTCGGAGTTGCCTCAGCGTGAGTTTGATCTGGACAAAGCTAAGTTC
>ENA-ORXR01004238-ORXR01004238.1-marine-metagenome-genome-assembly--contig:-NODE-4238-length-12126-cov-11.780729_pt1 | contig 12126 bp, 12 predicted proteins | sample MGYA00237866_ERZ511479 | MGnify/ENA metagenome assembly ERZ511479 | reverse complement strand
GGCGGGGAGGGGGGCGGGTCGCCGACGCTGCCGCTGGGGTCCCGTGCAGGGGGTACGCAGTGGCAAAGGCAGGGGTGGCGGCGGCAGCGGCGGCGGCGGCGGTGCGGGGGATGCGCGCGAGCAGGGGGTGGGGTGGTCGGCCAAGGAGGCCTGCTCGTAGGTGGGTGGCGAGAGTGGCAAGTGGCGCCGAGGACGCCATGGTCGTGCAAATGCCGGGGAGAGAGTAGAACGCGATGGCGATGGGCCAGAGCGGCGGCGTCGAGAAGATCAACCAGACGAAGGTCAATAGGGCATATGCTTGTCCGGGGAGGAGAGCGACGACGTAGGGTGGCATCGCCGAGACAAGTACTTCCTGTGATGGCACAAGTTTGATCACAGGAGTTTCCACAAGTCATTGGAAACCCAATCCAACTCAGTACTGATTGATCCCTCTTGCCAAAAAGCACACCGCTCTCCAGATCGCCCGTTCTGGCAGGCTCCTCCTGTGGCAGCATGTCACGCGGTGCCCCGGGTCTGCGTCTCGCCCGCGCGGTGCCCAGCCGCGGAAATCAACGACGGACGCCACAGATCTGCGCCTCGACGCTGCGCTTGGCGGTTCTCAGACCCCTATCGCGAGGCGGGCGCGCGAGCGGCTTGATGTTCTTGTGGCTTGCGCATGTTGGTGGCCGGTCTCACTATCCGCCGCCCACGAGACGGTCGCATGCTCCTGTGTGCCACGGAACGGCGCGCCTCCCACCCACCGCCTGGATAATCTGAAATCCAAGGAAGGGCGAAAGTGTGCCGCGACGCCGTCGAGGACTCGCACGTCGGCGTCATGCACGGCAGGCCTGAGCGCCGCTTGCGTCTCCTCGTCAGACCCCAACGCAGACCTCACCAGCAGGTGGCCACGGCTGTGACCAGCATCTGCCGGTACCATGCACATAGCGCAGGCTGCTGAATTGGAGGGGGGACGCTCAATGCTGTGGGCCGCGGCAGAGGTCGGTGCCAACCCGCGGCGCCGTTAGAGTGTTATGGCACATCCCCCATTTCTGATGGGATGCCGAGGTACGGATACAGTGCTTTTTTTTCTTCCCCGCAGGAGGCCCGCCAAGGGCGATGCAAGGAACTTTCTCCTGGACCTCCGACCTCATCGGTCTGCAGCCCAGGTTGCACGAACGTCGCTATCGTGCTAATCGCGTGTGAAACCACGGAATGCAACGTCCCTGGTGGCCTACATGTGGAATATCCGAAACGCAGGCGGCAGCTGTCGGCGCAGATATGAAAAAAAAATCGTTCTTCCCAAGTGCGTGGCTAAGAGTTCTTACCGGAGCCGCCTCTGGTCCTTCTGGGACGTGTGCCGTCATTTCGGCTCAATGGAACACGGGCCCGATTGGACCTGGAGTCGAAAAAAGCTCAGAAGCACCTTTTGCATCCTCCGGGATCCTCCACCCAACCAGCCACATGTGGACACTCGGAAGGCGCATCCAGCGGTCAATCACACAAGTTTTTTGTGGCCATCGCGGCGTCGAACTCTGAGCTGGAATGAGGGGCGGAAAAGAGGTGCTGTGTTCCTCCTCGGGCTGCTGAGGTCGCGCATGTGGTCCCCTGAGGGCGGCCGTGGGGGGGGCGGAATGGCCCTGCCCGACAGTCCAGTCGAGGGGGCAAGTCATTGTCCTCTTGCTACTGGGATGGGCGTCCAGTGTGGCTTCCACGATGGTGCCGGCTGGGCACTCGCATAGTCCACGTCGCTCGCTGGCACTTGGCCGTGCTCGTCAGCTTTGCTGATAACTTGGCGGTGCTCTTCTCTGTGGGCACGAACGCGGTGGCGCGGCCGGTGTGCGGGGGGGATTGCCTGTGCTTTGGGCCGACGACGACCAGGCGGTGCGTGCCCTGGATGTTGGCGCCAGGACACTTGTCGTGTGCTTCGACGATTGACGCCGTGGCTGAAGTCGCCAAGGTGCTGATGTGTTGAGCGTGGGAGGCCAGTCGGTCATTTTCTACTGCCTCGAGGGAAAGGCCCTCGTGCTTGTGCGCGTCCTGCGAGAAGCCCTGGCGGTCGTGGACGTCGGTCGCCAGGAAGCGCTAGTCGTGGCTGTCGCGGCCCGGTGTGACTTGACGAAGACGTCGGCCCCAAAACAGCGCTTGCCGTAGTGGGCGGTACTGTGGCGCTCGCTGTCGAGGTCGCCGGCTGAGGAGTTGGTTTTCGTTGCTGCCAGTGACAAGGCCGTCGTGTTGGTGTGCCTCGACGGTTGGTCCGTCGTGTTCGTCTGCTCCGACGGTATCTTCGTGGTCCTACATCCCTCGTTGCGGCGGCGCCCGTGGGCTCCCTACAACCTACAAGACATGACGCGATGTCTGTTATGTGGTTTTGACTCAAAGGACAAAACGGGCCATGTTCAAGTCTTGTGCGACCTGCGTCACCTCCCGTGCCGCCGAAAGTTTCCTGATGGGAATCCATTCAGGCGGCACGCCACCAGATGTTCCGACCTAGCATGTGTGTGAAAGATGACGTGTCCTACATGCGACATCACAGGCCAAAACAACCGCACCTTGGCCGTCAACAGGGTACACTTCCGCTCAGGGGCCGGAGGTAGCATTCTACGCAAGGAGGGGGCGCCGCCGCTGTGCGGCGCGGACTTCGTCTGCCCTGAGATTAAGGACCTACAGGCCAGTGGCTTTGTCAAAGCCGTCTTGGCCAACTACCAGAAGAAGCTTGACGACTCGACGCGTCTTTCCGGGGCGACGAAAAAGTTGGTCGGCAACACCTCTCGGTCTGGGCTGAACCCATCTGCCACCCTCGCTCGCATGGGCGAGATGGGGATGAAGGCCGACACGCTGGACCCGTCGAGCCGGGCGCACTTTGAGGAGTCATCTCGGCTGCTGCAGAACCCGGACGTGACGGCTGTGGATGCGGCATTGGGCGCATGCGGCGTGCTGGTTGGAAGGCCGGAATAGCGTCCTGGCACATCCGCAAGTGGTGGCGTTGCTGGAAGCGGCGGCTCTGTCCAAGCCGCGGCAGCGGAAGTTCGCGCTGCTCAAGGCGCTCCGGGAGCGGCGGTGGGCGGAATCCCAGAGCCGGCAACCTTAGCGGCCGGTCGTCGTCTTGGCGGTCAAGGCGGCACGAGCGGCACCTCCCTGACGAGCGCCCACATTCTTCTCGTGAGCAAGAACAAGTCTATGCAGCAGTCTGGCTTGGACACCGCTCGACGCCTTTTCCTACCGCCTCCTGCATCAATTAATGCCGGTCCTCGCTCCGCTTCTCCAGAGACGAATGCTGGCAGCGGCTTAAGCTCCGGCGCGGAGGCGTCTGTCGTGGCAGATGTGGAGAGCGCGTTTGATTGGCCCCCTGGCGAGCGCCGCAAGTACGAAAGCGCCTTGGGCGTCTTTGAGATGCCCGAGCTCAGTGCCATGACGGCAGAGGAACTGGCCTCTGCCGCGCACCAGGGCTGTCTCGGGTAGGCGATGGATTCCACGCTTCCAGAACTGAAAGCTGATTGTATTGATGGATCCCAGAACATCATGCTGCTGGGCGTCATGCTAACATGTGGTGTGGTGTCGCCGGCACGGTTTGCGGAGCAACTGTGCTCGAGTCGGAGCAAGAAGCCGCACTCTAACTTGCTTCGAATGCTCGCGAACTGGATGGTGAAGATCAGGTCTGAGGCTGTTGAGGCCTGGGCTGTAGCGGCGCAGGAAGCTGGGCGTCTGGGAAAGAGTCTTCGGCCTGGCGGCGGTCCCAGCGGGCCTGGAAGCGCTGGAGGTGACCTCGACGGGAGCACAGACGACAGTGCAGAAGGAGATGTAGACGAAGAAGGTACTTTTGATGTTGACGGGATGCCCAATGTTGCGTGACGTGTTCCGGTTGGACGCCATTGCGGCCGGGGCTCCATAGAACATGCACTGTTCTAATTTTTCTGTTGCTTCTCACAACTGCGTCTCCCCTGTGTATCCATGACCAGCCTTGTGTGTGAAAGTGGGTCCAGGCTCAAGCTCGTGTGCAGTGCCAAAGTGGGAAAGTGGGTCCAAGCTCAAGATGGTGTGCAGTGCCCATTTCTCGGTAGGCTATACATTTGCACATGTAGGAAACGGTCAGGGAGCCGCATGATGGATGACTCGTCCCAACTGTATCCTATCAGCAGCACGCCGTTGACCCAGTTATTGTTATACCTTTCCGCGCTATGAGAGCGCATGAGAACGAAGCCGTCGATGGGGACGCGGCACCAAGTGGTGGCGATGGCCACGCGACGGTGACTTGGTGGCGGCGCCACATCCCTCGCAACCGCCGGCACCGGCGGCCTACCCCACACCTAGAGCCGCCGTCGCCCACCTCTCCTGCAGTCGTGTGCATTGCGACGGTAACGGGACGCTGGTATGCTCGAGAGGCGTTGGCGCCGGCAGCGGTTCCTTCCATGCTGGTGGCAGCTGTCAGCTACGGGGGCGGCGGAAAGGAGCCGCGGCGTCACCCCAGGCGCGTCAGCCGCCACCACCACCACAGCGGGAGCAGTGGCGGCCGCTGCAGAGGAGCCCTCGTTGCCTCACAGATTTTCAATTGGTGTTGCCGCAGAGGCGGCGGCGGTGGACCGGCCGGTCGCGCTCCCCGCCCCTCTCCAGCCAGCGCCGGCCATTTCCAGCTACACGCCTGGTCCCGCCGTTCTTCGTCTTCGCCGGCTGTAGCGGCGCCAAAGGTGCCAACCTCCCCCTCCACTTGTGCAACAGGCGCCCAGCGAAACGAATACGTGGCTAGACACGAGGCCCGCATAGTTCCGCCGCCGCCGCTGCAGTCGACGCGCGCGGCGTTGTCGATCAAACAGCCGTCGACGGCCGTCAGTAGCGTGTCGACGGGCATGGCGGCTCCTGCGTGCGGCACCGCCAGTGCCGCCGCCACCGCCGCCGGCGAGCCACCCACACGCGGTTGCGCCCGCGCACCACCGCCCGGGCGACGCCGCCAGGGAGCCACCCACAAGCGGTTGTGATCACGCGCCACCGCCCACGCGCCACCGCCCGCACGCCACCACCACCATGCACTAGTGTGTGGAGCGTCTCGTATGCTTCTTATGAGGCTGCAGGCCACTCTCGACCATGAGCGACACGCTCAGAGCGGCAATTGCCGTCAAGTACCTTGGAAGTGCGCATGGATGCTTGAGGCAGGCCTCTGTTCCCAGGATATTGGAGTCGAAAGAACGGCACAAACACGATGAAGTTTCAGTGGGCCTCTCCCGGAGCGTTGATAGCCGTTCAAGGTTTCAGTTTTCAGCGAACGACAGTGCCATGTTGTTTTGTTTCTCAAGCAGCATTTGGACCTTGGCCAAGTTCTTTCGGTTTCCATGGCGCGAGGACCCTGGATCTTTCCGCCGCCGAGGAACGGCCGTCGGTGCCCCCCGCGTCCCGCGGCCAAGTACGGCGGCCCGGCCGGGCAACAGACAGCCGTCACGCCCGCCGCGGCGGCACCATCGCCCGCCCCGCCCCCCCTCTCCCTGCCTGCACCGACTTTGACACGCACCCCCCTGCCGCCGGCGCTGGAGTCGGATACCGACGACCAGGCGTCGTTTTCTGCGCCCTCTTCTCTTCCCGCACTGCCGCCGGCGACCAGCGCTGCTTCCGCGCCATCAGTGGCGCGCCCCCCCCCCCCTCACGCCCAGTTATGGCGTCCGCTCTGGCTTTCAGCATTACAGACGCCTCCAACAATACTGTTCCGAAGTGGTGCTTTCTGAATGGAGCTAGGGTCGCGGCCGTTCAATCTGAATGGAGCTAGGGTCCTGGCGTGCGACCCTAACCCTCTGCTGCAGTGTGAGAGGGGTGCGACCCCAGCACTTTTGGACCCATGGGAGAGGGGTCATCCAACCAATTGAATGACCGCCTTCCGGAGCAGCGGGACGGCGTCATCGTGATTCTTCCTTTGATCCGGTCCTTATCTGTCGGTCATGCACAGCGGGTCGTCCATCTTGCCGACCTGCGTCCGATTGCCCTTCGCCCAGGACTACCAAAGTAAGTAGGCTGCACCTTGAAGTAGGGAGAGTTTCCTATGCTGGACGCCAACTGTGCTGGATGCCAAATTTTTTCTTAACCAGCAGAACGAGAACGCTGTCTGACGATCCTGCTCCGCGTCCACTTGGATTCTCGTTTACACACCGCTCGCTGCGCTATGCTTCCTGTTATGTCTAATTCCAGAAGGAGAAATGGAAGCAAGCCACGCTGGCAAGAAGACCATTATGGAAGTCAAGAGGGCTCGCGAAACGTACGGCTGTTCAGCGTTCGTGGGTGTTGGTACGAAGTGAACCTCAGACGAGAAAGTGCATCCGAGGGAGGTCAGCATGCTGAGTTTGACGTATCTCTCGCTCACGACATGCAGCCACTAATACTTGGGCTCAGTCTGCCTGCCACGGTTCCGCTTGTCCTGACAATTTCTCTGTGCTCTTGTGTTCTTTTCTGCGCAGCGTGTCTACCGCGGACCTGCTGACCGCGTTTACCGGGGAGGTCTGGGCGTACCGTTGCACTGCGTGTGCTCAAACCTTCCGCAGGCCCGGAAAAGGGCTCGTGGGATGGCGAGGGAAGGCCCTATCAATCGTGGACGACGGCCTCTACGCCGCCATCAGCACCCTGGATGAGGTGCTCTGCAATTCGAAGGCCGGTGTCGACAGCCTTGGGATGCCTCTCGGAATGTGCGACCGCTGTTACTGCAAGACAAAGCGGGCTCGCCGCCAGGGCGGCAGGATTGAGACTGGTATGAATGGCAAAGCTCTGCCCCCCCCCCATCACCGGTCACTAATGGCATCCAGTGCGTCTGGGATGGGCGTGCAGGCTGGCCCTCACACGAGTCGTGCTGCCGAGACGACAGTTACAGCCCCCCCTCGTTTCGTGCATATCGCCCCGCGCCCACGCACCGCGTGCAGGGATAGCGAGCACTCGTTTGATGGCTCCATGTTTGGCGCTGGTCCCCCACGGGTCTGTGATGCCTGTCTCTCTGTGAAAGAGCGCATCGCGCAACTCGGGAGGGACGTGGACGAGGCCCGGCGACTGGCTGTTCTCGAGCGTCGCAGGACAGCAGAGTTGCATACACGCCTGATGACTGCGCTCGCTGTGCCGTCGCCCGTCACGACCACGCCAACTGTGCCCGAGACTTGTCCGGTTCCGCCTTCCTGTACCAATTTTCTGGAGGAGTTACGCTGTGGGGCATATTGGAATGACAGGGATGAGCCTGTGCTGCAGGTCATCACTGCGACCATTTTTCTGCGCAGTAGCCCTCCGGAAATTCGGTTGAAGTGGGCTAACGGGGTCGAGCGCGTTTACAAGCGACATGTCACTCACAACAAGACCGTTGTGAGTCGCAGCCAGCGCTACAAGCGCTTGGCTACCGGATTGCAGCTCTTGACTGACTCCGTGGGAGCGGAGGCGCACGCGGCTGTGGCGGGAGGGAAAGTATCCGTATCCGTTGCGGCCTTCCATTGTCCGGGGAGCCGCCGCCGGTCGGAGCCGCGGCCTATCTCGCTCACGCCAGAGCAGCAACTAGGATTGCTTGCTGCGTGCCGTGTCAGTCTGACCGCGTACAATGGCATCCGCCGGGGGATTGGTGCGTCTGGAGCCGGTCTCGCAAGCCTGCCGGTCCTACGCGCCGCTCGGAATCGCCTCTCTGGGCTGCCGGCCAAACGAGTCACCTTTACGGCTTCTGAAGCGCATTTGTCAAGTCTGAAGGGCGCAATGCAGGAGAAGTTGGACGCTCTGTGGGCTTCCAATCGCTTTACGGAGAGGCTGTTGCGCGACGAGGACCTCAAGACCATCCCACAGACACTTGCCTATGAGGTACCCGCGGAGGCTGACTGCGGGACTGAGGCGGCTTCTCCCGCGGCCAACGTCAAAGATATCCACCTGACTCTGGGTGTCGACAAGGGAGGCACGCCAAGCTCCGTCAAAGTCGTCGCTGGGCTGGCCAACCAGAGCCGCCCGCGCAAGTTGAACAACACCATCTTTGTGGGCGTGTGCCCCACAGAAAAGGACAAGTACGAAGAGGTGTCTGTCATGCTTGGTGAGCACCTGGGTCAGGTAGCGGAGCTGGTGCACGAGGGTGTCGTCGTCGGAGGTGTGCGGCGCGCTGTGCGCTTGATGCCGTCTGGCGACTACGAGGCGCTTTGTACCGTGCACAGGCATAAGGGTCCAAGCGCGACGATGCCTTGTCTCATGTGCTACTGTACGAAGGCCCAGAGCGTGACGCACGCTGGCCTGGACGCCATCTATGGGACTCTGCAGGACGTCGACGATCCCGCCGTCAGGCACCCTCGCACGTCGGCTCACCTTGTGACGATGACGACGCTCGGTGCCCCAGGTTGTCCGCCTGGGGGGCTACTGGGTGACTCGTCCCAGGCTGCACGCCGGTCCATTGAGCGGCGGCCTCTATTTACCGTCGATCCTCGGCAAATTTTACCAATTCCGTTACACATTTTGTTGGGAATTACGTTGCGATTGCTGAGGTTGGCCATCGAGCTCATCATCTCCTGCCGCGGGCGCGGTGCTGGGCTCTCTTTTGCCTACGGGCTGGCAGAGACCTTGCGGCTCATCGTGCGCGTGTGCCCAGCACCCTACCACGGCGGTGTCATCATTGGCAGGGACTGCCAAACCATCACGGAGGCCAGCGAAGCGGTGTGCCGCACCCTCCTCGGCCTGGTCTCCGAGAAAGACCATGCGACCTACAGACGCCTGTGGGTGCTGTGGAAAACTCTGGCCAGGACCATGAACCGGGCCGCTTTCGTGCACGCGGACGAGTCAAAATCGTTCCGCTCGAATGCGCAGAGCTTCGTGCGGCACATGAAACGCAGCTTCCCCTGGGTGAAGGCGTCCCCCAAACTGCACATTTTGATGTACAATGCCCCGGACTTTCTCGACCGCTTTGGAAGCATAGGTCTGTACGGAGAACAGACCATCGAGGCGTGGCATGGATACTACACGCAGAATGCCACAAACTATGCCGCGGGGACGGAGGTGGAAGCGTGCGCCAACCTGGTTCGAGCGATGGCTGTTTCCCGAGAGGCGAGTGACTCACATTTGATTATGCCCATGAGAAAGCCCGCAAAGGATGGGGCGAGGAGGGCGAGAAAGAGTAGAGACGGGCGCAAGCGAGAGAACAAGGGCGGTTCGGGGGAGTGCCGTGCGACTAGAGAGAAGTCCGTGAAGGAGGGGCGTATGTGGGCGCGGAATCTCTTCGAGGTGGGCGACCGGACCGTTGAGACTTTCCTGACACGCATGGCGTCTGGGGGGGATTGATAAAGAGAAGCGCTTGTGGCGAGATTCTCTACCGCCAGACGTCACATAAGTGACAATAGCCGTGACCCTCGTCCTTTCTTCCAGCCGAGCTTTCCCACCCGCACCCCGCTAGCGGTGAAACCCCGCTCATCCCCCCTGCTCACCAAATCAGGCCTTAACCTAACCTCCCGTGCTGGACACACCACCAACCTTCCCCCCGCCCCCCCCTGTACCCACCCATCAGTGGTCTCAACGCGAGTGAAGGTGCCAAGCACCGCAACAGAACGCTTCCTCCCACAGCAGGCAGGTTGAGATTCAACCCAACTGCAAGTACAGACGCATAGCAAAAGAGTGCCACCTCCCCCCGCTCCCCAACTTGGATACTGGGCACGGCCGGCCATGTGACCTAGGACTCCACTGGCCGACCGTGTGTCTGCCGACTCCTGTTGCCTTGACACGATGAGAAAAAGCCCGACCCCTCTCCCACAGGCACAACTTAAAGGGCCGCGGCCCCCGCCCATGCACCTGAATAATGCGAAAACGCCACCTTCCACCGTGCGGCGGTCGGCTCGGGAAAGAAGTGCGTCGGGAAATGAAAAAAAAAGAAGCAGGGATGAACCCAGACACACGCTCACCCTGACCAGACAAAGAGTGCAATCTAGACAGACATGCGTGGGGTCGACACAAGAAGGAGCACACATCACCGCCTGCCGCCCCCCCTCCCCACACCCCTCTCATCCGCCCGCCTCCATGCACCTCTCCGACAGCAACCGTCGAGCCCGAGTACCTGGATGATCATGGCGGGCCGGCCGCTGCCGCTGTGGTAGGCACGGCGATGACTGTAAAACACGATCAGGTTGGGGCGGCTTCCACGGCTGGGGCGATGGTGCAGGTGGTAGCGAGGCGTGAGGAAACGCGGGGCGTGCAAATAAAAGGCGACCTCCAACCGTGGGGGAAACTGTCATGATGGAGAAGGAGGCGGCGGGGGGAACCGCCCGGGCAATCGACAGATGAGCTGCTCCCAATCACTGCAACGATTGGGAGGCAAGTGGGGGACAAGGGCAAGAAGGGGAAGCAGGGTGGGCGGTAGTGGTATGGACGGACATCACGACGACATAATCGCGTGGGGTGAGTCAGTAGCGGGGCGAGAGTCGAAGCCGGTTTGCGCCTCGCCATGCCGCGCCTGGCGCGGCGTTCGGCGACATGCACCATTGAATGACTTGTTTCAAACCGACTCCATGCCACGTCTCTCGGCATCACCGCTCTTGTGGCATGCAGAGGCGATGACCACCAAGTGTTCAAAAAGGGGCATCCATTTGACTGACAGAATGGCTAGCAGCCAATGGAGAATGCGATGTGGGATGGCGGGCCAACCAGGAGGCAGAAGCTCGGTTGAAACCCAGACGAGACAGAACACCCACTCTGAACTGGGCGGTCCCTTTCCCCGCCCGTTGTGCTGCTGCGGCGGCCGGTCGCGGCCCGCTTTGCCACCGCTCTCGCCGCCACGGTTCCGTTTCCTTCCGCCGACCTGGCTGCCCACACGGACGATGGTGGCAATTTGTCGCTCGGCGACAAAGCCTAGGGCGGTAACGACGTCCCTGCCGTAGGCGACGGCGAAAACGGCATCGCACGACTGCCGGGTGGTGGAAATCCGCGACCGGTCGACGCTGCCGCAAAGCGGGAGGTACTTCCGTGGGACCCAGGCTACCGGGGCGTGTTTGTGCGGAAGGTGGCCGCCCGGTCTGATCTGCCGACCGCCTCGCGTCAGATGGTGGACAACAAGCGCAAGCTCCTTAGCGTCGGGGACCTCGCCGTCAGTATACCAATGCCACCGATGGCGTAGTTCTGTTCCAGTGCTGGCAGCACCAGCATGTGCCACGTCTTGGCGGAATACAAGGACGTCTCCAGCCCGCAATGATTGGATGAGTGGCTCAATAGGCGCGGTGAGCTTACCGCCCTCTTCATCGGGTAGGTGACGGTGGGACCCAGGATACATGACCAACTGAGCGTCGCGCAGCGCGGCGAGGACCGATGCCGACGGGCACGACTCGTCCATCAGCTGGGGCCGCAGCTTGTCAATGTGTAAAAGTTGGCGGCGGCACCGCCCAAAGCTCCGCATCACCGTAGGTCCGACGACTGTGTGGAAGCGACTCGGGAAGACTTGGTTGAGCCCATGTTGAACGGCAGCCCGATGTGAGGCAAGCTCGCAAAATGCGGCCTACTGAGGGCCCATCAGACTTGGCGGGGGCACGGGATGGTTGTCGAAACACTTCATCATGACTCGCCCGTCGCGCCCGTCCTTACCAACCAACAGCGATGGCAACGTCTTGCCTTGACGTTCAAGAGTCTCTACTTTAGCGTGGTTTATAATCACGCAAAAGTCGTCGGCGTGGATACCCGAGCAGTCACTGTCGACGGCAGCCGCGAGGGTGTCGCTGACGGCTCCGTGAAGAACGCAATAGCCGCTACCGTCACGGCTAAGGTCCGCCTTGAGAGCCGCGGCGCTGGTGATAATCTTGTGCACCACCCCTTGTAAACTGACGCCGTCGGGGTGGGGGGTGTGAGACCAAGTCAAAGATGGAAGGGTAGAGGTGTCCGAGGATTCTGGGGGCTGCGCCGATGCGGGTTTTGGCGAAGAGTTTGAGACAGTCGCGGACGGCAGAGACACGACGCCACTCTCTACCTCCTCCTCAGTTGTCCACTCCGAGTCTTCGTTCACCTGGACGACCACCGCCTCCTCGTTCATGTGCGAGGACTCGTGAGGGGACTCGCGCGGCCCCAGCGCCGAGACTCCGCCTGCCACCGCCAGCCCTGCGGTAGCCGGCACTCCCGCGGCCGCTGCCATGCCCTTTGTCGCTTCTTTACCCTGCGGCCTGCTCCTGAAACGCCACCGCGGGGAGGTCGCCGCTTCCTCGGCCG
>ENA-ORXR01004237-ORXR01004237.1-marine-metagenome-genome-assembly--contig:-NODE-4237-length-12127-cov-2.916846_pt1 | contig 12127 bp, 8 predicted proteins | sample MGYA00237866_ERZ511479 | MGnify/ENA metagenome assembly ERZ511479 | reverse complement strand
GAAGGTACGGCTAACGCAACCGAACTGGATCCTGAAAGCACATCGCCATCTGAAGCGCCAGTTATAGAGGCACTGTTATCGTTGCCTTCAGGTAGCGTTGCTTTGGTAGCAGGACACAGTGGTACGCTCTACGACATCATGGCAGGCCTCGGTTTAACAGACGTTTGTCTGACAGACACTGTCGATTCGTGCAACGAAGATCGCTATCCGATCGATGCCAAGGTGAAGGTCAAGAACTTCGGTGATATCTGGAAAGTAGTTCTCCAGGACGGTGAAGCGCAATTTGTATTTCGCGCCAACTTCCAGCCAGCGGCGCTGGAGCTGGAAGAGCCTTGCCAACTAGCCAGAGCTCCCCAATGACATATCTTTAACGTGTGCAAGAATGTGTCGGACACCACGCTGTGTGTCCGACACAATGTGACTGGCGTTTGATTCGAACTAACAGGGCAGTGCTTCGAGCACATAACGTTCTGTTTGTCATGAGCAGTTACGCTGTCGTGCCGTTATTGTTTTTACTGGAGAGCGATCAGTTCGCTAGCCAGATAAAAATAACAAAACAAGAGGCGCGGTAAATGATAAAGCGCACGGTAGTTACTTGGTCAGCGATAGGGATATCGCTGACATTATTTTGTTCATCGGTAGCGTTCGGTTCCGACACTTCATCAGACGACACAAGAACCGAAAGCCCCGCACACACGTTGATGGCGATCAGCGGCTTGAACGATCAGCTCGACGCACTGCCCAACGCAGTAAGAATCAGTTTTGATCAGCTATTGATTGCAGACGGTCTGGTAGAACCCTTCGAATCGGCAGATGTTCCTCAGCTCAGAAGTGCTGTCGGTTCAGTATTTAATGCTAAAGCACTACAAGACTCTATCTTAACGGAGCTTGAATCAATCATGAGCCCCGCTGATAACAGCGAGCTTGTACAGTTTTATAAAACTGATACCGGTATCGATTTGCGCACCGCTGAGCGTGATAACAGCATCCTCGAGAACGCTGCGCGTTTTCAGAACTGGTATAGGGACACTGGACTCCACGGCCTCACTAACGAGCGTCAGGATGTCATCAAGAAACTTGAGGTGTCAATGCAGGCAACCCGTGGGGCAGTCGATGCCATGATAGGGATGCAAATAGCCATGCAGGTCAGTCTCACTCCTATACTACCGGCAGGCGAGCAGCTTAGTCCTGTTCAGCTACAGGGCGTAGCCGAAGAACTCAGACCGGAACTCACGGCTATCTATTACAAGAGTTCTCTTGAAACGCTGGCGTTTGTCTTCAAGGACCAATCCTTGAGCGCACTACGAGACTATGCCGAGGTGCTGGATACCGACGCCGGTCAGCGCTACGTACGCGCCGTAAACGATGGTCTGAGCCGGGGTCTTTTCAATTCAGCCGAAAAGCTTGGCTTTCTGTTACAGGATATTCTCGCCGTCAGACTCGGTCAGGGCGCCTGAACTAACGCACACACTTGAAGTTCACTGCCAGGGCGCCCTGGCAGAATCCAGTAAACGCTTAACCCCAGTGTTGCATAAAATTTCGGCCCAGAATCGCTTCGCTGCTTCTATAGCAGCATCTAAGTACCGGAGGCGGCCCCCGCTGTACTCATTTTTTCTGGATCTCTCGGGGCCGCCTAGGCCTAGAGTGACTAGGCTCAATCCAGTAAAAACTCCGTGCAGTGGGGGCCGCCTCCGGTGCTTATATACAGCTCTATAAGCTTCTGGACTCAAAATTTTATGCAACACTGGGGTTAACGTAGTGATCAGAAATCCGCAGCTTGACGTGGGAGGTTAGATTGAAGGCCTCTGACAGCAACGCTGCACGCACATAAAGCCCCCTGGAATGCCAGCTTTGGAGCGCTCCAGCCCCTGCGGCGGCAGTAGCCAGCACTATAATCAACAGTTTCACGTGATTCTTGACGACTCATGAATAAAACACGGCAGCCGTAAAGCACGATCCCTTTCCCTACCCCTTGCGTATCGACAGAAAACACCCCACCCTTGACGGATGGGTTGGCAAAACCATTCGCCATGACGCCACGGCCCCGAAGCTTGCGTCTGAACCTGATCACACTTATTAATTTCTAAACAGGAGTCCGCTTCATCCATGAATATGCCGGTTAGCCATCCCGCTTTTGTTCACATGCGCAGCGAGCACATCCAGTCTCTGGAAATAGACGTTCACGAATACAAACACTCAGCCACTGGCACTCCCCATGTTCATCTGGCCACGAAAAATCCAGAAAATGTATTTCTGGTGGGTCTCAGAACTGTGCCAACAGATTCCACGGGGGTTGCCCATATTCTGGAGCACACCGTGCTCTGCGGCAGTGAGAAGTACCCGGTTCGTGATCCCTTCTTCATGATGATTCGGCGCTCACTCAACACATTCATGAACGCGTTTACCTCGAGCGACTGGACGGCATATCCTTTCGCCAGCCAGAATCGCAAGGATTACTTCAACCTGCTGGACGTGTATCTCGATGCGGTGTTCTTCTCGAGACTACACGAACTGGATTTTGCCCAGGAAGGACACAGGGTTGAGTTCGAAGAAGCAGACAATCCGGACAGTGATCTGGTTTTCAAGGGTGTAGTCTTCAACGAAATGAAAGGCGCTATGAGCGCACCAACCAGCATGTTATGGCAAACACTGAGCAAGCATCTCTTCCCTAACAATACCTACCACCACAACAGCGGTGGCGATCCGGAACATATTCCTGATCTCAGCTACTCACAGCTTAAGTCTTTCTACGACACTCACTATCACCCTTCAAACGCTGTCTTCATGACTTACGGTGATATTGCACCAGAAGAACTTCAGGCACGGTTTCATGATCAGGTGCTGAGCCGCTTTGAAGAGCTGGATCGCACCATTCAGGTTGAACCGGCCAAGCGCTATCACTCACCGGTTCGCGTGCAGGAATTCTATGCCACTCAAGAGGAAGAGACTGCGGATAAAACCCATGTCGTTGTCGGCTGGTTGCTGGGCGAAAGCGTTAATCTGGACGACCGACTTAAATCTCATCTGCTATCCAGCGTGCTGCTGGACAACAGTGCATCACCGCTTATGCGCGCACTAGAGCAAAGCGATCTGGGTAATTCTCCTTCTCCACTATGTGGTCTGGAAGACAGCAATCGAGAAATGGTGTTCGCTTGTGGATTGGAGGGCTCGAATTCTGATCAGTCTCTGGCCGTCGAGAAGATGATACTGGATGTACTTGAAAAAGTAGCTCAGGACGGTGTGCCACAAGATCAGGTGGAAGCTGTATTGCATCAGCTGGAAATGAGCCAGCGTGAGATTCGAGGCGATGGTATGCCGTTTGGACTGCAGCTAGTACTAAGCGGACTACCGTCTGCCATGCAGCGTGGCGACACACTGGCTGCCATAGATCTTGATCCTGCACTGGAGAGGCTTCGAAAAGCCACCGAGAACCCTCAATTTATTCCCGAACTGGTTAAGGAGCTGTTACTGGATAATTCTCACCGCGTTACGTTGACTCTCTCCCCGGATACAGGCATCAGTGAGCGACGCAACTTTGCCGAGCGCGCTCGACTGGCCAAAATGAAGTCGGAGCTTGCACAGGGCGAAGCAACTCGAATAGTGGATCTGGCGAAAGCGCTGGCAGAGCGGCAGGCGCAACACGATGATCCTGAAATCCTGCCGAAGGTAACGTTGGCCGATGTGCCGCTTGACCTGCACATACCGGAGTCCAGCAGCACTACTATAGAAGGTGCGCCAGCGACACTGTTTGCGCAAGGCACCAACGGCCTGGTTTATCAGCACGTTGTCATGGAACTGCCGCAACTTGAACCTGAATTACAAAGGCTACTACCTCTCTACACCAGTGTTCTGGCAGAACTGGGATCGGGTGGTCGCGACTACCTGGAGACTCAGTCCCGACAGGCAGCTTTAACCGGCGGTATCGAAGCCTATACGTTGCAACGAGGCGCAGTAGATGACGAACAAGCTGTTAAAGGCTTTATGGTCTTGCGTGGCAAGGCACTTTTACGCAACACCGACATGCTATCCGGATTGATGCTGGACACACTCACCGATGTCAGATTTGATGAAACCGCCAGAATTCGTGAGTTGATTGCACGAACACGTGCAGGCCGCGAGCAAAGTGTTACCGGTAGCGGCCACATGCTGGCTATGATGGCAGCTGCCAGCGGAATGAGTCCAACTATCCGCCTTGCGCACCAGCTTAATGGACTAGCCGGTATCAAAGCGCTGAAGTCTCTTGACGATTCACTGGACGACAGCAAGTCACTCAACGAATTATGTGAACGCCTTGGCGCTATTCACACCATCATGCGCAACGCACCCAGACAGTTCATGGTTATATCGGAGGAAGAAAATCTGGCATCCGTTACGAGCAGTATGGGTAACGCGTTTGGCAAATCACCCGCTGCTGATTCTTTTCAGGCTTTCTCACCGTCTCCTGTCAGGCAGAAAAGCAGTCAGATCTGGACAACCAGCACCGAAGTGAACTTCAACGCCAAGGCTTATCCAGCGGTGCCTGCCAGCCATGAAGACTCCGCAGCCCTGGCGGTGCTGGGTCCTGTGCTACGTAACGGCTTCCTGCACAGAGCAATCAGAGAAACCGGTGGGGCCTACGGTGGCGGCGCGTCTTACGATTCCGATACGGCATCGTTTCGCTTTTACAGCTATCGGGATCCCCGGTTAGCTGAAACACTCGCCGACTTCGACGCCTCAATAGACTGGCTGAACAACCACGCCATTGAAGAACGTGAGCTTGAAGAAGCTATTCTGAATGTAGTCAGTGGCATCGACAAGCCCGGCTCACCGGCTGGCGAAGCCAGGAGCACTTTCCAGGCCGAATTGTTTGAACGCACTGCTGAGCGTCGCCGCCTGTTCCGACAACGTATCCTCGAAGTCAGCCTCGATGATCTGAAACGAGTTGGACAAACCTACTTTGATCCGGCTAAAGCCAGTACTGGAGTCGTAACCAACGAAACGACTGCTGCTACAGCAGACGTCACTAAACTGGGGCTTGACCAGCACTCGCTATGATTTTGTAAACAGCGTGCTGTACTTCCGCGACGTCACGATTCTGAGTTGACGTCGCGGTCGGTTAACGAGAAGGTCTTATTCTCAGATACAAAAAACCCGATACGTGTCGGGTTTTTTCGTTGGTAGCTCAATCTATGTTTGAGATCCAGATTAGACATGAAGTCGCATATTTCAGATGCGCGCCAGTGGCAAGAATCGACTGACCAGAGAAGACCTACTTTTCTTCTGTAGTAGCATCGTCGTTGACAACAGCGTCAGCCTCGGGATCACCGGCCTGAATTCGCTGGTAGATCTCTTCCCGGTGCACACTCACATCAGGTGGCGCCGTTATACCTATCCGTACCTGTTTACCTTTAACACTGAGGATAGTGATGGTAACTTCATCCCCTATTACTATCGATTCATCCGTACGTCTGCTCAGAATCAACATCCGAGTCACCCCCTGATACCTAAAATCATTAACAAAAAAGCCAACTACGACACCACTATCCACACATGCCGGTTGCCTTGGTGAGCCAAGTCTTCGGTTACGAAACACTGGTACAAATCACCGAACAAAATTTACTACTTGTACTCATCTATTATGACTCATCCAGCTCTCCAAGACACATGCACTCACCTTTAAGTTCCGCTACAAATTTGCTAGTCAGTACGAAAATAACTTAGTCGGTACGATATGAAAGTTTACAAAACGGTCATTTTGTGATCTTAAAAGCGAAAAACCCTTAGTTAACCCTAGTGATGCATAAAATTCCGGCCTAGGCGGCCCCGAGAGATTCAGAAAAAATGAGTACAGCGGGGGCCGCCTCCGGTACTTAGATGCTGCTATAGAAGCAGCGAAGTGGTTCTGGGTGGGGCCGCCTGGGCCGAAATTTTATGCATCACTAGGGTTTACTATGGTTTCGCAATGAGTAGAAGATCTCGCAAAAAGCCTGGCATCATTCGCCGGTTCTTCCGACTGCTATGGCGATAAATCAAGGCGTTCAATACCATCGTATTCTGTCTTCTGTCGCTGCTTGTTATCGGTGCCTTGCTGTTTGCCTTTTTCGGCCAGAGGGGTGCAGCTGTGCCCTCCGGTGCGGCGTTGGTACTGAATCCGGCAGGCTATCTTGTAGAGCAACAGACCTTTGTTGGAACAGCTGCCTTGTTGCGAGGCCAGGATTTACCACAGGAAGCGTTGGTCAAAGACGTTATTGATGCACTAGCGCTGGCCAGAGATGACAGCAATATCGAGATGGTTGTGCTTGAGCTGGACGATCTGCAACGAGGACTATTGCCAAAACTGCAAAGAATCTCTGTAGCGATCAAGGACTTCAGAAGCAGCGGCAAAAAGGTTATAGCCGTTGCGGACAACTACAGTCAGTCGGCCCTGTTTCTGGCTGCGCATGCGGATGAAGTATTGTTAAATCCGGAAGGCGTGGCAGTGCCTGAAGGATTCGCCATGTATCAACCTTACTTCAAGTCGTTCCTTGAAAAGCATGACGTAACCATCAATCTATTCAAGGTTGGCAAGTACAAGTCCGCCGCAGATCCATTACTACGTGACAGTATGTCACCTGAAGACAGCGAAGCGCAGATGCTCATTCTCGACGCCTGGTGGGAGGCCTACACGTCAGGGATCGAGACAGCACGCGGTATGGCTGCCGGCAGTATCGACGACATGCTGCAAAACGCCCCGGAAGCGATTAGTTCAACGCAAGGTAATCTTGCTCAGCTATCGCTACAGCAAGGTCTGGTGGATCGTCTGATGACGGCAACAGAACTGCGCCAGTACCTTGTTGGTCTGGCAGGTGAAGATACCGATACAGGCAACTATCGAGGGGTGAATTACAAGGCGTATCTTCGTGCAAAGCGCTTACCCATAGAGTCGGCATCTCCGAAAGTGGCTGTGATTACAGCGGTTGGTAATATTCTTGATGGTGTTGCACCAGCTGGTGAGATAGGCAGTCAGACACTCACTGCACTCATCAGAAAAGCACAGACAAACAGTGAAGTTGCCGCTATTGTGTTGCGCATCGATTCAGGTGGTGGAAGCAAGACAGCGTCGGAAATGATTCGAAGCCAGCTGGCGGCAGTCCAGGCATCGGGTATTCCGGTGGTGGCTTCGATGGGCTCGGTTGCTGCGTCCGGGGGTTACTGGATTGCAGCGTCAGCAGACGAAATCTGGGCGGCACCTACCACCATTACCGGATCCATCGGCATCTTCGGCATTCTGCCCAGCCTAGAGAAAACGTTAGCACGCTACGGTATTTACAGTGATGGTGTCACCACCACTCCCATAGCGGGTGGGGCCAGCGTTATGCGCGGCATAACACCGGCTTACGGGGACGTTCTGCAAACGATCATTGAGGCGGGGTATCAACAGTTTCTAACCACGGTAGCTGATGGCCGCGACATGGATGTAGATGCTGTGCATGACGTTGCGCAGGGAAGAATATGGACGGGAGCATCAGCACAGAAGTTGGGTCTGGTTGATGAGCTAGGGGATCTCGAGCAGGCAATCGTTGCTGCGGCGCGTCTTGCCAATCTTAATGACTACTCAGTCTGGTATGTGGAGCCTGAGCAATCTATTGAGGAGCAACTGCTGCGTACGTTCATGGAAAATACGAACGTTAATCTGTCGGCAGTCACACCTGGCCCGGTGACAAAGGTGATCAACACGGTTCGTCAGGAACTAGGCTTTTTGGGTCGTCTGAATGATCCTGGCAAAGCCTATGTTATCTGTCCAGAGTGTCTGGCATTGCCATAACCGGCTTTACGGAAGAACCTCTACGCGCTTGATGTGAGTCTCGCTTTCAAGGTTGGTGATAATCTGGCTCAATTCGGCTACCCCTAAGGCTTTTTTGAACACCAGAACATACGCACCGGATTTCTCTGACTCGATTTCCATAGCTTGCCCGTTGCTGTCTAACAAAGTCTGGAGTTCGGTTCTGAACTGTTCATCGCCAATTGAATTGTTGCTCTCTACTGACAACCTCATCGGCAGCTCACCATTGTCGGCAGAGCTCAACACAGAATATTGTTCGTCAGATTGAGAAGGCTACAACTGAATGGCTATGACGGCCACTAGCAGACCCGCCATGGCCGTAGCGGCCCCTTGGGGCGCCAGGGGATGGCAATGATTTCTTCGATGTTGGTGCGGAGGAAGATGTCCTTGTCGCGGGCTTGATAGGGGAGCAACGTAACGCCCAAGGTAGCGAAGACGGTGCTTCATTTTTCGCGGTAAGCCCTCCTGGTACCGAAGGCAGTCAGTATTTCGATGGAATATTCCTGGACCTGAAAACGTATCTGCCCACGCTCAGCGTCTCTACCTCATCAGGCTTCTGTTCCGTGCTGGATACATCTACTCACCCATCGGAAATGGCGGCGCTATCGCTGGATCATCTGGTTCGATTCAGTTTGCGCGGTATGGCCAACGCTTTTGATGCCGGTGAGCGTACGGATGACGACGGATTACGGGTATCGCTGAGTCTTCGCAATGTAGACCCTAGTGATGCATAAAATTTCGGCCCAGAACCGCTTCGCTGCTTCTATAGCAGCGAAGCGGTTCTGGGCCGAAATTTTATGCAACACTGGGGTGTAGTGTGTGAGGTGTGACTAGAAAATATCTGCGCTCTGCACAGGCAGAGCGCTGGTCTGTACTCACTACCGGGGGCTAAGCCCATCACAGACAAAGCGGTCATCCAGCAGCGAATCAATCTCGCTCATCACCGTATCGGGCAGTGCTCCCAATGCAATAGCAGCCGCCAGTCCTTCAACTTGCTCAACGGTACGAGCACCGGGCACAGGTATGTTGCTCATTGATTTCCCCCATAGCCATCCAAGAGCGCCTTGCACCGTGGTTCTCCCACCGGATTGTAGAAGCTCACGGATGGCATTGAATCGCGTCAAGTATTCAGGGTTTGGTTTGCCATCAATGTAGTACCCGGTCCAGTCCTGTTTGGTGGCTCGTATATCGTCTTTGGGCATGCTTGATTCTGTGGTGTATTTTCCAGATAACAGGCCCATGGCCAGTGGTGAACGAATGAGGGAGAGCAACCCAGTCGACTGTAAAAGCGTTTGCATGTCAGGTGCATCCATCAAGACGTGCATGGCATGTTCTACATCCTTAAAGCCATCTCGATCATTCATCGTGTTGGCGTTCGCCACGATATCCGTGCTCCAGCCAAAGGCCGTTAGTTTCCCCAGCTGACGTGCGTTCTGCATCTCATCAAATATCAGATCTGCCTGGTCCTTTGGGACTGTGTTGGGATGGAGTAGAACGACATCGATGCATTCACGATCAAGCCGTTTCAGACAACCATCGATGGCAGGCAAGACAGATTCAGGCTCCAGCTGCTCACCGGTCAATGTGCGTGACTGCTCATCAATGCCAATACCAATCTTGGTAACGATCAACGCATCTGGCTGGTTCTTTAAAGCGGTCGCCAGCAATCTTTCAGAGTGCCCGGCCCCATAGGCCGCAGCGGTATCAAACAGGTTGATACCATTGGCTACAGCTGCCTGCAACGCCTGGATGGCATCACTGTCGTTGGCATTGGTGTATCCCAGTGAGGTGCCGTCAGCAGAGAACATTTTCCCGCCGATAGGCCAGCAACCCAGCCCAAGGGGTGAGATCGTCTTGTCCAGAAATTTCATATACAGTTCCTGTGTTGTGAGGGACTATTTGAGCACTTCGGCATTGTTCTATATACAACATTGAATACAATATTCGTTTCATGAGTGAAACGAATTTTGATTGGGATGATCTGCGCCTTTTTCTGGCGGTGGCGCATCACGGTGGGCTAGCCGCTGCTGCAGATGCCTCCGGGAAGAGTGCACCAACGCTTGGACGCAGAATGCTGGCGCTGGAGCGCAGACTGGGTAAGGAGCTGTTCGAGCGCTTGCCGCGAGGCTATGAACTCACCGACGACGGGCAGGCGCTACTGAACCGCGTACGGGACATTCAGCAGAGCATAGATCCGGTGCTGGCAACCGCCGATGGCTCCGCTGTTCGGCGAGTCAAGATATCCGCGGGAACCTGGACAACCTGTCTGTTGTGTCAACGCGTGAAAACTATTATTGCCCAGGATCCCGTGATTCTTCAGTTCATCGCAGCCGACCATGTTCTGGATATTGCTCATCGAGAGGCTATCATCGGGATCAGAAACCAGCGGCCTGAACACATTAGTCTGGCGGGTAAGCGCATCGGTAAAGTGCGCTTTGCCGTGTATGCTAAAAACAAGCGTATTAATACGTGGGCGCATGTGGTTGGTACAACACCATCATCACAATGGTTGAGCGAGAACCGAGGGCAGGATGCTTGCATCGAAGTCTCCCACCCTCGAAATGCGCTGGATCTGGTGCAGATGGGGGTGGCCAAATCGGTGCTACCTACCTTCATTGGCAATGCCACCAAGGATCTGATGCAAGTGTCAACTGAAATCAGGGATCTTGAGCACATGCAATGGTTAGTCACACATCATGACGATCGTCACTTGCCTGAAGTGCGCAGAGTGATAGATCGCGTTCATGCACTGCTTTGTGCGTGACAGTAGTCAGAATACTCAATCATGCATAGCCGATTAATGACAGCTTCAAACGCGGCAGTTATCGTTGCCACCGTTGTCGCTGTTGTCGCTGTTGTTGCATTATCTTCACCCCAGTTTTGCCCGAGTCTGAACCCAAAACTAGGGTATAACTTTTGAGTAAGTCTATATCGCCATACCATCATCGTTAACGGCGTGGTTTTTCTCTGTCCACCACGATGGTAAAAAACGAGATGATGCTCAGCTGTATACTCTCACTCAGTAGGCTGGCTCGCGGTTAAGATCCCGTTGGCGGATCTGTCATCCGGTGTAGTCTTTTGCTCTCATGCCTTGTGTGGCGCATCTGATGCTATCAAGAATATTACTCAGATGCGGATCAGGCTCCTCCTCTGCAAGACGATAGATACCAACTCTGATTTTCTGCCGGCAGCTATTCGAGATGTTCAAATTGTCTATGCCGTGTTGTTGAAAAAAGGGTTGGCATACGATCGGATACACAAGAATGGCGTCGCTGTCTTGTAGCATATCAATGCCAGTGGTCATTGATTTCGTTGTAAACAGGCCTGTTTGAGCCAGACTGCGAGTGATAAACTGGGGGTCAAAATCATCGCGTTCTATTAGACCAAGGTGCTGATTGACGAATGGGGCCACATCCAGTTTGGGGTAATGTGCAACGTCCACCAGTAGGCTTTTTTTACCCTTGAGCGGGTGGTTTTTTCTGGCGAAATGCGCATCCTCTAAAGAGAAGAGATGTTTGAACAAAAACTCCACTCTGTCATTGAGCTTCTCGACCTGAGTGCCGACGAAACAGCCAATGTCGCCTGACAGCAGGTGGCGCAGCCCATCAAGGCTGCTGCAGACGTCAACATGCGTTGAACCCCTGCATGATCTCTCTGATAAGTACTGAGAATTTCGCGCATGAAGATTGACCACCACGCAGATCCGGTACCGATGCGCATCGTTTTATGATTGGATGCCTTTAGCATCTGTATCTGTGCAGCGGCGTGATCATCCAACCGTGCCATCACCTTGGCGTGTTCATACAGAACGTTACCAAAGTCGGTGAGTTGCACACCGCGAGAGCTGCGTTTCAGCAGCTGCACACCGTGTTCTTGCTCAAGCCGACGCAAGTTAACCGAAACCGTAGGTTGCGACACATGGAGCATGTCTGCCGCTGTCGTCGCGTTGCCGCTTTCCAGCAACCGTTAGAAATTGTCGTAGTTTCCAGACCATGAGTATTTAGGCCATAGAGAAAACCCACAATAACTGTTTCGTAACATATTTCATTAATGTCGTGCAGTTGGTTAGCCTGTTCTTCACGCTGATGCTACCGATTTGAGTGGCTCAGATTCCCAGGGAGGAATGGTGATGAGAAAAACGCGCTACACCGCAATGGCTGCAATCGCTTTGATGAGTACGGGTGTTGTTGCTGACAGTAATTTGATCGTGGCAGTTGGAGAAGGAGCATTCAACTGGAAGAGCTACAAAGATTTTGCTGCTGCTAACGATTACACCGGCGAAAAACTGTCAATAGCATCCCCATGGCTTGCTCCTGACGCAAAAGC
>ENA-ORXR01004236-ORXR01004236.1-marine-metagenome-genome-assembly--contig:-NODE-4236-length-12127-cov-12.610705_pt1 | contig 12127 bp, 15 predicted proteins | sample MGYA00237866_ERZ511479 | MGnify/ENA metagenome assembly ERZ511479 | reverse complement strand
CCGGCCGACATATCGGCGTAGGGGGGGGGGGGGGGGACGGCTGTGCGCGCTCGAGAAGGGTGGGGGGAGAGCAATGAAAGTCATAGAGAGGGGATTGGTTGGTTCACAAGGATCACGGAAGGCGGGAAAACGAAACTACAAGTAGACCCCATGGTATTCAACATCTGGCTGCATGCAGCAGGAAATCGATTTTTTTCTGACAATACGTCGAATGGCTGTTGCGCTTCTTGCGCGTCACTTTCCGACGCGCACAGCCAGTCGAGGCCCCTCGTAAAGCTGAGGGTGCAAACCCATACATGTGTTCACACGGTTGGCGGTGGTGCCACGTGCTGACGAGCCTCTGCGGAGTCGCAGGGCCGTCTACAGTGCGCGAAAGTGCCCACTTTCGCCCCGGTCGTGGCACGAACATTGAACTCACATCAGCATCACGATAGCACTGGGTGAGGCAAGTATATGAATAAATCCTTTTTGAGTTGACCTACGTGACCGAGGAAGCGGAACGCAAAAAGCGCTCTGGACAGCGAAGCTGTGCCCAGTCAAAATCGGCCCTAACTCCGCCGCCTAGCCATGTGTAAGCTTCTTTTAGTGTCTTGTTCGGGCCATTGTAAGTGGTTTTAAGGGGCGTGAAACCCCTCTCGCTGCAACGCCAATCGTGAAAAGACAGTCATTGTGTCCACGGCAGCGCACTAAAAGTGTGGAGCTGCGCTTACTTGTAACACATGAAAGCGGAAGTATCAAGAATGTGCAGTGCGTTCTTTTGAAAATAGGCACCCTGGTTCAAGTCCATACCAAAAAAGGGGGCCTTCCTGGACTGGAATGGAGGACTTGAGGCGCATATTCTCTGAAAAACGTCTTCCATAAACATACGGCCCCCCAGGGCGGGAACTGGGTAGCGAAGCTTCTTTCACTGTTTCACAGTTCACAGGACGCTCTAAATAGAATCGTCTGAAGAACCCTCCAGCCAAAAAGATAGCATTTCAGAAAGTCACAGAGGTATTGCTCAAAAGAGACGGTCTCTCCAAAGACAAAAGGCTGAAGACTGCGCAAATTTGCGCAATCTCGCCGGTGCGAGGGCACGGCGGCCGTCAGTCCAGCTGAAAACAGCAAAAAGATGGCGGCGCTGGTCCCAGCGGGTGCTCGGAGTGAGACGTATTGTGTCTCGGGTCCGCCCCGAGGCCCCGTCACCAACAAATAGGTGCCGCGTATCATATTTCATCGTTCTCAGTATTACTCTCCCGTGGTATCACCTCGTCCTCTTTTTCCGTTTCAATAATATCTCCGCCAGCACCTTCTCGCCGTGCCCGGACTCTCGCACCTCGAGAAGCGCGTGGGGGGGGGGATGATAAAGGGCGTTGCATCCGTACGGCAGTTTCAGATGAGGACGGCAGATCGTACGTGTGGAGGGTTGGATGGTGGGGGCAACGGCAGACGACTGGATGATGTTTCAACGAACGTTCTTGTCGACCGTTCTATATTTTATCCTAGCGCGGAATATGGCGTAGCTTCATGCTCGAATATAATAGGTCGTTCTTTCTGCTCTTTCATTGCATTTATGTATTCTTTTGACGCAATCGATCTCGCGTGCACGCCACTATCTTGCGATAGAGATCTCCGACAGCAAACCCGATAAAGAGACAGCGCCGCACACACAGAAAATATTCAGAAAAGCAACAGCCACCAACACCAACCGTCACCAACACTAGCTGCCACCAAAAACCGACTGTCACCAGCACAAGAGCGTGGTGCCCACGACCTGCCCAACGAGCACGCCCCCATCTTCCCCAACCCCCCCACCTCACGCCCGGCCCCCAGGCCCTTCTCCGGCCCCCCCTGCCCCCCCTCCACGTACCGTGCCCTCCGGCTCCGTGCCCGCAGGGTATAAAAACAAGGAGTACAATTCGCAGCGCAGACGCAAAAGAACAGGGGGGTGGGCGGGGCGGTGGCGACTGGGCGTGAAGCAGCAGAGTCGCGCACTGGTGCGGGAGCGGGACACGGCATCTAGGAGGAAGGTGGTGGCTGTGTGTGACTCGGAATGGGACGAGATGAGGGACCCAGGTGGCGCTGCGCTGGTGTGCCCATAATTGTGGAATCTAAGCCCGGTTCTTATGACGCGCTTGTGGTGGACAGATGAGGCCCTGGAAAGCCAATGAGGACGAGCGCAGCTCCCTCTGTATCTGTATATTCTGGTCATCTGCGGATCAGACCGAGTTCCCTCGCCGCGCTCGCCAATCAGAAACTGGGATGTTGCCATTGTTCCTGGATTCTCATGAAACGAATGGCCCCCCTCCCGATCCAGAAACGCAAACAAAATACCTCACTGCACCATTCACCTCATGCGCAACCGCGCGCGTGAGCCAGCCAGTCATCTTCCGAGGCACTGTTCTTTTTGCAGTACGTGTTTCCATTCATGCCGGCGCTAGCCAACACTCACGTAGCACGTCAATCACAAGCCAGGATAATTCGTTTGTAGAGAAAGCGCCGTTTAGCGTAGCTGACTTGGAACAGTGTCGCCGATGCAGAGTGTTTGAAGTCATCAGACGGCGTACGTGGACGAATGCAGTTTACAGGAACTCGAATAATTGTGCAGATCAGGCCGACATTGTCCTTAAACCCGCAAACGCGCATCAGCACGTGACAGAAGTTCACAAACATCTTTTGATTCCCGAAGAACATTTGAGCTTGACGCCACATTGCATATCGTCGGGATTGTGGGGCACATGCTGAACCCGCTTCTGTGTTGATTTCCAAGGACTCACCAACATCACCAAGAAGGATACTTATCCACTTCAAAAAGCGGAGAAATTTCTCGATTCCTGAGGAGCCGCACAGATATTTTTCCTCACTTGAATGTACGGCCGGCTATTGGAAAGTGCCCCAGCGTCAAGCCGACAGACAAGAGACCGCGTTCACAACGCATGCGGGTAATTACCACTGGCTATCCATGCCCTCAGAGTTGACCAGCGCGCCCGCAACGCTCTAACGTGCCCTCAGTATTATCTTTTCAGGTCTCAAGTGGAAACTACAGTCGCTCCACCAAGAATCCGTCAGTCAGCCGAAACCAACAGTGACACCGACATGTTACTTGTTTCACGGACAAGTGGTGCCAGATTGACAACGTGGCAAAAGAGATTGCCCAAATGGTGGTGCGAAACCTCCCAGCAAACTGCCAATATGCAACTCGAACGGCCAGCTGGTCATCGCGAACTGGCGCGGCGTGCCCACTGCCAATTTGACTGCCCGACGACGCGCCGCGTGCCAGAGACCAGCAGCTTCGCTTCCACGAAGATCCAGCGATGCATCGGCGCTCAATTCAGGTGGAAAGCCGGCCGTGCCAGTGAGTCGAAAATCTGTACAATCCGATACCACAGGTTGATTGGCCTCAATTGTCTCACGGTGTTCTGCTGTTGCGTTCAGGGTCGATTTCGATTGAATTTGAGAATCGATCGTCGACAAGGTTTTCGACGAGACTGGGAACCCAGATCCGCGGATGAGTCCGATCGTCGTCATCCGCGTTGCTGCTGGAAGCACCGGCGGCCGTCGCGACTGTCGCACACCGCGTTGTCGCGAGAATGTGACAGATTGTGTGGTGTTGGACGTCTGTCGCGGTCTTTTCGGGCGATCATTCGGTGAAGCGCGGCCTCTCGGCGGGGCGCGCCTGGCACAACGGCCGCTGTGAGAGCGGTTCCACGTCTCCGACCCCCTCCCCCCCCTCGTCGGAAGCGCAATTTGGCCACCGCGCCGGCTGAAAAGGCATCCAGGCGGGGTCGGGACTGGATACCCCCCCCCCGCGTGCTCAGACTGAACTGCGCGCCGTGCCGCCTCTAATGTCGCGTTCTGCGGGGTGGATGGTGGCGGTTCGCTGAGCCCCCCCCCCCCCCCCCCCCCCCCCCTCTCACAATGGCCTGGAAGCAGTACGATCCAGCTGCGATCGGTGTCCCAGACTGTCTAAATTCTAAATTTGTGTGTCAGTGACGTCCCAGCTCCGTCCGGCGGGCACCGACGTCGTCGCGACGTCCTCTTCCCATGTCGCTCCCAGCGGATGCGCGCCCGAGTCGTCGCTTCCGCATCTGAAATTGGTTTGTTCCCACGCGCCCGATGGCGACTGACGATGCGGTGACACCGATTCGCGCCAGCCCCGTCGGGACGACCGATGCGGCGGCTTCTGGGTTCTCCGCACCGTCCTCCTCCATTGCGCCTGAGGGGACTCCGCAGCTGGGCGGGGGTGCCTCGTCTGAGGATGGATCGAGTGGGGAGGAGGAGGAAGCCCGCCCGGGTCAGGCGTGCTCTATGTGCGGGTACCGCAAGCGTTTTTCGCGAGATAAGCACAACGCCGCAACGTGCCGGGCTCGGAGCCGCGAGTGCCTGTCCAGCCCGGCCGTCCCCGTCGATTGTCGGGCCGAGAATTGTCCATGCTCTAATACTACTAAGAAAACTTGCCCGAAGACTGCAGTGTACGTTTCCATTTCTTTTTTCTTTTGCGGACGGGAAGTTTATTTATCGTGTCTTTTGGAACTTGTGTTCTCTCGTTTCGTCTTCTGGTGACAGTTTCTGACTCTGGTGTCACTGTCATTGTCACTCGATAATCAATGCTATTCGATATCCGCTACTGGTGCTGCACAGCTGTACACTTTGCTTTGAGGAGGGACACCTTCCCCATACGAAGTCTTTGAAGAAGGCCTTCGCTCAAGGATGCACTCAAACAGATCGGCTCTCCATCGAAAAGAAGAAGGAGACGCGCTTCGAGCCCCGCTCTATGGTGTGTAGAAAGACGCAGCCCGGGCATCTCGAGCGCGAGGCAGAGTCGGCACGCCGTGCAGCAGCCCTGAAGGCAGACAGGGGCGAGGCCGTCGCAATGCGAAAGAAGGCGGCGCTGCGAGCAGACATGACCAGCCTACCCCCGGCGGCCCGAGCTGCCTCCATGATACGTGTGGCGGACGCGCTGACAAAGCCGCACGCACGAATGGCTCTCGTGACGAACCCTCGTGGAGCTGCCTACCATAAGGCGTACGCGGGGGGGATTGCGGGCGGCATGAACGAGAACACCGCCTTGCTGTTCGCTGGAGCAACGCAGGCCGGCATCGAGTTTGGCGAGTCGGCTCCTGGAGAGATCTCAAACTAGGATGTGGTTCGACGTGGGCTTCACAAGCGGCTTGAGAAGGCAAGCGCAACCAAGCACAAAGGCCACGTGGACCGCATTGGCGCGTTGATGAGCACGCCGAGTGGACCAGTCGGGTCGGTTCGATTGTACGTTGGTAGAGCCTCCTCCTCCGTTGCCTGATATGTATCGTACTCCCTTTTTTCGCCTTTTCCCGCCACGAGAGAGAGCTGCAATCGGGAACTCACCCAATCGCCTGTATGTCTAACTCTCTCGGTTTCGTCGTTTTCCTTGCATAGGGACGCGCACAACCTCCGCAATGGGTCGACGGGCCAGCCTGGGACGGCTGAGGCCGGCACCGCCCCACAGCAAGTCGGTCAGGCGGGTGAGAACCAATATATGGTAGCCGAGATGGGTGGAGGTCCCGGATCGGCATCGGCATCGGATGAAGGCGTCGCATTCAACCGCCTCGGACAAGCGGAGCTTTCCGAGAGCCTTGGCATTTTCGTCTATGGGCCAAGACCTTCGACCGAGAGAAGCGGCTTTGTCGGCAAGGCGCGAGCGGGGATGGAGGGCCAATTTGTCCGCGGGCACAACTTGTCCGGGTCATCTTTTACCGTAACGGCTGTGGTGGCGCTCATTCTGAGTAAGTGGGGAGACGCCGGGGAGGACCACCCGTTATTTAGGGACCTTCCTGCTGGCTTGGTTGACACGGTCACTCGTTGGGTGCCTTCCCGGCGTTGAGCGTCTGTCGGCGGCGCTGTGTCCTTGTCTTTGTATCGTTGTGCACCTTAGACACTAAACGGGTCTTTGAATATTTCACTCACCCACGCAATGATGCTCTGCTCTCGCTCCATCGGCAACGGCTCAAAGGCCTCCCTCCACGGCCCCTCCGGGGCAGCCAGCTCCGGCATATTTCGGACGGCTTCCATAAGACAATGCTCAAAGTGCGTACCTATGTTTTCCTCCGTCAAGGCAGCCATCGCCAGAGCGTGGCGTAGGGCGTCTGGCTCCCCCGGGAACGCGTGATGCATCGTCTTTAACAAGTTTGAAAGCTCACTGAACACCTCCTCGATTGGTTGGAAATCCGGGCTGTAGGTAGGCAGCCGCAGAGGGAAGACGCCCGCCGCCGCAATCCATGCGTCCGCTTCAGCCGAGTGGACGGGCGCATTGTCATAAAGTAGGACGCAATTTTCGGGCTGAAGCGCCCAGGGAAACCCCGGAACGAACTCGTTCATTGTCGGCAGCAGCCCCCCGAGGAAGATTAGCCAGTCGTCGGAGTTCTGCGCCGGGGGTGTTGGTGTCGTCACACAGTGGATGACTCCCGTCTCGTAGGATACTGCCATCATTGTTGAAGTCCGGAGCATGTTTTTTTCAGCCCGAGAGAGGCAATCATAGCGCATTCCGCGCAACCACCGGCCGCGCCGTCTCCGCATATCTGCTCCATCTTTGTGCGTTTCGTCAACAGACACGATGCACCGCAGAGGAATAGCCGTCAAGACGCGTGCAAAAGCCACACGTAGTTCTTGGTCATGCTCCCTGCACATTCGGTACAACCGGCGGTAGGTGAAACCGGTAGCGCGTAGGACTCGATCGAGCGTGCCGATAGACGTCTTGTAGGAGTCTCGGTAGCCAGGGAGGGTAGACAGAAAATCAAAGACATCCTTTATTTCACCTATCAGCTGCTCCGGGTCCGACTTGATGACAGCGTTCACGGCTTGAAGGAAGTGAGATTCTTAGATGACGTTGTCCGCATGCCGGTTTCGCAACACCGGGTCAGGCCACCACTCGCCCGTCGCGATATAGGCGCTGACCCACCCCTGCACCGTCGATCGATGGCAGGCAAGGCGTCGAGCAGCCTCCTTCTTGGAGAATCCTTCAAACAGCACCCACGACACCGCCAGCATGCGTGCCGTGTCGTCAAAGACCATGTTGCCAGTCGTCTGCGTCGAGCGCAGAGTCACGGTCCCACCTTTTAGGTGCTGCCAGCAAACTCAGAGCCGACTCTCTACCAGATACTGGTTGGGCTAAGGCCAAGTTTGGGGTTGTGCCCCCCCCCAATAACGTGCGTGGCGAGTGCGCACGAGACAGAGGCAGCCTCAGAACTAGAAGTAGTTCGTATGGCTTTGGGAGGTTTGTGGCGGCCGGAGCATTCCAGAACGCACTCCGAGCGTAATGCGGGGCCGCAAGCATGGATTTTCCGCCAAGGCAGTCCCAGTCGCGATGCCACGCTATTTGCCATGGTATGGGAAATTGCAGGCTTCGAGGAGGCCCCAAAAGCTCCTGAATGACACACAGCGCTCCAGATGACAGGCGGGCTGTGTGATGCGCTTGAGTGGGCCTACCCATGCGAGGCGGGAACAGCGGCATCGCCAGCGGCAATTGTTCGAATGCGCCAAGACCTGGTCGCGCCAGCCTATCCAGAACGGTGACGACGGTGCATCAGGGAATGGCAGAGCAGAAGCCGGGCTTCATATAGGAGACAGCAGGCGATGGCCACCAAGACCGCCAGACCACGCGTGACCACGATCTCTGGTCAGCGAATCGCGTGTAGTGCCCAGGATGGACGCCTGGGCAACTCTTGCACCCCTTACAGGAGGGTAGGGTGCCTACACGGACGCGTACGACAGCGGGAGAGCACAAGAGTGAGCGTCGCTCGTCTTCAAGAAGACTTAGGCTCCAGGGAGCCCCTGCGCTTGGGCGTCTGCGAGCTGAGGAGATACCTTCGCAAACGAGGGCTACCGCTTTGGAAGATATAGCGCGGGGCCAGTTTTCTCCTTTGCTGAGGAGGAGAGAGCAATCCTTAGGTAACCGGAGTCTTCGGCGCTCTTGTGACGTCCCAGGACCGCACGGGGGTCGACCGCGTCAGGCAAACCGGACAAGTGCTACCGTGATGCGGGCCCAAGAGCACGTCTCTAGGCTTCCTGGAGTCTAAGTGAGCTCACCAGCGTGTGTTGGGGTCGAGCGTAGTCGTCGACGGGCGGCACGGAGAGCGCCGCGGGTCAATAAGAAAATGACGTGGACGCATCCGTCGTAGCTTGACTCGTTTGTGTTGCCAAGCAGCTGGATCCCGACCAGGACGTCGTGGCACTGTGGGTTACAGTGCTTGTCGAAGCCGCGGTCGCACTGTCTCAATAGACAAGATCTAGCAAAAGAGAGAACCGTCTTGTTGCGGCACGAGAGCTGCACATCGCGAAAGCGCGAGGGGGGACAGGCGGCGCGGGGGGGGGGACGTGGAGAGGTGAGAAGGGTGGAAGGGGCAGAGAGATCGCGGCGAACGCCGCTGCGTCCACGGGGCAAGTGGTCTTATGACCGTGTGCCCGCTCCCACACGAAGACTTGGTGGTGACCAAGTGGCGAAAAGACCAAGCGCTGGGCGGTTGACGCGCTTCAGGCAGTGGCCATGCGCTCGCCTCACCACTCCCCGAGGGACTGGGCGTCGGCCAGTGTGTAGGACCCTGACAAGACAGGCCTCGAGATGTCTCCATGTGCTGCGCGTTCCCAAAGAGGGAACAGTCACCGCTGGCATCAAGAGGGGCTTTCCGGAGGACGGAGAGGCCTTTCCCGTCCAGTGCACGCCTGCCAAGTTGGCGGCAACACGCCGCCGCAGACCGAGATTGGTTGGAAAAGGGGCGGCGTGGCCTAGGGACGGGAGCTCCGACGGGAGCCCTGCGTGGTGGAGAGCAGGCCCTCCCATAAGTATATGGCCAGTAGGAATTTTTACGGGTGTAAGTGGCCGTGCACCAGTACTCAAGGCCAAAATATCTTGTGTCAGACGGTATCTACACCGAGAAGGGAGTGCTACCAGTACTCGGACCTTGCCGCTCAGTACGTGTTTCGTGGGTACTATTTTCTGAAGTTTGAAATTTTGGATCGGGATGAAGAATGCTAGGCTCTCTGGTCAGCGGATGTAGCAGATCAGTCGCCGCGAAGGCCTCTGGACTCCTCAGCAGACTGTCTGCAAACAAGTGCCTCCAAGAAGCTGTCTGCATGTCCTGGAGAAACAGAGACTTGCAACCGCCATAGGGCTCATGGATGGCGATCACGCAATTGCAGCGCGTGCGGCATCCGCATGTATGCACTGGTTGAAGGACGATGGCCTGGTGGACAGGTGAATGCGCGCTCGCAGTTCCGGGATGTGCTGCTGAGCACTCGTGGAAGTGCCTCTGAACCGTGTGATGGTGATGAGGCAGCCCTATACCGTACAGGCGGACAATTCTTTGAGGCGAAATGCGCCACATGCCTTGACAGCCGGAGGGCCTGACCGTCCACTGACGCTTCAGCTCCTTCTGCGGCTGATTCACCGCCTTGAAGTTGAAAGCTGCTGGTCGCGTGCACGACAGGAGCGCTGGACACGGCTACAGAACCATACCATGGCATTGAAGAAGGCACTGTGGGCCTCTCCAGACCGCAGAAACTTGGGACAGTCGAGAGCGGATGAACAGAGTGTATGACGGATATCTCCAAGACCGCCACCCGATTTGTAAATTCAATCCGGGCCACTCATGAGATGCGTCTCGCGAAGAGACATGTTTTAAAACCGTACGATCCGAGGCGGTGGCAGAAGACTCCCGTTCGCTGAGGACGGGTCTGTCCTGAAGGGTGCCCGAGACTGTTAGCTGCGCTGCTGCACACGCGGTTTACATCGCAGATTATTGACGAAGATATGTGCATCCACGAAGGATGTAGCATTGTTTTTGGCGTCGTTACAGCCAATCACGTTCCAGAAAGACCTCTCTCGGGCGAGCCAGCTTCCAGTCGGGGCCGTGAATCGACATGTGTCCCGCCCAGCAGCGCCGGCGCTCTAAAGGTCAGCACCATCTGAAAAGAGCTCCTCACAGCTGGACGACGAGCTGCAGTAGCTCAATGCGGGTCTGAGCCGCACGTGCTGGATGGTCCTCTCGTCCGGCACGCCCATACAACGGAACAGCACGCATTGGCGTCCTTCCTCTTTCTCCGATCATGTCCACACCATCGTCGTCCGATGACGATGTCGACGTCGTGCACCCCGCCCCCGCTTCTTCGCTGCCGTCCCCATCTACGGGCGCGGCGGTGGTCACGGAGAGCATCCTGCCGCCCGTGACATCGCGATCGAGCAAGCGACTTCTGAGCCTTAGGGCGCCCACGGGCCCCGACGACCAGACGTTCACCGCCTTCCTTCATGACGAAGTCGGCATTACGAGGCCCTTCGTCGTGGCGGAGGCACCGGGCAGCTGGTCAGTGAAGGACCTCGTTTGGAAGCATGACACAAGCGGGCGGGCCAGGACACAATGTTCGCCACTGTGGGGGCTGGTTGACGTGTACGTCTTAGAAGGGTCCAACGACGTCTACGTGCGGTGCAAGGTGTGCGCTCTTGACGGTGTCGAGACGTACTTGTTCTTACACGGTGGTCAAACGTGAAATGGCACGAAGCACTTTGAAACGACCGGCAAGGGCAAGGGCTCTCCTGCACGTCGTGGCGACCACCTTCTAGCGGCGCTGTACCTGGCCAAGAACCTCCAGGGTGGGCCTCGCACGCAACTGACGGCGGCTGACGGAGCGATTACGCAATTCATGCGCCCGGCAGATGGACGTGAGCACCACGTACGATTCGTGCTGATGCAGATCATGACGTCTTCTTCGCACGCGTTTGCAACCAGCGCCTATGTCCGTTCCTTCCTTGCAGGTTTCCGGATCAACTACGCGCCACCAGCACTTAGCACGGTCACGTTGCATCTCTCGGAGCTGGCGTCCTTCATCTCCTCGATCCTCTTCGACCTCTTCACGGCCGCTGCCAACGACTACATGGGTGTACCCTGGGCCCATGTTTGCATCGATATGTGGACGGCGCCTGGGTCCCGAGCTAGCTACGGCGCGTTGATCCTGCGTTTCACGGACTTGGGGACGTTGGCTATCAAGAAAAAGTCCCTCGGTGTTTGGGCCTGTCCTGGGAAGCACAACCACAAGGCCATCGTCAAGTGGCAGCAAGCAGTGCTTGGACGAGTCGGAATCTTGGAAGGTGACATTGCCTCGACCCCAACTGATTCGGGGTCGAACGTCCGCAAGGCCGAGGCGGATCTTGATGCTACGTGGATTCCCTGTGCGGCTCATGCGTTGAACGTGGCGGTTCGGAAGGCTCTGGGAGCGTCGGGTGAGTCTGCCAACCAGCGGGCGATTCGTGCTGCCGCCGGCGGGCGGGCCGCGAGACGCCACCTCAAGGCCGGCCCCAATCCTGCAGCCCGGGAGCTGCTGACACGGCTTCGCGCAACAACAACGTTCTTCAAGCACTCAGACGCGGAGGCGCAGAGGTTGAGTGCCATCATCGCTTCAGGCGACCCGGCGATTCGCGGCCTTGTGTCCGAAGTCGCGACGCGTTGGGGGTCGACCTACCTGTCTCTGGCTTGTTTGTACTCTATGTGGCCGCGGCTTTCTATTTTCATTCGCTCGAAGACGCTGACGGCGGACCCGCGCAAGCGCCGTGTCGCCCATGGTGATTGGGACAAGATGCGACACCTTATCGCCATCCTCACGCCCGTCTTTGAGGTGACCAAAGAGTGCCAGAGAACGTCAGCGACGCTGGCGGACATTTTTTCGCTTGTCGTCGCGCTTCGCAAAACGCTCCTGCTCGACACCATCGTCGCGCCCAAGTTCCTCGAGCATCCACTGGCCGTTGGCTTCGACTCCATCGAGTCATTTCTCCAGGAGAACCCAGACGACGACGTCATCGAGCTCGACAACCGCCTCTACCCCAGCGAGGCCGTTTACATGGAGACAAGGGATGGCTATGAGTCGCTATGTGAAGAGGCGGCTGTCGCAGTGCGCATCATGCGCGACGAGATCGACCGCCTTTTTTTCAACCCCAAGGACAATGCAAAAAACTGGTTGAGAGACCCATCCGTTTTGAGCGCCGTGCTTCTTTCACCAGGTGGTGGCCGGATGCTGCGGGGAGTTGGAGACTGGGTTGGGATCGGTGACCCAACTGCCGAGGCCGAGACGGCCGTTCTCGAAACGGCGGCGAAGCTGCAACCGACCGCAGAGGCGTTCGGCGGGTGCG